>Ga0163162_10005247_pt1 | contig 12489 bp, 10 predicted proteins | sample S55metaG_FD_115310 | JGI IMG/M metagenome (GOLD analysis project Ga0163162, IMG submission 115310) | Switchgrass rhizosphere microbial communities from Kellogg Biological Station, Michigan, USA - S5-5 metaG | ecosystem: Host-associated > Plants > Roots > Rhizosphere > Soil | place: USA...
CGCTGGGTAGCGCGCCACCATCCTTTTACTTCCCCAAAGCCTGATCATATAGATATTATGATCAACAATGACCATACAATAAAAGATGCCGCTAAATATCTTGAACACCCTTACGCGAATATCAAAGCCAACGCTTATGATATGGTGATTAATGGCAATGAAATTGGCGGGGGTTCAATCAGAATATTCCAGAGAGACTTGCAGGAGAAAATGTTTGCTGCACTTGGAATGAGCAAGGAAGAAGCGCAACACAAGTTTGGCTTCTTACTTGGCGCTTTTGAATACGGTGCCCCTCCTCATGGAGGACTGGCCTTTGGTTTTGACAGGCTGTGTGCTATCATTGGCGGAAGTGAAGGCATCAGGGACTTTATAGCCTTCCCGAAGAACAATCATGGCAGGGATGTTATGATTGATGCACCCTCTACCATTGATGATAAGCAGTTGGTGGAGTTGCAGATCAAGCTGGATGTAAAGAAGTAATTACTTATTTCCCCTGCTCACATACCTATTCCCTCTTACATAGAATCTGTAAGGCAGTAGCGCATCTTTCCCTGCGCTCTCCACTCCTATTCGTGCGCTTGTTCCGATCTCTTCGTCTCTAAGCTTATATTGGTCATCAGCCAGGTACAGTTCTTCATCAAGCAAATGCAATCCTGAATGATGTTTGAAAATTCCTAATGCCTTCCCCACATTCCCCGGCCCTTTGGTTAATGTATTATCCAAATGCTTCTTGCCTGTTCTCTTAAGCATGGTGTCAATTCCTTTGATTGGCTCTACTGCTCTTATCAATACAGCATCAGGTACTTCTTTCGCATTGGTCACCACATTCATCATTTGGTGCATGCCATAACAGATATATACATAAGCCGTACCCGGTGCAGCATACATATGCTCGTTCTTAGGTGTGCGCCTGCCTCCGAACGAATGTGATGCTTTATCAATATGTGCAACATAAGCCTCCGTCTCTACAATCCTTCCTGATGTTATTTCTCCATCAAAGTTAGTCACAAGGACTTTCCCTAAAAGATCCTTTGCTATCTGCACTACATCCTTACGGCTATAAAACGAAAGAGGTAATTTCTTCATTGTTGGGCGTTAATTCTTAACTTTCAAACTTAAACATAAGTACTGAGTAGTTAGTATTAAGTATTAAGAAACCAAAAATATTGCTAAAAGAAATTATCATAGCCATACAATCCTACTACCAGGCACACAAGTTCATTGTGCGCAACAAGCTATGGAAATGGATATTGATACCGGGAATCATTTATGCCGTTTTGTTTGTAACAGGAATGTATTACTGGATGCACACCTGGAATTTTGTATTGCAATATTTCAGCTCCCACACAGGAATTATCGGTTGGCTGGAGCGGCAGGAAAATGGATGGCTGAGATTTCTATTCATCTTTGGAGAGCTTATCCTGCATATTATATTAATACTCGCCTACTTCTCATGGTTCAAATATTTGATCCTTATTTTAGGTTCTCCGGTATTCGCTTTCCTGAGTGAAAAGACTGCATCCCTTTTAGAAGGCAAGGATATTCCTTTCAGCATCAGCCAGTATGTCAGGGACGTTGCACGGGGCATTACTATTGCTTTCCGAAATGCCTTCTGGCAAACCTTATATACTTTCTCAATCATTCTCCTATGTCTTATTCCGATAATAGGATGGGCAACTCCTGTGCTTGCATTATTTGTTGAGTGTTACTACTTTGGCTTCTCTATGCTTGATTATAGTTGTGAAAGAAAGAAGCTTAAGATCACCCAGAGCATACACTACATTGCCCACAACAAAGGCCTTGCGATTGGCAATGGGATAGTATTTTATTTAATGCATGGTGTTATTATTATTGGCTGGGTATTAGCGCCAAGCTACTCTGTCATAGCTGCAACGCTGAGCATGCATCAGCCTAAACGAACAAAAAGATATTATGGCAGATAACAGTATTGTTTATCTTATTCCTTCAGCACTTGATGAGAATAGTGTCAATTGTATTCCTCCGTATATAATGGATGCGGTAAGAAATTGCCAGATCATCTTCTCTGAAAATGATCGATCTGCCAGGCGGTTTTTAAAGAGCATGGATAAGAGCATTGTCATTGACGATTACGAGTGGCATACCATACACAAGGTAGAAGCAGAACAGGTTACCATATTTAAGCAAAAAATAAAAGAAGGAAAGAATATAGCTATCATCAGCGAAGCGGGTTGTCCCGGAGTTGCAGACCCAGGCCAAATATTAATTGAGGCGGCCCAGCAAATGGATGCAACAGTAAAGCCTCTTGTAGGACCAAGTTCTATCCTCCTAGCCTTAATGGCAAGCGGACTTAATGGCCAGCAGTTCCAGTTCAATGGATACCTGCCTATTGATAACCATGAGAAGAATGTAAAGATCAAAGCGCTGGAAGAAGAGTCTGCAAAGAAGAAGTGCACCCAGATATTTATTGAAACCCCTTACCGAAACAATGCAATGCTAGAAGCATTATTAAAGAGTTGCAAAGACAGTACCCGGCTCTGCATAGCTTCCGAACTTACATCTGAAAAGGAGCTTGTTAAGACCAAAACCATTGGCAGCTGGAAAAAGGAAAAGATCGATCTGCACAAGAAGCCTGTTATATTTTTATTACTAGGTTGATTACAATTATTTTTGAATAAATAAGTAATATGGAAAATGTGATTATTACGCTTAAGGAAGAAATAAAGCTGACGGCTGAAGACTCAATGGATGTAAGCATCTTACTTAAAAAAGTACAGCAAAAGGTAAAAGACACCATTGGCAATACAACTGACAGGATCGATGTTCCTTACCTGGAAAAGAGATTTAGCTCAGATAGCGTATTAAAGCAAACCATTAATGCTGTAATTGAAAAAGGTCTTACCTCTATAAATAATAGCGAAGCCAGTTCAATTCTGCAGGCAAAGGGTTTTAATTATAGCTATGCAGATTTTGAAATTATCAATTTTGATGAGATCAACAGCGAGAATATGGAGCTGAAGGTCATCTTTCATTCCAAGCCTATTACTGTCCTGGAAACATTTAACCTGACAGGCAAGCAGGCTCACCTTTGTGTTGAAGGTGATGCTTCAGCGAATAAATACAAAAAGATGGAAAACCTGATCTGCCTTGAGTTCAATCCCTATAAGATACTCACCTACCAAAAGATCAATTAGTTTCTAGTCTTCAGTTATCTTTTCATCAACAGCCCTGGCAACAAGAGCAGCGCCCATCTTACCCATTGGATTGCTCCGGTTGTGAGCATATTCGTAGCGGTGCTCAATAATGTCTATGCAAGTATATATGGCAGCTCTGAAAGAGTCTTCGTTAGCTATTCCTTTTCCTGCAATATCGAAAGCAGTTCCATGATCCGGGCTTGTTCTCACAACATCAAGGCCTGCAGTAAAGTTTACTCCTTCACCGATTGCAAGTGACTTGAATGGTATCAATCCCTGATCGTGGTACATGGCGAGCACTGCATCAAACTGGGCATATTGTCCCTGGGCAAAGAATGCATCCGGACTGAAAGGCCCAACTACCAGCATATTGTTTTGCCTTGCATCTTTAACAGCAGGCTTTATAATTTCCTCTTCTTCTTTACCAATCAATCCTTCATCCCCTGCATGAGGATTAAGCGCCAGTACAGCGATCTTTGGTTTGTCAATGCCAAAGTCTTTACGAAGGCTGGCTTCTATAAGCTTAAGCTTGGATACTATCTTCTCTCTTGAAATATGAGCTGCTATCTCTTTTACAGGTACATGTTCTGTTACCAGGCCTACCCGAAGATTCTCTGCAGTAAGTAGCATTACCACATCCTTTGCTCCAAAGAACTCTTTAAAATAAGGAGTATGCCCTGTATATTGAAAGTCAGCTGACTGTATGTTCTTTTTATGAAGCGGCGCAGTAACAAGGCCGTTTATCTTTCCTTCTTTTAATGCCTGCGTAGCAGCAATAAGGCTCTTCACTGCATACTTTCCCCCTAACTCATTAATAGTTCCCGGTGTAATAGCAGTCTCTTCCTCCCAGCAGTTTAAAACATTCACTGTCTTTGGAGTAATGCGTGTAAGGTCTTTAAGTACGTTGAAGTTGAAAGTAATATCCGGTAAGCTCTTGCGATAGAAGTTGATGACCTTATTGCTGGCAAAGATAACCGGGGTCATCATTTCTAATAACCTGTTATCACTGAGAGTTTTTATTATTAACTCAGTTCCTATGCCGTTGATATCGCCACAGGTAAAGCCTATGATGGGTTTTTGATTGCTCATGGGCTGCAAGTTAGGAAATAGTTCATAGTCTTAGTTCATAGTTGTTCGTACTTTGCACTCAATGAATCTTAAAAAGTCGTTAGGGCAGCATTTTCTGAAGGATGAAAATATCATCAATAAGATAATAGCTGCACTGAAAGAAAAGCCTTTTACCAACCTGCTTGAAGTTGGTCCGGGAGGAGGCGCTCTTACCAAGCACCTTATCAAGCTGCCCAATGTAAATTTCAAGGCAGTAGAGCTGGATGAAGAGAAAGCCATCTTTCTCGAAAGGACATACCCCGAACTAATAGACAAGATCATTCATAAAAGCTTTCTTGATATTGACCCTCCTTTTGATGAGCCATTCACCGTAATAGGCAACTTCCCTTATAACATCTCCACCCAGATCGTATTTAAGATAATGGAGTGGAAGGACAGGGTGCCTACCGTAATAGGCATGTTCCAGAAAGAAGTAGCAGAGCGCGCAGCCTCAAAAGAAGGAAGCAAGGTCTATGGAGTGCTTAGCGTTCTTGTACAATACTATTATGATGTCCAGTATCTCTTTGACGTAGGCAATGAATGCTTTACTCCCCAGCCTAAGGTAAAGAGCGGGGTAATAAGGCTTACTGCTGTAAAGGAAAAGCTGCCCGTAAAGAGTGAAAGGGCCTTTTGGGTATTGGTGAAAACCGCCTTTAACCAGAGGCGGAAGACCATGCGCAACTCGGTAAAGAGCCTGTTTGATCAGGAAACTCTTCAAGATCCTTTATTCGCAAGAAGGGCTGAGACCTTGAGCATAAAAGAATTCGCTGACCTGACCTTTAAGATGAAATAAGCTAAAAGTAACATTGGCAGGGCTTTCTTTGTATTTTTGTAACCTCTTTTATAAACTATGTCCTACTCTCCAAAAAATAACGTCCGTATAGTTACTGCCGCTTCATTATTTGACGGACATGATGCTGCCATCAATATCATGCGCCGCATCATGCAAAGCAAAGGGGCAGAGATCATTCATCTTGGCCATAACCGCAGCGTTTCTGAGATCGTGGAATGCGCGATAGAAGAAGATGTGCAGGGCATTGCCATTACCAGCTACCAGGGCGGCCATGTGGAGTTCTTTAAATACATGAAGGACCTGCTGAACGAGAACGGCTGCGGACACATCAAGATATTTGGCGGAGGCGGAGGAACGATACTGCCTGAAGAGATAAAAGAACTACACGATTACGGTATCACAAGGATATACTCTCCTGATGATGGCAGGCACATGGGGCTGGAAGGAATGATCGAAGATGTGGTGAAGCAATGCGACTTTACGGTCAACGGCAACTTCCCCATCAAAGGAGAACTTAAACTTAAAGAATACCGTGACATCAGGAAGATTGCAAGAGCAATTACCAATGTTGAGAACGGCCAGGATCAGAACATTAAAGTGGAAGGGCCCAAAGCGGCAAGTGATAAGCCACCAGTTCTGGGAATTACAGGAACAGGCGGTGCAGGTAAGTCTTCTGTAACAGATGAGATCGTTCGCCGTTTCCTTAATGCATATGCTGACAAGACCATTGCTGTCATTTCTGTTGACCCTTCTAAGAAGAAGACAGGCGGCGCCCTCCTTGGTGACAGGATAAGGATGAATTCTATTCATCATCCCCGTGCATATATGCGCAGCCTTGCTACAAGAGAAAGTGACAAAGCATTGAGCCAATACGTTCAGGAAGCAATCGATATATGCAAGAGCGCTAAGTACGACTTTGTAATTCTTGAGAGCGCAGGTGTCGGACAAAGCGATGCCTCTATCTTAGACTATTGCGATGTCAGTATGTATGTGATGACTCCCGAGTACGGAGCAGCTTCTCAGCTTGAGAAGATAAACATGCTCGACTATGCCGATATCGTTTGTATCAACAAGTTTGATAAGGCTGGCGCTTTGGATTCACTCCATGATGTGCGCAAGCAATACAAGCGCAACCATACATTATGGTCTGCAAAGGATGAGGAGCTTCCTGTTGTAGGAACCATAGCTTCCCAGTTCAACGACTCAGGAGTAAATGAATTGTTCGAGAGGCTGATGGAGAAGCTGAAAGAGAAAACAGGTATTGAGTTTGGCAGCAAGATCATCCATCATGCTCATACAAAAGATACCAGCAGCAAGAGCCAGATCATTCCTCCCAAGAGAGTCCGCTACCTCGCAGAGATAGCTGAAGAGATATACAGCTATAACAAGCAGGCAAAGCAGCAGGCAGAGATCGCAACAAAGCTTTATCAGCTGGATGGGGTGCTAAGAGAAGAAGAGATAAAAGAGGTAAAAGAGCTGAAAGCCAAATATGAGAAGCAGCTTTATCCTGTATGCAAAAAACTACTTGACGAGTGGGAAGCAAGCAAAGGGTATTATCAAAAAGAATTCTTTGAATACGATGTAAGAGGTAAGATCATCAAGCAGCCTCTATACTTTACATCTCTATCACAAACCAAGATACCCAAGGTCTCTGTTCCCAAATTCAAAGACTGGGGAGACATTCTCTATTGGAGATTGCAGGAGAACTTCCCCGGTAAGTTTCCTTACACAGCAGGAGTATTCCCTCTTAAGAGACAAGAAGAAGATCCTACAAGGATGTTTGCAGGCGAAGGTGGACCTGAAAGGACCAACCGCCGCTTCCACTATGTAAGTGTCGGACAGCCCGCAAAGCGTTTGAGCACTGCATTTGACAGTGTTACATTATACGGTGAAGGCCCAGATTCACGCCCTGACATTTACGGCAAGGTGGGTAACAGCGGGGTAAGCATTGCAACAGTTGATGATGCAAAGAAGCTCTATAGCGGCTTTGATCTTTGTGACCCAAAGACCTCTGTCAGCATGACCATCAATGGACCTGCGCCAATGCTATTGGCTTTCTTCCTGAATGCTGCAATTGACCAGCAATGCGAGAAATACATTGCAGAGAACAACCTCTCTGAAAAAATAAACAAGATCATCGAAGAGAAGTTCGACATCAATACTCTTCCGAAATACATAGGCACTGACGGCAAAGAAGTAACTCCTAAGAAAGGAGAGTTCCTGGGTGCATTACCTAAAGGCAATACAGGCCTTGGATTAAGACTATTAGGTCTATCAGGAGCCGACGTATTACCTGCCGATGTCTACAACGAAATAAAAGCAAAAGCACTTTCAACCGTTCGCGGAACAGTGCAGGCGGACATATTAAAAGAAGACCAGGCACAGAACACCTGCATCTTCTCTACAGAGTTTGCATTAAAGCTCATGGGTGATGTGCAGCAATACTTCATTGATAAGAAAGTAAGGAACTTTTATTCTGTTTCTATCAGTGGCTACCACATTGCAGAGGCTGGTGCTAATCCTATTACCCAGCTTGCCTTTACATTGTCTAATGGCTTCACCTATGTTGAATATTATCTCAGCAGGGGAATGAACATTGATGACTTCGCTCCTAACCTTTCTTTCTTCTTCAGCAACGGTATGGACCCTGAGTACAGCGTGATAGGAAGAGTTGCAAGAAGAATATGGGCAAAGGCTATGAAGCATAAGTACAATGCCAACAAAAGGAGCCAGATGCTGAAGTATCACATCCAGACAAGCGGCAGAAGTCTTCACGCGCAGGAGATAGACTTTAATGATATAAGAACAACACTCCAGGCATTATATGCTATCTACGACAACTGCAACAGTCTTCATACCAATGCTTACGATGAGGCCATCACTACTCCAACAGAAGAAAGTGTAAGGCGTGCAATGGCTATCCAGCTCATCATCAACCGCGAGCTCGGAACTGCAAAGAACGAGAACCCTAACCAGGGTAGCTTCCTGATTGAAGAGCTTACCGACCTTGTTGAGCAAGCTGTAATGACTGAGTTCGAAAGGATATCAGAGCGTGGCGGAGTGCTTGGTGCAATGGAGAGAATGTACCAGCGCAACAAGATCCAGGAAGAGAGCCTTTACTACGAACACCAAAAGCACACAGGAGAATATCCTATCGTTGGTGTAAATACATTCCTCAACAAAGAAGGTTCTCCAACCATCTTACCGATGGAGGTTATCCGCAGCACCACAGAAGAAAAAGAGTTCCAGATAAATACACTCAAGGCATTCCAGCAAAGAAACAAAGACAAGAGCGATGAGATGCTGAAGCGCCTGCAACAGGTAGCTATCAATAACGGTAACCTCTTCGAAGAGCTGATGGAAACAGTAAAGTATTGCTCTCTCGGACAGATAACCCATGCCCTATACGAAGTAGGTGGACAGTACAGGAGGAATATGTAAATGTGCAAATATGCAGATGTGCAAATGGAAAAAATTTTACAGTTACACCTTCCTCATATTGTTACTTTCCTGTAGCAGTAATAAATACTCAGCTACCAACAAAGACTATAAGCACCAGGCAAAAGCATTTGCAAAGCTCATCAAGCAAACTCCCTTAAACGACAGCTTCGCTACCGCACCCCAATGGGCCGGCACTACCAACTTTGGAATGCGTAAACCTAACTTCGTCATTATACATCACACTGCACAGAATAGTTGCGAGCAGACCTTACAAACCTTCACGCTAAAGAAGACACAGGTCAGTGCACACTATGTCATCTGCAGGGATGGGGTTATTCACCACATGCTGAATGATTACTTACGTGCATGGCATGCCGGCGCCGGGAAATGGGGCAACCTTACAGATGTAAACTCCTCCTCTATCGGTATTGAGTTAGATAACAATGGCTTTGAAATATTCTCTGAAGCACAGATAAATAGCCTTCTTACTCTTCTTCAATATTTAAAGACTGCTTACAACATCCCTCTTGCAAACTTTATTGGCCATGCAGATATAGCACCCACAAGAAAGAATGATCCGAGTGTCTACTTTCCATGGAAAACACTAGCCGATAAAGGTTATGGATTATGGTATGATGATACAACCAACATTACTGTCCCAACAGACTTCAATGCACTGCAGGCATTACGGATAGTTGGCTATAATATTAAGGACTCCTCTGCATCCATCCGCGCCTTCAAGCGCCACTTCGAACAACAGGATAGCAGCACAGTAATAAACGACGCTGACAAAAAGATCCTCTATAATTTGATGCTTAAGGCTCAATAATGGTTTTATTGTTTAATTATTAAATTGTTTTCTTAACAATTAAACCATAAAATAATTTAACCATTTAAAAAGTCGCATGATCATGCACTCCTTCCCTTATCTCTTCCAATAGCTTTTTATTAAACGCCGGCAGGTCCTGCGGGCTGCGGCTGGTAACGAGACCATTATCCACCACAACTTCTTTATCTATCCATTTCACTCCGGCATTAATAAGGTCTGTCTTTACAGAAGGATAGGACGTCATTATTCTTCCTTCCAGTAACCCTGTTTCTATAAGCAGCTGCGGACCGTGGCAAATAGCAGCAACAGGCTTTCCTGAAGCAAGGAAATCCTTCGCAAAGTTTATGCAGTCATAATTAGTTCTCATCTTATCCGGGTTCATCACTCCGCCCGGTATCAGCAGCGCATCATAATAGTCTGAGATGGCATCTTTAATATTCACGTCTACCGGCAGTTCTATACTCCAGTGGTCATGATCCCATGCTCTTACAGTATCTCTTTCCGGGGAAATGATCTCTACAAGCATTCCTGCATCTTCCATCGCTTTCTTGGGGCTCATCAGTTCCGATTCCTCAAATCCATCTTCTGTTAAAATGGCAACACGTTTATCAGATAGTGTATTCATAGTATTAGATTTTAAATATAGGATTACAGTCAGGTTTAAGCCTCAAGAAATATGCCCTTTACTGTTAACCACATAGGCACATAGTACACATAGGTTTATATATCTCATTGTGGCTTATGTGTCTATGTGGTTAATACTATCTTCGCACCATGATTCCCCACCGCAAGCTCTTCATCCCCGGCCCTACCCAGGTTCATCCTGATGTGCTGGCAAAGATGGCCACTCCACCAATTAGTCACAGGAGCAAAGAAGCATCAGACCTGCAAAGGGGTATAACAGAAAAGCTGCGCGCCATCATGTTCACAAAGAACAAGATCGTTCTCTCCACCAGCTCGGGTACCGGAGTTATGGAAGGTGCCATCCGTTCATGTACTGCTAAGAAAGCAATTGTATTCTCTGTCGGTTCTTTTGGAGAACGCTGGGCAGACCTTGCAAGACTTAACAACGTCCCTGTTGACATTCACAAAGAAGAAGACGGCCAGCCTACGATGGCAAGGACAGTTGACAAGTATCTCAGCACAGGCAACTACGATGTGGCAACTATTACTCACAATGAGACCTCAAGCGGCATCATGAATCCCATGAATGAGATAGCAGCCGTCATCAGGAAATATCCTGATGTTGTGTGGCTAGTCGATTGTGTCAGCTCTCTTGCAGGAGTAAAGGTTGAGATCGACACGCTGGGCATTGATATATGCATAGCCTCTTCCCAAAAGTGCCTTGCACTTCCTCCCGGCCTTGCACTGTGTTCTGTCTCTCCAAAAGCAGAGGAGCGATTTAATGTTGTCGGCAACAAGGGTTACTACTTCGATCTCAAGAACCTTGTAAAATACATTGACAAGTTCGACCATCAATATACCTCCACTCCTTCCACGTCACACATGTTTGCTCTCGACTACCAGCTGGACAGGATACACAAAGAAGGAATAGACAACCGTTTTGCACGTCACTCGCAGATGGCCTCATTCATGCAGCAGTGGGCCAACAAGCACTTCAAAGTATTTGCAAAGCCCGGCTACGAATCACAGACGGTCACTGTCATCGAGAATACAAAAGGCATCTCCGTCGCTGACCTTAACAGGCAGCTCAAGGAAAAGTACAACATGGAAATAGCCAACGGCTATTCTCACCTGAAAGAAAAGACCTTCCGGATCGGGCACATGGGCGACATGACGATGGAGGATATGAAGGAAGTGACCGCTGCCATTGAAAAGATCCTTGGAATTTAATACCAACCGCAGAGAACAAGAGTTAATGGAGTTTTCGCAGAGAAGAACTCTAGCCTCTGCGTTTCCTCTGCCCCTCCCTTCTCTGCGGTTAGTATTCCTCGTCGAATCAAACTGATTATCTTTACTTATGCCTTCTAAAGAACCCACCTCCTATCCCAAAGAGAAAATTAATATTCTATTCCTTGAAAACATCAGCGATGTTGCTGCTAAGAAATTCCTTGAAGAAGGATATGCATCGGTAAAAAAGATAACAGGTGCCCTAAGTGAAGAGCAGCTCATTAAAGAGATACGCAACATCCACATCCTCGGCATACGCAGCAAGACACAGGTCAGTGAAAAAGTACTCGCCCAGGCAGAAAAGCTCCAGGCCATAGGATGCTTCTGCATAGGCATCAACCAGGTAGACCTGAATGCGGCAACCAAAAGAGGCATAGCAGTATTCAATGCACCTTACTCTAATACACGCTCTGTTGCTGAACTTGTAATAGCTTCTTCCATCATGCTCATCCGCAGGATACCCGACAAGAACAAAGCCGCTCATGAAGGCACATGGCTCAAAGACGCAGCAGGAAGTTATGAGCTCAGAGGAAAGACCCTCGGCATCATTGGCTATGGCAACATCGGCTCGCAGGTGTCAGTGCTTGCAGAATCGCTGGGGATGAAAGTAGTATTCTACGACACAGAAACAAAGATGCCCCTTGGCAATGCTATAGATAAAAAGACTTTGAAGGATGTCATCAGCCATTCAGATATTATCACCCTTCACGTGCCCGACCTGGAGACAACAAAGAACCTCATCAACAAGACAACCCTTAAGTATTTTAAAAAGGGAGCCATCCTTATCAACTATGCCCGCGGCGAAGTTGTAGACCTCAATGCAGTTAAGTCTGCCTTGAAGTCAGGCGACCTTGGCGGCGCAGCCATCGACGTATTTCCTGTAGAGCCTGAAAAGAACAACGACCCTTTCTCCACTCCTTTACAAGGTGTCAGCAATGTTATTCTTACTCCTCATATCGGCGGCTCGACCGTAGAAGCACAGCACAACATTGGAGAAGACGTAAGCAACAAGCTTTTTAGTTATTTAGAGAAAGGGATCACCAATGGTTCGCATACTGTACCTGCTCTCAGCCTGCCACCACAGGAAGGCACCCACCGCATCCTTCATATTCACAGCAACGTTCCGGGAGTGCTCTCCGAGATCAACACCCAGCTCTCTCACCACAAGATCAACATACTAGGCCAGTACCTTAAGACCAACAACGACATCGGCTATGTTGTCCTCGACGTAAACA
>Ga0163162_10005249_pt1 | contig 12488 bp, 13 predicted proteins | sample S55metaG_FD_115310 | JGI IMG/M metagenome (GOLD analysis project Ga0163162, IMG submission 115310) | Switchgrass rhizosphere microbial communities from Kellogg Biological Station, Michigan, USA - S5-5 metaG | ecosystem: Host-associated > Plants > Roots > Rhizosphere > Soil | place: USA...
AATTTAACAACACCTTCAGGAGTTATCTCCTCAACAGAAACATTCCCCCCATCAGCCTCCAAATACGGACGGATAGTATCTAAAGCTGCTTCAACCTGATTTAATAAACTCATTTTTATTAATTTATAACGTTATGTAAAGTTATTAATTATTTACAATATTTTCTGCACTCATTGCTTTGGCATTCGATATAGCCACTTGCTGGGCAACCCGCTCGGCCATCTTCACAAAAGCCGCCGTCATCGGGCCGTCTTCTTCAAGCACGGTTGGCTTTCCGGCATCGCCCGAATCACTGATCCCTTTGATCAGCGGGATCTCGCCCAAAAACGGAACATTAAGCTGCGCGGCCAGTTTTTGACCGCCGCCTTTACCAAATATATAATATTTGTTATCCGGCAGTTCGGCTGGTGTAAAGTACGACATGTTTTCAACCACGCCCAGTATCGGCACATTGATAGCAGGCATCATGAACATGCCAATCCCTTTTTTAGCATCGGCAAGCGCCACGTTTTGCGGCGTAGTAACAATTACAGCCCCGGTTACCGGGAAGCTTTGTGTTACCGTAATATGGATATCGCCGGTTCCCGGAGGCAGGTCGATCACCAAATAATCCAGTTCGCCCCAATCCGCATCATTAAACAATTGTTTTACAGCGGTTGATACCATCGGTCCGCGCCACGGCACCGGTTGGTTAGGATCTGTAAAGAAACCGATCGACAGTAATTTGATGCCATATTTTTCGATTGGTTCGATACGGGTTTTGCCGTCAACCTGGCTGGCCATTGGGCGTGCACCCTCCAAACCAAACATAATAGGTACCGAAGGACCGTAAATGTCGGCATCGATCATCCCCACTTTAGCACCAGATTTTGCCAGGCCTAAAGCAAGGTTTGCAGCAACGGTCGACTTACCAACGCCGCCTTTGCCTGATGCTACTGCGATGATATTTTTTACACCCGGAACCCCGGTGTTTTTTTGCGAGGTAACGCGCGAGGTCATGTTGATATTGATAACAGCCTCTTTGCTTACAAAATGCAGGATAGCGTTACGGCAGGCATTCTCGATCATTGCCTTCAATGGGCACGCCGGGGTAGTCAGGATCACCGAGAAGCTAACGTTGTTGCCATCAATATGAATATCCTGGATCATGTTAAGTGTAACCAGGTCTTTTTTCAGATCCGGCTCTTCAACATTGCCCAGTGCTTGTAATACTTGTTCTTTAGTAATTGTCATAATATGAGGCAAATTTATGAAATCAGGGCGTTGATTGAGTTTATCAGGAAACAATTTGCAAAAACAACCGTTTGCAGGGGATAAGATTTAGTTTAGTTTTGGATAAAATTAACAAATGAAGCGCCTTAATCCTAAATACATACGCATAGCCGCATATATTCTTGTTCCCTTAATTCTTATTCTGCTCATCGGTGGATATGTTGCCTACTCAAAACGTGGCGCCCTGCTCGAAAAAGCCATTGACAAAGCTAAATTAAAAGCAAAGAGGGATTATAATTTAGATGTAAAAATAGGATCGGCCCAATTTACAGGTTTCAGTACGGTTTCGTTCTCCGATATCAGCATCGTACCTGAAGGGCGAGATAGCTTGCTGAATATCAAAAACTTCGTGGTGAGCGTAAGGGTGATGCCTTTATTGCTGGGTGAGGTAAAGTTATCAGATGTGGTATTACAGGACGGCTTCATTAGTCTTGTGAATAAAAACGGGGTTAAAAATTTCGACTTCCTGTTTAAAAAGAAAAAGGACTCGACAGCTACTGACACCAAAGCCGATTTGAGCAATATAGCTCATAACCTGATCAACGAAGTGCTTTATAAGATCCCCGATAACCTGGCGCTCAATAATTTCAGGATCAGTTTTAAGAGCGACAGCGACCAGCTGAAGCTTTTGGCCCAAACCGCGCTGATCAAAGATGGACAGATGAGTTCGACAATAAAAGTTAACGATGGGGAAGCTACCTGGCATTTTGCCGGCAAAATGCACCCCTCGGATAAAGATATCGACGTGATGCTGTATGCCGATAATCACCAAAAAGTAGAGCTGCCCATCATCGAAAAGAAATTTAACCTGAAGCTTAATTTCGATACGCTGCAAACCAAATTGACCAAAGAGGATCATAGCAGCGGCGAAACAACCATTTCTGGTTCATGGTCGGTTAAAAACCTGCTGATCCATCATCCGGGTGTTTCATCTACCGATATTGTATTCCCTGCGGCTGCTATAGATGCCGATGTTAAAGTGGGCACCAATTACGTATCTATCGATAGTACTTCGCTCATCCATGTCAGAAAATTAACGGCTCATCCGTATATTAAATACACGCTTAACCCGGTTAAAATTTATGAGCTGAAGCTCAATACGGGCTGGCTTAATGCTGCTGATATTTTTGATTCGTTCCCTACGGGGATGTTTGACGCGCTTGATGGCATCCAGGTAGCCGGTAAGCTGAATTATCACTTGAACTTTTATATGGATTCATCAAAACCCGATGATCTGATATTTGATTCGGGCATGGATAAAGACAACTTCCGGATCCTGAAATTTGGGCGTACCGATTTAACCAAGCTTAACAGCCCCTTTGTATACACGCCATATGAAAAGGGTAAACCGATGGCACCGCACCTGATAGGTCCCGAAAATCCGGAGTTTACCCCGCTGCAGCAAATTTCGCCCAATTTGAGAAACGCGGTAATGACAGCCGAAGATCCATCGTTTTACACCAATCACGGGTTTGTGATGGAGGCTATCCGCAAATCAATCGCTACCGATTTTAAAACGAAGAAATATAAACGCGGAGGAAGCGGTATATCACAGCAGCTGGTTAAAAACGCCTATCTGAGCCGGGAAAAAACCTTGTCGCGCAAAATAGAGGAGATCCTGATTGTGTGGCTTATTGAAAATAACCGCATCATGACCAAAGACAGGATGCTGGAAGTTTACTTCAACATTATTGAATGGGGCCGCAATATTTACGGGATAGGCGAGGCTTCACATTATTACTTTGGTAAGGAGCCGTCGGAGCTTAGCGTTGGCGAAAGTATTTACCTGGCCAGTATTGTGCCTTATCCTAAAGGGGGCTTGTACGCGTTTCAACCAGACGGCACCTTACGACCGGGATTGCACGGCTACTTCAACCTGATAGGTAAGCTGATGGCTATGAAAGGATACACCGCCCGTGATACCAACGCCTACGGTTTTTATGAAGTAAGGTTAAGGGAAAGCCTGCGCAGGCAGATTGCCCCTGTTGATACAGCCACTGCCGATAGCCTCATGAAACAAGGCGGTGCTGATGACGATAGCATTTTACCTGTTGTGGAAGAGCCGGTAAAAAGGCCAAACTTCTTCCAGCGTCTTTTCGGCAAAAAAGATACCACCGAAGAAAAGGCCGAGGAAAAACTGAAGCAAAAAGAACAAACAATAAAAGAACAGATCAAAGCGCAAATTGAAGCGCTTAAAGCCGAATACAAGGCAAAGATTGATGCTGTAGATACCACAGGAGGCAAAACACGAAAAGAAGTACGGCAGGAAAAACGGCGGTTAAGGAATGAAGAGGACGAAAAGGAAAAGGAATTGAAGGATAAGATGCCGTAAGGCGATAGCAACATCTCCACCTCGCAATGCCGAAAGGGTGAAAACGGACATTCTGCTTAGCAGAATGTCCGTTTTGCATTTATACACTACCGCGAGTTTAGCGCAGCGTAACTCGTGGTTGGCATCTTGTAAGCTTTCAGCTTACTTAGGTTTCAGCTGAAAGCTGAAACCATGGTTCACCACAGGTTGAAAACCCGCGGCAGTTTAAACTTTTAAATGGAAATTCGTGCAATTCGATCAAATTGTAAACACAATAAAGGTTCGTGTTTATCTCTTTACAATTGCATGGCTAAACATATATGTTTAAACATCTATATTTGTTTCAACAATTGAGATAATCATGTCATTAGTAGAAAAATTACAATGGAGATCGGCTGTTAAAAAATTCGATCCCAGCAAAAAAATAAGTGCACAACAATTAGAGGCTTTAAAAACCGCTATCCAATTAGCACCATCATCATTAGGCCTGCAATCATATAAAGTGATTGTTGTGCAGGATGCTGAAACCAAACAAAAACTGCGTGCCGTTGGGTACGACCAGGCACAGATCACCGATTCGTCGGCTTTGTTTGTATTTGCTTCATTAACCAATCTTGATGAGGATTTTGGTAAAAAATTTATCGATCTTGTTGCTTCAACCCGCAGCATAGCCCGTGAAAATCTTGCAGGTTATGAGCAAATGGTATTAGGCACGCTGGCCAGCCGTACCGATGAGCAAAAGGTTGAATGGTCGCACAAGCAAGCTTATATCGCTTTAGGTGTTTTATTGGCCGAAGCTGCTGAGCTTGGTGTTGACGCTGCCCCGATGGAAGGTTTTGACGCTGCAAAATTTGATGAGATCCTTGGTCTGAAAGAAAAAGGATTAACTACCACTGTAATTGCAGCAGTTGGCTTCCGTGCGGAAGATGATGCTTACAGCAAAATGATAAAAGTACGCAGGCCGCAAAGCGAGCTGTTTATTGAAGCATAATTTAGGTTGATTGGGTGAGTGGTTGATTGGGTTAAGTGGTTTAGGATTGAATTTAAACCATTCTCTCAATCAACCATTCACTACTCACCAATCGAAGATTTCCTGATAAACAGCTTTGATTTTAGCACATGCTCTTTTTTAGGGGCCAAGCCGTTATTTTCGAGCACATCAAATAATAACGTAGCTGCCTTTACGCCCATTTCATAAGCGGGTTGTGTTATGGTTGAAAGGGGAGGAGAAAGCAAAGGGGCTACCCTGAGGCTTGAAAAGCTGATCACTTTCAGATCGTTTGGTATGGAAATACCGAGATCATTGCAAACATAGTACGTAGCAAACGCCAGGCGTTCAACCGAACTGAATATGCCATCGGGCTTAATTTCCTGTAAAGCTTTTTTCAGGATCTTATAATTTATCTTTTCATCATTGCTGCAGTCAATGATCAGGTTGTCATCGAAAGAAACCTTATGTTTGGCCAGGGCATCTATATAACCCTGCATCCGCACTTTACCTATCGAGATACTCTTGTTAACTACCAGGTAAGCCACTTTTTTACAGCCGGTTTTAATGAGATGCTCGGTTGCGGCAAAGCTGCTGTCATAGTCGTTAGTGGTTACCTTGGCCGCTTCAATATCCTCATAAACACGGTCGAAAAATACAACGGGCACGTGTTTTTTTTCAAGCTGGCGCAGATAGTTGTGGTCATTAGCTTCGCCGGACACCGACATAATGATGCCGTCGGCTTTGCCATTGTTGAGGTAGTTCACAAATGAAACCTCTTTTTCAAAAACATCATCTGTACGATAAAGTAAAATGTAGAAACCTTTTTTGCGGGCAACCTCTTCAATACCGTTTATAGCCTGCGAAAAAAAGTCGTTAGCAATTTCGGGAACAATAACGGCCAGGGTATTGGTTTTTTTATCGCGCAGATTGCTGGCGTAATGATTGGGCAAATAGTTATGCTGTTTGGCGTAGGCCAGGATCCGCTCTTTGGTATCTTTATTAATATCAGTATTTCCGTTAAAGGCCCTCGATATGGTTGAAGTGGATATGTTGAGCTCCTTTGCCAGTTTCTTGATATTGATATTATCCATTTTGCCCGCTAAATCTATTTACTATGAGCCAAATGTAGTAAAACAGATCTATTGTGTTTACTAATCAAGGCTATAATTGTTAAAATATCATTAGAAAAACAGCGATATCAGGACACTGTTTCGGCGCAGGCCATAAGGGCTTAACTGTAAGTTAATCAATGGCATGCGCTTTGCATCAACATTAGTACAGAAAGCAGGGTATGGTTTATGGCAAAACGAATTTTGATAGTTGATGATAACGAGCTGATGATAGAGGTGATGACTTACATTTTGCTCGCCAACGGTTACGAAGTGGCCTCATCAAGCCGTGTCCATGAAATTTTCAGGATCATAAAAGCAAGCCATCCCGACCTGGTGATCCTGGATATTGTTGATAAAAGCATGGACGGCCGCGAGCTGTGCCGGCTTATTAAAATGAACCGCGCAACTAAGGATCTGCGCGTAATTGTTTGCTCCGAAAATGAAGAAACCGAAACAGGTGAACCGCAAAAAGGAGCTCCGGATGACGTTTTGCAGAAGCCGTTTGGTATGAACAGCCTGATCCGCAAGGTTCAGTTACAGCTGGCGGCATAATTAGATTTGTAAAATAATTAGCTGAAAATTAGATTATTATGCCGTAATTTGGCATTGCATGCCGACTGTTGTTGCTTTTATAACATGGGATGTGTATGTTTACCGGAGAGAAGATAAAGATGGGATTGCCACTAAGAATAACTTTTAACGATACCGATCATGTGTATCAAATTAATACCTCGCCAATTACCCCAACTACCAGCGAACTTGAGATCCTGTTAAATGGCGAGAAAATAATCCTTCAAAAAGACGACCGCCGTGTATGGATCCAAAAAGGAGAAGGCCCGGTAATTGATCCTGAATTAGCACAAGCTTTGGGTAGGTCGGTTGCTTTGCGGTTTAGAATGTAAGCGGTTTAATTTATTGTTGTTGCTTTTAATACCAATAAACTTTTCCCCTTTAATTTGTTGAGGGATGGTAATACATCACTTTGATCTTTTATTTCCAGGATCAGACCAATAAAGAAATCATGAGGTCTTTTGTCGCCAATTTCTACGCTTTTTATTTTGATGGGTTCATCATTTAAACAAACAAAATCCCCGCTTGCAATTTGCCCCCGAATAATCTGACCTGTGATCACCAATCCGCGACCGGTAAGATTAAACCAATCCTGAAGTAGAAATTGCGCAGTGTTTTGCATGGAGAGGTAAAGTAACAAAAAGTTGCCATTTCAACTAACAGGAGGGAAGAAAGCCAGGAAAATTGCGTTTTAAATAATTCGATCTGATTTAACGAATCTTACGCTGAAAAATATCTACACGAATGCTTTGCAGGCTTTCCTCAATTAATCGAATTACACGAATCTTAAATTGATTCAAGTTCGTGTAATTCGATTAATACGTAAAAATTCGTGTGAAAAATTTTATTTATTGTTTTTCTATCGGGCTGTGGTTAAAAGCGACCTGCCAGGGGGCTAACGCCGCTATATTGAAATAACGCTGCGGGAAAACTTACATCAACCCCAACATTACCACACCCATTAAAATCATCAATCCATCTTCAATAATGGTGACTGTGCTCATAGGCAAGTTAAATACGGCACCAAGACATGCACAGCGGATCTTCCTTTTGTTGAATACACTTTGCAATACGCCGATAAGGCTTATCGTCATTACAGCAACCATTATAGAATTAACAGTTCCCGGGGCAATGTTAAGCGCAAAGGCAAGACCCAAACCCAGTTCAACAAAAACATAAACATAACCCCATCCGTGCCAGCGCTTGGCAACCACATCGTACATGCTGTAACTATCGGCAAAACCACCAAGATCCAGCAGTTTAAAAAAGGAGAATATAAGAAAGAAGCCGCTCATGAAAATGCGCATCATGGTCATGAGGTTAAAAGCGGTATTATAACCTGCAATTAATGAAGCCGCCAGCAGATAACCGAATATGAGCAGGATGGGCTTGTATGTTTGCAGCCAGGTACGGTTTTCAGTGTCATCGGTCAGGCCCATACTATGTTGATGAGGTTCCGCTTCGCTAAGCTGATATTTTGGGTAAGCGGCAAGGGCTTGCTGAAGATCGGCGGTTGATACATGCTTTTTCATGGTAATATCGGCAGTGCCTTCCGCCAATGAAATATCAACGTTTTCAACGTCAGGAATTTGTTGTAATAAGCTTTGAACCTTAGTGAGGCAACCGGTGCAGGTCATGCCGGAGATGTTATATGTATGTGTCATGATAATTTGTATTTGCTGATACAAAATTACCATGAGCAGGCAGGGGAGCTGTTACAGGATTATGGTTATGATTTATAAGATTTATAGTTTGACACGAATGCTCTGCAAGCCCGCCACAATTTGATCGAATTACACAAATCATCAACGACAAACTTCTGCATTAATAATTCGTGTAATTCGATTAATTCGAAAAAATTAGTGTAGAAATTTTTAACACGAATGCTTAGCAAGGCTTACAGCAATTTGATCGAATTACACAAACTATTGCAGCAAAAAATTCGTGTAATTCGATTCAATTCGAAAAATTCGCGCTTTAAATATCTTCTAAATTCCTGCGCTTACTGCCCTGCAAGGCCTTAAAGGCCGATGGTGTCATCCCGGTTACCTGTTTAAACTGGCTTGACAGGTGGGCAACACTGCTGTAGCCTAATTGAAAGGCTATTTCTGAAAGATTAAGTTCATTATAAACCAGCAGCTCTTTTACTTTTTCAATCCGCTGGGCTATGTAATATTTTTCGATAGTAGAACCCTCAACGGCCGAAAACAGGTTGCTCAAATGACTATAATCATAATAAAGCTTTGACGTAAGCAGGGCCGAAAGCTTTAGCGGCGATTGTGTGTCGGCATGGTGCACTTGCTCTATGATGATTGTTTTGATCTGTTCAATAAGGCGGCTTTTTTGGTCATCAATGAGTTCAAATCCCAGGGTTTTTAATGAGCTTTCTAATTGTTTATGCTGTTCCGCAGTAGGGGGCTCTTTAACTTCCACCTCGCCAAGATCAACATTAACAGGTTGCATCCCGGCTTTTTCCAGCTCGGTTTTTACCACCATTTTGCAGCGGCTGCAAACCATATTTTTTATGTACAGCTTCATAGCAGCAAAACTACTGTTTTATGGCCTCATCCACCAGTTGTTTCAATTCCTTATAGCGTTGTTGCCTGACGTCGCTTTTAATGTAAAAGGTCATCATAAAGGCAGCGTACTTTTTATCCTTATCTATCCACGGAAAACTTCCGAATAATCCCGGGCTGCTTACGGTATGTGCATCAAATACCCATTCGCCGTAACCATAACCTAAACCTCCTGCTTCGGCGGGGGAGTAGGCTATCTTAACATCGGGTGTAATTCGGTTTATCTGCATCTGGGCTATACTGTTTTCGCTCAGGATACGCTTACCATTAAAGACACCACGGTTCATGATCATGGTTAAAAAGTTCAGGTAATCTTCAGGGGTGCTATAGGCCCCGCCCGCTGGCAAAGCTACTTTGGCATTGCCAAAATCGGTGTGCTGCATATTGAGTGGCCGCGCAATGCGCTCGGCAAAAAGGGTTTCGAAACTTTTGCCGCTGATCTTTTCGATAATAGCCCCGGCAATTTGCAAACCGGCATTGCTGTAATGAAAAACCTTGCCTGGCGTGCCTTCCATGGGTAAAGCCGCAATATCAGCTATTGCATCGTCCATCGAGTTGTCCTGGCGCATTTCCTCCAGGCTTTCTTTTAAAGGCGGCGTTTTGATCCCGGTTTGGTGCGACAGGCACTGCCCAATGGTGATGCCTCCCTTGCCATGCTGTGATAATACAGGGAGGTATTTGCCAACAGTATCCGTCAATTTTAGCTTTCCCTCGTCAACAAAGGTCATCACCAATGCCGCACTGAGCCATTTGCTACAGCTGGCTATGGCCGCCTTTGAGGTTGAAGTATAATCATCCAGATCGGCTTTTTTGCCCTGTTTGCGGGCTATCATGCGGCCGACAAATTTTTGCCGCATGTTCATATCATTAACGGCATGGTTGTAGACCACCTTGCCATCTTTATAAACAACAAGTACCACCCGGCCGCCCATTTCCGAAGCATGGTCATTTAGCCAGTTATCAACCTTGCTGAAGTTGTATTGGGCCTCTGCCTTTATAGAGCAAAGGCTGATAAGTGTTAAAAGAAGGATTAATCGGGTTTTCATTTTTGATGGTTTATGCATTCGTTTGACGGTTAAGCTAATTTAACGTTTAATCGCATGGGAGTTTAATAGTGAAGATAACACAGAAACCTCAAAATGAAGAGCGCAAAAACACCCGGTTTTGTAAGTCCAACTTCCTTTTTTACTCGTTTAACGATTGTTTTGCCCCGCTCAACTAATTGCGAGGTGCATTATTGAGGATTGTACTTTTCTTTGTATAGCAAAACCGAAAGGCTATGAGAACCAACAAAAAACCTTTGTATCAACGAAAAGCATTTATCATTATCCTGATCTTATTCGCAGGCTTTGTGAGCATCCAGTTTGTGCGCCCGGATGTGCCCAATCCGGCAGTAACCGGCGACCTGGAAGCCCCCGCAGATGTTAAGGCCATTATTCAACGCGCTTGTTATGATTGCCATTCCAACAGCACCAATTTACGCTGGTACGATAAAATAGTTCCCGTTTACTGGGGGGTAGCATCGCATATCAAAGATGGCCGGGCCGACCTTAATTTTTCGGAATGGAACAAACTTGCCCCCGCCGATCAGAAAGGAAAACTTTGGGAATCGATAAATCAGATCATAGCAGGAGCCATGCCTTTGTCAAGCTATACCGCTGTCCATACCGAAGCAAAAGTATCAGCAGCTGATCTCGCGATACTAAAAAACTACCTTGCCGGCATGGTTCACAGTAAGCCTGCCGATACTGCGGTGATCAATGCTGCAGACAGGCAATATCAGCACTGGCAGAAAAATGGAACGGCTATAAGCAAATTGCCAACTGCCGCAAACGGCATCTCGTATATTCCCGATTATAAAAACTGGCAACCTATCAGCACTACAGAGCGCTTTGACAATAATACTTTACGTGTGATTTTTGGCAACGACATCGCCGTAAAAGCCATCAAAGAAAACAATATTCACCCATGGCCAAACGGGGCCATATTTGCCAAAGTGGCCTGGGCGCAGCTACAAGATAAAGACGGAACTACCCATACCGGCGAGTTTAAACAAGTGGAGTATATGATAAAAGACGATAAAAAATATGCATCTACCTACGGCTGGGGCTGGGCGCGGTTCAAGACACCGAAAATGGTTCCCTATGGAGGTGCCAATGTGATGTTTGCCACCGAGTGTATGAATTGCCATAAACCGATGGCTGCCGAAGATTTTGTATTTACCCAACCTATTAAACACTAAACCCATGAAAGCATTATATAGTTTAATGACAGGCTGTATGTTAATGTTGGCAGCTTGCTCCGATAATAAACCGGGCGAATTATACAACACCAAGGCCGCGCTGTCGTCATCGCCAAAATATAGCCTTGATGGCCTTAAAGTGATCACCTCATTTGTTAATAAGACCAAGGGAACAGCGTCAACACTTTACGGTAATGACCAGGCTTTGAAATCGGCCATTGATGGAAACAAAACGGTTGGCGCCAATGAAGTATTTACATTAGTAACCTGGAAGCAACAGGAGGACGATCATTGGTTTGGCGCGAAAATCCCCTCGGATGTTGAATCGGTTGAGGTGATCAAAACGGCATCATCCGGTAATAGCGTTGCCGTTAATTACGAACAACTGCAAGGAAAACAACTTGCCTTAAAAACCGATACCATAGGACAGGCCGAAAGAATTAAATATATCCTTGGGCAAAAGCCATCGGTTTTACCATAAAAAAGACGGCTTTTTTAACTCTCCTGTCCCGATAGGGGCTATGACAAGAACGGGGATGATGAAATCAATTCATCATCCCCGTTTTTATTATATAGGGTTCAATCCCTGCTTTAAGCCTTAAGCTTTCTGCTTTAAACTTAAGCTATATCAATTTCAGTCCGATCACCATCTGTTGGTGGTGGGGCATCAAGGGCTTTTACCGGATCAAGGCCGGAAGCATACCCAAACAGGCGGCGTTCTTTGATTATTGTGGCAACTTCGGCAGGTACAAACTCTTCCCAGCCATCGGCCCCTTTTTTTATCAGGTCAAGCACATTGTCTGTTTCAACGTTAAGGTTGTTTTCGTTGTAATGCCTGATATCTTCTATCTTATTGTTGGCTATCAGGTAGCGGTACAAGTCAATAAGGTGAGGCGGCAGGTAAAAACGGAGGCAATTCCAGATCACGCCATCGCGTAGGGTAGGGTATATAAACAATTTCACCTTACGGCTGAACAATGTAGCGAACGATTCTAAAATGCCGCCCGGCAGGTCTTTATAATGCTCTTCCGAGAAGATATACTCCAGGTTGGGGAAACCAAGCACCACGCCCATTTTAAGTTTGGTGATCTTTGACAGATAGGCCACCAGCTTATAATACTCATGGAAGTTGGAGATCATTACCGTTTGGCCCAATGAGCCAAGGATATCCACCCGGTCGAGAAAGTCTTTTTCGTCGATATCGGCATTGATATCCGCGTTTCGTTCTTTAAGGGCTTGCAGGGTGAGCTCGGTAACAACAACAACATTTTCCTTATCCACATCTGATTCCTGCAGGAACTGCTTAACACCGGTGTTCAACATATCCATATGCACGTTGATAACCGGGCGGAAACGGCCGCGTACCATTACGATATGTTTTTTGTATAAAACCTCAGATGGCTGCAGGTTTTTA
>Ga0163162_10005250_pt1 | contig 12486 bp, 10 predicted proteins | sample S55metaG_FD_115310 | JGI IMG/M metagenome (GOLD analysis project Ga0163162, IMG submission 115310) | Switchgrass rhizosphere microbial communities from Kellogg Biological Station, Michigan, USA - S5-5 metaG | ecosystem: Host-associated > Plants > Roots > Rhizosphere > Soil | place: USA...
GACCGAATCTAGTGTGAATTCGCCATCGAAAAGGCGAATGAACGGGCCGATCGCGCATGACCCGTTGTTGTCCTTTGCCTTGCCGAGCAGCAGCGCGCTGCGACCTTCGATGTCGCGCAAATTCACGTCGTTGCCAAGCGTCGCGCCGACAATCTTCCCCGCGCTGTTCACGGCGAGCACGATCTCGGGCTCGGGGTTGTTCCAGATCGACGTCCGGTACAGGCCGATATCCGCGCCGAGTCCGACCGAGGACATCGGCTGCGATTTGGAAAACACCTCGGCGTCCGGGCCAATGCCGACTTCCATGTATTGCGACCACGCGCCGCGGCGCTCGAGTTCGGCCTTCAGCTTCTCCGCGCTTTCCGAACCCGGCACGATCTTGGAAAGGTCTGCACCGATCAGCGTGTTGATGGTTTCGCGCACTTCTTTCGCCTTGCTGGCGTCGCCGCCGGCCTGCTCTTCGATCACGCGCTCGAGCAAACTGACCGCAAAGGTCACGCCGCATGCCTTGACGGCCTGCACGTCGCACGGTGCGAGCAATTTGACGCCGGTCGATTTCGGATCGAAGCTCGCACGCACGATGTCTTCGACCAAACCCAGCGATTCGCCTTCGGCATGGCGGACGATATCGAGTGCGTCGGCGCGTTCGAACAGATCGGCTGTTGTCGGCGCGATGTGCGTGATGTCGATGACCTGTCCCCCACGAACGCAGACTACAGACGGGCCGTTGACAGGGGCCGGACGCCAGACACGGCCGATAAGCACCGCACGGTCGAGATCATCGGGAAGGCAGGCGGAAGGGGAAAACGAAGCCATATGGTAGTGTCCGGGCTGGTGGAAATCGAGCCCTTGATCGTATTATCGGGGTATCGAGTTGTCCATTATGTTGTAGATAATTCCAACCTGTTGGACAAAAAAACGAATAGTCAAAATGAGAAGCGACACCGCCGAGCGTACCTACGAAGTGCCCGCGCTGCGGCGCGCCAATGATGTACTTCAAGTCCTCGCCAACGCGCGCGCGCCGGTACGTGCGTCTGCGCTGCACGAAGCCACGGGTTTATCGCGCAGCACGTTGTACCTGCTGCTGGATTCGCTTGAGCGCCAGTTCTGGATCGAGAAACGGGGCGATGGCTACATCATCGGCGTGAAGCTGTTCGAGCTGGGAAGCGCATTCGTTCGCCACGATGGTTTCCAGGCAGCGTTCCGGTCGCAGGCCGCGGCATTTGTCGCGACGCACAACGAGGTCGTGCAACTCGCCACGCTTGACGGCCGCGACGTGGTGTATATCGCCCGGGAGGATTCGCGCCGTGCGGTGCGGCTCGTATCGGATCTTGGATCGCGGCTGCCGGCGCATTCGTGCGCGCTCGGCAAGGCTTTGCTCGCGACCATTCCCGACGCGCAATTGCTTCAGTTGCTGCCTGACAGGCTCGCGGCCGCGACACCGCGAACGATCACGCGGCGCTCGGCCTTGCTGCGGGAACTTGCGCGCGTCCGGGAAACCGGGCTCGCGAGCGAATGCGAGGAAGCGGCGGCGGGGCTGACGTGCTTTGCGGCGTATGTGGGGGAAACTCCGCACGGCAAGCGGCTGGCTGTGAGCACCAGCGTGCCGATAGGACGCATGGACGCGCGCCGCGAGAAGCGGATTTGCATTGCGATCGCGCGCATGGCGCAGCAGATCGGCGCGAAATGCGCTGAAGCCTGAGGAGTTCTGAAAGGCCGTCCTATCGATACCCCCTTTTACGCAAAGGTGATTTCGATGCAAGGCGCTTCTGCGCGAACCGCCCTCTCCTTAAAGTGGCGTTACCCCATTGAACGCCCACTTGAAAGGAGCTTGCCATGCTGAATAAAACGTCCTCCGCCACGCTCGCCGAAGCATCGTCCGCAACCGATGATGCGCAGTACTTCGAGTACACGTCGTCGGCGAATCCCATCGGCGCGAAGCTCATTTCGCGCGTGCCGTTCCGCAATTTTTCGCCGTCGCTTTATGCCGATGGCAAGACGCGCATCGTGCCGCTCGACTTGTCGGCCGAGCTGAATTGCCCCAGCCCCGCGACAGGCCCCGGCCTCAGCGCGAACTTTGTGCGCATCAATGCGGGCGACGAACTCAAGCTCGCGCCAATCGCGACGTCGCAGGTTTGTTATGTGATCAGCGGCGCTGGAAACGTCACGCAAGGCGCGGCGAACTTCCCGTTCGCGCAGGGCGATTTCTTCACGCTGCCGGGAGGCGAAACCGCCAGCCTCAGCGCCGATACGGCCGCGACGCTCTACTACGTCAACGACGCGCCATTGCTGACGTACCTTGGCGTGACATCCGTTGCGTCGCGTTTTGCCGCGACGCTTTATCCGGCAGCGCGGGCGCAGGCCGAACTGAAAAAGGTGAGGGAGGACGCGAACGCCGCACGGCGCAACCGCATCAGCGTGCTGCTTGGCAACGTCCATTTCCCGCAGACACGAACGGTCACGCACACCCTCTGGGCGATGTTCGGCGTGGTCACGCCCAACTCAGAGCAAAAGCCGCATCGGCATCAATCGATAGCGCTTGATTTCATCGCGGGATGTGAGCCGGGTTGCTATACGCTCGTCGGCACGGAGCTGGACGAGAACGGCAGGATTGCGAACCCGACGCGCGTCGATTGGGAGCCGGGCATGGCCTTCGTCACGCCGCCGGGATACTGGCACGCGCATTTCAATGAATCGGATGGCGATGCTTATGTGATTCCAATCCAGGACGCCGGGTTGCAGACGTACCTGCGCACGCTCGACATCCGCTTCGCGCATTAACGTCAGGAGGCGAGCCCGTCTTCCCAATACGGCGGCTCGCCGATCACTTCGGCGAGAAAATCGACAAACGCGCGGACCTTCGACGAGACGATTTTCTTCGGCGGATACACCGCCCAGATCGCCGGTTCGGCGCGCGCGGTGCGCGCTTCCCAATCGCTAAGCGCGTGTACGAGACTCCCGTCACGCAACGCGGTTCCGACAAGCCAGGTGGGCAGCAACGCCACGCCGCAACCGGCAAGTGCAAGTTGCAGGACGGCCTCGGAATCGTCGCCGCGAAACCGTCCTTTTACTTCCACGAGCATTGGCTCAGATGCGTCCTCGAGCTTCAAGAAAAACCATCGATCGTCGGGTTGCAGCGCGAGACGTAGCGATTCGTGATTTTGCAGATCGCCGGGCTTGGAAGGCGTCCCGTTGCGCTCGAAATATCCGGGACTCGCGCACACAATCCGCCGGTGCGGCGCAAGGCGGCGTGCCATCAACAGCGAATCGGGCAGGGCGCCGATCCGCACGGCTACATCGATACCCCCTTCGATCATGTTCAGCGTCTCGTCGGTCACGACGATATCGACGTCAATATCCGGATAGCGTTGCATGAACCCCGGCAGATGCGGCACCACATGACGATGCCCGAACGCTACGGGCATGGTGATGCGCAGCACGCCTTGCGGCGTCTGATTCAGCGATGAAGTCAGCGCGCGGGCGTCATCGAGCGCCTGCAGCGCGACAAGCGCATGTTCGCGGAAGACGCGGCCGCCTTCGGTGAGCACGAGGCCTCGCGTGGACCGGTTGAAAAGGGCGATCCCCAAATCCTTTTCCAGTTCGCTCACATAGCGCGAAACGGTCGATGTCTTGACGCCCATTTCGAGCGCCGTCTTGCTGAAGCTTTCCCGTTCGGCGGCATGGACGAACGCGCGTACCGCTGCAAAATAATCCATAGGTTTGTGCGTTTGCCTGGCGTGTTTCCTGAGAAACGCCAAGACTAAAGCAAAAACCTGTGATGGACCTTACATCGTTACGCGCGTGCCTTCAGAACTTCGCGCGCACGCCGGCGCCGAAGGTGTCACCCGTCGATTGCCCGGTGATACGGTCGTTCATGTAGGCGGCATAGAGATCGGTGCGCTTCGATAACGGATAGTCGTAGCCGAGCGCCCAGGTTTGCCGCGTCTGGTCGAGGCCGCCGCCGTCGCGCGAATACGCGTAGGAGGCCATCACGGATCCGGGTCCGAGAGGGACCGTCACGCCGCCTTGCGCGGTGTTGATATGAAAGTTGCCGGTGCGTACTGTGTTGTCGGTGTACATGTACTGGCCGAACAGCTTGACCACGCGTAAGTCATAGGACACGCCGAGTTGCGCTACGGACTGGCTCTGCATGCCCGAAACCAGCGAGCTGAGGTCGTCGGGCTGCGTATTGAAGTTGACGTACTGGTAGACGCCCGTTGCCGCGAAAGGCCCACTGAAATACTGGAGCTGCGCGCTCACTTTGTGCTGGCCGTTTTCGCCGGCCTTGTTGCCGAACCCGTACATCGCGGTGCCGCTCAGGCCATGATAGTCCGGGGTCGAGTAGGAGATTGCGTTGTCCCAGCCCGAATCGCCGACCACGCCCTGATCGGTCGTGTAGGCGGGGAACGTGCCGAGGCCGAGAAACACGTGATAGACCATCGGCGAGAACGTGTATGAATCGGCGAAGGGGTTGAAGAGAATCGTCGATACAAACAGCGACGTGGTCAGCCGCCCCGCGGTCACGGTTCCGTACGGCGACTGGATGCCGACGTAGGCATCGCGCGAGAACATCGAGTCGCCCTGGAAGCGGCCGTAGGCGCCGTTTTGCGGGCGGAAAAAGTCTTCGAGCGCGAAGATCGCCTTGTATCCGCCGCCGAGGTCTTCCGTGCCCTTCAAGCCCCAATACGATGTCGACATGCCGCCGCCGCCCAACGTCCAAGCGCGCGCGCCGCCGGGGAGTTTCTGCGCGCCCACCCAGGCATCCACTTGCCCGTACAGTTGGACGCTCGATTGCGCGTTCGCGGCACCGCCATACAACATGCCGGTTGCTATCACGGATACAAGCGCCTTGACGCCTTTCGATGCAAAACAAATACGGTTCTTCACGCATCCCCCGACCAGGAAAATGCAGGCGAACGAACGCGGATCACACCGTGCGGTGCGGATCGGTCGTTCGAGCCTGCGTGAAAGGAAAAAGAGTCGTGCCTGGAATCAGGCGGCCAGCGGATAACGGAATCCATCGCCGGATGGACTGCGCTCGTAGACCTGTTCGCCCGCAACATACGTGGCCTTGATCGCGCGGTCATCGCCGAGGGTCATCAGCACGAAAAGCTGTTCCACGATGTCCTTGCAATAACCCGAGCGGAACGACATCAGGGGCGTTGCCTTGCGGTCGAGGATCACGAGATCGGCCTCATAACCCTTCGCAACCGTGCCGATCCTGTCCTGCAAGTACAGCGCCTCAGCCCCGCCTCGCGTGGCGAGGTAAAACGCCTGGATAGCGTTGAGCTTCGTCTGGTTCATCTGCGCGACCTTGTAGGCCTCGTTCAGCGATTGCAGTTGTGAAAAGCTCGTGCCTGCGCCCACGTCCGTGCCCAGGCCTACGCGAACAGGGCGCTTCGGGTTCTTGGCATCGAAGACACGGAACAGGCCGCTGCCAAGGAAGAAATTCGATGTCGGGCAGTGCGCCAACGCGGCACCGGTCTGATGACACGTGCAGAGATCGTCTTCGGTCAGGTGAATGCCGTGGCCGTAGATCGAGCGCGGTCCGACAATGCCCGCATGCGCGTACACGTCCAGATAACTCTTGCGCTCGGGGAACAGCTCCATGACCCACGCGATTTCATCGACGTTCTCGCACAGATGCGTTTGCACGTAGGCATCGGGCGTTTCCTTGAGCAGGGTGCCGCAGACATCGAGTTGCGCGTCCGTGCTCGTGGGCGCGAAGCGCGGCGTGATGCAATACAACTGGCGCCCGCGCTTGTGCCACTTTGCGATCAGGTCCGAACTCATGGAATAGGCGAGTTCGGCGGTATCGAGCAATGCGGCGGGCGCGTTGCGGTCCATCAACACCTTGCCCGCGACCATGCGGGTATTGAAGCGCGACGATTCCTCGAAGAACGCATCGACCGATCCGGGATGCACGGTGCAATACACCGCGGCCGTCGTCGTGCCCGAGCGCAACAGTTCGCGCAGGAACACCTTGGCGACCATGTCGGCATGGTTTTTATCGGCGAAATTCTGCTCGGCGACGAACGTGTACGTGTTGAGCCATTCCAGCAACTGTTCGCCGTACGCGCCGATCATCTCGGTTTGCGGATAGTGGATATGGGTATCGATAAACCCCGCCGAAATGATCGCGTCGGGATAGTGCTGAACCTGCGTTCCCGCTGGCAGGCGCGGCGTTACTTCGGAAGCCGGGCCGACATCGACGATCTGGCCTTTGTCGATCACGACGATCGCATCGGGAATATGGACGAGGCATTGCTCGGGCGTCTGGAGAAACGGGTCGCCGCTGAAGGTCACCACGTCGGCACGCAAGGCTTTGAGTGAAGTCATGTCGAATTCCTGGAAAGTGTGCCGGCCGAGCGGCCGGCTTTCGTGTCGAAGGAGGTGATCAGCGGCGCCGGGCCGGATGCGATTCCTTCATGATCAGTGAGATGACAAACGACGCAATCAGCGAGTAGGTAATCGGCGTCGCCGCATATTCCGCGATGGCCAGCGTGTGGTCGGTCAGGCCCGCCGCAATGCCGGACACCACTCTCGAGCCGGGCGCCGCAATCATGATCCCGCCGGCGATAAACGCGAGGCCGTTCACAAAAGCCGCCGATGTACCGATCAATTGCGGCGGCACCACGTCGGCGGCGCTGCTGAATGTAAGCATGTGCGCGGCGTTGGCAAAGCCGAACAGGAAGTTGAGGACCATCGCGACTGGAATGGACATGGTCGGCAGATACAACAACGCGCCCGCGCACGCCAGCTGAACGGCAATGCCGATCACGATAGGCAACTTGCGCCGTTCGATCTTGTCGGAGAGAGCCGGAATTACGAGGCAGCCCGCCGCAAGACCCAGCCACAGCAGCGACGAACTGAACGCCGCCGTGGCGGGGGAGGCGCCGCGCGTCTCCATGAGCATGGGCGTCCAGACCACGCCGGCCGCGAGCATGCTGCCGAACAACGCCGAGCAGATCAGCGCCGAGATCCAGACGTGCGGGATCTTGGCGACCTGGAGAAGTGCATCGAGCACCGAATGGACGAACGCGCCGGCGCCTCCGCCGGTCGACTCCACGGGCGTCGGATTTTTCAGGAAAAGGAAGGCGAGCACCGACAACACCACGCCCGCCGCACCGACGAAGTTGAACAGTTCGCGCCAGGGCATCTCGCTCAAGCCCCACTGCAGCGCGTTGACTGAAAACGCCGACGAAAGCGACGCGCAAAATTGCACGAGCCCGAACATGAAGTTGAAGCGCCCCATGCCGAACCACTGCCCGCCTATATAACCCGCGCCTACAAAGCCGGTACAGGCGCCGACGGCCATCACGAACTGCGAGACGAGCAACGTGCCGTAACTCTCGGCGTTGGCGAACAGGAACACGCCGGCGGTGACGAGCACCACGGATATGGGCAAGACCTTGTGCGCGCCCAGCCGGTCGAGCAACGCGCCGCCGAAGAACTGGCAGACGGCGAAGACCCACGTATAGACGGCCGCAATCGATGCAACCTGCTCCACCGTCAGCGATGCACTTTTCTTCACCTCGGGATTGACGATCGAGTATCCCGTTTGCACGCTGAAAAGATAGATGACGAACGCAACCGACAGCGCCCAGATCCACCAGGCTCGTGGACCGCCAAGCTGAAAAGACGCCGCCGGTGTTTGTTTCGATGAAACCGTGTTCATGGACTTTCTCCAGGCGAGTGCAACCCCGCGATCGATTGATCGCAATTTAAAAAAGAATTAAGAAATATTCCGGAGCTTCACGCCGATGAGGCGCTGAATTAATCGCGAAGACGGTGTTGATTACGGATTTTTCATGAGGGAAATTAAATGCGGTACGTTGCTTTATGTTGAACAGTTCGCTCTACGGCTAGTGCGTTTCTAGCCCGTACGGCGGCCCGCGCGGCTGATTACAGAGCGGTTGGGAATTCGCCTAACTTAACAACTGGCCCGTGCTTCTTCAAGCTTTTAATTGTAGGTTGACGGGAAGTGTTCAAATCTCTCGGTTCATTTTAATTCTGAGATGACCGGAATCGTTATAACGGAATCCGACTATTCTATTAACGTACTGAGCCAAGAGATAATCATGCAATCATTGTTTTGATTTCATCGTTTGAAAATACAAAAAGCCCGCTTTAAGCGGGCTTTGATTCCTGCGGCATCAAAACAAATACGTCAAGCCGCGGATAACGACCTTTCCAGCGCCGCGACGCCGCCCGGAAGATCGACCGGAACCCCGAGATCGACCATCGTGCGGCCGAGCGCGTGGATGGTACGGAAAAGATGATGCTCGCGGCATTGTTCGCCCATCTGCCCGATCCGCACAATCGGCGCGCCGAACGAACCGGCGATCTCCACGTGATGTTTGCGCGAGATATGCGCGCAGATATCGGCGCCGGTCACGCCTTTGGGCACCTCGATGCCGACCACCGAATTCAGGCGGCTTTCCTTCGGCACATAAAGCTTCAGGGACAACGCCTCGACGCCTGCCTGCAGCGCCGTCGAACATCGCAGATGCCGCGCGAAACGGCGTTCCAGCGTCTCCGCGCAGACGAGGCGCAACGCCTCGTGCAAGGCGAGCACGCCCGACACGGGCGCCGTGTAGTGATAAGACGCGTTGTGCCAGAAGTTCGCAGCGAGCGATGCATCGAAGCACCAGTGCGTATGCGGCACCGGACGCGACGTAATGCGTTCCCACGCTTTTTCGGAGAACGCGAGCAGCGATACGCCCGGAATGGACGAAAGCCCTTTCTGGCCACCCGTGATCACCGCGTCGATACCCCACGCGTCCATTGGCAGGGGCATGGTGCTGAGCGTGCAGACGGCATCGACGACAACCAGCGCGCCTGCAGCGCTCGCCACCGCCGCGATGGATTCGAGGCTGCGGTTCCAGACAGTATTCGACGTTTCGCCATGAACAATAGTGACGACTTCCGGCCGGAAGCGCTCGATCGCCTCGGCGACCTTGGCCGTATCGGCGGCGCTTCCGTCGCTCACTTTCAGCGTCTCCACGACCGCGCCCGTACGCCGCGCCATCTCCGCCATGCGCTCGCTGAAGAAGCCGTTGCAGATGCTGAGCACGCGCGAATCCTTCCACGCCAGGTTCGTGATCGCCATTTCCATGGCGCCCGATCCCGGGCCCGCCACGCCCATCACCCATTTCGATTCCGTCTGGAATACGTAGCGCGCCATGGTCTTCACCTGGCCGATAACCGCAGCCATGGTCGAACCGAGATGGTTGATCACCACGCCATTGGCTTTCGCGACGGCATCAGGGATCGGCACCGGACCGGCGCCCATCATCAGGAGCGGCTCTTCGGGCAATATCGATGAAAGCGGCAGCACCGAAGGGCAAGCCACGCCGAATGCGCCGGAAGTACCCGAAGAATTAAAGGACGGAATTCGATCGTTCATGTTGTTTTATCTGCATTCGTTGAATGGTCAGGGCTGGCCGGCCCCCGCGCATTCACATTGCCCGTGTCCTGCGCTGACTCATACGCGCCAGCATCCAGTAAAGCGGCAAGGCGAAGCGGCGCATGCTCGAAAACACCGGCGCCGATGCCAGCATGAAACGGCTGTCCGGTTCCGATGCGCTGATCCACACCTTCGATCGCGGCGCGAGTTCGAGTGTATCGCCTGCGCGCAGCCACCAGTCGGCAGTGTCGCCTTCAATGGTGACCCACACTGTTCCCCGGCACACAGTCAGGGTATGAGGCCGGTCGATCAACCAGCAGGCTGGCGCTTCGCTGGGTTGCTGCTCCAAAGTCCGGATTTCACGCATGTCGCTCTCCCATCCTGGCCGCTCACAAAGAGACGGCCTCTTGACTGCATTATTTATTTAAACTTCAATCTTGAAAATGTACACTCACGAACAGTTGTGCCGCACTGTTCAGTGATTTTCCCTGCACACTTCCAAAGATCAGACGATGAACCTCGAAATCAGCGCAAGCAGCGGCGTTCCGATGACCGATCAGCTCGTGTCCGGCATCACGAACCTGATCCGCACTCGCCAGTTGCTGTCGGGCGCGAAGCTGCCGTCCATCCGTGCGCTGGCGGCGAGCCAGCAGATCAGCCGCTTTCCGGTGATCGAGGCGTACGACCGGCTTTCGTCGTTGGGCATGATCGTGCCCAAGCACGGTTCCGGTTTCTTCGTTGCAAACCATATGGGAAGCGAGGAGCCGGGCGGCGGGTCGGATCCGCGTCTTGCCGAAGAGGAATCGAACCAGATCCTGCAGCAGTTCAACTATCCCGGCGAGACGTTGAAACTCAGCAGCGGTTTCGTGCCCGAAGCGTGGCGCGATCTGGAAGGCATCACGCAAACCGTGCGGCAAGTGATGCGGATGGACCCGAGCAGCGTCATCGACTATGCAATGCCGCATGGCGATGCAAACCTGCGCCATCAGATCCAGATGCGCCTCGCGCACGTCGGTGTCGAGGCGGACGTATCGAACATCATTGTCACGACCGGCGCGAGCCAGGGACTCGACCTGATCGTGCGCTTCATGCTGAAGGCGGGTGACACGGTGCTGGTTGAAGATCCCGGTTATTACAACCTGTTCGGCTTGCTCAAGCTGCAGGGTGTGAAAATTGTCGGCGTGCCGCGTCTTGCAACCGGGCCCGATGTCGATGTCGCCGAGCATCTGCTGAAAACCATCAAGCCGAAGCTGTTCTTCATCAACACGGTGTTCCATAACCCGACCGCGACCAACATCGCGCCGCAAGTTGCGTTCAAGCTGCTGCAGCTCGCGCAGCAGCACGACTTCACCATCGTGGAAGACGATATCTATGCCGACTTCCAGGCAACGCCGACGCAACGCCTGGCGTCGCTCGATCAGCTCGATCACGTGATCTATCTCGGCGGGTTATCGAAGACCTTGTCGTCGTCGTTGCGCATCGGGTATCTGGCCGCCAAGCGCGAGCTGGTGAAGGATCTCGTCGATGTCAAAGTGCTGACGAGTCTCGGTGGCTCGCGTTTCAGCGAATGCGTGGTGGCGGCGCTGCTCGAGCGCGGCACGTACAGGAAATATCTGGAGCGGCTGCGGCGAAGGGTTCGCGACGCGTTATCGACGGCGGTGCAGCGGATCGAGGAACACGGCTGGGAAGTATTCGATGAACCCAGCGGCGGCAATTTCATCTGGACGCGCGTGCCGCATATCGACGATTCCATGGTGCTCGTCGAGCAGGCGCTCAAGTTCGGGATCACGCTCGCGCCGGGGAGCTACTATCGGCCGAACGGCGAGACGTCGGCGTGGGTTCGCATCAACACGGCCCACGCCGACGACCCGCGTGCACTCAAGTTCTTTGAGCACATGGCGGACTACGCGCCAAAACGCTAGATCTTGCCTGCGTGTTCCGAGGTAACGGCGCGTTCTTCGTCGGTGGCAATACGCGCCACGGGCGCGGGTTCATCGATCCACGCTGTCAGCAGCGTCGAGGTCACTGCCAGAATCACCGGCCCGATAAACAACCCGACGATCCCGAACGCAAACATGCCGCCGAGCACGCCGGACAAGATCAGCAGCATCGACAGATTGACGCCGCGCTTGATGAGCATGGGCCGCAAGAAGTTGTCGAGCATGGCGACCATGACCGACCAGACCAGCAGCAGGATGGCGGCGAGTTGCGAGTCGTGCCAGAAGAGATAAGCCACGCCGCCGAGCAAGGGCAGCAACGGCCCGATCTGCGCAAGGCACAACATGAGCATCAACGCAGCCAGGATGCCGGCCGCGGGCACGCCCGCAATCCACAAGCCGATACCGCCCAAGGTCGATTGCACGACCGCTGTCACGACGATCCCCAGCGCCACCGCCCGGATGGCCAGGCCCGCGAGCTTGACCGCCTCGGCGCCGCGCTGACTGGCAAGCCGCGTGGCAAAGCGCGTGACGAAGCGGGCTGCATGGTCGCCCTGGCTGTAGAGAATGCCGGAGATGATGATGGTCACGAACATGTGGATCACGAACACGCCGACGATGGCCGCATGGCCGAGCAGCCAGCGCGCGGCGATGGTCACATACGGTTCGAGCCGCGCCAGGATGCCGCCGGGGCCGGAGTCGGACATGGTCTGCCATTCATGTGCAATGCGCTGGCCCGCAAGCGGAATTTCAGCAATCCAGCCGGGCGGTGGTGGCAATGCATAGTTCGGCAAGCTCTTGATGGCGGCCATGATCTCGCCGCCGTGCAGCGCGAGCGTCGAGATGGCTTTATAAAGCGGCAGGACGATCACGATCACCAGCATGATGAGCATGATGGCCGTCGCGGCCCATCGGCGATTGCCTACGCGGCGCTGCACCGCGAGCATGACGGGCCAGGTCGCGACCACGATGGTCGTAGCCCAGATCAGTCCCGGAATGAATGGCCGAAGAATGTAGATGCTGCCGATCATCAACCCCATGAGGATGACGATCACGAGCAGATGCCGGGCAATATCGACTGGCTGGCGTGGGTTCACTTGGTACTCCCGACTAGGATTTGCCAGCATTGTGCCTCAATGC
>Ga0163162_10005253_pt1 | contig 12485 bp, 7 predicted proteins | sample S55metaG_FD_115310 | JGI IMG/M metagenome (GOLD analysis project Ga0163162, IMG submission 115310) | Switchgrass rhizosphere microbial communities from Kellogg Biological Station, Michigan, USA - S5-5 metaG | ecosystem: Host-associated > Plants > Roots > Rhizosphere > Soil | place: USA: Michigan...
TAAAAATTTTAACACAGAAAGAAACGGTGCATATTGATGAAATTCACGCGCAATCAAATTTGAAGAGCAGCGCTGTTGCGGCGGCCATTTTAACCCTTGAATTGCAGGGGCTGATTAACGGTATGCCCGGCAAAATGTATAAGTTGATTGGTTGATTGGGTTGATTGGTTTGGCTTGGTTGATTGGGTTGATTGGGTTGATTGGGTTGATTAAGTTGATCAGTTGACCGGTTGACCGGATGATCAGTTGACCGGTTGATCGGGTGATATGTGTTATCCTGATCAACTGATCAACTGGTCAACTTAATCAACCCAATCAACCCAATCAACCCAATCAACCCAATCAACATCCCCCCACCCAACTTAGATTTGGAGCAAATACTCCGCCTGTCCTATCTTTGCACATGGCAAGAATAATCAACTCCCCCAAAGACAAGTTCCCCAAGAAATTTTTCGGCGAAGGACTCACATTTGACGACGTATTGCTCCTCCCGGGCTACTCGCAGGTGCTTCCGCGCGACGTTAGCATACGCACCCGACTCACCAAAACATTGTCTATCAACGTTCCCATGGTTTCTGCCGCCATGGATACCGTTACCGAAGCCAACCTGGCCATTGCCCTGGCCCGTGAGGGCGGTTTGGGATTTGTTCACAAAAACATGAGCATTGAAAAACAGGTTGACCAGGTAAGAAGAGTGAAAAGAAGCGAAAGCGGACTGATCATTGACCCGGTTACCCTGCTTGAAGACGCCACTCTTTTCGACGCCCTTCGATTGATGAAGGAGAATAAGATTGGTGGTATTCCCATCGTTGACAAAAACAAAAAACTCCGCGGGATTCTCACCAACCGTGACCTGCGTTTTGAAACCAGTTTGCAGAAAAAAGTGAGCGAGGTGATGACGAAAGAAAATCTCATCACGGCACCTGAGGGCACCGATCTCAAGAAAGCAAAGAATATTCTCAGTCAGCATAAAATCGAAAAGCTTCCCGTCGTAAACAAATCCGGCGTTTTGGTGGGTCTCATCACCTACCGCGATATTCTGCAATTACAAAGTTTCCCCAACGCCATGAAAGATAGTTACGGCAGGCTAATAGCCGGTGCCGCGTTGGGCATCACTTCCGACCTGCTGGATCGCGCAGCGGCCCTGCAGCAAATTGGTGTTGACGTGGTTTGCCTGGATAGTGCACATGGACATAGCAAGGGCGTAATAGACGCACTGAAATCGGTGAAGAAAAATTTCAAAACATTACAGGTCATTGCAGGCAATGTGGGTACCGCGGCAGGCGCGAAGGCGCTGGCTGCAGCAGGTGCCGATGGGGTGAAAGTAGGTATTGGTCCTGGCTCCATTTGCACCACCCGCATCGTAGCCGGAGCAGGTGTACCGCAAATCACAGCAGTGATGGAAGCGGCTTCAGTACTAGCGCCACTTGGCATTCCTCTCATTGCCGACGGTGGTATTCGTTATACGGGAGACATGGTGAAGGCATTGGCTGCAGGCGCAAATGCCGTGATGATGGGCGGCGTGTTTGCAGGAACAGAAGAAAGTCCCGGTGACACTATTATTTACGAAGGAAGAAAATTCAAACAATATCGCGGCATGGGTAGTTTAGGCGCCATGAGCCAGGGCAGCAGCGATCGCTATTTCCAGGACGTGGAAGACGACATCAAGAAATTTGTTCCGGAAGGCATCGAAGGTCGGGTGGCATTCAAAGGAAACTTAAGTGAAGTGGTGTATCAGTACGTGGGTGGTCTGCGTGCAGGGATGGGTTACTGTGGCGCGAAAGATATCGCAGCATTGCAGCAAGCGCAATTTGTAAAGATCACCAACGCCGGAATCAAGGAAAGTCACGCACACGATATTGAAATCACGCGGGAGGCACCCAATTACACCAGGTCCTGACCGGCGGGCTGATTTTGTTTTTCATTTCCTTTTAGCGAACTAAAAGCAAAGAGTAACACACCGCAGGTAACGTACAGGTCGGCAATATTAAATATGCCCGTTCGAAAATCCTGGAAGCCCAGGTTAATAAAATCTGTTACGTGACGATGACGGACCACCCTGTCGATAACGTTGCCGATTCCCCCGGAAAAGATCATGCAGAAAGAAAGCGCCTGTAACAGGGTTAACTTTTGCCAGGTTTTGAATACATACCACAAAAAACTTCCCAATAGCGCGATGGGAAGAATAGTGAATACCCAAAAACTCATTTCCTTCGACCATTCTGCGCCCCAACTCATGAAGGCTCCGGTGTTTTCAACATAAATCAGGCGAATGGTATCGTTTAGGAAAGAGAGTGGCTCACGGTTATCAAGATACGCCCTGGCCCAACCCTTGGTAGCCTGGTCGCAACCAATAAAGGTGGTGCAAAGCACACAGAAAATGGGAATGGTAAATTTCGTTTTCAAGCCGACAAAAATAAGCAATTGAAAATAACATTCTGTGCTTCGACACCCTACGCCTTGTTAAATTTCTTTTCGTGATTTATCGGTATTTTCAATTTTATAACGCAATGAAATGAAGAAAACTGTTTTAATTACCGGCGCCAGTTCGGGATTTGGCAAAGCCTGCGCTGAAAAATTCGCATCAGCAGGATACAATTTAATTATTACCGCCAGGCGTGTTGCCCGGTTGCAGGAATTGGAAAAATCCTTATACGAGGAATATGGCGTGAAAATACTTTCACTCGAATTTGATGTGCAGAACAAGGAAGCAGTTAACGCAGCCATCCATAAATTACCCGCGGAATGGCATGCCATTGATATACTTATCAATAATGCGGGACTGGCATTGGGCCGGGATTTTTTTGAAGAAGCCGACATGCAGGACTGGGAAACCATGCTCGATACGAATGTTAAAGGATTGCTCTATGTAAGCCGCGCGGTATTACCCTTTATGGTGAAGCGTCAAAAGGGACATATTATCAACATCGGCTCCACAGCGGGAAAGGAAGTATATGATAAGGGCAATATTTACTGCGCCAGTAAGCATGCTGTTGACGCCATCAGCAAGGCCATGCGGATTGACCTTCTCAGACACAATTTGAAAGTGACTGCCGTTCACCCGGGCGCCGCCGACACAGAGTTCTCCATCGTCCGTTTTAAGGGTGATAAGGCCAAAGCCAACGCCGTTTACGATGGTTTTCAGCCATTAAGCGCCGCAGATGTGGCGGATGCCGTATTTTATTGCGCTACGCTTCCAGACCATGTGTGTATCAATGACCTTGTGATGACTTCACTCCAACAAGCCAATTCATTTTATTTTAACAGAAAATAATTTTTAGACCCGCAGTTACGTTAATTATTGGCACGATAGTGGCAAATTGGAAGGTAATTTTACGTAGGAAATTTCCTTTCGTATCCTAAAGATGATTTTTGTGCACTACCTCGATCCACCTATTAAAACCGTGACCATGCGTAAAGCCTTTCTTCATTCCATTTCGGCGGTTGCTTTCACACTGATCGCATTTATCGCCAACGCACAGAATGATGTTATTCATCATGATCCCTGCGATAATTTCCTGATTAAGAAACAGTCTGACAGCTTGAAAGCGCTATTCGCGCAGAATGGCTTTATCGTTGTGAGGGAAGCGTCCATCACCATGGAAAGCGAATACGAACTACCCGTGATTGTTCCTCTTAGCCAAGGCACCTGGTACCAGGTTGTATTCATTGGCGACATTAATTCCAATACATACGAAGTAAGAATGTTTGATTACGACGAAAAACAAGTCGTATACCAGAAGAAACGCTGGGGTGATGTAGATGGCAATATTATCAGCTACTCTTACATCCCGAAATTCTCAGAATACCACATGATTAAACCCGTGCAGGTAAACAACAAGCAGAAGAAAGACCTTTGCGGTTACATCATGCTGCTGAAAAAAACTCAATAGAAAGTTCTTTATTCTAAAATAGATAAGGACACCATTCCGGGTGTCCTTGTTTTTTTGTCTGCACTATTTTAACGGCATTATCTGATCAATGCCACGGTTCCCTTCTTTATAATCACTTTGCCCGTGAAATCGGTTCCCTTCACCATCCATACGTAGGTACCTGAAGCCTGCATTTTGCCATTGAACTTGCCATCCCAAACCGGACCTATTTCTGAAGTTGAATACACCATCTGGCCCCAACGGCTAAACACCCTGAAATATTCAATATTGGTAATGCCCACGGGAATGGGCCTGAATATGTCATTCAATCCATCTCCGTTCGGCGTGAAGGCGTTGGGCACGAAAATATCCGGAGCGGTTTTAAATACCCGCACGTTCACCGTGTCGTAAGCGAAACATCCTTCCAGGGTAGTCACTTTCACCACGTAAGTAATGTCTTCATTCAAATGTGCCACTGGGTTGGGAACATCAGTTTTGTTCAATCCTCTTGATGGCGACCACAAATAATACGCCGCGCCCGTTGCAAACAGTTGCAGCGGCTGATCAACTACCACGGCCGTGTCGTTGGTTGCTTTTGCAGGTACAGGCGGAACTACGGTTACCAGCACAGAATCGAAGCTGGGTTTGGGACAACCCTTGTTATCAATTACACCCACCACATAATTTACAGTAAACGGTGGTGAAGCGGCGGGATCAGAAACTGTTGGATCATTTAACCCCAGGGTCGGCGTCCACTGATAGCTGATACCGCCGGATGCAAATAGCTGTGCAGTATCCCCATAACAAATCGAACTGTCGCCCTGCGTTACAACGGTTGGATAGGGCACCGTCCTGACCGTCATGGCATCGCTGGCCGTGCACTTGCCAAGGTTCGCCAACACGGTGTAAGTGGTAGCGGTCGCAGTTGGCCTGGCAATCGGATTTTTGGTAGTTGGGTTCGTAAGCGTTGCCGAAGGCGTCCAGGTGTATCCCAACCCTTCGCTCACGGCTCTTAGGGTGACCGTATCCGTTAGACAGATGGTTGTATCTGCCCCTGCATTAACGGTAATAAAGGTTCGGACGTCAACAAAAACGGAATCGATGTTTTCACAGCCCGGTGCCGTGGTGAGCGTTACATAATATTTTGTAGGTACATCGGGACTTACTTTGGGATTGGGTACCGCCGGCAGGTCAATATTGTAATTGGGAGTCCAACTGAAGCTGCCAATGCCCTGTGCGCTTAGTTGAAGCGTGTCAATACTACAGATCAGGGTGTCGTTCGACACCAGCAGTGTGGGCTTGTTCAATATGGAAACGATATGACTGACGGTATCGGTGCAACCTTTGCTATTCGACACGATCAACTGCACCGGATACGAAGTAGCATTGGCGTAAGTATAAGTGGGGTTTTGCAGTAACGACGAATCAGCTGTTGAGGAAGGGTCACCAAATTGCCAGTGCCATTCACTCACAACACCGTACTTGGTTTGGGTGGAATCGTAAAACTGCACGGGTATGCCCTTACAAGATGTAAGTGCGTAGAATGCGGGGAAGAATCCCGGAAATACTTTTGCCGTGGTATATCCTGTGTCGGAACAATCCTGTCCCCGGTTGGTGATGAGCATCACGTGGTACACGCCGGTATCAGGAAAAGTGAACACCGGTGTTTTTAAATTAGAAGTATCGCTTGTCATGGTGGTCACACCGAAATCCCAATAATAAGTTTTAATCAGCGGGCTGCTGGTGCGATTGAAAAAATTGAGTGTGAAACCATCGCAGGTAATGAACTCTGGCTGAAGGTCGGCGGATGCGATAGAACAGGCGGCTACTTTAATCTGCAAATCTTTTCTGTGCACCGCAATCACTTCTCCGGCGCGCGTTTCATAAGCCGCCACTGTTACTACGTATATACCGGCCGAAGGCGCGATGCCAGACAACAGGCCCGTTTTGGAATCAACGGTAACATCAATACCCATCGGACGCTGGTAAGTAAAACCAAAACCATAAGGCACTGAAGCGTACGGCGGTGGTCCCGGCGGATTCGGCGCTGCATTTCCCGCGCTACCTCCCACATAAGCCTGCACAAATCCATAAAACAAACTGTCGCCAAAAGTGGCCTGATCGGCGTCGACCGCACTAAAATCGTAACTGAAAGGACTGCGTTCGCAAACCACTACGGTATCCTTTCCTACAAATTGCGCACTGTTATTTTTTGGTGCGGAAGGTACATCCGCATTGCCCGGAATGGTAGCGATATACGTTGCACCTGTTTGTTCGGAATTGATGACGTTTGAAATATTCTCGATGCGGCAGCAACGCTGATAAGTTATGGTATAACCCAACGCGCTTTCCGGAAGTAGAACTGTGGCAACATAATAACCCACTTCATAACATACGATGGGCGGATTGTCGATGCAGGGATTGGGCTTGGTTAGGTTAAGCCTAACCGTTGGTGCCTTCAACACATCAAGTGTCATGAAAGGTGTGTTGGTCGACTGGTTGTTGAAAATGGCAATGCTGGCCCGGGGGTCCAGTTGTGCGCCGGTTGAATTACAGTCGCGATATAACTTCAGTGTGATCTCGTATTGGTGCTGGCCATTTACGTCGCCGAGGTAGCGGTAGAAAATTTCACCACCGGTAATATGGCGGGCATGGGCAATAGAGTACAGGAGAAGAAAGGATGATATTAAGGGTATGATTTTTTTCAACTCAATATTCTTTTTGCTGATCCAGGAATTTCATGATGGAGAGGTTGGATCTGGTTGTCGATTCCCACATGCCCATGTGTGCCACATGGGGAAAAAGGTGCAGGTTCGATAAGACGGGCATGTGTGCCTGAGCGAGGCTATCCTGTAAATTTAGCGTTTTATCTTCTTCTCCTACAACAAAAAGAAGGGGTATTTCAATCACTTTTAACAAACCTGTCATGTCGGGCCTAACCATCATAGCTTCATAGTATTGTACGAGCGTAGCTGCCGAAAAGTTGGTTCCCCTTTCTATTAATTTGTCAATTCTGCCTGGTTCGCGCTGCTTAAAATCGTTTGCAAACAGGTTGGGTGTTGATTGCTTCAAAAATTCCAATACCCCGTGCGTATTAATAAAAGCAATACCCTTTTGCCTGGCGGTGATTTTTTCTGCACTGTCGGCATAGGCTGTAGAGTGGAACAACCCCAATCCCGTTAGTGTTGATTGCCAGGCCTGGGCATAGGCCAACGATACATATCCACCCATGGAATGGCCGATCAGCGTAAATTTTTCGATTTTTTCGTGGGTGATGATGGTTCGTACCCCTTCGGCATAGTCGGCGATGGATGGAGATTTACCATGGTCGTCACGCAGGGGCGTTGATTTACCCGATCCGGGCAGGTCGGGCAAAATAAGGGTGGACTTGCTCTTCAGGAATTCAACCTGTTCATTCCACACTTCACCATCTTCTGCAAATCCGTGTACAAGACACAATGGCTGGCCGCTTCCCTCCATGCGGTAACGGAGTGTACCGTTCCTGAATGCGATTGACTTTTCCATCCCACAAATTTCGCTGCCTCCGGGTCAATTACCTCGTATTTCTTTTATGCGTGAAGCGCCAATAATAACTATAGATGAGGATCACCAATCCCGCCGCGAGGAATAACCTGGATAGCAGGTCGCCAAAACGGACAAAGAATGTGATATGCTCTTCCTTGGGAACGCTCATTTTAATGGCTGAAGAAATGTCCCAGGGCTGTGCGTCGTAAACTTTTCCAAGCGGATCAATGTAACATGATACTCCGGTGTTGGCGCTTCTTACCACCCATCGCCTGGTTTCAATGGCGCGCAACCTGGCATAGCTCATATGCTGAAGATATCCAGGCGTATTACCCCACCATCCGTCGTTTGTAATTATGCCGATCACATTTGCTCCACCACGCACGTAGCTGGTCATAAATTCACCATAAATGCTTTCATAACAAATGGCCGGCGCGATTTTGTAACCCTGCCTGGCCTGCAACACCGTCCGCTCGTCCTGACCTGCAAGGGTACCCGCAATACCGCCAAAATCTTCAAATAACTTTCCCAGAAAATTCAGCCAGGGCGGTAACATTTCCGGACCCGGCACCAGTTTAGATTTGTGGTACAACTGGTCTTTCGCTCCCGACTGAAAAAGTGCCGCGGTATTGTAAGCATCAAAGTATATCCCTGAGCGTTCCAATTGCCGGGCTGTTGAAGTGATGGCCTCCCCCTTTGTGAATTTTTTATAGCTGTCGATGCCGGTGCACAAACTTAAATTCGGATGCCGCGCAAGGAAGGCCCAGATTGGTCGAAAGAAAAAATTACTATCGAGCGTATTTTCATCCGCCTGGATCGGTACTGCGGTTTCGGGCCACACAACCAATGCGGTTGATGAATCAATTTTCGATTCGCTTAACCGAATAAGTTTTTGAATCTGCGCCTCCTGTGTACCGGCCTCAAATTTTTCCTCATAGGGATCGATATTGGGCTGAACAATCACAACGTTGGTAGTTGCAACAGTTGAAACCGCGGCGGGATGCATGGCGAGCGAAAGCATCAGTGGAATCAACACCGCCAACATGGGCGTTAGTGCAGGATTCAATTTGCTATGAAGGGTTTTCCCCGAGAGCCAAAGGTAGATGAGGATATTCACGCCGATCACCCACGCAGATCCGCCGCTGCTGCCCGTTATTTCATACCATTGTATCCATCTCGGGCGATTTGCAAAAACATTTCCTAGTGTTAACCAGGGCCAGCTAAGTCCCCAATTTTGCAAGTGCAGCCATTCAAACGAAAGCCAGAAAAAGAACAACGCAGCGTATCCCCATTTTTCACCCAGCCTTCTTTTTACCGTGTAAAATCCCATCCAGGGAATGCACATCAGTAAACTGTTCAGTACAATGGCCAACACTGCTCCTTCGCGTGATGCGTTCCAAATCCACCAGGTGGTGGCCAGGTTCCAGATAAAAAAACTCAGGTAGCACCATCCGAAAAATTGCATCTTCCGCCTGGCGAAATCTTCCACAATCAGCAAGGGAACGAATGCTATAAAAATGAGCATCGTTAATGGTGAAACAGGCCAGGCAGCGAATAGCAACAGGCCGCATAACACCGAGAATAACAGAGAAGTTGTACGCTTCATGTAAGAGGTAATGGGTATTGGGGTATTAAGGTATTAAGGAATTATGGTAATGCGGTATTGGAGTATTAAGGTAACGAGGTATTGGGGGACTGTAAAATAAAGAAAATGTTTTGCATGAACCCTCATTACCCCAATACCTCGTTACCTTAATACTCCAATACCTTAATACCCCTCTCCCTATTGTGCCAATGATATCCTAAGCTGTACGCCCGCCCTGGTGGTTACCATTGGCGCTGATGAAGAGATGTATGGATTTACACGGCGCTGATCGAAATACAATTTCACGTTCACGCGATTGCTCAGCACATAATCTATTGAAGGCTGTATGGTGATTACTTTTTGTCCACCTGTTGCAAAGGCATTTGCCTGGTCGAGCCTGCTGTTTGAATTGGCGTCATCACGAATACTGAAGTCAATTCTGAATGTGATGTCATTGTCCAGTTTCTTCGACGGACCTTTCTTGCTCAGTTTTATTTTGATGGGTAGCGGGAACCCTCTTTTTCGCCAGCTGTAGCCGAAGGTGAGAACCTGCGACCTTACCTCGCTCAACTGGAAGTCGATTAAGCTCAAACTCAGTGTGCGCGATTTGGCGTACTCAAATTTTGCGGTCATCTGGTTCACGAGCGAGAAGTCAATACCAAACAAGGGTTCAAAACTTTCCGTGATCGTGAGGTTGGGTAGCAGGAAGTATGGAATAAAGTTGTGCGAAAGACTATCAATAAATGAAGGATATCCCAGCAACAGGGAGTCCTGGAACAACAACGCCGAGTTAAAGCTGTTCATGCTCAGTCTGCTCGAGTATCCATGGGTGATGGTAAAATTTGTAAATGTTTTCTCCATACCCTTTATCCGTGTCAGGCCGTTGTACGTCAGTCGCCAGTTGGGCAACGGCGTATAGCCGCTGAATGGATTTGATTTCACGAATGCGCCGCCGTGCCCGAGCAAACTCACTTTCGTCGGGTCCTGGTCGGTGTAAGCCGCGATGAAGGCTGGAATGATCACATCCTGCGAGTAGCGGCCATAGCCTTTGTAATAGCCATCCGGATTTTTCACGTTGCTGTAAGGGTTCTGCAAACCCAACCGTTCTGACAACACGATCCTGTTTGCCTCAAATTTTTTGAAGGCCTCGCTCACCTGGTTCGGATCGAATTTTTTGAACAGGGTTTGGAAAGAAATGTACGTGATACTGAAACCACCACCCGCATAAGGATTCAGGTGGCCAAAGGAGCCATTACCTACGGTGTCTTTAAATAATTCGCTGTAGGTTTTGGTCAGACTTTTATCCAGGTTCAAATCGATGATCAGGTCGCGTATCGGTTCCAATTGCGCCGAAGCACGGAAACTCTGATCGTAGGATTGGTGAACGAGGTTATTGAGAAAAGTATTTTTAGTGATCAATCCTTTTTGCGCCGCCTGGTTCAGCCAATTGCTGTCGGGCTGACGACCGAATACAAAATCCAATCCGGGTGCCATACTGTTCCAGTTTTGTCCCAACACCTGCGTACTGTCGGTATAACCCGGTATAAAGCTGCTCGCATTTTCGGTGTAGGTCAGTCCCATTCTTTTTACCGACGTCAGTATTTTCGCGAGAACGCGGACGGCCGGATTGATCGTAGGCGGCGCATTCAGGTCACGGGTTTTGTTCTTTTTCACTCCCGTATCTGGCTTGTTGGGCGCATTCGGCGGTGGCGCGTTGGCATCCTGGTTTTGTTGTTCCTCCAGCGCTCGCAACCATCGCGATTTGTTGTAAAGTCTGTTGAAGTCGAGATCAACGGTTGCACCTTTCTGGTATCCGTTCTGAATGGTATTGCCCAATTCAATAGCCAGTCGCGATGCACCGATCCAGCTATAATTGGTACGATAAATCAAGCTTACCGTTGTCCAGTCAATCAGCGGCAATTTCGATGTGGGCAGGTTATATGTAAAGTCTGCATTCTGGTTATACAATACATTTCTTCCGCCCTTCCAGAAATTACCCCACATCGAATCTTTCTTAGCCTTAGTATCGATGCGCCCGGCAGGTTCATCAATGCGCGAATTGTTGGATGCCCTGAAATCCATGTTAAAGCTCTTCGTAAGGTCCCAGCGCAGGTTGTAGATCCTGTCGAAGGTGAAGTACTTGTCGTAGGTTTCGGGGATCAGGTATTTGCCACCGCCCACATTGCGCGGCAGGTATGCACCGAATTGACGGTTCACGTCGAAGCGCACGCCAATCAGCGCTGGCACGGGATTCAGGTTAAAGTCCCTGATCAGGTCGAGCCAATGCGATTTGGATTTTATTGTCTTCTTCAATGGTTCCCAATACTTCGGCTGACCGGTAAAGTTATATCCAATGCCACCGCGGTGCCGCGTGATGTCGTTGTGATCTATCAGCGGATTGTGATGTGTGGTTTGTGTGAACGAATAACTCAGGTCGAAATTCGAGATGCTCCAGATCCTGACTCGCTTTCCATTCGTATTCGTTTTGCGGATATTGGTAAAGTTGAGTGTCTTGATTGTGAGTACATCAATCGCGTCATTTCGAATGGAGTCTTTCTTACCGCCGGAAGCTGCCTTTAATTTTGTTTTCAGCAAAATATCTTTGTCGTAAGGGTCAAACTCCGGCAAACTCACCGTTCGCGAATAACTGCCATAGAACGGAATTTCAATGCCCCATCGCTTGGGTAGTATTTTGCCCAATTGCAAATTCGCCGTGGCATCGAACTGCATGAAATCATCCATGAACCGTTCGTTGATCTTCTGTTCCAGGCTTCCAAATCCTGTCGTGTGCGAATTCACCGACACGCTGATATTACCCAGGTCGCTAAGGGCCAGGTCCACCCTTCCCAGGGCGGCCCATCCGCCCTTTTCATCAATATTACTCAAACGCAATTCGTTGATCCAAACTTCGGTGCAGAGCGGTGTGTTGGCGTGGTTTTCAATGCCCACAAAAATGCCCCTGATTTCACCCAGGTTGGGACTACCATAAACAGAATAAGTGCGGCCATCGATGACTTGCCGGTAAATGTCATTGGGATTGTTCGAACTCAGGTTGCGCACATTTTTCAACTTCGTAAGCACACCCAGGTCGAAGTCGAGGTTGTTGGCAGTGGGCCATATGGCGGTATCAACGGTGGTACCAAAAGGCGTGATGTTGAGCGGGTATTTGATTTCATAATAGTTGCTTAGGAAATCGCTACCCAACCTAACTACCGCGTATAGCTGACCATTTTCAATCGGGGTATTTCCCTTTACACTTTCAGCGTGCACGAACATGGATAATTTTCTGTAGCGTCTCAGGTCAAGACTGAGGGTTTTGAACACGCCCCTGGCGTCGCCCTGTAACAGGTTACAGATTTGCATACTCAACGCCTGCTCATTTTGCAGGATATTGATACCACCATTACTCAGCGACTGCACCCTTTCAATGCCGGGCGGAATGCGATAAGGAATTGGATCACGACGATCGTTCTCTTCAATGTTCACAGCACCCACGTTAAACA
>Ga0163162_10005255_pt1 | contig 12483 bp, 15 predicted proteins | sample S55metaG_FD_115310 | JGI IMG/M metagenome (GOLD analysis project Ga0163162, IMG submission 115310) | Switchgrass rhizosphere microbial communities from Kellogg Biological Station, Michigan, USA - S5-5 metaG | ecosystem: Host-associated > Plants > Roots > Rhizosphere > Soil | place: USA...
ATCGCAACACGTAGTAGATGCAACGCTGGTGGGCGTGGATCTTGGTCCGAATCTGTCCATCACCGGCTCGCTCGCCACCATCCTCTGGCTCAACGCCATCCGCCGTGAAGGCGCGGACGTCGGATTCTTCGCGTTCTTGAAGGTGGGTGTGATAGTGATGGTGCCGGCACTTTTGCTCTCGGTATGGGCGTTGCTACTGATGTGAAGTTGAATGGCGTCGCCGGATAGGATGCCGCGCGAGCGATTCATGATGGTGAGGTCTCGTTAGGTCGGCAAGCATTGCAGGTCTTTTGAGAAGGATCTCCCATGGTTGGAAATATCGGTTTCACCAACGTTAAAGTCACGACGGACCACGTCCTGAAGGCGGTTCGCTCACTGGCGAGCGTGGTGAAGCGCACGCCCCTCGCCGCCGCCTTGAAGGACATCTGCAATCGGTTGGCGCATCGTTCGTCGTCGTCCCCACAGGGAGGTCACGCATCGGCGGCCACGCAGGCGCCTGATGTCAACGAGACTGGTGCGGGGAAAAGTGTGGACCCGGAGATGTCGGCGCGGGTGCTTGACGTATTGATAACGCATCGAGTGCTGAATCGGCCTGTACGCCAGCAAGGTCTTTCACTCAGGGATCAGGTCAGCCTGGCGATGGTCGATCGTGCCACCCACAATCTGCTTGCCAGTTCATTGGTGAGCAAGGGAGTTGCCTCATCGGCGAAATCCATACGAGATATGGAAGAGTTCGGGCGCCAGTTCGATACCGTCACTGCTTTAGCGCCGAAACAGCAGACCGAGCCGCTCAGCGCACTGGGAGAAAGAATCCTTTCCTTGCCTAAAGAAGATCAACTTTCGGCGATCAGGCGTTTCCGGCAAGCGGTCGACAACCTGGATGACTCGCATCGGTGCGGCCTGTTGGGCATGTACGAGGCCGCGAAGAAAGACAATACCGTCGTTTTCGCCGACTGGAAGAACCAGGCAATCAAGCTTCTCAAGCCAATGATTCTCGAGACCGATGCCAAATTCAGCAGCAATACGCGCAAGGTTCTTGCGGATAGATACGGCCTGACAGATGACTGGTCTCTACGCCAGTTGGACTGGCTCCTCATGGGAAGTCCCGCCGAGGATCTTGTGAAAAAGGGTCAATCAGTGACAGAGGCCATAAAAACGTATGACCTAGGTCCTGCGTGGTATTGGCATAACTTTCAAAGTAGTCTCGAACGACTGGAATGGTTCGCACTCGACCATGGGCCCGCCCTACAGAGAGTGAGGGAGGGCATGGACTACCTTGAAGTTGCCAAGGAGTACGGGATTACGAACCGCCTTGTCCTTGAAAAGATGGAAAGCGAGAGTCGGCGTGCTTTGTTGTAAGTTGGTGGTGCGCTCGTATTGAAAAAGATGGCCGGGCACCAGCCTCGATCATCTTGACCTGATGAAATCGACAAATGCCCGCAATGGAGCCGGCAGATGGCGTCGCCCTGGGTAGTAAAGAAATGGACCGATGAATGTCTGCCACCAGGGCTCAAGGATGGGCTCAAGTGCGCCGCTATCCAGATGCGGACGTAACCACTCTTCGAAAAGATGGATCACGCCCAAGCCACCGGTGGCCGCGTCAACGGCCAGGTCCACCGCAGCGCCCAGGCGAACGATCAGCGGGCCGGTGGGATCGATACGAACGATCTCGCCGGCCTTTTCAAACTCCCACGTGGGCACGGCCCCGCTGGCAAACTGTCCGCGCAGGCATGCATGGCCCAGCAAGTCACGCGGGTGTTTCGGGCGACCTCTTTCATTGAGGTAGCCCGGTGACGCGGCGGTTGCGAAGCGTTGGAAACGCGGGCCAATGGGCACGGCGATCATGTCCTGCTCGAGGCGTTCGTCGTATCGGATGCCGGCATCGCAACCGGCGGCGAGCATGTCGACGAAGCTGTCCTCCACGATCACTTCCAACCTGATCTCGGGGTAGGCCTTGAGGAACGGCGTGACGATCGAAGGGAGCACCAGGCGGGCGACGGTGGCGGGTACATTGAGCTTGAGCGTGCCCGTTGGCCGGTCGCGGAAACTGTTGACGACGTCCAGCGCCGCTTCCACTTCACCGAGGGCCGGCACGAGCCGCTCGGCCAGACGCGCGCCAGCTTCCGTCGGCAGCACGCTACGGGTCGTGCGATTGAGCAGGCGGACGCCAAGACGCGCTTCTAGTCGCCGAACAGCCTCGCTGAGGCTCGATGCGGACGCACCGCTAGCACGGGCGCCTTCGCGAAAGCCTCCCGCCTGAACCACCGCGATGAATGCAAAGAGGTCCTGGAATTCTGTCGCCATTGTTCGATATTCCGCACAAGCTGTGCTGATTCAAGCGGATTATCGTGCAATCGGGAAGTGCCTATAGTCCACCCCTGGCAATATTCCGACCGCATTTTCCAGGAGGCTCCATGACCAACCTTAAGAAATCGGGGACTTTCCCGCTGGGCGACCGCACCGTGACCCGGCTGGGTTACGGCGCCATGCAGCTGGCGGGTCCCCACGTGTTCGGACCGCCGAAAGACAACAAGGCGGCGCTTGCGGTGCTTCGCGAGGCGGTGGCCGCGGGCGTGGATCACATCGACACCAGCGACTTCTATGGCCCTCACATCACCAACCAGCTGATCCGTGAAGCGCTGCACCCCTATGCGCAGAACCTGGCGATCGTGACCAAGGTTGGCGCGAAGCGTGGTGCTGACGCGTCGTGGAATCCGGCGCAGAGCCCCGCTGAACTTACCAGCGCGGTGCATGACAATCTGCGCAACCTCGGCGTGGATGTGCTCGATGTGGTCAATCTGCGCCTCATGGGGGATGTGCAAAAGCCCAGCGAGGGATCGATCGAGCCACAATTCACGGCGCTCGCAGAGCTTCAGAAGAAAGGATTGATACGGCACCTGGGGCTTAGCAACGCGACCTCCGCGCAGGTGGCACAGGCGCAGCGCATCGCCCCCGTGGTCTGCGTGCAGAACCACTACAACCTTGTGCATCGCCATGACGACGCGCTGATCGATGAGCTTGGCCAGAAGGGCATTGCTTACGTTCCCTTCTTCCCGCTCGGTGGCTTTAGCCCACTGCAGTCCGGGACCCTGTCCACCGTCGCGCAAAGGCTCGGCGCCACGCCCATGCAGGTTGCCCTTGCATGGCTGCTTGCGCGCGCATCCAACATCCTGCTGATTCCTGGCACATCGTCATCCGGGCACCTGAAGGAAAACCTGGCGGCCGCCGAGCTGGTGCTTGGGGGCGATGTCCTGGCGGAGCTGGAAGACATCGGTCAGAAGAACTGAGAGATGCCTGGGCCGTCCTGGGTCCGGTTGTCGCGGTGACGGTGGTAGTGAGCCTGTCGCCATGGCGGCGAGCTCCGCTAAGCTCCACGGCAACCTGTCCAGCCTCCAAGTAGCCTCATGACCAGTCCGACCACGCCTTCGGGATTACTTGGCGACACCGCGGCGCGCGACTACAGCAGGAAGCTGAAGCTCTTCAACGCGTTCGCCGCACCGGAGCTTCGCCAGGCCATCGGGGGCCTGGCGCTGACGCCGGGCATGCGGGTGCTGGACGCCGGCTGTGGCACCGGCGAAGCACTGGCATGGCTTGCCGCTGAGGTGGCTCCCGGCGGCGCAGTCATAGGCATGGACCTGGCGACATCCCATGTCCGGGCGGCCCGCAGTGTTACTCCGGAAGACCAGGCGCTGGTACTCCAGGCGAGCCTGCTGGAGGCGCCCATGGCGCCGGCCAGTTTCGACTTGGCCTGGTCGGTCAACGTCATCAATCACCTGCGCTCTCCTTCAGCGGGTATCGATGCCTTAGGCTCGCTGCTTCGCCCGGGTGGCCGCATCGCGCTCGGCCAGAGTTCGCTGCTGCCAGACATGTATTTCGCCTGGGACTCAAGGCTTGAGCGCCTGGTCAACGAGGCTGTGCGCCAGTACTACCGCGACCGATACCAACTCGACGAGCGCGACCTGGCGGCTGTTCGCGCCATCCTTGGCCTCTTGCGCAATGCCGGGTTACAGGACGTGAGTGCGCGCACCTTCATGATCGAACGGATAGCGCCGTTGCGTGCAGAGGATGAGGCCTATCTCGTGGAAACGATCTTCCGGGACACCTGGGGATCCCGGTTGGAGCCCTATCTGGCAAGGAACGACTACGAGGAAGTGGTGCGTCTATGCGATCCGGCCCATCCAGATTTCGCCTTGCGCCGCCCTGATTTTCATTTCCTCCAGAGCTTCACCCTGGTGGTCGGCACAACGCCTGTATCAACCGGTTAACAGTGGCAACAGACATTCGGATATAGAAGAATCAAATATCTAACGTCCTGGCATCAACCGCTGTGAGCGACACAAACACCATCTTCGACAGGCTCCGTTCCCGCCTGCAGGGAATTGCCTACAACATGCTCGGCTCGGTGGCCGATGCCGAAGATGTCGTCCAGGATGTCTGGCTCCGCTGGCACGGGGCGGAACACTCCGCCATCAACAACACCGAAGCCTGGCTGGTAACAGCGACCACGCGCACCTCGATCGACCGGCTGCGGGCGTTGAAGGCGCGCCGGGAGAGCTATGTCGGCATCTGGCTTCCAGAACCTGTCCTTACCGATGGTCCAGCAACGCCTGAGCAGATCCAGGAGCGATCGAGCGATGTTTCGGTGGCTCTTTTGTCGCTGCTTGAGCAGCTTTCGCCCGAATCCCGGGCTGCCTTCCTGCTTCGCGAAGTATTCGACATCGACTACCCGCAGATCGCCCAGGTCATCGACAAGGGCGAGGCCGCCTGCCGGCAGATTGTCCATCGCGCGAAAGTGCAACTGGGCGTCGGCCAGCCACGCTATGCGGTATCCCGGGAATCCCACCTGCGGACGGTGAAGAGCTTCGCACAGGCGCTGGCCAAGGGCGATTTCCGGATCATGAAATCGCTACTGGCCGATGATGCCCAGTTGCTGGGAGACGGCGGCGGAATGATCCAGAGCTTTCCCCGGCCCATGGTCGGTGGCCAACGCATCGCCCAACTTTTCTACGCTTCGAACCTTCGTTACAAAACCTCGATGCGTGTCGACCTGGCATCGATCAACGGACAACCGGCGGTGCTTCGCTATATCAACGATCACCTGGAATCGGCACAGGCCTTCGAGACCGAAAGCGATCGCATCGTGCGCGTCCTTGTCCAACGCAATCCCGACAAGCTCGCCGGGATCGCGTCGGTGATGGGCGCGAAGCTTTTTGCTTCGCAATAAGACGACGCCCGGAGCATCAAGGAACGGGTGTCAGCAGGGGAGCCCCGTGCTCCTTCAGCATGACGACCACGAACTTCGCGGGCTGGGTGGAACTGGCATTGCGCCCGATGGTGTGGATGTCGTTCGGCCCTTCATAGAAGGTCTGTCCAGCCGTCAGGGTCACCGGCGTTCCGCCCTTGACACCCATGACGATGGACCCTTCCAGTACATAGATGAAGGCATCGGCGTTATGGCGATGCACGGGATCGACCGTGCCCGGCGGATACTCCACCGTGAACATGATCACTTCCTTGCCGGGGTAGTTGCTCAGCGCCTTGGTCATGAGTGGCGCCACGACCGCCTGGGGCGGTGCCTGCTGTGCAACGGCGGTTCCGGCAAGCAGTACGGACAGCGTGGCCAGTGTTCTGAAGATGCGCATGGTTTTTTCCTCAGGAAAGTCCGGCCTTCTCAAGACCGTATGCCTTGTCGAACGTGCCGGGAACCGCGCGAAAGCCCACATTGATCCGGTTCCAGGCATTGATGGCCATGATGATGAAGGTGAGGTCCGACAGTTCCTTTTCGGACAACTGCGTGCGGACGTGTTCGTAGATGTCATCGGTTACACCCTCGGCAGGGAGATGCGTGAGGGTTTCCGTCCAGGCCAGCGCGGCGCGTTCGCGGGGACTGAACAGCGTGGATTCGCGCCAGGCCGCCAAATGATGAAGCCTGAGTGGCCGTTCGCCGTGCAACGTGGCTTCCTTGACATGCATGTCAAGGCAGAACGAGCAGCCGTTGATCTGCGATGCCCTGATATTGACCATGTCGTGGATGGATTCCTCGATCGAGGATTTCCGGAGGGCATTGCTGAAGACAATTAACTTCTGGACCGGATCGGGGGATTGCTTCTGGTAGTCGATGCGCTGGGTCATGGTGAATCCTGGTTGTGTCGGTGCTCGACACGAAGCCTAGATAGGCCCAGGAATGTCCGGTAGATCCGCGCGAGGGCTCATCGTGTTGCCCACCAGGCATCAATGCATTGCGCGGTTTTCAGTCGTTGTCACAAACGCCAGGGCCCATACGACTAGGGGGTATGGAGGTAGCCCATCATGATCGAAGATCCACGCGACAAGCGGCCTGGCGAGGCCGCCGATCCCCTTGCGTCTAGTTTTACCTCAAGTTATTCAGGTGTCGTGGCGTTTATCGCCGTGGCCATGGAAGGCAGCTTCGCCCGTGCCGCCGATCGGTTGGGTATCGGGCGGTCGGCGGTGAGCCGGAGCGTGCAGAAACTGGAAGCTCAGCTCGACACGCGGCTTTTCCTGAGGACAACCCGAAGCACGTCGCTTACCCGCGAAGGGGAATTGTTTTACGAGAACTGCCATCCGGGTGTCCAGAAGATTGTCCAGGCCCTGGAAGACATGCGCGAACTTCGGTCGGGGCCGCCGCGCGGGCCGCTTCGCATCAGCGCCACGGTAGGTTTCGGACGCCAGGTCGTTGCGCCCTTGTTGACCGGCTTTCGTGCCCGCTACCCCGGCATTGCAATCGATCTTGTGCTGGACGACCGGATGACCGATTTCACCACCGATCGCGTGGATGTCGCTTTTCGTGACGGCCGGCTGGAAGACAGCCAGATCGTTGCCAAGCAACTGATCCCCATGCAGATGGTGGTCTGCGCTTCGCCAAGGTACATCGCCAGCCATGGCCAGCCGCGGCGTATCGAGGACCTGTCCCGTCACGCATGCATTGCCTTCCGCGCAGCGACAGGACGCGTCGCCGACTGGGAGTTCAAGGTTGGGGGTCGGAAACAGACCTTGACGCCTTCCTCCAGCCTGACACTCAATGATCCGGGCCTGGTATTACAAAGTGTGCTGGACGGTGCTGGAATCGCGCAGATGGGCGCCTACCAAGTGTGCGGGCATTTGCGCGAGGGGAGGCTGGTAGCGTGCCTGGCCCAGCATGCGCCGGATGATCGGGGCCACTACCTGTGCTACCTGAGCCGGCAACACATGCCGGGCCGCATTCGCGTTTTCATCGATTACATGACCGAAGCGGTGCGGGCGCTTGATCTTCAGTATATCGAGGGTCTGTCCCCGGCCAGCGAATTGATGCGCCGCGGGCAACACGGTGGGCACGCGGCCGCACCTACCGGCGGGCTGCTGCCACACCTAGCATGACCCCGTGACAGGCCATCCCCATTCACGCCATGAGAGGTGTCCCATGAAAATCGTCGTTATCGGCGGTACCGGTCTTATCGGCAGCAAGGTGGTCGACAGGCTTCGCAAGCGGGGTCACGAGGTCGTTGCCGCTTCGCCGTCTTCGGGCGTCAATACACTCACCGGCGAAGGCCTGGGCGATGCCCTGGCAAAAACCGAGGTCGTCATCGACCTGGCCAACTCGCCTTCCTTTGAAGACCAGCCCGTGATGGATTTCTTCCAGACATCGGGCAGGAATCTTTCCGCCGCCGAGAACAAGGCCGGCGTGAAGCATCACGTCGCATTATCGGTCGTCGGCGCCGATCGCCTTCCCACCAGCGGATACCTGCGCGCAAAAGTCGCCCAGGAAAAACTTATTCGGGAATCGGGCATACCCTATACGATCGTGCGCTCGACACAGTTCTTCGAATTCCTTCCCGGCATCGTGAAGTCCGCATCGAACGGGGATCAGGTGCGCGTATCCACCGGCCTGTTGCAGCCCATCGCGTCGGAAGACGTTGCCGACGCGGTGACCGACTCAGCGCTTGGCGCTCCGGTCAATGGCATCGTCGAGATCGCCGGGCCCGACAAGGTCAGCCTCGCCGCACTGGTGGGACAGTTCCTGTCGCTGATGCACGATCCGCACGAAGTGCTGGCCGATGCCAGTGCGCCTTATTTCGGCGCGGTTCTCGAAAAGAACTCGCTTGTTCCATGGGGTGACGCGCGGCTGGGTGCGGTCAATTTCCCATCCTGGTTCGCCCAATCGGGGTTGGCTCCTGCCTGAGGGTCGCGTCGATGCCCACGGCATCCATGCTCGACAAATACCATGGCGCGGATTTCCATCCGCTCTACACGGCCGTGGTGCGCGTCAGTGGAGGCGCGGCGCGGCATGGGCGAGCATCGGGCGTGGTCCAGGCCGATGATGGAAACCTCGACCTGAAGTTGAGGATGCCCCGCGAGCTCGGGGGTTGCGGTGATGGAACGAATCCGGAGCAGCTTTTTGCGGCCAGTTATGCTGCCTGCTTTCACGGTGCGTTGAGCCTGCTGGCGATCCGCGCGAATGTCCCCGTTCCCGATGCCATGGTTTCAGCATCGATCACCTTCGGCAGGGACCCCGTCGACGGTCTGTTTACCCTGGTTGCCGACATCCGCATAAGCCTCCCAGACGTCGACAGGGCCGTCGCCGAGGAGCTGGTACGCAATACCGAGCGCATCTGTCCTTACACCAAGATGGCCAGGAGAGGGATCGAATGCCTCGTTTCGTTGGAGCCATAACCCTACGCATTTTTACGCCATTTTTTGTTGACCCTGCCAGCGCGGCGGGCGTACGATCCTCGCGCCGTCCAACTGGCCGGCCTTACTCCCAAGTGGAACCCATGGATAGTTATCCGAGTCGACAGGCGGTCACGAACACCTCGTTCGCGATCGCCCTTCAAGTGAATGTCCGCGCCCAGGGCGCGGGCGGGCCGCCTCGCGCATAACCCGCTCGCCTTTAGGCCGCGGCCTGGAGGTGAGCCATGTTCAAGATCTTCCTTTCCCTGGTGGCATTCGCCACCACCGCGCCTGCCGTCATCCGCATCGCCGTGCCGGCCAGCCGGGGGTCGCGTAGCGACGGGCTGCGTCGTAGCGGCCTGTACTGCGTGTGGCGGCGCGATGCTTCATCTGGAGCATTGCTCCGCCACTGGTGCACGGACGATTAAGTCGCGGGCACGGCAAACGGTACGCGAAACACGTATTTTCCGGATCCTATGGTGACATGGGTGCCGTGGCCGTCATGGGTTATGGCACCCGCTCCTTCGATCGCGGCAAGCGCCTTGCCGCCCTCGGTTACTGTCGATGCGTCGGGAGAGGGAATGACCACATGGGCGGTGGTGTTCACGGGAACCGTGACATCCAGTTCCAGTATCCCGGCATCCACGCGCCAGGCAGTAACGATGTCGCCATAGGGCGAATCAAGCTTGCCACCGCCAGAGGTAAGCCCACCGCCGATGTGCGGCGCCATGGTGATGCTGCGATAACCCGGCGCCGCGGGGGCGATGCCGGCGATGTTGCGATACATCCAGTCGCCGACGGCGCCGTAGGCGTAGTGATTGAATGAATTCATCTCCACGTCGCCGAACGTGCCGTTGGGCTTGATGGAATTCCAGCGCTCCCACATCGTAGTGGCGCCGTTGGCTACCTCGTAGCCCCAGGAGGGATAGTCGCGGTTCAGCAGCAGGCGATAGGCCAGGTCGTCATGTCCGCTCGCCGAGAGCGCTGGCAACAGCCATGGCGTACCGAGGAAGCCGGTGGATAGATGGTCATGGCGTGCGGCCACGGCTCGCGCCAGTGCGTCGCCGACTTCCGACGGTTCGATCAGCCCCATGCCGATGGCCATGGCGTAGCCTGTCTGGCTGTTGCTGCCGAGGGTGCCGTTACCATGCAGGTAGTGCTGCCTGAAGAGACCGCGCAGCCGATTGGCCAGTGCAGTGTAATGGGCGGCATCGTCGTTGCGACCGATGGCCGAGGCCATCAGGGTCATCAGTTGCGCGTCGTAGGCAAGGTAGGCCGTGCCAAGTAGATCCGGTGGCGTCGGATCATCCAGGTGCAGCCAGTCGCCCCATGGCCCATGCACGCGACGCCCTTCCGGTCCCGCCATCGCCTCGATGCGCGCCATGAATCGCTTCATGGATTCATAGCCGTCGTTGATCACGCGCTTGTCGCCGTAGGCCATCCACAGCGTATAGGGCACGGTGATCCCGGCATCGGACCAGCCGCTGCCGCTTTCGATGTTCGGTGGATTGGGCGCGACGCCAGGGTAGTTGTCGTCGGATGTTTGCGCATCGCGCAGGTCGCGAAGCCATTTCGACAGGAAATTGAGCGTGTCCTGGTTGAAGCTTGCCGTGGGTGCGAACACGTTGATATCGCCCGCCCAGCCCAGGCGCTCATCGCGGGCCGGCGTGTCGGTGGAATGGAAACGAAATTCCCGCGTTCACCCCAGGTGATGTTGCTCTGCAACTGCGTGAGCATGGGTTGGCCGACGTCGAATGTGCCGGTGTGGCGCAAATCACTGCCAAGCACCAGGCCGGTCAGCGACTTGACGTCCGTGGCCGCAGTCACCCCGGTGATTTCCACATAGCGGAAGCCGTGGTAGGTGAAGGTCGGCGTGTACGTCTGGTCGCCTTCGATAGCAGGAAGGTACTGGTCGGTAGCCTTGGCCGTGCGAAGGTTCGCCGTATAGAGCGAACCGTCCGGATTCAGCACCTCGCCATAGCGCAGGCGGATGTCCTGGCCGGCATGCGCATGTACCTGCAGGCGCACCACGCCCACCATGTTCTGGCCCAGGTCGTAGATCAAAGCGCCGGGTGTTGGCTGGCGGGCCAGCAGCTTGACAGCCCGCTCTGCGGTGATGCGCACCGGTTCATCGGACTGCGCATGAAGCAAAGGGTCCCGGCCTTCCAGGTTGGCGACTCGCGCCGGTTGCCAGCCTTCTGACGGCGCGTCGACCAGGTTCCAGTGTGGCGGTAGTCCGGCGGCGTCATAGGTCTCGCCCATGATGATGTCGGCCTGGCGGAAAGGGCCCGGCGCCGTCATCCAGGTGCCGTCGGTATCCACCCAGGATGATTTCCCATCGGCAAAGTCCAGCCGCAGCCGGGCTGACAGCAGCGGGGAATCACCGTACTTGTGCGGGCCGAAGCTGGCTATGTTGCCGGCATACCAGCCCGGACCGAGCATCGCCGCCAGTACGTTGCGGCCTTCGTGTACCAGGCTTGTTACATCGTAGGTCTGGTACTGGATACGTTTGTTGTAGTCGGTCCAGCCCGGTGCGAGGTAGTCGGCGTCCGTGCGTGCACCGTCAAGGAACATGCGATAGACGCCCAATGCCGTAACGTACAGGCGCGCACGTACGGGCTTTGCCCGCACATCAAAACCTTTGCGGAAGATTGCGCTGTCGGCCTTGGGCACGGCAGCGCCGATCCAGCTGGCTTGCCACTGGATGGAGCCCAGGTCGGTTTCGAAGGAAGCGGGTCTGCTCCATGCTGAAACGCGTCCCTTGTTGTCACGTACACGCACCTGCCATGTGTAGGGCGTCGCATCGCCAAGAGCCGGTCCCGCATAAGGCACCATCACTTGTTCGCTCGAAGCGACCCAACCGGAATCCCAGGTTGGCTCGGAGACCCGGGAACTGTCATTGCGGGCCACGCGAATCTGCAAGCCCGTTTGTGTCACTGCCCGTCCAGTGGCGATGGTCTTCCAACTGAACAACACACGGGAAGCCGGCACGGCAAGTGGATTGTCCAGATCGTTCGTACGCAATGAAGCGACGGTGAGATTGCCTGGTGTCGATACCGGGCGCACGCAGCCTGCCAACCCGGCTGCCGTGGCCATCACCAGCAGGAGGAACGAAATTCGCATCGTCGGTGATTTCATGCGGGGCACCCTGGAGCCGGAACACCGTACGGTCACGGCATCGGCCCCATGTGTCAACGACTTCTGCCTAACCCCTTGTCTGGCGCGAGTGGAGGCGTATGCTGGGCGCCGTTGCCCCGGGGCGACGCTTATTCTCAGGGGGAAAATCGTGCCGGTAACGAAGAATTACCGCTACGTCTGGACAGTCCACCGCATGATGGCGGCGTTCGTCGCGATTTTCCTGGTGTTCAATGCCTACGAGCTGTTGTTCGGGCAGACGCATCGACCCACGGCGGAATGGCTCCAGATATTCGTTGTCCTTTCGGCAATTTGCGCCGGGCATGTCTATCTGGCGGTCGGTTCGTCACATGCAACCGACTCGTCGCGCGTTCTATCGCTGGTCGCCGGGATTCTCTATCTCTTTCTTTTTCCCGTGGGCACGGTGGTCGGGGGGTTCCTGATCTACAACTGTCACAAACCCTGGGAGGCGGATGAGCGCGCCTCCCAGGTGGTGACCGATCCGACCGACAGCAAAACCCTCTAGCCCACGATCACCCGGTTGCGCCCCGCGCGCTTGGCGCGATACATCGCCTCGTCCGCGCGGGAAATGAGCACGGCGGCGGTTTCGCCTTCAACAAGGGTCGCGACGCCGCCGCTGGTGGTGAGCCGCAGGTGGCGTTCACCGTATGGAATATCGAGCTG
>Ga0163162_10005256_pt1 | contig 12481 bp, 7 predicted proteins | sample S55metaG_FD_115310 | JGI IMG/M metagenome (GOLD analysis project Ga0163162, IMG submission 115310) | Switchgrass rhizosphere microbial communities from Kellogg Biological Station, Michigan, USA - S5-5 metaG | ecosystem: Host-associated > Plants > Roots > Rhizosphere > Soil | place: USA: Michigan...
CAATCGCTGCTGATCGAGTGGTTCGAGGCGCCCGCCAGCGCCTACCGCCACGGCTCGTTGATCGTGCTGATCACTATCTGGCTGCTGATGCGCGAGGCGCATGGCAATCCCCAGCCACTCGCACCCGGCTCGTCTTCCTTGCTGCCACTGGCGAGTCTCTTCGCGACGAGTGTCGCCTGGCTGATCGCGGTGCTGGCCGGAGTGCAGGTTGCGCATCAGGCGCTGCTGCCCATCGTCGTCTGGCTCAATGTCCGCATCGTCTTCGGACCACGTATCGCCGCGCAATCGCTGGCGCCGGTGGGTCTGCTGTATTCGGCCATTCCGGTCTGGCACGTATTCGTGCCGGCATTGCAGTCGATGACGGTTTCAGTGGTGAGCGCATTGCTGCGCATCGTCTCCATCCCGGCGTACGTCACTGGCGACTATGTCCACATCCACAGCGGCGTATTCCACATCGAGGATGGCTGCGCGGGACTGCACTACTTCATTGTCGCCGCGACGATCGCGGTGTTGCACGGCGAGCTGCGCGGCGATCGCCTCGGCACGCGTCTCTATCTGTTCGGCCTCGCGATCGCCCTCGCGCTCGCCAGCAATTGGCTGCGTGTGTTCATCATCATCGTCGCCGGCGACCTCACCGACATGCAGCACTATCTCGTGCGCGTCGATCACTCCGTGTTCGGCTGGGTGGTGTTTGCGGTGGCGATGGTCGTGTTCCTGTTGCTGGCCGGGCGGCGGCCCGTGCCCGCGCCCGAAGTGCGCGAGGCCGGCGAGCCGGTCGCCGGAGGCGGAACTTCTCGCGTCGTGCGCGTCGCGGCATTCGCCCTGGCTTTGTCTGCGGTGGGACCCGCGTGGCTGCTGCTTGCGCCGGTGCGCATGGCACCGGCGCCGAACGTCGCTGTTCCCGCCGCGATCGATGGCTGGACTGGTCCCTCGGAGTCTTGTCACGGCCGCTGGCGGCCGCAGTACGAGACCGCGGACCTGCATGTGCGTCGCGAATTCACGCGTGGCGGGACGACCGTATGCTTCTACTCGGCGACCTATCTAACGCAGCACCAGGACAAGGAGCTGATCGGATACTCGACCCAGGCCTACGATCTCGACAGCGAAATCGTCTCGGCGGCGATCCGTGAAGCGGCCGGGCATACGATCAATGAAGTCCAGCTGGGCAATGAAAAGGGCGCTGACCGGATCGTGTGGTTTGCCTACATCGTGGGCGACAGCGAGATGCGGCGCGGCATCGCGGCGCAGTTGTCGTACGCACTCGGCACGCTGCACGGCGCGCCTGCGGCCAGTGTTTACGCCATCAGCGCGTCCTGCGTTCCGGATTGCGCCACTGCGCGTGAGGCGCTCACCGCCTTCCTGCCGCATGTCATAGTAGGTTTCGCGAAGGAGGGGGTGAAATGAGATCTGCACGACTGCTGGGGCTGGCGTTTTCGCTGCTGAGCCTGGTTGCGTTGTCCGCCTGCGACGTCTTCATCTCGGCCGATGGCCGGATCGAGCGTGCCCGCGCCGAAATCGCCAAAGGCGACTACCAGGCCGCGGTGATCGACCTCAAGAACGCGCTCGAGAGCGAACCCAATCACCCGCAGGCGCGGCTTCTGCTCGCGCAGGCCTCGCTGCAGCTGGGCGACGTACGTGATGCGGAAAAGGAGCTGCGGCGTGCACGTGAAGCCGGCGCCAAACCCGAAGAAGTCGCCGAACTCACCGCGGAAACTCAACTTGCGCTGGGGCAGGGCGGCGAGCTGCTGGCGCAGATCGACTCGAAGCAGATCGTGCTCGGCGAACCCCTGCTGTCTATCTACCGAGGCGAGGCGCTGCTCGCGATGGGTAAACCCGACGACGCGGCCGTGGCTTTCGAGGCCGCGCAGCGTGTGGATCCAAACCGGATGCGGGCCCTGATCGGGCTCGCGCGCGCGCGCGCCGGCCAGCGGCAGGCCGATGAAGCCCTGAAACTGCTCGATGGTGTGCCCGGGAACTCGCCCGATCACGCCGCGGCCTTGCTCTGCCGTGGCGAGATTCTCGCGGCGCAGGGCCGATTCGCCGACGCGCAGAATACCTTGCATTCCGCGCTCGCATCGCAGGGGCGCCTGACTATCTACCAGAAGGCGACCCTGTTCGCGATCCTTACCGAGTCCCAACTGGCCGCGGGTGACATCAACGGCGCCCGCGCGAGTCTGCAGTCGCTGGCGCAGATCGCCCCGACCGCGCCACTCACCCTGATTCTTGGTGCCCGCATCGCCATGGCGACGCAGGACTACCCCAGCGCCAGCGCTGCGCTGCAACGCGTGGTCGTCGGGATGCCTGATTTCGTGCCGGCACGATTTCTGCTTGGCGCCTCGCTGGTCGCGCAAGGCAACCTCAATCAGGCCGAATCGCATCTCACGCGGGTCGTGCAGCTGGCGCCGGACAACCTCGAAGCACGCAAGCTCCTCGCCCGCGTCCGGCTGGGCATTGGACGCCCGGATGCCGCGCTCGAATTGCTGTCGCCGCTGCAGGCGGACACGGATTCCGACGTCAACTCGCTGATCGGTCTCGCGCATCTGCAGCTCGGCGATGCGGACAAAGCCGTCTCGTTCCTCGAACGTTCGGCGAGCGAAGGCTCGAGCCGCGAAAAGCAACTCGAGCTCGCGGCTACCTACCTGCGGGCTCAGTCGTATCGCAAGGCCGTGGTCCTGCTGCGTGGAATGCCGTACGTCGCTGGCGATGCGCAGCGGGAGTCCCTGCTGATCGCCGCCGTGGCCGCCGCCGACGGCATCGACGCGAGCGATGCCGAAATGAAGGGCCTGCTCGATGCACATCCGAAGGATGTCGCATTGCTGAACGCCACGGGCATGATGCTCGCGCAGCGGGGCGAATTCGAACGTGCGCGCGCCTTGTTAGGTCGCGCGCTGGCCGTGCGGCCCGGCGACACGACGACGCTGCTCAACTCCGCCCGCATCGAATCCGCGACCGGCGATGCATCAACCGCGGCCGCGCGGTTGCAGGGCATCCTGGCCGATCATCCCGATCACTTGGCCGCGCGTATGGGCCTGGCCCAGCTCGCCTTGCAGGCCAACGATCTGCGCCGTGCCGCGGGCGTTCTCGAACCGCTGCGCGCACACGATCCGAAGGCGATCGCCCCACGTCTCGCGCTGGCGCGCGTGTACCTGCTCGATCGCCGCGTCGATGACGCGTCCGGGGTGATTGCGGAACTCGAGAAGCTGGCCGCCGGGAATGCCGCGGTCATCAATGCCATCGGTCTCCTGTATCTCGACTCGGCGCGTTACGACGAAGCGGTGTCGCGCTTCAAGCAGGCGATCGGCATCGACGGCAGCAATGCGCAGTACTGGATGAACCAGGCGCGCGCGCTGCTGGCGCTCGATCGGCGCGCACTCGCGCGCGAATCCCTCGAAAAGGCGCACGCTCTCCAGCCCGACTCGATCATGGTGATCGCGGCTCTGGTGATGCTCGACGTACGCGACGGTCGCCCCGCGGCCGGCGCGCAGCGCATCGCCGAGATGCGCAAGGCGAATCCGAACGACGCGTCATTGCTCGCACTCGAGGGCGATTTCTACGCCGCGAATCACGACTTCGAGGCGGCAAGTCGCGCGTTTGACGCGGCGCTGTCGATGCGTCCGAGCGCCGCCATCAGCGTGCGCGAGTACAACGCGCGCCGCAGTGGCAACCTTCGCGATGCGGCGGAGCCGCTCGAGAACTGGGTGGCGAAGAAGCCGGACGACTACCCGGTCCAGGCGGTACTGGCCCAGGCGTATATGAACGGCGGCCAGGCTCGTCGCGCGCAGGCGAAGTACGAATTTCTGGTCGATAACGCCGCGCCGAATGCGGTGATCCTCAACAACCTCGCCTGGCTCTATTACCTGTCGAACGACGGGCGCGCCGAGGCCACCGCGGCGAAGGCCTACAAGATGAGCCCGGCGGTCCCTTCGATCGCGGACACCTACGGGTGGATCCTCACCGAGCGCGGCCAGGTGGCCGAAGGATTGAAAATCCTCAAGACCGCCGAAGCGGGCGGCAGTCCGGACGTGAAGTATCACTACGCCGCGGCGCTGGCGCGCAGCGGCCAGCCGGACGAAGCGCGACGTGTGCTCAAAATCCTGCTCGAAAGCAGCCAGTCGTTCAGCACGCAAGCGGATGCGCGGCGTCTGATGCAGGAACTCTCTACTGGGTAACAGTCCGGTCCTGTCGAAGATTTTTACAAGCTGCCCCTTACCCTGAAGCAACTTGATCGAATGCGAAGCAGGTCACAGTCGCAGCAACGGCCCGGAAGGACCCGCTCTGTTACCCTTCGTTCCGCCATTCGCGCTCAAGTAAGTCCATGAATTTTTACACTAACCTGCTCGCCACTATCGCCTGCGTCCTTCTCCTGGTCGCCCCTCCGGGGACGGTCCTGGCCGGCGACGCGGCGCCCCCGACGGCCGTGGTCCCGCCCCCCGAGGCCGCCTCGAAGGTCGATGCGACCTACATCATCGGGCCCGGCGACATCCTGCAGATTTTCGTGTGGCGCCAACCTGAGTTGTCGGTTTCGGTGCCCGTACGGCCGGACGGTAAAGTGTCCACGCCGCTGGTCGAAGACATCGTCGCGGTGGGCAAGACTCCCTCGCAGCTCGCGCGCGAAATGGAAAAGGTGCTGTCCGAATACGTGCGATCGCCGCAGGTCAACGTCATCGTGAGCCAGCCCGTCAGCACTTACAGCCAGGTGAAGATCATCGGTCAGGTCGCGAAACCGCAAGCGCTGCCGTTCCGTGAAGGCATCACGGCACTCGATGCCGTGCTCGCAGTGGGCGGCCTCGCGCCGTTCGCGGCGGGCAATCGCGCGAAGATCGTGCGTACCGAAAACGGCAAACAGCGCGAACTGCACATCAAGCTCGACGACATCATCAACAGGGGCGACATGAAGCAGAACGTCCTTCTGCAACCGGGCGACGTGCTGGTCGTGCCCGAGTCCCGCTTCTAGGTCGCGCCATGCACGAACTTTTCGCGCGTTTACTGGAAGATTTTCGCGGCGCCTGGCGTTTCCGCCGTTATGCGCTTCTGGCGGCCTGGGTGATCTGCATCGCGTGTTGGGCCATAGTCTTCCTCCTGCCAAACGAATACAGCGCGAGCGCGCGTGTGTTCGTCGACACGCGCACCGCGCTCGATCGCTACGTCAAGGACCTGGCAATCCAGCAGGACGTTGGCGCGCAGATCAACTTCGTACGCCAATCCCTGCTCAGCCGCCCGGCGCTCGAGAAAGTGATCCGCGAGACGGATCTGGATCTGCGTGCGAAGACGCCGCAGGCGCGCGCCGCGATGGTCGATTCGCTATTGAAGGAAATCAAGGTTTTGGCGAACGACAGCGGCTCGGGCGGTCTCGTCTTCACGCTGAGTTACAACGATCGCGATCGCGCCACTGCGCTGCGCGTGGTCGAGATGCTCATGAACACGTTCGTCGAGGACGTGCTCGGAGGCAAGCAGACGGGTTCGCAGGTCGGGCAGAAATTCCTGCGCGAGCAGATCGAGGAATACGAAACGAAACTGCGCGAGGCTGAAGCCAGGCTCGCGGAGTTCAAGCGGCGCAACGTGGGACTGATGCCCGGCGCGCAGGGCGACTACTTCTCGCGCCTGCAGAACGAGATTTCCAGCGTCGACAAGAACAAGGCGGATCTGTCGATCGCCATGTCCGGGCGCGAAGAACTCGAGCGGCAATTACGCGGCGAAGCGACTTCGGCCGCACACTCGACGGCGAGCGGCGGTGCGGCAACGAGCGAAACGGCGCTGCGAATCCAGGAAACGCAGACGCGGCTCGACAACCTTCTGCTGCAGTACACGGAGAAACATCCGGACGTGATCGCGCTGCGCCAGACCATCGAGCAGCTCGAGGAACGCCGCAAGGCCGAGATTGCCGCGTTACGCGGTGGCAACGGCCTGCCGGCCGGCGCGTCATCGAACCCGGTGGTGCAGAGCATCCAGCTCTCGATCAATCACTCGGACGTGGAAATCGCGGCGCTGCGCACGCGGATCGCCGAAGGCGAACGCAATGTGGCGGAACTCAAGAAACTCGTCGACACCGCGCCCGAGATCGAAGCCGAGTACACGCGCCTCAATCGCGACTACGACGGCATGAAGGAACGTTACGCCGCATTCGTCGACCGCGCCGAGCGCGCAAAGATCGGCGACCAGGCGGAAGAGACCGACGCGGTGCGTTTCGAAGTGCTCGATCCGCCAGCCGCGAGAATGGAACCGGTGGCGCCGAATCGCCCGTTGCTGTTGGTCGCCGGCCTGTTGTTCGGGCTCGGTTGCGGTGCCGGACTCGCCGTGTTGTTGCACCAGCTACGGCCGGTCTTCACGAGCAGCCGCATTCTGAGTGAGGTCACCAACCTGCCCGTGCTGGGCGTGGTGAGCGAGACGTGGCTCGACAAGCATCGTCAGAGCCGCCGCCGGGAACTCCTTCGTTATTCGATGGCTTCGGGTGCGCTGCTGGTCGTCTTCGTGTTTTTCCTGAGCTTCAGCGGATCCGTGGTCCGCATGCTGCAGTGACCTCAAGGGTAGTTGGAGTCTAAATGAGCCTCGTTGAAACCACCCTCAAGAAACTTCAGCAGTCTGCGCGTGACGCGAAGACGGCGGAGGCAGCGGCCGTCAAGGCGCCTGCGGGCGAACGCGAGATCGCACCGACCATGCCCGCAAAACCCGCGCCGGTGCCGGTTTCGCCGCGGACCGTCTCGCAGCACGCGCCCATCCACATCGACCGGGCTGGATTGCGCGCCGCCGGCTTCATCGCGCCCGAAGATCAGGAGCGCCAGATCGCGGATCAGTTTCGCCAGATCAAACGTCCGCTCATCGCGAATGCTTTTGGTCGCGGCGCGAAGAAGGTCCCCAACGGGCACCTGATCATGACCGCGAGCGCACTGCCGAACGAAGGCAAGACTTTCACGAGCATCAATCTCGCGTTGAGCCTCGCGGCGGAGAAGGACATCACCGTGTTGCTGGTGGACGCGGACGTCGCCAAGCGACACATCAGCCGCATCTTCGGCGTGGAAAAGGAACCGGGCCTGCTGGACGCACTCCAGGACGACAAACTCGATCTCGAGGCATTGATCATTCCGACCGACATCCCCGGCCTGAGCCTGCTCTCGGCAGGCAATCGCACCAGCCTCGCGACCGAACTGCTGTCGAGTGCGCACATGGACGCAACCTTCGCGCGGCTTGGCGCGCAAAGCCCGAACCGCATCGTGCTGCTCGATTCGCCGCCGCTGCTGCTGACCAGCGAGTCGCGCGCCCTGGCGGCCATTGCCGGCCAGGTGGTGGTGGTCGTGAATGCCCGCACGACGCCGCAACGAGCGGTGCTCGATGCGGTCAGCCTCGTCCCCAGCGAAAAATCGGTGGGCTTCATTCTCAATCAGTGCAATGTGCAAGCCTCCGAAGGCTATTACTACGGCGACGGGAAATACGGCGAAACCCACGGGTGACGCGGCTCCGCGGAGCGGGGCCTAACTAACGAGTCAGGGAGTATCAGCGATGAATCCAGGGAGCCGACGGTCAGCGATCGCGATGGGCGCCCTCGTCGCCGGCTTGTTCGCGAACGCGGCAGCGTGCGCGGCGGAGCTGAGCTACGGTGTTGACGTCGGCGTGGGCCAGAACGACAACATCACGCGCGTCGAGGAAGATCCGCAGGACGATACGATCGCGAGCGTGGGCGCCCAACTGCGCCTCGATCACGAGTCGAAACGTTTGCGCGCCAACGTCACGACGCACCTCGAATATCTCGACTATCTGGACGACACCTATGAGTCGGAGCTCGTGGGCAACCTGGTCGGCGATGCCGTGTTCGACATCGTCGAAGAACGCTTCAGCTGGACGGTCGACGAGACGTTCGGGCAGTCGACGCAGAACCAGTTGGCGCCCTCGACGCCCGACAATCGCGAGAACGTCAACTATCTGTCTACCGGACCGGATTTCACTTTTCCGCTGGGTGCGCGCAACAAGCTGTTGTTGAACGGTCGTTATGCCGACGTGAGCTATGAAGACAGCGAGCTTGGCAACCAGCGCGTGAGTGCCGCAATCGCGCTGCGTCGGGATCTGTCCGATGCGACGAACGCGTCCATAAAGCTGACGACCGAGCAGGTCAGCTACGACGAGGAAGTGCTGGGCGGCGACTACGACAACAACGAGGCGTTCCTGAACTACTCGCTGGACGGGGCGCGTACGACGCTGTCCGTCGACGCCGGCGGCACCGAGATCAAATCGTCCGGCGAGACCAACAGCAGCTGGCTTGGCCGGCTCGATCTCACGCGGCGAGCTTCTCCCGCGCTGACTGTCGGCATGGAACTCGGCCACGATTTCTCGGATGCCGGCAACGCCTTCGTCAACCTGCAGGCGGGTCAGCCCGGCTCTACCGATCCGGTGGCAGTACAGCAGACCGCGCTTCCGTTCGAGAACACCTACGGCACGGTCTTCAGCCGCTTTGCGCGCAACCGGACCAGCATCGAGCTGCACGCGGGTTACTACGAGGAGAGCTACGACGCGCTGCCGTTGTATGACCGTACACGGACCACGTTTGAACTGAGCGTGGAGCGCAGTCTGAATGCCGCGCTGAGCGCGCTCGTGAGCGCCGAATACTCGCATCAGGACTACGACGTGATCGACAGCCAATTCTCTGATCTGACGGCGCGTTTCGAATTGCAATGGAAGGTGGGCCGCTCGACCAGCGTGCGCTTCGAATACGAGTACCTGAGCCGCAACGACGATGCGAACGGAACGGACTACGACTCGAACGCGTTGTGGCTGCGTTTCGGCTACCTCGTTGGGGAAGGCGCGGCCAGCGGCGCCGTTCCTTAAGCAGCCGTGCGGATTTCGATAACAACCTCCGCGCCGCCGGAGTGGGATGAATTCGTCGGACGGCATCCTGACGCGACCTCCTATCACCGCGCCGCCGCCGTAGACATCGGTCGGCGCGCGTTCGGGCTCGAGACCTTCTATCTATCGGCCAGCGATGACGCCGGGAATCTCGCCGGCGTCCTGCCGCTCGTCGAGCAATCGAGTCTGCTGTTCGGCCGCTTCTTGAGTTCGGTGCCATTTTTCACCTACGGCGGAATCCTCGCGCATGATCCGCAGACCGCCACGGCGCTGGCCGAGGCCGCGGGGGCGCTTGGCCGTGAGAGGCGCGCCAAACACGTGGAACTGCGACACAGCGCGCCACTTGAACGGCTGCCACTCGCCGACCGGACTGACAAGGTTTCGATGGTCCTGGCGCTGCCCGCCGACGAAGCCGCCTTGTCGAAGCGGCTCGGCGCCAAGCTGCGTTCACAGATCAAGCGTGCCGAACGCGAGGAACCGACCATCCACTGGGGCGGCCCCGAGCTGCTCGCGGATTTCTACCAGGTGTTCGCGCATGCGATGCACGATCTCGGCACGCCCGTGTATCCGCGGCACTTTTTCGATTGCACGCTGACGGCGTTGCAGGGCGTGTGCGACGTGCTCGTCATCCGCGTGAAGGGGCGCGCGGAAGCCGCGGCCATCATCATTCGTCACGGGGATCGGATCGAAGTGCCCTGGGCGGCATGTTCGGCCGCCGGCAAACGCGCGGCGCTCAACATGCGCATGTACTGGGAGATGCTGAAGCTCAGCGTCGCGCGCGGCGCGAAAGCTTTCGACTTCGGCCGTTCGACCATCGACAGCGGCACCTATCGATTCAAGGCGCAGTGGGGCGCGCAGCCGCTGCAATTGCACTGGTATTACTGGCTGCCCGCGGGCGCAGACATCCCGCGCCTCAATCAGTCGAATCCGAAATACGAACTCGCGTCGAAGGTCTGGCGACGCCTGCCGTTGTGGAGCACGAATCTCATGGGTCCCTGGCTGGTGCGAAGCCTGCCATGAAGGCTGTTCATGTGTGATCGTGGCGCAGATGCGGGTGCAACCATGCCGGCAACGCGAGCATTGCTCGGAATTGTGTCGTCGTCACGCCGGGGCCGATGCCGATGCGACGTAGCTCCATCGGTTCGAGCGCGCCCAACCAGTTGACGCCCTGCCGGAACGATGCCGCCAACTCGTATCCACAGGCATGTGCGGCTTTCATCACGCGCGCGTCGTAGGTGTCCGGCGTGCCGAACGGATAGGCGAGCGAGCGCACCGGCTTTTCGAGCAGTAGTTCGAGACAGGTCCTGGAGTTGCGTAGTTCACGCTCGATGACGTCGGTGGATTCGAGGGCGAGATTAGGATGCGAAACCGTGTGGGAGCCAAAGTCGATGCCGTCGCGCGACATCTCGAGAATCTGTGCCTTGGCGATTGGCCGGCTGAGATCGTCGGCGCGCGCATCGATGAGGTGCGCGAATCGTACGCGCCATTCCTCGACCAGAGCGCGGCGCCGCGGGTTCGCGCAGGTTTTGAGCAGGCGGTGCAGTTTTCCGATCGACTCGCGGCGGGCCGCAGGATCGTCGGCCGATGGCAATCCTTCCGGGCACTCGTCGAAGACGATGGCGCGCGGCGGGATGCGCAGCATCAGATGCGCGGTGATCTCGAACCAGAACGGCTCGTTGCTTTCGATGAAATCGGTGGAAACGAAAACCGTCGCGGGCACCGCATGACGTTTGAGGATCGGAAGCGCGGCTTCGAAAGTGTCGCGAAAGCCGTCGTCGAACGTGACCGCGACGGCCCGTTCCGGCAAAGTACCACCGCGAGTCACGGCATCGGCAATCGTGTCGAGCGAGACCGGGTTCGCGAACTCGCGCACGGCGCGCATCTGACTGTCGAACTCGTCGCGCGTCGCGCTGATGAGGCCGAGATCGAGGGGATAGGTTTGCGGCTCATCGACGCTGACGATCCGGTGATAGGCGAGGATCAGCACCGGCGTGCGTCCGCGATCGTGCAATACGCGGAACCCCGGCAGCGTTCCGCTACCGATGATGAAGTCCGCCAGTTGCTGCTGCTTGCTCTTGCGCCGTGTGTGATGCGTGGACATGTTGAAGCTGTGGCCGATACTAACATTCGCGCCGCCCGTGCTTCTGTGATCAATCCGCCAGGCCGGTAGCCGGAACAGGGCCAAGAGCTTGCGCGACATCTACCAGAAGTTCCGGGCGGGCCTGCGGGTGCACACGATGGCGAAGGTGCTCGTGCAGGTCGTGTCGTGGCTCGGCACGGTGTACGTCCTGCGGACGCTCGACGCGCACGCGGTCGGCGTGTTCGCGATCGCCTCGGTGGCGTTCGGTTATGCGTCGCTCATGTACGAGGGCGGCATGCTCGAGACGCTGGTGCAGGATCACCCACAAACGCGCGATGAGCGACGTGCGGTGTTCAGCCTGCTGTTCGCGATGGGCGTGGTGTCGGCCCTGATACTCATGGCCCTCGCGAAACCGATCGCGGGGTTGGTCGACGCGCCGGAAGTTGCGGCCATCATTGCAGTGCTCGCGGTCAACCTCATCACCATCGCCCTGGGAATCCTGCCGTACGCACGCCTCATTCACGAGATGCGATTCGGTCCGCTCGCGGTGATCTCTTCGGTGCAGGCGCTGGTCTCGTCGGTGACCATGATCGTGCTGGCGCGAGAAGGCGCCGGTGCCTGGTCGCTCGTGTGGAGTCAGATCGCGGGCTCGCTCGTGCGCACGGTCATGCTCAACCTCGCGGTTCCGAGTCTGCACCTACCCACCCCTGCGATCGCACACGCGCTGCGTTATCTGCGCACGAGCACGATCCTGATCGCAGACGGATTGCTGCTCCGCTGGTACACGTCGGTCGATGTCTTTCTGCTTGGCCGTTGGAGCGGCGCGGTGCAGGTCGGTCATTTCAGCTTCGGCCAGCAGGTGGCCAACACTCCACTCGAGAAGATCTCGACTGTCGTAAACGATGTGTCCTTGCCGGCGTATACAAATCTCGCGCACGACCGCAAGGAGGCCGCGAGTCTGATGCTCGAGACTATTCGCACGCACGCGGCCATCGGCTTGCCCGTGTTCTGGGGAATTGCCAGTGTCGCGCTCACCGCGGTGCCGGTGATCTTCGGCGCGCAGTGGCTGCCGGCGGTGTTTCCGCTGGTTGCCATGGCCTTGGTGGCCCCGCTTCGACTCATGGGCAGCGTCGAAACACCCGCGATGACAGGCATCGGACGCGCGATAGTCTTGCTGCAGAGCAAGTCGATCGTCGTGCCGGCGATGACGATCGCGTTGGTTGCCGGAGCCTGGTCGGGCGGCGTGCGTGGCGTCTCGCTCGCATGGCTGTGCGTGTTTCCGCCGGTCTACGCGTTGGCTTTCCGTCTGGTGTTGCGCGCCATCGGCCTTCGCTACGCGCAGGTGTTTGGCGTGGTCCGCGGTCCGGCGATCGCAGCGGGCGCAATGGCGATCTGCGTCGCCGCGTTCCAGCATTGGGCGAGCGGCGCGCTGCAGTTGCCGCCCGTCGTCCTGCTACTCGCGCTCATCACACTCGGCGCGGCACTTTATCCCGCGGCGCTGCGGGTCGTGGATCGCAACGCGTTCGATCTGCTGCGGCAACGTGCGCGCACGCTGGTGTCGGAGACCTG
>Ga0163162_10005258_pt1 | contig 12480 bp, 5 predicted proteins | sample S55metaG_FD_115310 | JGI IMG/M metagenome (GOLD analysis project Ga0163162, IMG submission 115310) | Switchgrass rhizosphere microbial communities from Kellogg Biological Station, Michigan, USA - S5-5 metaG | ecosystem: Host-associated > Plants > Roots > Rhizosphere > Soil | place: USA: Michigan...
ATTTGGTTCGGCAAAAATGGTGGCCCGGGCGGAGACAGACGGCGGCCTATTCAGGCGTAAATAACCAGTACTTGCAACTACTTACATGCCGCCGTGGGCCGCCTTTGGACGTTGGTCGACGCTTCTACAGCTCCAGCAAGCTCGCACGCAGGAGCATCGGTGGGGCTTTCGAAATCCCACACACGGTAGATCAGCGGTCCGAGCAAGGAATTCCAAGTCGCGCGTGCCTTCAACATCCGGCAGCGGGGTCGAGTTCCTTGCAGATTTAAACAATCGGAACCTGTTCCAAATAACCTGGATCCATTTCTTGCCTACGTAGTTTCACCGTTTCCAACGCTTGAAGCACGAATGCATTCCATGCGAAGACGCGGTGATATCCAAAGAATCGGTTTTTCTCATCGGTCGGCAAATACTCCTGACTCGTTGGATAATCTTCGTCTATATGGAGTTCAGCCCAGAGTCTGTTTGCAATCGCGTGCTCCGCCTTTTCCCATCCATGGAGTTTCCCTGTGACATACCCGCAGATTTCAATCCTCATCCAACTACCGCCGTTGTAGTACACGCCGTCGGCAGCTTTGCGTGCATAGCCGGCAGCGTAGGAGTCGCTGACCATCGGGTGCCACTTTTCGTTGAAGTAGCTCCAGTCTTTCCCCCCTTCAGTCAGGCCGATGAAGATCGGCCTGACTGAGCCACCTTCTTCAGGGAAGGGGCAATTCTTACGCGGCAACATGACTGGAATGCGGTTAAGGTGACTGACAACCATTTCGTCCGTCAGAATCTTCCGGTTGAAAAGCCAGAGCGATAGAAACTCAGGAAAGATATCGGCAAAGCCGATAGCGTCGCGAATATTACGCGCCGGGCAAAGGAATCCAAGGCTCGCGTCATAGTAGCTGCGATAGCCTTCCTCTGCTTTTTCAATGTAGCTCTCTGAGATAGTTACGCTTAATTCTGGAATTTCAAGCTCTCGAATCGCTCTCAGTAACACGGCCAGCATTCCTTGGTTTTCGCACAGAATACTGGTGCCCTCGGGATAATGGATGACGTCGAGTTGACCCATGACAAACTGGGCAGTACAAACACCTTCGCGTTTTGGGTCGTAAGCAGCAAGGCAGTATTCCGCCGCTTGGAGGACTTTATCCGTGGGAAGCTTGGTACCGAATCGACGTCGATTGAGGAGCGCCCATATCAACCAGAGTGGCGTTGAGTCGTTAGACTTGCGTTCTAGGTTGGCAATATTCGGCTCAACCAGGGTGTTGATCGCTCCGTCCTTTCCCTGATTGTCCGCCCATAGGGCAAAGATCTTCTCGTTCAGCGTGCGATCGTGAATGCCGTTGAGAGCGTAAAAGCTATCGCGCAGGTACATCTCACCTGCAGCGGAATACCAAATGCTAGGCGCCAACATTGGACGCATGCCCTGCTGATCTGCAATCCAGCTCAACATCATGACGTCCGCATAGAGCACCTTCTCTGTGTCGCCCCCTTTGAAACCCATGCCGTCGGCGAGGTGAAGCTGGCTTGCGAGGCGATAACCGCCTAAGGTGTCGGGTACCGCTTTACTGACGAAGATGAAGGTGGTCTTCACTTGCGGACGGCCCATCTCCAAACGATGGTATGGCTCGCTTCGAGTCGCGATGCGGGAAACCTCCAAATCTCGTATTTCGAACGATGGCAGTCTGCCATGCTCAGAGCGGAGCTCCGCCTCCCCCAGAAAATCGGGAAGTGACAAAGCAATTGCAGCGCCCGTACCTTGCAGGGCGGGCACAACAAAGGAATATCGGAATTCTGTGAGTGCGGAGGGGGACGCCGGTGCTGTGTCATTAAACAATGAGAGATCGCCAACCTTGTGAAACTCTTCGTCCGTGTCCCAAGCATGGATAGATATGGGAACCACAGAGCGATACTTGAGGGACACGGAATAAACTTCGCCGCCCGATGCCGGGAATGGAACGAGAACGAAATCTTTCACTGTGACGGGAGATAATTTGACGAGAGCGTCTTGTTGTTCGACTTCGATCTTTCCGCTTCTCTTCCATCGTGACGGAGTGATGAGATCGATTCGGGTGCGCGAATCCGCTCCGGACATTTGGACGGTGGACTCTCCAAACGTCTGCTGTATGTATGAACCTTCCGCTGCCCGATCTGCGACTTTCGAAAGACGGTAGAGGTTCAGATCGGGGATACTGGCCGGTGCAGGCTTTACAGGGGCTCCATCACGCCGGATGATCCGGCTCCATTGATTGCGATATCCGGAATCGGTGAGAAGTCCTACCGTCACTCCACTCTGTGTGCGGAAGCCGGCAGCTGGGAAATACTCATGGAGTGCCCCGCCTTTGCAATCCGCGTGGTCGAAACTCCAGAGCTTTGCGGGTGTTGTCTCGGGATCCAGACGATTCTTTATCTGGTAAAGCAGCGCGAACATATCAGCCTGACGCAGGTGAATCGTTTTCTTCATCACCTGTGTTGATACGATTTCGTACCTGACTTCGACAAAGACAGTTGTGCGCAGATTGGTGAGTTGCATTTCTCCGGAAAGATGAACCTGCCTTCCGTCGCCCTTCCAAGATGTGGCTTTCCAATCATCGACCCGGTCTTCGAGACTCCTTTCGTCGTTTTGGAAGACGGCTGAGAATTCCCCGCCCTGATGGTGCTGCGCGATGACACGACCGCGATAAAGGATCGCGACTCCGTATCCATGTTGCGCATCGCCGGTCACCTCAAGAGAGACCCGATCGGTTTCGGATGATTGAGTAGCGTATACGGATTCCGGCAGCAGAGTTGCCACTGAAGTGAGTGCCGAAATGGCGAGAAACTCGCGGCGGTCCAGTTTTGCGTGAGAGGCCATATTTGCTAATTCCTTGTATCGTTCAAGGTTCGCAACCTGAAGTAGCCGGATAACATCGATGCGGTCACGGTGCGGGCGTCGCTGCAATCTGCGGTTGGAAGCTTCCGGCCCGCTCGCGCTGTTTGCGCAGAACTTCATCGCGTTGTGTCTTCACGAGTGTTTGGGTTTGTTGCGCTTCCTTTTGGGCATCTGCTTGGAGCCCCAGGTGCGCATAGACCTGGCTCAACTGATAGTGGGCTGGTGCGAATTGAGGATTCAGCTCGACAACATGTTCGAACGCCTTTCGGGCGTTCGGCCAATCCTGTTTTGATTTGTAGATCTTCCCGAGCTTAAACGATGGATCAGGAGACCTGGGTTCCAACTGCGCCGCACGTTCAAGCGCGACGATAGCTTCGTCCTCGCGGCCCAATCGGCTGGCTAAGAGGCCAAAGTAGTATTCCAGGAGATAGCGGCCAGAACTCTTGGAGCGCGCTGATTCAAGAATGCGACAGGCTTCGGTGTCATTGCCCTGGCGTGCATAGGTCTGTGCCAAGCCAACATACCCGGCATCGAGTTCCGGATTGTCAGCAAGCGCCGCATTGAAGGCATCGCGTGCGGCGGCATAGTCGCCCTTGATCATTTCAACGGCGCCCAACCTCAACTTAACCGGTGAACTTGAGGCAGTTTCGGTTGTTCCAGACTGGATGAACTGGATCGCCTCATCATAGCGGTCCATGTCCATGAGCAGACGCGTGTAGTCCAGCGTCCGATCCGGGTTGGAGGGATCGGCAACTGCAGCAGAACGGTAGGCTTCAAGGGCTTCGGGCATCTTTTCCTGCATTTCGAATGCTGAGCCGAGGAACATAAGTGCGTCTGCATTTGAGGGGCGCTCGTTGTGAAGCGTGGACAGGAGTTTGGAAGCCTCGGCGAACTGTCCATCGTAGAGCAATGCGAGCGCGAGGTTGTAGCGGCTCTCCCAGGACGGATCGAGCAAAGCAATCCGTTGGAAGCAGCCCACCGCCTGCCCATAGAATGCGTGCCGGCTGAGAAGCACCGCAATTGCGTACTCCCGCACTGGGGTGAGCTGATTGGCTGTTTCCATCTTCTTGATGCGGCTGGAGGCCTCATCAACACGGCCCAGTCGGATTTCGGCCTCGATCAAGCCAGCTTCAGCATCAGGGTCATTTTGGATCAAGTTTCCCGCATGAGAAGCCTGCTCGAGCGCGTCGGTATCATGGTTCGTTGCAAGCGCAAGCTGGAACAGATAGTAGTGGGCAAAAGGATCGTTGGGATTCAGCCGTGACGCTTCCCGCAACTCCGATTCCGCAGGACCATATTGCTTTGCCATGAGCAGATTGAAGCCAAGGTTCCGATGCGGCGACGCTTGCGAGGGGTCAAGCCGAATTGCATTCCGATAGTGGCCTGCGGCCTTCTCGGAGTGATTGAGCTGAGTCTCTGTGATCCCAAGCAGGTTCTCGATGGCCGCATCCCGGGGGGCGAGTCGATGCGCCTCTTCCAACCTGGTCAGAGCTTGATCGAATTGACCTTCTCGAATCAGTCTCACCCCATCGTCCAATGCCCTACTCTGCGCGGTGAGTGAACAGGCAGATGCGAGGAACAGGACGGCAAGTGCGAGGATCCGATTCCGGGTCATTGCTTCGCCCCGTCGTCAGCACGATCGCCGGTGGATGTGGCGGCCGATCTCTCGGTCTTGATGGCGCGCACCTGGGCAAAGAGCTTAGCGGCTTCAGCGGACTTGCCCTCAGCACGCAGGACTCGCGCAAGCTGATAGTGCACACCGCCGTCATGATCATGCTCGAGAGCGCGTCTCAGAATCTCTTCAGCTCGGGCATAGTTCTTCTGCGTTGCGTAGGCTTGGCCCAGTTGCTGGTATGCAGGCCAGAGATCGGGCTTGCTGCGAATTGCCAACTCGAGATGCGGAATTGCCTCTGCTGTGCGATCTTTCGCGACAAGAACGGCGCCCATCTCCCCGTTGGCCTCGGGATGTCCCGGATCGATCTCCAATTGACGCGTCAATTCGGCGAATGCATGATCTGCATCGCCATGTTTCCAGTAGAGATGACCGAGCCAAAAGTGTACGTCGGGAAGATTCGGACGGGCCGCGGCCACGGCAAGATATTCGGCCAGGGCCTTCTCGTCCTCCTCGCGGTCGACATAAAGCTGGCCCAGCAACTGATGCACATGGTAGGAATCCGGCGCGACTGCGAGCAAACGGGCGATCTGCGCCATGGAGATTTTACGACGCACGACAACCAACTCATACCGCGCGGAAAAATCGCCGGGGTGAAGTGTCAACCAGCGAAGAAGGGCTGCCTCGGCCGCGTCATCGCGGTGCTGATGCATCGCATCCATCGCCTGAGCGAAAGCGCTCTCTTTCGGTTTCGCGATTTGGGGAGCAGGGGCAAGCCGCTGGTAGGCTCGGGCAGCAGCGGCATCATCTCCCGATAGTGCATATAAGCCCGCCAAAGCAATATCTCTTGCGACGCTTGATGGTTGCATCGCTTCCAGTTTCTTTTCTGCTGCATCACAGAGCGTGAGAAGGTCGGCGCTCGCCTCACTGGCAGAGATGCGGCCTTCCACAGGAAGCCCCAGTGCGTCGAGAGCTTCGCTTTCGTCAAATTTGATAGCCTGCTCAACACGAGAAAGTCCCTCGGGCAGTTGTCCGGAGAGAATCAGCAACTCGCCGCTTTTTGCCAGCACGGTTGCCGAATTTGGAGACAGCGCACCCGCCTGCTCAAGCTGCTCTAGCGCAGCCGGCAGTTGAGCTTGTTTGAGAAAGACCTCAGCAAGATCGAGGTGCGCATCGACCGAGTTCGGATCGCGCCGAATGGCGCGGCGCAGATGGCCCTCGGCCTTCGTCCAATCGTGGTCAGCGGCATAGGTGTTCGCGTAGATTCGATCCGAGATGGCTGTTCCGGCGGAGTCTTCCAGTAGCTGCTCCGATTGCTGCTTGGCAGCTTTGCCGTATGCTTCACCGAGAGAGAAGAGTAAGTCAGGATCATCTGGAAACTGCGCAGCGGCTTTTCGCAATTGAAGCAAAGCCGCATCCATTTGTCCCGCGTTCCAGAGCGCTGTTCCCAACCAACTCTCGGCCTGTTTGTCATGTGGGTCCTGTCGGACTGCATCGCGCAAGAGCGGGACTGCCTGGGCCGGATGATTGAGTCGAACTTCATTGATCCCGAGCCAGAGGCTAACGCCGCGCATGCCGGGTTTCAGCTTGCCGGCCGTCGACAGCGCCCGCGCGGAATCGGTGAATTTTGACTGGGCGTAATAGACCAGCCCAAGATTCACGTAGGCCTCGGGCAATCCAGGCGCAAGCTTCAAGACCGCCAGATACTCATGGACTGCATCATCAAGCCGTCCCTGCTGCTGTGCCTGCTGGGCAGCGAGAAAGTGTTCCTCAACTTGATCCTGGATTTGTGAACTGACAACCTGAGCGGTGCCGGCTAACGAGAGCGCACATGCAATCGGAATCAGTGCGAAAAACACCAACAAATGCCGGCTGCGGATACGAAACATGGATTGATAGTAGTGTTTTTTCACGTCGCTGAACGCCATTGCGCGATCCTGTGCGCTGTTTTTTCTAATAAAGCGATTGTCTTGCTGTCTGCATTGTGTCGTGTGCAAAAGTACAACACTCCCAGGGCCTCGCTGAAGCGGTCTGGGAGTGTTGAGTTGTTTTCCAACAACGGACGTGACAGGGCTTGTTGGCCCATTGACATCAGAAGGTGATCCGCAGTGAGCCCTGGATATTTCTCGGGCCATAGGCAAGGCCCGAAGCGTTTCCGAAGTTTGAATTGGTGTTGACCAGCGGATCACAGTCTTGCGTCTCCGAGGTGCTACAAGTCACTGTCGTGTCAAAGCCGGTGAAGCGATGCCTGTTGAACACGTCGAAAAACTCCACGCGGAACTCGGTTTGGACCCGCTCGGTGAACATGGGGAAGGTCTTGGCGACGTTGAAGTCCTCGCTGGTGTTGAAGAGTTCGCGGACGCCAAGGGCGCGTGGGGCGTCGCCGAAGGTAAAGTTGGGGGCGGGACTAAAGGCAGCCTGGTTCAGGAGGCGGCTCTCGCCCCAGACATATTTGCCGTGCAGCGCGTTAAAGCTCTGGCCGGAAACGACGTTGGGACGGCTGGATGAGCCGGTTGCGCCCTGGCCACCGGCGAAGATGCCCGAGGTCCATCCCGGCGAGGTTACGCTGAGTGGAGTGCCGCTTTGATACTTCTGGACGGCGGCAATCTTCCAGCCACCGACCAGCGCGTTGACGACCCCGCCCTGATTGGCGAACTTCCTGCCTTTTCCAAAGGGCAGATCGTAAGTCCAGGCCAGGACGACGCGTTGCGGAATGTCGAGCTGGCTGAGGCCTTTCTCGACCTTCAGATTGTAGGTGTTCAGCGCACCGGAGGTGCCGTTGTTTTCCCATGCGGCCTCGGTCGGATACTCCGAGTCGGCATTGGTGAGGTTCTTTGACCAACTGTAGTTGGCCAGCACTGTCAGCCCGGCGCTGGTGCGCTTGGTTACCTGAACCTGCAAGGCGTTGAAGGTGTAATCGCCAAAGGGATCTGACATGGTGGCTGAATCCACCGAGACGGTTCCATATTGGGGGAAGGGGCGCAGGGCCTGGGCGACGGTGCCTGTGAACCCGTCATAGGGAGTCCCAACCTCAGACTGGCCCGCACATGCGGGGTTGCCGGCCTGGGCCGAAATGCTCACCTGCAAGCAAGCGCCTCGCGACATGTCAGCCGGATCGCCCTGGTTGGGGTCATGCAGGAATGCCTGCAGGTGGTCGCCATGAGCGCCGACGTAGGCCACGTCAACAATGGTCTGGAAGGGAAGCTGGCGCTGCACATCGAGGGTCCAGTTTTGGATGGTCCCGGGGCGGTTCACCTTCGACATGATGAAGAGGGCGTTGCCCTGCTCGTTCATGACGGTGGGGTCAATGAATGGCGGCTGATTGCCGGGATACGCAGAGATCTGCGAGAGCACAACGACCGGTGTTTGAACGCTGGCTGGGGTGGGGTAGGTGTAGCTGGAGAAGAAGCCCTGGCTGTCGTTTTCGGCGAAGCCTCCGACCCGTTGGGTGGAGAAGTAAATGCCATAGCCGGCGCGGATGATGGTGTTCGGATCGATGGAATAGGCGAAGCCGACGCGAGGGCCGAAGGCCTTTTTGAAGATCGACTGTGGGGAGCTGCCGCCGAGGCGACCCGTGCCGCTGCCTTCGAAGACGTAGGCGCCGGGAAGGCCACCAGCCCCCGGGTTCGCCAGGGTTGGATCCACAAAGGACATGCGGTTTTGCGCCTCCTTCACAGGAATCGGAATGTCATAACGCAGGCCCAGGTTGACAGTGAGCTTGCTGTTGACCTTCCAGTCGTCGGCGGCAAAGACCGCAAAATACTTGGCGCGCCATCCGTTGTTTTGGGGAATAGAAATGTACGCGTTGGAGGCGGCGCCGAGATAGAAGCTGGCGTAGCCGAAGCCGGAGTTAGTATCGGCCGGAGTGCTGGTGGGGCCGCTGTCGAAGTTGAACTGGCCGGCACTGCCGGTCAGAATATTCAGGTTGAACTGCGCGGCGCGAAATTCGCCGCCAAAGTGGAAGGTGTGACGGCCCTTCTGCCACGAAACCGCGTCGTCATATTGAAAGACGTTGTCGACGAAGGTGCTCGCGCCATCGCTGGGGGAGTTGATGCCACTGCCGGGATAATTGTAGGAGAACCGAGGGAAAACCTGGTCGCCTACGCCCTTGAGGCCGAACTTGCTGGCCCAGTCGCCACCATATCCGCCCTGACCCGAGCCCTCGACGCGATGGCGGCGAGTGAAGCCGGCGTTGAAGTGGTTCAGCATCGTGGGCGAGATGAAGAAGTCATAGCCCAGACGCACATATTTGTTGCCCTGGGTGTTGCCACCGGTGTAAAGCGACCCCAGGCTGGAGGTGCTGACGTAAGGCATGTTGCCGGTGAAGTAACTGCCTGAAATCTTGTTGCGCGCATTGATGTTCTCGTCCCCGCGGATGGACCACATGTCAGCCTGCTGGTGGTTGGTACTGCTGACATCAATGTTGTAGTAAGGGCTGGTGCCGGTAGCGACGGGCATGACCTTAGAGGCGTTGACGAAGACCGGATCCGGGGCCTGGGTGATCTTGTTGCCAGGGTAAGCCTGGCAGGGTTTTCCCTGGTTGGCCCCAGTGCAGGTCGAGTAATCGTAAAGGATGTGGGCCTGGAAGGACTGGCCGTTAACGGTGACGGGGTCCAGGAGGGCCGAGAAGTCGCCGCCGAGCATAGCCTGAGTGGGCGCCGATTGCACCGATTTCCCGCCATTGACTTGCCGGAAGCCCTCGTAATTGAAGAAAAAGAAGGTCTTGTCTTTTCCGTTGTACAGCCAGGGAATCCGCACCGGCCCCCCGACGCTGGCGCCGAAGTCGTTCTGGGTGTCCAAGGGCTTGGTTGTTGTGTCCGGCCCGAAAACGGCGTTTTGGTAATTGTTGAGCCAGCTGTTGGCATCCAGGACGCGATTCTTGAGCAAATCGTAAGCCGAGCCGTGAAAGTTGTTTGTTCCTGGTTTGGAGGAGAGATTGACCACGCCGCCGCTTGCGCTTCCAAACTGAGCGTCGAAGGTGTTCGTCATGACCTTGAATTCGGAGACGGCCTCGACGCTGAAGCCATAGGTGACCTGCATGTTGGCCGAGGCAAGCTCGGTGGTGGCGCCGTCGAGCAGGATGTCGCCTCCGCCTTGTTGTCCGCCGCTGAGCTTAAAGGCTCCGGCGGGTGGCGAGGAGGGGTTGTTGGTCATAGTACCGGCGAATCCGGGCGAGAGCGATGCGAACTGGAGCGGGTTACGGATCTCACCGCCGAAGGGCAGCGGAAGCGATTCCAGTACCTCAGGCGACATGGAGAAGCCGACATCAGAGGATTCGGACTGCAGGTGCGAGGCGTCGCTGGTCACAGTCACGCTGGCCTGAGCGGAGCCGACCTTCAACTGAGCTGTGACGGTGGAAGTGCTGGCAACCTGCACGACGATGCCGACCTGCTTGAAACTCGCGAAACCGGCAGCGTTGACTTCCAGTGTGTACGTTCCCGGCTGAAGCTCGGGAAACGTAAACAGCCCCTCGGAGCTCGAAGTGCCGACGTACCCGCTGCCGGTATTGACCTCTCTTAGATTGAGGGATGCTCCTGAAACTACAGAGCCAGCCGAATCCTTCACTATTCCGGTCAGAGTTCCTCGACCCGATTGGGCCATGACGGGGATTCCGACCCACAGACTGAGCACAACCAACAGCCACGCCGCCATTCGCCAGTACGTTTGCGCCTTGGAATCTCTGTGAATCATGTCGTGCCTCCTATTAATCATTGTTTTCAGGCCTCCGAAGTGAGTCCGGTGAAGCTTGCGGCGGTGGAGGTGGTGCCCGCTGCGGCGAGACCGCGGAAGATCTGGCCAGCTACCCGGATGGATAACAACTGCAGGAGCGCAATTACAGGTAAGGCGTATTTGAGAGCGGCATTACCGGACCAGCCGTAAGCGATGCCGAGGAATAACCCGCAACCCAAGCAGCGCCCCGTGAACAGTCCGAATTCGTGATTGAAGATGTATGTGTACTCGTTGCGCCCCTCGAGCCGGGAGACGACATCGATGACCTGCAGCTGAATTGGATAGTAGGCAAGATCCAGAAGAGGCTTGGCCAGCAAGAGGCAGGCGATGAAGATGAGCACGCCCACGGCATTGAAGAGCAATGTATTGGTGATGGCACCAAGGAAGAAAAGCAGGAGCGCTGCGGAAAAGACAAAAATGCGGTGTTTGGGTGCTGCAATGCGGCCAACGGTATACATGAGGCACGCCGTGAAGACACCACCGATAGCCTGCGTAGCTCCGAGAGTTCCTTCCTGACCGACCAGCAACATGATGAGCATGGCTGGCGCCGTAACGATATATCCCTGCGCCAACCCTTTCAGAAGAGCCAGCTCGAGCATCCGCCACCATAGCCGTTGAAAGCGGAAATAAACGAAGCGGGTGTGCTTTGGATTTCGGAATGTGCCGCGTTCTAGGATCCCGGCGGCGAGAACCGTCAGGCCAAAAACCACCATCGCAACGATGTGGTATGCGCGGTTGGGAATGCCTCCCAGCCAGCCGTAGAGTGTGGTCCCGCTGATGAACCACCCAATCGAAGCCGGAACCGCGACGGCGGCCAATGTCGCAACAAAGTTTTCCACGCCGTAGTAGTAATTCCTATTGCTGTCTTCAGTTGCAGTCAGGGCGAGGAAGCCACGGTTGGCCCAGAAGAGGCCGGTAGCCAGCCCCATGGTGAATCCTGATGTGGCGACGCCGATCGGAGTGAGGATGCTCAATTGCATCATCAGCATCATCGCGACTCCGGACAGAAGCATTCCTGCGGCGTAGAGATGCTTGGCTCCGATGCGGCCGAGTAGCTTTCCGTTTATATAGAAAGCCAGCGGAGTGGCCGCGTAGATCGACAACTGGTAAGTGACCACTTTGGCAACGGCCCGGGAGTTCCGCATGACATATGCCGCCACAAAAATCTCGATCACAGGCAGGACAAGGGCATACATCATGTTTGAGACCATCAATATCTGCATGGAATGGGAGCAGCGCCGGAAGACTTCAAACTCTTTACGGAGGCGGTTCATGCTGTAACCGCCTTTGCTAAGGTGAGTTCCGCAAGGATGCCTGCAATCGAGATTTGCGCTGCGCATATGACGCTGTCAGCAGCACCGTAGTAGAGCGTTAAATTGTCGCCATCGACGAGGTGGCCGTTTGTGAAGATTACGTGGCCGAAGAAGCCCTCTTGCTCATACGTAGCCAGGGGCTGCATGATCGGGGTTTCGGACCGTGCGATCACTCGCCAGGGTTCGTCAAGATCAAGCAACAGAGCGCCGAGGCAATAGCGATTCTCCTTTGTCGCGCCGTGATAAATCTCTAGCCAACCTTCGGCAGTTCTGATTGGTGCCGCTCCGGCTCCAACCCGTGCACTATCCCAGTACCCCTCGCGGCTCTGGGCCAGGCAGCGGTGCCGGCCCCAATGAATCAAGTCGGGCGACTCTGCCAGCCAAATGTAGTTGCCGCCCAGTTCCGGGCTGCTGGGCCGGTGGAGCGCGTAATACTTGCCGCCGATCTGTTCCTCGAAGAGAGCGCAGTCTTTGTTGTGCGGGGGAAAGATCATGCCCTCATGCACAAATTCCTTCCAATTACGCGTTGTCCTCAATCCCACGCCTACGCCGTTGCTTGAAACCTGCGTATAGGTCAGGCAATATGTACCGTCGATCTTCGCCACTCGGCAGTCTTCTATTCCGTAGGTCTCCAGTTCGCCGCTCCCCATGAGGGGCACGCCGTGCTCCGGCTCGCTGAAAGTTGTGCCGTCATCGCTCTCTACCAGGCGGAGATGGGAGAGAGTGGTGAGGTAGTCCTTTCCATCGAAGCTGATTACGCGCGGATCCGTCAGGTCCAGCCTCGGATCATCCGAGTTGAACTCCAGAACTTCAAGCCGGCCGTCGGCGCTCAGGATTGGAAAAGAAGTCTTGCCCGGAACCTGCTTCGGGCGCTCAGCAACTCGCACCAACAGGCAGATTTTTCCGTTGTGCTGAAAGACTCCCGGATTCAAAAGGCAGGTAACTTCCATGCCGTCCACGCTGGG
>Ga0163162_10005259_pt1 | contig 12479 bp, 13 predicted proteins | sample S55metaG_FD_115310 | JGI IMG/M metagenome (GOLD analysis project Ga0163162, IMG submission 115310) | Switchgrass rhizosphere microbial communities from Kellogg Biological Station, Michigan, USA - S5-5 metaG | ecosystem: Host-associated > Plants > Roots > Rhizosphere > Soil | place: USA...
ATCATTACCGGCCCCTTAATTTGTTGTACTGCAGCCCGCTGTTCGGGGTTTAATCCCTCTAAATAATCCAAAATCTTTTCCTCGTTTCTACCGGCGAAATTAGGGTTTTGGCGCGAAAGCTGAAAGGGGATTTGTCGATTAGAAATCGGGTCGGAGAGATGTAAAAAAATACTTGTATCCCAAAACGATATAGTTCAGTACTTTTGGCCCCCGATAGTTTTTTGAACTACTAAACTTTCGTTTAAGTATAGCTAATGTTGTTTCATTGCTTATTGTGCCGTATAGACCTTAATAGGAAAAGGTATTTATAAAAGATTGTTGCTGTTTGTGATCATTTTTCGGATGATCCTATTTAAGCTGATTTGGATATTAACAGAGCTAAGCGTGCTGATATTGCTCGCGATGTTTTGGGAAATTACTATAGCGCGCAAGCGGTGAGGGAGTGAACTTACTGAATGTTGGGAAATGGAAATCTATAACTAATGGAAAATTTTTGCCCGGTGATTTGTATTGCTTGTTTCTCTTTCATCGAAGAAATAAGTTTAACGAGATCATTCAAATATCTTTTATCAAGATATATGCTATACAAATCATCGCCTCTTTTTATAGTTGATTTGCTTGTTAAATCAGGCCAGTTTGACGGCCACTTTAACGATTTTTCCGGTGCATAACTATAACTCGTAAGCATCACCTCTACACTATCTGGAAGCCATGCCTTCGCTGAATCATTTTTGTATTTAAGAATATTATCGTAAATTGTTAAGAAAGACTTCGGTGTTTTTAACCTTTCTTCACCTTTTTCGTTTTGCAGGTAACCATAAACATTCACTACTTTGACAGAATCAAAATTAAGAATCAACTCGTTAGTCGGTTGATCTGTAGCGTACACCGTTTTTATTTCTTTAGGAAGTTTAAAAATGTCAGCAGTTATGTTTAACGATTTTATAACGCTTTGAACTTGTTTTTTGGTTAATTTAACTTCATAAAATTTGGACCTGCCTTTTATTATCTTTTTATAGATTATCTGCCCATTTTGATAAATAGTAAAGTAAGGCGTATCAGAACCAATAACCATTAACCAGGGATTTGTTATCGTTAAAACAACAATCGGATTACCATATGCCTTGTTATAATGTTGGCCGAATGACAGGGTAAAATGTAAAACAAAAAATGTCAGTGCAAATAACTTTCTCATTGTGCTATAAATATAGTGGTTAGAAATAGGATGTATCAGCAAATCTGAAATCTGCACATCGTCAAATCTCATAAAGCTTTATCACGTCTTCGGGAACTTTTTCACTCCGGCCGGTTGCTATATCAATCATCACATAATCAAACCAACCGTCGCAGCAAATTTTATTGGTGGCTTTGTTTGTGATGGTAAACTTTACGCGGCAACCCTTTTCGTCGATGGTTTCGATGCCTGTTTTTACGATGAAATAATCGCTCATGGTTAGTGCCCGTTTATAGTCAACGTATGCGGTGCGTACTACCCAGCCAAAGCCGCGTTCAATAAACCTTTCCATCGCCATGCCGTAGCAGCGCTCCATCTGGTCATACCGGGCGGCCAGTACATAATCAAAGTACTTGCTATTGTGCACATGATGAAACATGTCGATATCATCGGGCCGCACGCGGAACTCGGTTTCAAAAGTGCTGTAAGCTTTTTCCAAGATATTTAGTTAATGATGTAAAGATTATAAAAAGTTTAATGCCTTAATTGTTTTACCAGTAAATTTTAGTGATCAAATTAATTATCTGTTTATTTAGCTTTGTGTTAATGGATTTGCAAAAACAAGATGATTTTTCGCCACGCTCTGCCACAGGCTTATGGACGGGAGCCACAGTAGCAAATTATCTTGCGCCTTATAATCAGATACTAGGCCAGCAAGTAAACGGTCATCGTGTAGCCTTTAATACAGGCGCACCTTTGAGTGTGCGATGGAAAGAGCGCAATATGTGGCAGCAGAAAATATATCCAACAGGTGGAATGGGTATTATTCCTCATGGAGAATATAACACTATTATGTGGAACAGTGATTTGCAGGCCACGATTATTACACTGGAGCCAGGCTACGCTGAAAAAATATTTGGGCTGGATAATATCAAAATCAATCAACATCGCGGGATATATGATAAAACTGCTTTTGAGTTGGTTACGCTTTTGAAAAATGAAATACAGCACGGAAATTTCTCCGGAAAAGTGTTTGGCGAATCACTGGTTGTCGCCTTTGCAATCCATTTAATAACCAATTATTCAGCTACCCGAAAGTCGGTTTTTGCACCGAAAGGGAAGTTATCAGCAAAGCAACTAAAGAACGTTATTGAATATTGTAACGAAATGAAAGACAAGGCAATTAGCTTGGAAGGGATGGCGGAACAGGCCTGTTTGAGTATCTTTCATTTCATCAGGATGTTTAAACGATCAATAGGGATGACACCCCATCAATATATTTTACAAATGAAGATTGAAAAAGCAATTCAGCTTTTGAGCGCGCGAAAGATGCAGTTAAGTGAAATTGCTTATGCCCTGGGATTTGCCGACCCTGCGCATTTCAGTAATGCTTTTAAAAAAGCAACCGGTGTTTCTCCTCATAAAATTGCTGCTGCTTATTGAGCAATATTTTACAAGTTTCTTTCCTCTAATAATTTCAAGTTTGTTTGGAACCATAAAGGTTACCTGATAAACTCAATTTTTAAGAAAATGGATAAAATATTAACGACTAAAAGCAGCATCACAATTAATGCTCCGGTAGTTGCTGTATGGAATGCGATTATCGACCCGATGATTATCAAAAATTTCATGATGGGCATGCAGGCAATTTCGAGTTGGAAAGTGGGAGACGAACTGAGGTGGATAGGGCGACACGAAGAAAAACCAGAAGACAATGCTAAGGGAACTATAATTAATATGGAACCCGGCAAACAATTAACCTATACTTTTTACTATCCCGGATATGGATATCCGGATCAGCCGGAGTTTTACAACACGATTAATTATGATTTGGAAGCCATAGGGGATAAGGCCGTCATCACCGTTCAGCAGGGGGATTTCTCGGTTTTTGAAAAAGGCGAAACGTTTGTGCAGCATTCCCAAATGTTTTGGGATCAGGTGCTTATTAATTTAAAGGAAGTGTTAGAAAAATAGACGCGTGCCCTGCCTTTAATCCTTTTGAATTTTAACTTTTTACTTTTGAATTTAAACACTATCTTTGCGCCTCAATTAATTAATCAATTTACGCTTTAATATTATTCAGGTAATGTATTTAAGTTCAGAAGCAAAGGCAGAGATCTTTGCAAAACATGGTAAAAGCGCTGCCGACACAGGTACAGCCGAAGGACAGGTAGCCTTATTTACCTACCGCATTGCACATTTAACCGGGCACTTGAAAAAAAACAAACACGATTTTTCAACCCAATTATCACTGCAAAAATTAGTAGGTAAACGCCGCGCATTGCTGGCATACCTCTACAAAAAAGATATTGAAAGATACCGTGCTATCATAAAAGCTTTACAGCTTAGGGATATCATTAAGTAATACTTTCTCATTTTTTAAAAAAGCCATCCCAAATTTAGGGGGTGGCTTTTTACATTAGGAATCAATATATACATACATAAAAAAACCGGTGCGCTCCGAAAGATGAAAAGGGCACCACAACGCAAAAAAAGATGAGTTTAAATGTAATTAAAAAGGTTATCGATTTAGGTGACGGCCGCACCATTGAGATTGAAACCGGTAAACTGGCCAAACAAGCCGATGGCTCCGTAGTAATAAAAATGGGTGATACCATGTTATTGGCTACCGTAGTATCGAGCCTTGAAGCAAAGGAAGGGGTTGATTTTTTGCCGCTTTCTGTTGATTACCAGGAAAAATACGCGTCGACAGGACGTATCCCGGGAGGATTTTTACGCCGTGAGGCACGTTTATCAGACTATGAAGTTTTAATTTCACGTTTGGTTGACCGCGCCTTACGTCCAATGTTCCCTGAAGATTATCATGCGGATACACAGGTGATGATCTCCTTAATCTCCGCCGATAAAGATATTATGCCCGATTGCCTTGCAGGTTTGGCGGCATCAGCAGCATTAGCTGTTTCCGACATCCCGTTTAACGGGCCGATATCTGAAGTTCGCGTAGCGAAAATTGACGGTAAATTAGTTATCAATCCAACGTTAAGCCAATTGCAGACTGCTACTTTAGAATTTATAGTAGCCGGTTCTGAGCATGACGTAAACATGGTTGAAGGCGAATCGAAAGAAATACAGGAAGATGAGCTGGTTGAAGCAATTAAGTTTGCCCACACTGCCATTAAACACCAGTGTTTTATTCAGAAAGAATTAATGGCTGAAGTTGGTAAAACCGTAAAACGCGTTTACAGCCACGAAAACAGCAATGAGGATTTAAAGAAAGCAATTTACGCCGCTACTTACGAGCAGGTTTATGCGATTGCAGCTTCGGCTTCAGCTAAGGACGAACGTGCTGTTAAATTTAAAGAAGTACGCGACGCTTATATCGAGACTTTAGGTGAGATAGATGATGTCACCAAATTCCTTGCAAAAAAATACTATCACGATGTGGAGTATGATGCTATCCGTAACCTTGTTTTAGATGAGGGAAAACGTTTAGACGGCCGTACCACCACCCAGATTCGCCCGATATGGAGCGAGATAGGTTATTTACCTTCAGCACATGGTTCAGCAGTATTTACGCGTGGTGAAACACAATCATTAACCACGGTAACTTTAGGTGCTAAGGACGATGAGCAAATGATTGATGGCGCCTTTATTAATGGCTACCAAAAATTCTTGTTACATTATAATTTCCCTGGTTTCTCAACCGGTGAAGTTCGCCCGAACAGGGGAGCAGGCCGTCGTGAGATAGGTCATGGTAACCTGGCAATGCGTTCGTTAAAACAAGTATTACCTTCTGAGGATGAAAATCCATATACTATCCGCGTGGTTTCTGATATCCTCGAATCAAATGGATCATCATCAATGGCAACAGTTTGCGCAGGTACACTGGCGCTGATGGATGCCGGTGTTAAAATTAAATCGCCTGTTTCAGGTATTGCGATGGGTTTGATCACCAATGAAATGGGAACCAAATACGCAATCCTGTCTGATATCTTAGGTGATGAAGATCATTTGGGTGATATGGACTTTAAAGTTACCGGTACCGAAAATGGTATTGTAGCTTGCCAGATGGACTTAAAGATCAATGGTTTATCCTACGATGTGTTAAGTAAAGCGTTAGATCAGGCAAAAGCAGGACGTCTTCATATCCTCAATGAAATGAAGAAAACCATCGACAAACCACGCGAGGATTATAAACCACATGCACCACGAATTATCACCATCAGGATTGATAAGGAATTTATTGGCGCCGTGATTGGACCTGGTGGAAAGATCATACAGGAAATGCAACGCGAAACAGGAGCCACAATTTCTATTGAAGAAGTAGGCAACCAGGGCGTGGTTCAGATATTTGCCGACAATAAGGAATCGATTGATAAAGCGGTAACCCGCATCAAAAACATAGCAGCGAGACCTGAAGTAGGCGAGATTTACGAAGGTAAAGTAAGATCGATCATGCCGTTCGGCGCGTTCGTGGAAATCATGCCTGGCAAGGACGGATTGCTACATATATCAGAAATTGATCACCGCAGGATTGAAACAATGGATGGCATATTTGAAATAGGCGACGAAGTACGTGTAAAATTGCTTGATGTTGATAAACAAGGTAAATTAAAGCTTTCCCGTAAAGCTTTATTACCCCGTCCCGAAAGCACAAAGAACTAATGGTGAATGGAGAGTTGTGAATGGTGAATAATTATTTTCACCAATATCGATTCCCTGTTAACTATATTTTTAGCTTATGAAATTGACAATAATGCCCTTTTACGAGGGCATTATTGTTTTGAATAATTTTTTTTTAAAATATTTAAAACAAAAGGCGCTTTTTTTAACTTCGTTAGGGTTAAGAGTTATTGATAAACCTTTTAGCACGATCCTATTGAAATGTCCTCTACCAATGATCCTTTAGATTTCATCAATAACTCTCCGGGTATACAATCGGGTGCGCAGGCTGATTTGGTGCAACTGTTGCTTTACCAGATCATCCGGGTTAAAGAGTTGATAAAATATTATGAATCCATTCCAAACGGAGCCGGCCAACTCGGTGCATCGATATTAAACGAGCTTGTCTCCGAAGCCTACAGCTCACTGGTAAATTACGATACCGTACTGATGCAAAAATATTACGACCTGCTGCTGAATTGTGATTGATGGGAAAGTCCGGAAAGTCGGGAAAGTCCGGAAAGTCGGGAAAGTCCGAAAAGTCGGAAAAGTCCGAAAGACGGAGTAATTAGTGGGTTTTAATCGTAAAGCATCTCAAAAATTATTTCTCAATCAAAAACTCATTTATTACGCCCTGTTTTTTTCTTTCGGACTTTCCGGACTTTCCCGACTTTCGGACTAAAAAAACTATCTTTGAACCATGAACCACCTTATAGCGCCATCAATATTAGCTGCTGATTTTGCCAATTTGCAGCGCGATATCGAATTGATTAACGAAAGCGATGCCGACTGGATTCATGTTGACATTATGGACGGTTTATTTGTGCCAAACATTTCGTTTGGGTTTCCGGTAGTGAAGGCGGTTAAAAAGCATGCAAAAAAGCCGTTGGATGTTCACCTGATGATTGTTGACCCCGACCGTTATTTAAAAGAATTTAGGGATGCCGGCGCAGACGGTATAATTATTCATTACGAAGTTTGCCAAAATTTGCACCGTACTATTCAACATATTAAAGAACTCGGATGCCGGGCTGCTGTTGCACTCAATCCGCATACACCGGTTGATTTGCTGGAAGACATTATTGGCGACCTTGACCAGGTCTTAATTATGTCTGTTAACCCCGGTTTTGGCGGGCAGCGTTTTATTGAACACACTTACAAGAAGCTTAATGACATTAAAGAGCTTAGCAACAGGCACAACCCCGGGTTATTTATTGAAGTGGATGGAGGGGTTGATGAACACAATGCATCGGATTTGATTAAAGCTGGGGCAAACGTGCTGGTTGCTGGTAACTCGGTTTTTTCGGCACCCAATCCATTAGCGGCTATTGCCTCGCTCAAAGGAGCAGGTGGCCTGTCCCGATCGTAATATAACCCTGTTAATAAAAGCGCCGATTTTTTTTAATATTTTAAATTTTTCGGGTAATTGTCTGTCAATTGTATGATTTTTCAAAAAAAGCAAATATTCTCAATAAACATTGTCAAATTAACTAACTTCGGCCCATCTTAATACAGATTTGTTAATTTGCTAAGACATTAACACACCAATTTTAAACAAAATGAAACATAATTTTGGCCCAGGCCCAGGCATTTTACCTCATGAAGTTTTAAAACAGGCTTCAGCAGCAGTTATTGATTTTAACAATACCGGACTTTCTATATTGGAAGTATCGCACCGCTCGCCTGAATTTGAGGGGGTACTGGATGAAGCCGTGAAACTGGTAAAGGAGTTGCTGGATGTGCCTGAAGGTTACTCGGTAATATTCTTACAGGGTGGCGCCAGCACGCAATTTGCCCTGGCCCCTTACAACTTGCTGCCCGAAGGCGGCAAAGCAGCATACCTGGAAACAGGCGTATGGGCAAACAAAGCCCTGAAAGAAGCGAAATACTTCGGGGAAACAGTTATTGTGGCTTCATCAAAAGAAAGCAACTATACCTATATCCCTAAGGATTTTGTAATACCGGCTGATGCCGCTTATTTCCATATTACATCCAATAATACCATTTATGGTACGCAGTCGCAAAGCTTCCCGAAATCACCGGTTCCAATGGTTTGCGACATGTCATCAGATATATTCAGCCGCAAGATCAATGTAGCTGATTTCGGCCTTATCTATGCAGGAGCTCAAAAAAATATGGGCCCGGCGGGTGTTACCCTGGTGGTGGTAAAGGATGATATCCTTGGTAAATCAGGTCGTAAAATACCTGCTATGTTCAACTATCAAACACAAATTGAAGGCGGTTCCATGTACAATACGCCACCTGTGTTTGCTATATACGTATCTATGCTTACGCTTAACTGGTTAAAGTCAAAAGGTGGAGTAGAAGCTATTGAAAAGGAAAATATAGCTAAAGCCAGGGTATTGTATGAAGAAATCGACAGGAGCCCGCTTTTCAAAGGCGTATGTGCTGTTGAAGACCGCTCGCACATGAACGTTTGCTTTGTAACCGAAAACCCTGAGCACGAAAAACCATTCCTTAAACTTTGCGAAGAAAAAGGAATAGTTGGCGTTAAGGGCCATAGAAGCGTTGGCGGTTTCAGGGCGTCTATTTATAATGCATTGCCAATAACCAGTGTATATGTATTGATTGACGCTATACAGGAATTTACAGAAAAAAATAAGTAAACCAGTGAATAGTGAGTGGTGAGTAGTGAATAGTTATGCTGTTCAAACTAAACCATTCACTATTCACCATTCACAACTCACTACAATGATCAAAATATTAGCTAATGACGGTATCGACCCGGCGGGTAAGCAACTTTTAGAAGAAGCCGGTTTTATTATTGATACCAACAATATTCCACAGGAAGAGCTTCCTGTTAAATTGCAAAACTACGATGGTATTACCGTGCGTAGCGCTACCAAAGTACGCAAAGCATTAATTGATGCCTGTCCAAATCTTAAATTGATAGGCCGCGGCGGTGTAGGTGTAGACAACATTGACGTTGAATATGCTAAAGAAAAAGGTATAGGCGTTTATAATACACCTGCGTCTTCTTCTTTATCTGTTGCTGAACTGGTATTCGGGCACCTGTTTACAGGTGTGCGTTTTTTACAGGACAGCAATCGCAAGATGCCGGTTGAAGGTAACACCAAATTCAACGATCTTAAAAAAGCCTATGCAAAAGGCAGCGAGCTGCGCGGCAAAACGATAGGGATTTTAGGCTTTGGCCGGATTGGCCGCGAGGTTGCAAAAATAGCTTTAGGTGTTGGAATGGATGTATTGGCGTATGATCTTTTCCCTTTTAATCCCGAGGTTGAAGTTGTGTTAGGCGGTGGCACTACTGTTAATATAACGGTTAAAACCGCAACACAGGAAGAAATTATAAAACAAGCTGATTTTATCACTATCCACACCCCTTTTGTTGATAAGCCAATTATCGGTGCTACTGAATTTGAGCAAATGAAAAAGGGCGCAGGCGTTGTTAATTGTTCACGCGGTGGCCTGATTGACGAAGAAGCGTTGCTAATTGCGCTGGATAGCGGCAAGATTTCTTTTGCAGCCCTTGACGTATTTGACAACGAACCAACACCGAGACCAGATATACTTCATCATCCGAAAATTTCACTAACACCTCACATAGGCGCTTCAACCAACGAAGCCCAGGAAAGAATAGGACTGGAGCTTGCCAATTTAATTATCGGGCACTTTAAGAAATAATGATATAGAGCCAAGAGCCAGGATTCAAGAGCCAAGTACAGGAAAGCGTTAGTAATCCTTCCAACTTGATTCTTGAATCCTGGCTCTTGATTCTCAATATTAGCCTATTCCAATTCGTAGCTTACCCCTTTTTCAGGGATCGTAACTACATACTCATCTTCTATTAAAGCATCGGCCAGCGCCTGCATGCTCGTTGTTTCCCCGTGTACCAGGAAGATGTTTTTAAGCTTAGTTTTATCCAGTTGTCTTACCGTGTTTACCAGGTCCTCATGGTCGCCATGGGCGCTAAACACGTCGGTTTGTTTGATGGTAGCATACACCGATAATTCGCGATCCTTAATGTGAACTATCGGATCGCCGCGTAATAAACGGTGGCCTAAAGTTCCCTTGGCGCAGTAACCTATAAACAGGATGGTGCAGTAATAATTTTGAATATTGTAAAACAGGTGGTCCTGTATGCGGCCGCCATCCAACATACCAGCCGATGATATGATGATGCAGGGTTCGAAATAGTTAGATACCTGCCTGCTATCCTTTAAATTTTCAACGTAAGTCAGGTTATCAAATTCAAATTCGTCGCCGCGCTTTTGATAAAATTCCTGGGCTTCCTGGTTAACAAGGTTGTGATATTTCCGGAACACTTCCGTTGAGCGTGAAGCCAGCGGGCTGTCAACAAATACCTTAACCGACGGCAGTAAACCACTGCTGAATATTTTGTTTAACGAGTACACCAACGATTGCGTACGCCCAATGCTGAATGCCGGGATAATCAGGCGCCCTTGTTCTTTTATACAAACCTTTTCAATGGTTTCAACGAGCGTTTGTTCAACAGATTTATCTTTGGTATGGTACCTTCCGCCATAGGTTGATTCGCACACTAAATAATCCACAGGAGGTAGCCGCTGCGGATCGTCAAGCACCGGGTAGTTCTTACGGCCTATATCGCCGGTAAAGGCGATTGATTTCTCCACGCCGACCTCATTTATCTTTAGTACTGCAGCCGCAGCGCCCAGCAAATGGCCAACCGGTATAAAGGTAAGTTCGATATCACCATTGATCCTAAACGGCCGGTTAAAGCCGATAGTGATAAAGCGCTCAACAGTATCCATTACATGTTTTTGCAGGTAAAGCGGCTGCGCCCCTGTATTGAATTTTCCGCGGCCATGTTTGCGCCCTTTGTTTGCCTTGCGCATAAACAGGCTTACGGAATCAAGTAATAATAATTCAGCGAGGTCGGCGGTTGGTGGTGTACATAATATCTGTCCTTCAAAACCTAAGCGGACAAGCGTAGGCAGATTGCCCGAATGATCGATGTGTGCGTGCGTTAGTATTACTACATCTATTTCAGCGGGATCAAAAGGGAAGTTTTCGTTAGCCTGTACATTTCTATCTTTCTCGTAATCAAGCCCGCAGTCTACTAATATTTTAAATTGGCCAACTTCCAGCAAATGCATGCTGCCCGTAACCTGTTGGGCCGCTCCGTGTATTGTTAATTTCATCGTTTTAGTTCATTGGCGCATTGGTTCATCAATTATTAGAACAATCCGGCATACTGCATGCAATAACCAATGAACTAATGAACAAGTGAACCAATAAACCAACTGCAAACTTATTATTATTGTTGCAGGATTTCTTTTTTTGAGTCTTAATAAGTACTTAATTTTGAAATAAATTTTAGCTTTCGCGACTGTAACATCATTGTATGATTTAAACAATAGAGGTATGCAGTTGTATTATAGGCATCTGATACCGTTTTCGTTTAGTTAGCGTTATACAGGGAGATAAATTATTGTATTTTAAACTACTTAATAAAATGATAAACCAGGTTAGTTATGATATTGAAACCATTGATGGGTTGCGCCATCTTACGATAACGCCTGTAAATCAGCCAATACCGGGAGGCAATTATTATTCGACCGGGGTATTTAAATTGAGTGATGGTGTTGTTGGTATGGGGGATATTACTTTTGATGAGCAAATGGATGAATGGGAATATGATGGTATTGACGCGCTTACGCTTGATGAAGCAGCCGAGATAGCGGATTTTATCCGAAATTATAAAGATCCGGAAAACGCTGATCCCGGTTTGTTGTAGTCAATTAGTTGATTGAGTTGATTATGTGAGTAGTTGATTAGGTTAAATAATTCTGTAAACGGTTCGGCTGATTTATTTAATTTTGAGCAGATCCAAACAATACGCACAAAATCATGGACGAAATAGAAAATTATTCAGAGCATATACACGAGCAAAGCAACGAGCATGCACACCATATTCTTTCGGAAGGTAAAGAGAAGTGGGTGCTGTATGTGGCGCTAACAACTGCAGTTATAGCCGTATTAGCAGCCATAACAGGCCTTTTGGCCGGCGACCATGCCGACGAGGCTATGCTCACGCAAATTCAATCGTCAGACTCATGGGCATTTTACCAGGCAAAGAGCATTAAATCGGAAATTATTGCATCATCCGACAAAGTGCTGCTGGCAATCGGCAAGACCCCGGCCGTGCAGGACAGTGCTAAAATAAAATCAAATAAAAAGGATCAGGCCAAAATTATGGCCGAAGCCAAAGATTTCAAAAAGGAATCCGACGAGCATGTTGCAAAACATAAAATATTAGCACGGGGCGTAACGCTGTTCCAGGTGGCGATAGCTATCGGCGCTATCTCTATAATAACCAAGCGGAAGGCATTATGGATAGCCAGCATGGGGTTTGCGGCCATCGGCGTATTCTTCCTGATGCAGGGAACGTTGTTTTGAGTCCTGCGAAACTTAAATTCACCCTTCTTAAAATAAGAGTACCTTTGCAAAAGCTTCTAAAATATCGCCAACCCGGCGGCTTTTGGCGAAGCGTATCACCATGATAAAAAAAGCGCTCGAAAATCTCAAAATAACGGCATTGAACGAAATGCAGCACGCCGCCCTGAATGCTGCAAAGAAAAATGACGTTATACTGCTTTCGCCAACCGGCAGCGGTAAAACATTGGGCTTTTTATTGCCGCTTTTAAGCATTTTAGATCCA
>Ga0163162_10005260_pt1 | contig 12479 bp, 8 predicted proteins | sample S55metaG_FD_115310 | JGI IMG/M metagenome (GOLD analysis project Ga0163162, IMG submission 115310) | Switchgrass rhizosphere microbial communities from Kellogg Biological Station, Michigan, USA - S5-5 metaG | ecosystem: Host-associated > Plants > Roots > Rhizosphere > Soil | place: USA: Michigan...
ATAACCCGGCGCGCATCGTTGTCGACCTGCCGAATACGGTAGTCGGCACTTCGCGCGGCCAGATCAGCGTCGATGGCGACGGAGTGAAGGACGTCCGGCTTGGCATGGACGGCCAGGGATCTTCCCGCCTCGTGGTCGATCTGACGAAGGCGTGCCGCCACGAACTGGTTGCGGGCAGCGATAACACGCTCGTCCTCAAGCTCTACACTAAGTCAGAGATTGCGAAATCGGCGCCCAAGGCTGCAGTCGTAGCTGAAGCGAAGACTGAGGTTGCCGTTGCGCCAGCAGTTGCCGCTCCCGTACAGGAAGCGAAACTGATCCAGGCCTCGGCCAAAGCCACCGACTTCGCCTTCATCGAACCTTCTTATTCGCCCAAGGCTGAAGCAACGGATGACAAATCCGCCGCGATCGAGCCTTCCGCGCGCGCCAATGCTGCCGCCGTAAAATTTGCCGCCCGGCCCGATGGCAACCTATTGCCCCCGGCCAGCGCCGCCATGCAGTCCAATGGCGTGCAACCGGCGGTGAACATGGCCGCCGAGCAGAAGGTGCAGGCTTCGCAGCCCGTCACCGCGACCGGACCGAAGTACACCGGCGAGCCCATCTCCGTAAACTTGAAGGATGTGGACCTGAAAGACTTCTTCCGCCTGATCCACGAGATCAGCGGTCTGAACGTCGTTCTCGATCCCAACGTCAAAGGCACCCTGACCATCGTCCTCGACGATGTGCCGTGGGACCAGGCTCTGGACATCGTTCTGAAGAACAACGACCTGGCCCGCCAGCTCGAAGGCAACGTGCTCCGCATCGCTACCGTGGACACCATGCGCAAGGAAGCTGAATCACGGCGCGCCCAGGTTGAAGCCGAAGCTCTGGCGGTCGACAAAGTTACTGTCACTCGTTTCCTGAGCTACGCTCACTCCAAGGATGTCGTCCCCACGGTGAAGAATTTCCTCACCCAGCGCGGCGACGTAATCTCTGACGATCGCACCAATGCCCTGATCATCCAGGACATTCCTTCCGTGATGCCGGCCATCGACCGCCTGCTCACGCAGCTGGATCGCAAGACTCAGGAAGTTGAAATTGAAGCTCGCGTAGTGGCTGCAACCCGCAGCTTCGCTCGCGACATCGGTACTCAGCTTGGTTTCGGCTGGGGCGATGGAAAGACGGCTATCGGCGGCGCTTCCGCGGTAGGAACTTCACCGACCACGGTAGGCGGTCTGACACCGGGCTACATCACCAGCGGCACGGGCGGCTCCACCACGGGCAGCACGATTCCATTGTTCTCCAACCTGCCGGTCACCAGCCCGAGCAGCGGTCTGAGCTTCGTCAATGCCAGCAACAACGTGCGCATCGATGCCATCCTTACGATGGCTGAGTCGCGCGGATTGCTGAAAATTTTGTCCCGTCCTCGAGTTGTCACGCAGAACAACATTCAGGCTCTGGTTCGCCAGGGCGTGCGCGTTCCTATCGTGACGCAGGCGCAGTTGGGTGGACCGCCCACGGTTACCTACGTGGATGCGTTCCTGCGCTTGACCGTGGTTCCGCAGATCACGTCGGAAGGCACTATCTTCCTGAACGTGGACGTGGAAAACACGACTCCTGACTTCGGCCGCACCGTACAGGGCAACCCCACTCTGATCACCCAGCAGGCCACCACACAGGTCCTCGTGACCGACGGTGGCACGGTAGTCATCGGTGGTGTGATTCAGACTCAGAACTCGCTCAACGTTCAGCAGGTTCCTCTGCTGGGCAACATCCCGTACCTGGGCAACCTGTTCAAACATACAACGGTCAGCACCTCCAACCAGGAACTGATCTTCTTCATCACGCCCCGCATCATCCAGACATAGCGCGTGGTGGTAACGAGGTAGCAGTAAAACAGCCGCCGGCCTCCTGAGAAGGAACCGGCGGTTTTGTTTTGCCCGCACCGCGTTTTGGGAAGGGCACGGCTTTTGGGAGAGCACGGGTTTGGCGGGGGACCGCTATAACGAGGGCACGGATCTGGGGAGAGGCAGGGACCTGCGAGGAAGCGGGTCTAGGGAAGGGCACGGCTTCAGCCGTGCCAATCATCGACCAGTTCTCCGAGGCTTCAGCCTCTGAGGTTCGCTTCTGAAGGCGTCTGCAGATTGTTGGTGGAATGGCGATTTATCAGCAGGAATCAGTCAACTGGCTTGAGTGCCGTATCTTTTCCAATCCAGCTTTCTCATTAGCCGTGCACCCAATTCTCGAGCACCGAGCAGGACCAAAACTAAACCGACCACTGCGAATATAGTCCAGCTACTTTCCGACTTGCCTTCTCGTACCCAGACGAAAGAGGATACAGTGAAACCTAAGACGGCCAGCCAAGACAGGAAATGAAACCAGATTGAAAAGACGGGCCAATGACTCGTGTGGTCGCGGAAGGATCTCCACACCCTGTACTTGTGACGAATAGAGGCGAACATGGTCCTTATGTCGCGATAACCGTAAGGTGAAACGAACTTAGGCTCTTCCCATCCAACGAAGTGCCGCATATTGCGCTCGTACCGCGCCGCTGCGACCTGGTCCACAAGCGGTCCCTTCGCCCGGCGTTCGGCCAACGCGTCGAACCTCTTCTTTACCCGCGCGGCATTCTGTTTATTTAGCCCGCGCCTCTGCAGTTCGCTATCCAACGCTATGGCGGCTTCTGGAACGAGTGTGTTTTGGTCCGCCCACAAGGACAACAGTTCATCATCACTCAAGTGCGCGTAGTTCGCTGTGAACTCGGAGAGGTCCATATTCCTACCGGATTTGGGTTTGGCCTTGGCGGATCGAAAAAGCAGATCGATACCCAACTACCGGCGCAATGACTTCATCCCTTGGCCAGAAGTATTTCCAGCTTGACGTGCGGAGCTATCGCGGCCAGGACCGTTTCCGTGACCGCCCGCTGGCTGATCGTTGAACCCTTCATCTCTACCAGCGTTACGGCGGAGATCGAAGAATAAGCTTGGCCTGCCGCAATCAATTGCACTAAGGCGGTCTGCAGCGGCGAGAGACTGGGATTGAAGGCAACATTCTCGATGTAGCAACCTTGGAGAATCCGCCCGCCAGTCGTGCGAATGGCAATGCCTGCCGGCGATTTGCTGTACGGCGCATAGGACCGGCAAGCTGCGTCCAGGGCGGCGTTGTTCAAAGCATCAGAAGCCCCGCTGTCGAGAGTGAGCCTCGTTTTCCGGATGGGCAGGGCTCCTTGCGTGGCTCCCAGAGCCGCCGGTCCGAAGGCCGCGGGCAAAATCGACGTCAGCCTGGCCGGCGGATGATTCGGAATCAGAATCAGCATTTCTCCCGTAGGCGATATCTCTTCCATGAACTGCCGGCAGTGGCCGCAGGGCGCGCCGCCGACCACTGCCAGCGCGGTGACGGACTGCTCGGAATTCATGTACGCGTTCGACAGGGCCGCTTGTTCGGCATGCACCGCGAACCCCAGGCACTGGCCGGGAATTTCGATATTGGCTCCCAGATAGAGGCTTCCGCTGGGTCCACGCACGACAACGCCAACCAGGAAGTTCGAAATCGGCGCACGCGCATAGGTTTGTGCCAGTGGCAGCAAGCCCATCATCAATTCGTCGACGTTGCTGTTTTCGCTTTTTGCCAGGTCTTCAACGGCGCTCGCGGGAATGCGGCCGCTGAAGTTCGGATCTTGCAGGACCTGGCTGAGCAAAGCGCGCGAGTGCTCGTTGAATTTCGGTAGTCGAGAGCGCAGAGTCTCGTCCTTTGTTTCAGAAGCGAATGACGGAGAGTTCATAAATGCCAACCCCAGTGCTGATACGCCCAACCCAGTGAGAGCGGTGCGGCGGCTCATGCCTTTGCCCCCAGACAGTAAGCCCATTCTGCCTCCAGGTGTGAAGACACACCGCGGATGAGTATATCTACCAGCTTCCCGGTTCAACGATAGAAAATTCTCCTACACGTCGATAACGATAACCGGCCTCACTTCGAGATCTACGATCCCCTTGGAACCTTCGTTGCCTATGAGTTGAAGTTGCCACGTCCATCGGGCGACGTTTGTTTAGCAGCGCCCCGCCGCCACCTACTGATTAGTATTAAATCGATTTTTACATGCATTTCCTACTGGAATAGCGCGACGAGTTTGTTGTAGCATCTCTCGCATCTTTTGCAGGGCATCACTCGCCGTCCCGACCGAGGAGGGTTCAATGCGCACATGGGGCCTGATTCCCCTGAATTTCCGGCAAGCCAAGTTTCTTACGTTACTGCTTGCCTTCGCACTCATACCTGTCTTGCTGATTGCCCAGGGATATTTCGGCACGGTCAGCGGCGAACTCACGGATGCAACCGGCGCCGTAATACCAAGCGTGCAGGTTATCCTCTCGGATGCGCAAAAGGGATTCAACTTCACCACCACTTCCGACAGCAATGGACGGTACTTGTTCCGCTCCATTCCTCCCGGACTGTACTCGGTGTCCGCGGAAGCCAAAGGCTTCGACAAGGCGGTCAGCGCCAGGTTCAAACTGGATGTGAATGAGAACTCCACCACTAATCTTTCTCTGAAAGTGGCCGGCGCCAGTCAGACCATCCAGGGCGGGGCGGAAGTGCAGACCATCCAGACTGAAGATGCGGAAACCGGTCAAGTCATCAATCGCAAGTTCATCAATGACCTGCCGCTGATTGATCGCAACGTGATCGCGCTGACGTCGCTCGCTCCCGGCGTCACCGCCATGGATGACCAGTGCGACGCTACCTGTACGGGCACGAACTTCGTGTCGAACGGAAGCCGCGGATCGACCTCTGACATTCTGACCGATGGCGCTTCCGTCACGAATTCCGAACCGAACGGCGGCGTCACACAGGCGACCTATCTTCCGTCTCCGGAAGCAATCGAAGAATTCAAAGTGCAGCAGACCAACTTCAGCGCGGAGTACGGCTTCTCCGGAGCATCGGTGGTCAACATGATCACGCGCTCAGGGACGAACCAGTTTCACGGCAGCGGTTACGACTTCGTCCGAGACGCTATCTTCGACGCGAATGACTGGTTCTCCAAGCGTTTTGGACAGCCCTCCCGCCACTTCGCCGCAACAATTACGGTGTTACCTTCGGTGGTCCGATCATCAAAAACAAGACGTTCTTCTTTGTGGACTACGACGGATTGCGGTCTTCCGGACTGAGCACTGCCACCTCTGGCGTTGCCACCGACCTGATGCGCACTGGAGATTTTGGCGAGGTGTGCGGCGCCCAGGGCGGTTCGTTTGACGGCACAGGACGTTGCAGCGTGGATGCCGGCCAGATATGGGATCCCTACCAGCGTTTCTTCGATTCCGGGACCGGTTCAGCGGTAAGGAACAACGACGCTTCGTTCATTCCCTTCAACAACCTCGCTACCTACATGAGCCCCGGCAATCCCAAGCTTCCGGCGAACCTTCAACCGGCTGCCGTGCCTGGCAATCTGATCGATCCGGTAGCCATGAACATGTTGAAACTCTATCCGCAACCGAACATAACGGGGCAGGGCATTTACGACAACTGTTTGGCTCGGGCTCGAGCAAGGGTTACAACGATCAGTTCGACATCAAAGTCGATCACCGTTTCAACGAGAGGAATCTGGTCAGCGTGAAGTATTCATACCAATACAACCATAGTGTGGGCCTGAACTGTTTCAAGAACTTCACCGATCCTTGTCAGGGTGGTCCGGGTTGGACTAATGCGCACCTGTTTGCCATCAACGATACCCACACCTTCAGTCCGACTCTGCTGATGAATGTGACGCTCGGCTTTACTCGCGGGGTATGGCACATCGATGCCTACAACCCGCAAGGGGTTGACGATCCTCTCGGCACATTGGGATTCCCCTCGTATATGCAGAGTAATGGCTTTCCCGGCGTTCCCGCCGTTTACCTCACCCAATACCTGAATAACGGATCGACCAATATCGGTACTGACCCGTACGGCAACTACCGACTGGGACAGGACACAGGACAGCTGGCAGCGACGCTCGACAAGGTACACGGCGCGCACGAGATCAAATTTGGCTTCGATGGTCGCATACACCAGATCAATTACATCCAGACCAACGCGCCCAACGGGATTTTCACTTTCGACGAGCACGGTTCCGATGGTTGCCCAATCGGCTCGACGGATTTCGCCAGTTGCGGTGGCGATGCCATGGCCAGCTTCATGATGGGCAACATGGCCAACGACGATAACGGCAACTCTTATTACGAAATCCAGTTCCGCCCCGCAACCACAAATTACCAATACGGCTTCTTCGCCCAGGACAACTGGAAAGTCACCCCCAAGCTGACCTTAAATCTAGGTCTGCGTTACGACGTCACATTACCCCGCACCGATCGCTACAACCGGCAGAACTGGTTTGATCCGAATGTCACCAGCCCGCTGAACGGCGGCAGTCTCTCGTACACCGACGATCAGGGCAATCCCGTTACCCTTCCACTGCGTGGCGGCGAAGTTTTCGCCAGTTCCAAGCAGCGTACGAACTATGCGACCGACTGGAACGACTTTCAACCGCGCTTTGGCTTCGCCTACCAGTTCGCACCAAACATGGTAGTGCGCGGCGGTTATGGCATCTACTACGGACAGTCGCGCTCGGGAGTGACCGGCGTTGTCCCCTACGGCGGCCAGGGCTTCAACCAGTACACCAACGTGATCAACACCTATCAGAACGATCACGCGACTCCGTACCTTCACCTGAACAATCCATATCCCAACGGATTGATTCAGCCCACCGGAAATTCGCTTGGCCTGCTGAATGATGTGGGTTTCAATGCCAACGGTCCGCTTCGAACGGGAATCGCAAACCGGACTCCTAACGAACAGAGCTGGAGTTTGGGCGTCGAGCGCTCCTTGCCCTGGGATGTTGTGCTCAATGCGGAATACATTGGGAAGAAAGGAACTCATCTTCCTTTCAGTGGCGCTAATCAGTTGAACATCCTCGGTCCACAGATTGAAAATCCGAATGCTGACATCAACGACCTGCTTACCTTCGTGGACAATCCGTTTTCCTCGTCCCTGGGTGGACCAATCAGCGATCCCAATAGTGTCCTGTCTTCACCCACGGTCCAGAAATTCCAACTGAAGCTGCCGTATCCTCAATTCACAGGCGTTGCCAACGACGTTCAACTGATTGCGAATTCCATTTATCACGCTCTGCAATTCACTGCTGAAAAACGGTTTACTAACGGGCTTCAATTCCTGGTGACCTACACCTGGGCCAAATCGATCGATGACTCTTCGCAGGCCGATGACAACGTGACCTGGCTGGGCAGTGCCACGAGCCTGCAGGATCCCAACAAGCCGTGGCTGGAAAGAAGCCTATCTACCTTTGATATTCCGCAGGTATTGCAGTTCAGCTACAGCTACGATCTTCCTTTCGGGCGGCACCGGGCTTTTCTCGGCAACATGCCGACCGTGTTGGAAGCGATCATTGGCGGTTGGAAGACAAATGGAATATGGAGACTGTCCGGCGGGCGTCCTCTGGCATTTACTGTTTCAGATGGAAACTCGCTCCCGACCTACGGCGTACAACGGCCGAATATCGTGGGAACACCCAAGCGCAATCGCGGCGCCGACTGGGTGGACCAGTACTTCGCGGATATCAACGTCTTTCAACGTCCGGACGATTTCACTCTCGGCACCGCCCCGCGAGCCTATGGCGGCATCCGCTCGCCGTGGGCATTTACTTCTGACTTGTCGATTGCAAAACAGTTCTCGATGGCCCGGGTACGGGAAGATATGAACCTTGAAGTTCGGATGGAAGCGCGGATTGCGTTCAATCATCCCGTATTCGGCACGCCAAACACTACCGTGGACGATCCCAGCTTTGGACAGATCACAGGTTTGTCAGTGGGACCACGAGAGCTTCAACTGGCGATCAAGTTCAACTTCTAAAAGTGAATTGGAATGGTGACCCACTCACGCCCGGTTTGTTGGCTTGAGCGGGGCCGTTCGACCACTGGACAAGGTCCTCCCGCTCTCCTCCACTCCGCAATTGTCAGCCTCTACGCCCTGATCAAAATGTGGCTGCCATCGCTTATGTAGAAGACTTTGCCCCCGGCGAAAGTCCCAATCTCCCCATTGACGCTGACCCCAATTCCCGTTGCCCGTTTGCACCCTAAAGCGACGGTTCAAATAAATTTCACAACTTGCAGTGTTCTCAGCCAACCACTCGATACGACTTCACATCGAACGTGCGCAATTAGTGAGAGCTTTCCTGGTTCCTCCCAAGTTGATCGTCGGTCATCGGTGGCCGGGGACGACCCAACCTGCCCCGATCCTGTTGGCTGAGTGCCAAGATCGGGATGAGACTGAAAGGTATGTCCATGAAATATTTGTGGGTTGTGTTTTTGTGCGCGATGGTGGCAGCAAATGTTTACATGGTGGGCTGCGGCGGCGGCTCTGGCACGTCAACCCCTGGTGCTTCAACCCCCCCGCCCCCACCACCCCCGCCACCGCCACCTCCATCGATTGATGGGGTTCTCCGATACAAGTTCGACCTGGCAGGCACAGGCGCGAACCTCAACGAGACCACTCTTACTCCCGCCAATGTGAACGTCAATACTTTTGGAAAGCTCACACAGTCTGTACATCTGGACGGTGTGATCTTCACTCAGCCTCTTTATGTAAGAAACCTCACCATCGCCGGCGCACAGCACAATGTTATTTTTGTGGCGACGGAGAACGACAGCGTATACGCCCTGGATGCGCAAGACCCAACTCAGATCTTGTGGCAGCGCAGTTTCATCGATACCGCGAATGGAATCACTCCAGCTGATGGCAATTTTGGAGGGCGCACCGGCATCGGGCCCCTGGTTGGAGTAACGGGCACGCCAGTAATCGATCCGTCGACAAAAACAATGTACCTCTCTTCGATGACGGAAGAGAATGGTGTTACCTTTCATCGCTTGCACGCCCTTGACATCACTACCGGGGCAGAAAAATTTGGTGGACCCAAGGAGATTACGGCCACCGTGCCCGGCACAGGAATCGATACTGACGGGCAAGGGAACATCAAATTCAATCCGCCGACACAAAACCAGCGTGCCGGATTGCAGCTGGTGAACGGCGTCGTCTACATCGCTTTCGCGTCATTTTCTGACACCGAGCCCTACCATGGTTGGCTCTTTGCATTCGATGCCGCCACATTGGCACAGCTTGCCGCGCTGAATCTTTCACCCAACAGTGAAGGGGCGGGTCTATGGCAGGCTGGAGCAGCTCCCACCGCCGATGCAGACGGAAACATTTATATCCAGACCGGCGACGGTCATGACTTCAATATCGTAGGCGGACCGAACTGGGGCGACGCAGTATTAAAACTGAAACTCACCAACGGGTCGCTTGCGGTCGCGGATTGGTTCATGCCTTACGATCAGGATTGCATCGATCAGGACGACCTCGACCTCGGATCCGGTGGCCCTATGTTGATTCCCGACCAAACCGGGACGCATCCTCATTTGATGGTGAGCGGCAGCAAGGAAGGGCGGATCTATTTGCTTGACCGCGACAACCTGGGGAATTTCAATTTCGGTAGTGACAGTCAAATACCCCAGGAGATTCTCATCAATCCAACTCCGTGCGGCCAGTTGGATCCTAACAATACTCTTCGCATCTACGGCACCCCTTCATACTGGAACGGATTCGTCTACATCGGCTCGGTGATGAGCAATTTGCGCGCTTTTCAACTTACGAACGGGCAACTCACGCAGACATCTGTGTCAACCACGGTTTTTCAGGGCAACGGACAACAGGGCCGCGGACCGATCCCCGTGGTTTCTGCAAATGGGACCACCCAGGGCATCGTGTGGACCGTGGAATATACTCTGAGCAACACGATTATTCTGCATGCGTACGACGCTACCAACCTGGCCAATGAGCTCTACAACACGGAACAGAACGCTGCCCGGGATTCCTTGGGACGCGGCGCAGTCTTCGGCGTACCGACCGTCATTGACGGACGGGTGTACGTCGTGGCTGTGGACCACCTGAACGTGTACGGCCTCACTCCGTAATCACGCCAAATCCTCATTTCATACGCGTTCCTTACTGCCCCAGAACACCCCAGGTTCTCCGGTTTTGCCGGAGAACATGTACTTATGATTGGAAAAACGGGGTTTTTGTGCTTGCTGTCGTGGAATCATCTCAATAGAATCTGGGTAAATCGAAGGTCAATAAGCGCCCACTTCGCGTAAGCAAATCATACAAGCTGGAGAAATACGCGGCCATGAAAAGGCTCTGTGTACTTATTTGTCTTATAACGGCCTTTGCCACCTCTGCGTTGGCAGGAGTCACAGTCAGCAGTCCAAAGAGTGGGGCCACGGTTGGTTCGCCGGTCAGTTTTGTCGCTACCGCCACCAGCGCAACTTGTTCCCGGGGCGTCGCCTCCATGGGAATTTATGTAAATGACAAGCTTGTATATGTAGTAAACGGTGCCAGCATGAACACCAAATTGTCATTGGGTTCGGGCACCTACATGACCGAAGTACAGGAGTGGGATAATTGCGGCGGCGCGACGAACGTTGATGTGCCCATCAAAGTCGCCGCCGAATCTGGAGTGTGGGTGACCTCTCCGGCGAACAACAGCACCGTCGGATCGCCGGTGCGTTTCACCGCCACCGCAACTTCGACCTGCTCCAAGGGTGTGGCCTCGATGGGAATCTACACTGCGCCTTCGCCGGACAAGCGGGTGTACGTGACGCAGGGGGCCAGCCTGAATACCACATTGTCTTTGAGTCCCGGCACCTACAACACCATCGTGGAAGAGTGGGACAATTGCGGAGGCGCATCCTATAAGCCGGTCACCATCAAAGTGGAGGGCTCAAATTCCACCACAATCACGAACCTGCAAGCCCGTAGCGGATGGCGAGGCTGGGGAGAACTCAGGCCCGCTTATGAAATCTGCACCGACTGCAGCCCCGAAGTTACCTGGGCCATGAACCAGACTGGCGGGGCCACCAAGTTCTCGATCGGCGGCACCCAATCTTATTCGGATGTGCTGTGGAGCTTCCCAGTGGTGGGTCCATCATCCCTTCTGAACCTGCCGGACTCCAAGAAGACATTGGTACCCAATACCAAGAACTTCATCTACGATGCGTGGTTTTTTTCCAGCACGATCGAAGCGTCCCAGGTCCTGGAATTTGACATCAGTCAATATTTCGGTGGCAAAAGCTTCATCTATGGAACCCAGTGCCGAATTGCCGGCGGACATGAATGGGACATCTGGGACAACGTCAACCACGACTGGAAGTCCACAGGCGTTGCTTGTAAGCCCGCCAACAATGGCTGGAACCACGTCGTCATTCAAGCGAGGCGAACCAGCGACAATTACGTGCTCTACCAGTCGATAACCTTGAATGGCGTGACCCACACGCTGAATAAATACTATCCGGCGGATTGGGCCCCGTCCGACTGGTATGGAATCACTGTCAAGTTTCAGATGGATGGCAACTACAAGCAAACTCCCTACACCGTTTACGTGGACAAACTGCACCTTACCTATTGGTAAAAACATTAAGGCTTAGTTCATCGCTCGACGCTCGAGTGTCGCGGTATTCGTTGACCGATTCTTGAAACGATAGTCAAATCGCAGGGGGGGTGGGGATGCTGGCAGATGAAACAGCCCTCCCCCATCCCCGCTGACGCAGACGCGTGTCCCCTCCAACTGGTAAAGTAAGTCTGATGTGCAAGCTAGCTCTGTTTCTGGCTGTGGTGCTGACGTCTGCCGCGGGATTGGCGGGAACGATTCCAAACATCGATTCACGCGATTCGTGGAAGTGCAAGCACGATGCGGACACTCCGGGATTTGCCGAAGGGACGACTTCTCTCGTCGATAGTCCCTCCAGGGATGGGCAAGCGCGGCGCTTCGATATCTCATGGAACTCCTACGGCGGCGAGCGCTGCAGTACCACGTTAGGGCCTCTTGATGGCACGTCCAGGTACTTCACCTACGATGTCTGGTGGTACATCACCGATCTGACCCACATAAACAACCTCGAATTTGACCTCAACCAGGTGCTGCCCAACCGGGAAACCATCATCTACGGCACGCAGTGCTCCTTCAAGTTGGGGAGATGGAAATTCACCACCAGAGACGGCACGCGGGCGCATTGGAATACGTCAAGTCCGACCTGCAGCCGTTCGGAATGGACTGCCAACACGTGGCACCACCTGGTGCTCAAGTTTCACCGAGATGAAACGGGTGTCGTGACCTACGATTCAGTCAGTTTTGACGGGACTGTGCAAGCTTTCAATGACGCGTCCGGACCCAGCAATTTTGCGCTGCGTTGGTATCCACCGGGTTTGCAGGTTGCGAATTTTCAGATCGACGGCGACAATTCGGCCCATGGCACAACCGCTTACTTCGATTCGTTCTCCGTTACCGGGAACTAGATTCCGGTTCACCTTACTTCTTCAAAAACCCCTCTAATTCCAGCCACTCAGCAAAGCGGTCAATCCAGTGATCCGTTGGCAGGTTTTGCGTGCGCATTCCGAAGCCGTGG
>Ga0163162_10005262_pt1 | contig 12478 bp, 7 predicted proteins | sample S55metaG_FD_115310 | JGI IMG/M metagenome (GOLD analysis project Ga0163162, IMG submission 115310) | Switchgrass rhizosphere microbial communities from Kellogg Biological Station, Michigan, USA - S5-5 metaG | ecosystem: Host-associated > Plants > Roots > Rhizosphere > Soil | place: USA: Michigan...
CCTTGACGGCGACGCCCGCACGGGCGCGCTTTCCGGGGGCATGAAAAAGCGCGTTGCGCTCGCGCGGGCGCTCGTCGTGCAGCCGGACGTGCTGCTGCTCGACGAGCCGACCAACCACCTCGATTTCGACGGCATCCGCTGGCTGGAAGACCTGCTCGTGACGCTGCGCACGGGCCTCCTTTTCATCACGCACGACCGCGCGTTTCTCGATCGCGTCGCGACGCGCATCGTCGAACTGGACCGCGGCCGGCTGCTGTCGTATCCGGGCAATTTCAGCGCCTATCAGACGAGAAAGGCGCAGCAGCTCGAAGTCGAGCAGGTGGAGCAGGCGAAGTTCGACAAGCTGCTCGCGCAGGAGGAAGTGTGGATCAGGAAGGGCGTCGAGGCGCGGCGCACGCGCAGCGTCGGGCGCATCGCGCGGCTCGTGGAAATGCGCCACGAGCGCGCCGAGCGCCGCAACGTGCAGGGCAACGTGAGGCTCGACGTCGGGCAGGGCGAGAAGTCCGGCAAGATCGTCGCGGAACTGACGGACGTGACGAAGCGCTACGGCGATCGCACGGTCGTCGACAACTTCACGGCCACCGTCATGCGCGGCGACAAGATCGGCTTCATCGGGCCGAACGGCGCGGGCAAGACCACGCTGCTCAAGCTGATTCTGGACGAGCTGCGGCCTGACGCGGGCAGCGTGCGCACCGGCACGAACCTCCAGGTCGCGTATTTCGACCAGATGCGCGCGCAGCTCGACCTCGACAAGACGCTTGCCGACACGATCAGCCCGGGCAGCGAGTGGGTCGAGGTGAACGGCGTGAAGAAGCATGTGATGAGCTATCTCGGCGACTTCCTGTTCGCGCCTGAGCGCGCCCGCTCGCCCGTGCAGTCGCTCTCGGGCGGCGAGCGCAATCGTCTCCTGCTCGCGCGGCTCTTCGCGCGGCCGGCGAACGTGCTCGTGCTCGACGAGCCGACCAACGACCTCGACATCCCGACGCTCGAACTGCTCGAAGAACTGCTCACCGACTACGACGGCACCGTGCTGCTCGTGAGCCACGACCGCGCGTTTCTCGACAACGTGGTGACGTCGGTGTTCGCGGCGGAGGGCGGCGGGAAGTGGCGCGAGTACGTCGGCGGCTTTTCCGACTGGCAGGTTCAGCGCGAACGTTCGGAAAAAATCGCGCAGGACGCCGCGCGCCAGAGCGCGAGGGAAGTGCCGAAGGACGACGCGCAGAAGGAAAGCGCTTCCGGGCGCAACGCGCAGCGCACCGTGAAGCTGTCGTTCAAGGAACAGCGCGAACTCGACGCGCTGCCTGAAAGGATCGCGGCGCTGGAAGCGGAGCAGAAGTCGATTGCGGCACGGCTCGAAGACGGCTCGATCTTCGCGAAGGACGCGAAGGAGGGCGCGCTGCTCTCCGAAAGGCACGCCGCGATCGACGACGAGCTGCTCGGCGCGCTCGAACGATGGGAAGAGCTGGAAGCCAAGCGCAAGTAACGGGCGCGGCTGCTTCATCGCCCGTTCATTGCCCCTTATATCGAAAACAGTAAAATACGTCGCGATTCCAGGTGCCCGCGTTTGACGGGCATCGCATTCAAGCGCAGCCCGGCGACACCGGCCGGGCTTGCCCGATGTTCACGCATTCCCGGTGAGGCGGCATCGTCTTTCGGCAGGCTTGCCGGGGGACGGCCGGGCACCGGACCAACGTCAAGTCATGTCCACGAAAAAACCCAGCGCTACCGAAGGCGGCAAGAACAGCGGATATAGCGAAGCATCGATCAAGGTGCTGAAGGGCCTTGAGCCGGTCAAGCAGCGGCCCGGCATGTACACGCGCACCGAAAATCCGCTGCACATCATTCAGGAAGTCATCGACAACGCCTCCGACGAGGCGCTCGGCGGCTACGGCAGGCAGATCACGGTCACGCTGCATGTCGACAACTCGGTGTCCGTCGAAGACGACGGGCGCGGTATTCCGTTCGGCCTTCACCCCGAGGAGGGCGTGCCGGTCGTCGAGATCGTGTTCACGCGCCTGCACGCGGGCGGCAAGTTCGACAAGGCTGCCGGCGGCGCCTATACGTTCTCGGGCGGCCTGCACGGCGTGGGCGTGTCGGTGACGAACGCGCTCTCCACGCGGCTCGACGTGGTCGTGTGGCGTGAAGGCAAGGTTGCCGAAATCGGCTTCTCGAACGGCGACGTGATCAAGACGCTCGTCACGCGCGCGGCCGAGCGCGGCGAGAAGAAATCCGGCACGCGCGTGACCGCGTGGCCCAATCACAAGTATTTCGATTCGCCCACGCTGCCGATCGGCGAGCTGCAGCGGCTCCTGCGCTCGAAAGCGGTGCTGCTGCCGGGCGTGGAAGTGGTGCTCGTCATCGAGAAGACCGGCGAGCGGCAGACCTGGAAGTACGAAGACGGCCTGCGCGGCTATCTGCTCGAAGGCATGGGCGGCAGCGACCTTCTGATTCCGCTTTTCGAAGGCGAACGCTTCGCGGAAAGCTCGCGCTCGAGCGAGGAGACGTTCGCGGAAGGCGAAGGCGCGACCTGGGTGGTCGCGTGGAGCGAGGAAGGGCCCCTCCTGCGCGAGTCGTATGTGAACCTGATTCCGACGCCCGCGGGCGGCACGCACGAGTCCGGCCTGCGCGACGGCCTGTTCCAGGCGGTGAAGAGCTTCGTCGAGTTGCACAACCTGCAGCCGAAGGGCGTCAAGCTGCTCGCCGAGGACGTGTTCGCGCGCGTGTCGTTCGTGCTGTCGGCGAAGGTGCTCGATCCGCAGTTCCAGGGGCAGATCAAGGAGCGCCTGAACAGCCGCGACGCGGTGAAGCTCGTGTCGTCGTTCACGCGTCCGGGGCTCGAATTGTGGCTCAACCAGCACGTGGAATACGGCAAGAAGCTCGCCGACCTCGTGATCCGCCAGGCGCAGGCGCGCACGCGCGCGGGCCAGAAGGTGGAAAAGCGCAAGAGCTCCGGCGTCGCCGTGCTGCCGGGCAAGCTGACCGATTGCGAATCGACGGATATCGCGCGCAACGAGCTCTTCCTGGTCGAGGGCGATTCGGCGGGCGGGTCGGCCAAGATGGGCCGCGACAAGGAATTCCAGGCGATCCTGCCGCTGCGCGGCAAGGTGCTGAACACGTGGGAGACGGAGCGCGACCGGCTCTTCGCGAACAATGAAGTGCACGACATCGCGGTCGCGATCGGCGTCGACCCGCACGGCCCCGACGAGCAGATCGATCTTTCGAACCTGCGCTACGGGAAGATCTGCATCCTGTCGGACGCGGACGTCGACGGCGCGCACATCCAGGTGCTCCTCCTCACGCTCTTCTTCAAGCACTTCCCGCAACTGATCGAGCGCGGGCACGTGTGCGTCGCGCGCCCGCCGCTCTTTCGCGTCGACGCGCCCGCGCGCGGCAAGAAGCCCGCGCAGAAGCTCTACGCGCTCGACGAGGGCGAGCTCGAAGCGATCCTCGACAAGCTGAGGAAGGACGGCGTGCGCGACACGCAATGGACGATCAGCCGCTTCAAGGGCCTCGGCGAAATGAGCGCGGAGCAGTTGTGGGACACGACGATGAATCCCGACACGCGGCGTCTTCTGCCTGTCGGCCTTGGCGATCTCGGTTTCGATCTCACGGTCACGCGCATGACGATGCTGATGGGCAAGGGCGAGGCGGCGTCGCGCCGAAGCTGGCTCGAAGAAAAGGGCAACGAGGTCGAAGCCGATATTTGATTTCGCTGGCGCTCGGACGGGGTGTTTACACCGTTTTGATGCACATAGGCTCCTATGAAACTTGCTTTGATATTGGTTTATTAGCTTCGCCCCTGTGCGGGGCGGCAGTCACTTTCTTTGCTGCTGCAAAGAAAGTAACCAAAGAAAGCAGCTATGGGCTCAACGGTGTTAGAACGTGATCGCACTCGCACCACCGATTGGCCCAGCCCCTAAGTGTCGCCCTCACAAGATTCCAGGCGCTTGGCGCGCGGCAAGCATCGTGTCATCGCGCAGGAAACGAATTGGCACAGCAGTCATCCATCCGTCCTCGCTTCGCTCGGACGCAGGTGCACTACGTCGCGGGGCGAGGTCTGCGGTGCCGGCTTGCCACGGGATTTCATGAGCAGGAGCGGCAAAGAACCGATGGTTTTCGGCTGGCCCTTCGTCCAAGCGAAGCGCGGACGGACCTGAACGGAGTGCATACCGCTCTGTTGGAGTTTGCGGGGTGTCAGTGCTTGCCGCGCGCCACGCCCGGTGGGTTTTGTGAGGGCGACACTTAGGGGCTGGGCCAGTCGGTAGTGTGAGTGCGTTGTCGTGCTGAGACTGCTGCCTGAAAAGCTGCTTTCTTTGCTTACTTTTTTTGCAGCAGCAAAGAAAGTAAGTCCCGCCCCGGACAGGGGCAATGCTAATAAACCACGAAGAAAACAAGTTTTATGGAAGCACGAGCGCATCAAATGGTGTAAACACCCGATAGAAGCACCGAACACCTCTTAGAAGCAACGCCAACGCAAAACCACGGAAATTCGATGGGAATCACAGACGATCTCTTCGCCGATCAGGAAGCCGCGCCCGAAGGCGAGCAGCTGACGCTCGGCGACTACGCCGAGCGCGCGTATCTGGACTACGCGGTGAGCGTGGTGAAAGGCCGCGCGCTGCCAGACGTGTCGGACGGGCAGAAGCCCGTGCAGCGCCGCATCCTCTTCGCAATGAACGAAATGGGCCTCGCCAGCACGGCGAAGCCGGTGAAGTCGGCGCGCGTCGTCGGCGACGTGCTCGGCAAGTATCACCCGCACGGCGACCAGTCGGCGTACGACGCGCTCGTGCGCCTCGCGCAGGACTTCTCGATGCGCTATCCGCTGATCGACGGCCAGGGCAACTTCGGCTCGCGCGACGGCGACGGCGCGGCGGCCATGCGCTACACCGAAGCGCGCCTCACGCCGATCGCGAAGCTGCTGCTCGATGAAATCGACCAGGGCACCGTCGATTTCATGCCGAACTACGACGGCTCCTTCGAAGAGCCGAAACTCCTGCCCGCGCGCCTGCCGTTTCTGCTCCTGAACGGCGCATCCGGAATCGCGGTCGGACTCGCGACTGAAATTCCGCCGCACAATCTGCGCGAAGTCGCGGGCGCGGCAGTGGCGATGATCCGCGATCCGAAGATCGGCCACGCGGCGCTGATGGAAAAGATCCCCGGGCCGGACTTCCCGGGCGGCGCGCAGATCATCTCGTCGCAGGCGGAAATCGCCGCGGCATACGAAACGGGGCGCGGCAGCCTGAAGGTGCGGGCGCGCTGGAAGATCGAGGATCTCGCGCGCGGCCAGTGGCAGCTCGTCATCACGGAACTGCCGCCGAGCACGTCGGGGCAGAAGGTGCTCGAGGAAATCGAGGAACTCACCAACCCGAAGATCAAGCTCGGCAAGAAGGCGCTCACGCCCGATCAGCTGCAAACCAAGCAGACGCTGCTCGCGCTCCTCGACACGGTGCGCGACGAGTCCGGCAAGGACGCGCCGGTGCGCCTCGTGTTCGAGCCGAAGTCGAGCCGCATCGACCAGACCGAGTTCGTCAATTCGCTGCTCGCGCATACGAGCCTCGAATCGAACTCCGCGATCAACCTCGTGATGATCGGCGCCGACGGCAGGCCGCGCCAGAAGGGGCTCGTCGAGATCCTGCACGAGTGGGTCGGCTTCAGGTTCACCACGGTCACGCGGCGCTCGCAGCACCGGCTCGGCAAGGTGAACGACCGCATCCATATTCTCGAAGGGCGGATGATCGTCTTCCTGAATATCGACGAAGTCATTCGCATCATTCGCGAATCGGACGAGCCGAAGGAAGCGCTGATCGCGCGCTTCGGCCTCTCCGAGCGCCAGGCCGACGACATTCTCGACATCCGGCTGCGCCAGCTGGCGCGGCTCGAAGCAATCAAGATCGAGCAGGAGCTGAAGGAGTTGCGCGACGAAAAGGCGAAGCTCGAAGAGCTGCTCAACAGTGACGCCGCGATGAAGCGCCTGCTCATCAAGGAAATCGAAGCCGACGCGAAGCAGTACGGCGACGATCGCCGCACGCTGATCCAGCAGGAAAAGCGCGCGACGTTCGAAACGCGCGTCGTCGACGAGCCGGTGACGGTGGTGGTGTCGCAGCGCGGCTGGGTGCGGGCGCTGAAGGGCCACGGCCTCGATCCGGCGGGCTTCCAGTTCAAGGCCGGCGACGGCCTCTACGCCGCGTTCCAGGCGCGCACGCCCGACACGCTGATCGCGTGGGGCAGCAACGGGCGCGTGTACTCGGTGCCGGTCGCGATGCTGCCGGGCGGGCGCGGCGACGGCGTGCCGGTCACGTCGCTGATCGAGCTCGAATCGGGCTCGCATCTGCTGCATTACTTCGCGGCGCCGGCGGAGCAGCCGCTTCTCCTCGCATCGAGCAACGGCTTCGGCTTCATTGCGAAGCTCGGCGACATGGTGAGCCGCGTGAAGGCGGGCAAGTCTTTCATGACCATCGACGAAGGCGCGGTGCCGCTCGCGCCGATGCCGGTCGTGCCCGACGCGACCCACGTCGCGTGTCTCGCGAGCAGCGGGCGCCTGCTCGTGTTCGGCATGGACGAGATGAAGACGCTCTCGGGCGGCGGCCGCGGCGTCACGCTGATGGCGCTCGAACCGAAGGAAACGCTCAGGCAGGCGCTCGCCATCGACGCGAAAGGCGTGCTCCTGATCGGCACCGGGCGCGGCGGCAAGCTGCGCGAGGAGAAGCTCGCGGGCGCGGCGCTTCAGCCGCTCGTCGCGAAGCGCGCGCGCAAGGGCCGCGCGCCGGAATCGTCGCTGAAGGTGAGCGAACTGCGGCCGGTATTCGAAGGCTGATCCGTCAACGCTTTCACGAGGCGCCCCGTTACGTGGCATTGCGCAGCACGCCGCAGCACGTAACGGGGCGCTTCTTCATGTGAAAAGCGGAACTGGCTCGATAACCCCCAGTCGAACGCCCAGGCCAGCACTCCACAACCACACGGAAACACAATGACCAAAGCCATCGAAGTGGCGCTCTTCCTGCACCTGCTCGGCGTTGCCGTGTGGATAGGCGGAATGGTGTTCGCTCACTTCTGCCTGCGCCCGGCGCTCGGCGATCTCACGCCGCAGATGCGCCTGCCGCTCTGGGAAGCCGTCTTCGCGCGGTTCTTCAACTGGGTCGCGGGCTCGGTGCTCGTGATCCTGCTGACGGGCGGCTATCTCCTGATGCAGTACGGCGGCGGCCACGCCGCATGGCCGCTGCATGCGATGGCGGGCCTCGGCATCGTGATGATGCTGATCTTCGGGCATATCCGCTTTGCCGTGTTCCCGCGCATCCGCCGAGCGGTGCAGGCGCAGAACTGGCCGGACGGCGCGCGCGCGGTCGGGACCGTGCGGCGCCTCGTCGTCGTCAATCTCGTACTCGGCGTCGTGACCGTCGGCACCGCCGTGCTCTCGCGCGGGTTCTGAAGCATGCGTTCCTGATTCAGCGCGAGCCGAGCCGCTCCGGCAGTGAGTAGCGCTGCATCGTGCGCTCCATGCTGTCGAGAAACGCCTGCTCCGCCGCGTTCATCTTGCGGGCGCGATGCCAGAGCAGGTGGATGTCGACGTCCGCCAGCCCTTCCTCCGGCGGCAGGCGCCACAAGCGCTGCTGCGCGATGTCGTCGCGCACGATGTGCTCCGGCAGGCAGCCGATCCCGTATCCCGCGAAGATCAGCCGGCGCACCTCGTCGAGACTCGGCGACGCCGCCACGATCCGCCCCGTGAAGCCCCGCTGATCGCGAAACACGGCGAGCGGCGAAAGGCTGTCGCCGATCTGGTCGCTCGTGAACGACACGAAGTTCTCGGCGAGCAGGTCGTCCATGGTGAGCGCCTGCCGGCCGAACAGCCGGTGGTGCCGTCCGCAGAAGATCGCGTAGCGCTGGCGCAGGAAGCAGCGCTGCTCGAGCTTGTCGACGGGGGTGCGGCAGAGTCCCAGGCCCGCCGTCGCGGTCTTCTGCAACAGCGACGAAATGATGTCGGACGAGCGCATCACCTCGATCTGCAGGTCGATGCGCGGATACGTCCGGTGGAACTCCGCGAGAAATTCGTCGTACACGTCCGAATCGATGCGGCTGACGCTCAGAAGGCGGATCGAGCCGGTGATGTCGTCGGTGCGGTCGTCGAGTTCGGTTTCGAGCCGCGACATGTGGCCGTAGATGTCGCTCGCGATCCGGTACACCTCCTCGCCCGCGCGCGTCGGCTCGAAGTGCGGCCCGCGCCGCTCGATCAGCCTGCGGCCGAGCGTGTCCTCCAGGCGCTTCAGCGCCTGGCTCACGGCCGGCTGCGTGAGGTGCAGCCGGGCGGCGGCGCGGCTCACGCTGCGCTCCTGCATGATCACGAGATAGGTGCGCAGCAGGTTCCAGTCGAGCCGGTCATTGAGAAAACGCGCGACATCGGCGCGCAGCTGCGTCATTGCCTGCTCCTAGATATTAGCCAGATTTATACGGAAGATAATAAACCGAAATTTGACTAATATTTTATGGCTGGTGATAAAACGGCTCTCACGCAGCGTTTCCATCAGGCGCTGCCCGAACAACGACGCGCCCGCCCAGGCGAAACCGGGCGCGCGACAGGAGCCCACGGTGACCCCATCCCATCAGACAACCCGCCAGCCGGTACGCGCCGCGACGGCCGCGTTCATCGGCACGATGATCGAGTGGTACGACTTCTACATCTACGCGACCGCCGCGGCGCTCGTGTTCGGGGAGCTGTATTTCCCGTCGCATGACCCGTTCGTGAGCACGATGGCGTCGTTTGCCACGTTCGCGGTCGGCTTCTTCGCGCGGCCGCTGGGCGGCCTCGTCTTCGGCCATCTCGGCGACAAGATCGGCCGCAAGAAGGCGCTGATGACGACCCTCATGATGATGGGCGTCGCGACCGTCTGCGTCGGCCTGCTGCCGAGCTATGCGAAGGTGGGGCTGCTCGCGCCGGTGCTGCTCGTCCTGCTGCGCGTCGTGCAGGGCATCGCGGTCGGCGGCGAATGGGGCGGGGCGGTGCTGATGGCGGGCGAACATGCGCCGGAAGGCCGCCGCACGTTCTTCGCGTCGTTCGCGCAACTGGGCAGCCCGGCAGGCCTGATCCTGTCGCTCGTCGCGTTTCGCGCGGTGACGTCGATGGAGCACGCGGACTTCATCGCCTGGGGCTGGCGCCTGCCGTTTCTTGCGAGCGCGGTGCTGCTCATCGTGGGCATCTTCATCCGGCTCGGCGTGAACGAGTCGCCCGAGTTCGAGCGCGAGAAGCGGTCGAAGCGCACCGTGGAGCTGCCGATCGCCGAGGTGTTCCGCTCGTCGGGCTGGCTCGTGGCACTTTGCATCGGCGCGAACACGATCGGCATCGCGGGCGTGTACTTCACCAACACGTTCATGATCTCGTACACGACGCAGTACGTCGGCGTGACGAAGTCGCTGATCCTCGACTGCCTCTTCGCGGTGGCGATCATCCAGTTCCTCGTGCAGCCGCTCGCCGCGTACCTCGCGGAGAAGCTCGGCGGCGCGCGTTTCCTGAAGCTCGCGGCGCTGTGCGCGATGGTGTCGCCGTACCCGATGTTCATCCTGGTCAAGAGCGGCAACATGGTGTCGATGATCGTCGGCATCGCGCTCGCGGTGGTCTGCATGGCGAGCTTCTATTCGGTGATCGCGGGCTTCGTCTCGGGCATCTTTCCGACCCGCGTGCGCTATTCGGCGATCTCGCTGTCGTATCAGGTGTGCGGCGCGATCGCAGGCGGCCTGACGCCGCTCGTCGGCACGTATCTCGCGCACAGGTTCGTCGGGCAGTGGTGGCCGCTCGCCGTGTTCTACACGTGCCTCGCGGGGCTTTCGCTCGTGTGCATCGTGGCGCTCGACGCGCTGAAGCACCGCCGCGCCGACTCGCCCGACGCCGTGCCGGCCCGCTGAACGCCCTCAAGAGGAACTGAAGACATGCTGCAATGTAACGGCCCGCGACTGTGGGCGAGCCTGATGGACATGGCGCAAGTGGGCGCGACCGCGCGCGGCGGCGTGCGGCGCCTCGCGCTCACCGACGACGACCGCCGCGGCCGCGATCTCTTCGCGAAGTGGTGCCGCGAGGCGGGCATGACGGTGAGCGTCGATGAAGTCGGCAACCTTTTTGCGCGCCGCGAAGGCACAGACGGCACGCAAAAGCCCGTCGTGATCGGCAGCCATCTCGATACGCAGCCGGAAGGCGGGCGCTTCGACGGCGTCTACGGCGTGCTCGCCGCGCTTGAACTCGTGCGCACGCTGAACGATCACGGCATCGTCACGGAAAAGCCGATCGAAATCGTCTCCTGGACCAACGAAGAGGGCGCGCGCTTCACGCCCGCGATGCTCGGCTCGGCGGTGTTCGTCGGCGCGACGCCGCTTTCGGCTGCGCTCGACACGAAGGACGCCGACGGCGTGACGCTTCGCGACGCGCTCGCGCAATGCGGCTACAGCGGCACGCGAAGCGCGACCGGCCAGCCGGTCGATTCCTACTTCGAGGCGCATATCGAGCAGGGGCCGGTGCTGGAAAGCCACGGTAAGCCGATCGGCGTCGTGACGGGCGGGCAGGCGATCCGCTGGCTCGACGTCGCCGTGACGGGCGTTGCGGCGCATGCGGGCACGACACCCATGCCGTACCGCCGCGACGCGCTCTTCGCGAGCGCCGCGATGGCGCTCGAACTCGAAGCGATCGCGCAGCGTTTCGCGCCGCAGGGGCTCGTCACGATCGGGCAGGTCGGCATTCCGAATTCGTCGCGCAACACGATTGCGGGGCGCGTCGCGTTCACGGTCGACCTGCGTCATCCCGACGACGCGCAAATCGATGCAATGGAGCGCGAGCTTCGCGAGGCGTTCGGCCGGATCGCGAAGGCGCGCGGCCTCGACGCCGTGATCGAAAACTACTGGACGAGCCCGGCGACACCGTTCGACAACAGTTGCGTATCGCTGGTCGAGGACGCCGCGGCGCGCCTCGGCTACGGCTACGAGCGCATCGTGAGCGGCGCGGGCCACGACGCGATCCACCTCGCCCGCCACGTGCCGACGGCGATGGTGTTCATCCCGTGTGTCGACGGCCTGTCGCACAACGAAGCCGAGGATGCGCTGCCGGAGGACGTCACGAGCGGCACGAACGTGCTGGTGAATGCGGTGCTCGCGCGCGCCGTCGCCCGCACGCCGGCCCATGCATGCATGAATGACGGCAATGGCCGAGGACAATGAACGAGGACAACGACAGATGCTGGCTTACTTTCATCCTGAACAGCTGAAACATCATCCGCGCAGCTACCTGTCGCGCGGCCAGATGCGCACCCCGCAAGAGGTGCCGGAGCGTGCGCTGCGGCTCGTGCAGGCCGCGAAGTCGCTCGACTTCGACGTGCGCGAGCCTGCCGACCACGGCCATGCGCCGCTCGCCGCGGTGCACGGCATGAACTACCTGCGCTTTCTCGAGGAAGCGCACGCCGAGTGGAAGAAAATCCCGCAGGACTGGGGCGACGAAGTCATGTCGAACATCTACGTGCGCGAAGGTAATCCGCTGCGCGGCGTGCTCGGCAAGGCGGCGCGCTATCTCGCCGACGGCAGCTGCCCGGTCGGCCCCGACACCTACCGGTCGGCCTACTGGTCGGCGCAGAGCGCGGTGGCGGGCGCCGCCGCCATCAACGAAGGCGCGCGCGAAGCCTATGCGCTGTGCCGGCCGCCGGGCCATCATGCGCGCGCGGAAGCGGCGGGCGGCTTCTGCTACCTGAACAATGCGGCGATCGCGGCGCAGGCGTTGCGCGAGCGCTTCGGCCGCGTCGCGATCCTCGATACCGACATGCACCACGGCCAGGGTGTGCAGGAGATCTTCTACGGACGCGACGACGTGCTGTACGTATCGATTCACGGCGATCCGACGAACTTCTATCCGGTCGTCGCGGGCTATGAGGACGAGCGCGGCGCGGGCGAAGGCGACGGCTACAACGTGAATCTGCCGATGCCGCACGGTGCGGGCGAGGAGGTGTTCTTCGAGCAGCTCGACGCGGCGCTGCGCGTGCTCGACCGCTTTCAGCCGGATGCGCTCGTGCTCGCGCTCGGCTTCGATATCTACAAGGACGATCCGCAGTCGATGGTCGCGGTGACGACCGAAGGTTTCGGCCGGCTCGGCGGCGCGATCGGCGGGTTGCGGCTGCCCACCCTCATCGTGCAGGAGGGCGGGTATCACATCGACAGCCTCGAGGCGAATGCGCGGTCGTTTTTCGGCGGGTTCGCGTCGGCGCGATGAAGCAGCACAGCCAGGCGGGAGGGTTCGTCGAGCCTTCACGCCTGGCGATCAACTGACCGGCCAGCCGCCTGACGGTCACTTCAATCCTCTGCCTTGATCCCCACGACCGCGCTCGTTCGCTCCTTCCCGTGCCCCTTGCGCGTGCGCGGCGCGAGACCGGCGGAATGCCCGCACACCCCGAAGCGGTCGAGCAGCGCCTGAACCCCGTCCGCGGGCACCGGGCGCGAGAACAGGAACCCTTGCGCCTCG
>Ga0163162_10005263_pt1 | contig 12478 bp, 10 predicted proteins | sample S55metaG_FD_115310 | JGI IMG/M metagenome (GOLD analysis project Ga0163162, IMG submission 115310) | Switchgrass rhizosphere microbial communities from Kellogg Biological Station, Michigan, USA - S5-5 metaG | ecosystem: Host-associated > Plants > Roots > Rhizosphere > Soil | place: USA...
AGCGGCGCCTCAGCTCGTTCCAGTAGCTCCCGCGGTTCGTCCAGCTTTGGCGGAGGTGGCGGTTCCCGCGGTGGAGGAGGCGGTTCCCGCGGTGGCGGAAGGCGCAGGTGAATGCGATGAACGCAGAAATGAAGGAAAAACAAATGAAATCGAGAACACAGAACATCGGCGCAGGGCGAATCGCTTTAGCTACTTTGATACCTGCAGTGTTTTCCGTTCTGGCAGTACTTTCGCACGCCGCAGCGCAATCGAAACCAACGCCTGCCCAGCCGACACAGAGGGCGTATGCCACGCCGGAAAAAGCTGCTCAGGCTCTGATCCAGGCAGCGGAAGCTTACGACGTGCCCGCTCTGCTGGAGATTCTGGGAGCCGATAGCCGGGACCTTGTGGCCACCGATGCTCCTGTCGACGACAAGAATCGCAGTGTTGCATTTGCTGCGCTAGCCCGTGTAAAGAACTCCGTCACTATAGATTCGCGGACTAACCGCGCTCAACTCTTGGTCGGAAATGACGATTGGCCGCTTCCTATCCCGATCGTCAAGCGCATGGGAAATTGGTATTTCGATTCCAAGGCCGGGCGCACGGAGATCCTATTCCGGCGCATCGGCGAGAACGAACTTAACGCCATTCTAGTCTGCCGAGGTTTCGTTGAGGCACAGCGCGAATATGCTTCGGACAAGCATGATGGCTCCGCACTGACTCAGTATGCACAACGAATTATCAGCACGCCTGGGAGGCAAGACGGCCTTTCTTGGCAAAACCCCGATGGAAGCTGGGGAGGACCTGTCGGCGAGGCAGCCGCCAAGTTTATGGAACAAGGTTACTCAAGGGGTGAGCCTTACCACGGCTACTATTTCAAAGTTTTAAGAGGCCAAGGTCCCGCCGCGCCGCTGGGTGAGATCGATTTTGTTGTGAATGGGGTCATGATAGGAGGATTCGCTCTTGCCGCTGCCCCAGCGCAGTACCGCGTGACCGGAGTACAGACGTTTATCGTCAGCCATGACGGGATCGTGTATCAGAAGGATTTGGGCGCTAATACTCTGAGCATCTTCAAATCCTTAGAGCGTTTCAACCCCGACAAGACTTGGCGCCCAACCAACGACGAACCGTGAAGCCACACTAGAACGAAGCGAATCGCGGATGGGCACTATAGTCTCCTGCTCGCAGCGCAAACGCTCGGCAAGAATGGCGAACTCTTTGGCGATCCTCTCTCTTGATGTTCAGAATAGTCTCTCCCCCTCGCCTTTCATCCTCGCGACCAAGGGCCGAGCTAGAAAAATGGCTATGCAACCAAGTACGAAGGTCATGAAAGAAATGTTGACTCTACACTCCACGGAAAACGCCTTTCAAGGCTCTTGCTTGACCTTTTCCCTGCGAACGAAATGAAAATAGGCGGCGACGCTGAAGAGATTGATGAACACCGCGACCACGTTCCATGCGACTACCGGCCGCGAAGCAATCAGCAATCCGTAGTAGACCCAGACAATCTGAGAGACGCCCGTGATCGTGGCCATCCTTGGGTTCATGCCCACGCTTGATCGACGCCTCAGCATTGCGATTAGGTCCGGCACAGCAGCAAAAGTCGTTCCGAAGCCCGCAACCAGGCCGAGAATCTCGGACCGTTGAAACCTAGGAATCAGTAGGCTGGAAGCGTCGCGCGGAACCAGGTCTTGACAGCCATAGAGTCCGAGTAGGCTCAAGGAGAGGACAACGAACGTCAGATAGCGGGATGGGCCCATCGTGTGTAAGGGATGCCCACTTAGTTCACGAGGATCCACAAATTATTGTGAAGCCTGGATCATCATGCCATAGCGAGCGCTGAAATCGCGTCGAACTTCGGAACCTAACAGTGTCTGGGTGACGCCACTGGGTAGCTAGCTGACCATCCGCAGAGCTGGGCCAAAGCGGCCGGCGAAATGTTCCTTCAGGCGGTTGTGCGCCTTCATCATTTCTTGTCGAGCAATGGTTAGATTACTGGAAGCGTTCTTGATCCGTTGTGGGTGCGGTGAACCGCTTCGCAAATTACTGGTAACGGCTTCGAACTCTCCGGTGGCTTCCTGGTAGCGTGCCGCAGCCTCCAGGAAGGCATGAGACAGGGTCGTATAATCATAAGCTTGCTGACCCGTGGCCGATGGTGTGCGATTCCCCTTACGCATATCCAAGCACTCAACGCAGACCGGTACGTCCCCGCCATCGTAGATGTCGGTTTCTTCTCTGCAAAAAGAACACTGTGCCATGAAAACGCCTGCCTTCTAAACTCTGTGGTGTCCATTGGGATAGAGCTTGGAAAAAAGAAAAGGATCTACTATCTTTGCGGAGTCTCCGGAACATGGCAGTCCTTGCGATCCATCAGGGGAGAGGAGTTAGCGATTGCAGGAAGCTGGACTCATAATATTTGCCGGTGCCTTTAGATCTCCGTACCGAGCTGCGCATCGATCCATCTGCACAACCCGTAAGGGGGATCGGTGGGATCACCAGTGGCAAAACGTTGGACCATGGCATTTCTGTTTGGGCTTTGCCTGGATGGAAAGTCAATTGCTCAAGACGTGAGGTACAACTTCGAGCCCAGCGCCGATTTTAGTCAATATCATACCTACCGATGGGCCCAGCATCCGGATTCCATGAAAGTGGACCAATTCACCTTGAAGCAAATTGACGCTGCTTTTGATGCCGAACTTGCAAAGAAAGGACTGCAAAAGGTTACAGGAGAGTCCTCTGACTTGGTGATTGTCTACCAGTTGGGAAAACAGCAGCCGAAAGAATTGACTACATTCGATTCCGGCTGGAGTTCCGGTCCAGGATGGCGAGACGGTTGGTATGGAGGCGGAGGGGCGATCACAACCTCCACAAGAGCGACAATCACGATTGGGGCGGTTGGGTTGGACATTTACGATAGTTCGGCCAAGACGCTGATTTGGCGGGGCAGTGCCAGCAAGGCACTTGACCCCGAGGCAAAGCCCGGCAAGCCGCAAAAGAATATGGCAAAGGCTGCGGAGAAGATGCTGAAGAACTATCCACCGCCAAAGAAATACAATACGCCCAGCGCCATTGCGAAGTATGGGCAACGCTTCGGCGCGTAACTTCTCCCGGCGGCGACATTTCTAACCTCCAACTCTAAATGAGAAGTTGTATCTGGCTGAGAATTGGACGCGATAATCCGGCACGTGCCAACCCTCTTTGTTGTCCCGATAGCCCCACTGGAACTCCGGCCCGAGCATCACGTTCTTTACGGGGTAGTAGAGGATATTCGTGAGGGCGTATTGGCCGGACTTGAAGGAAGTCGCCGCCTGACCGTCCGTGGTCCTGATATCCACGCGAGAATATCCGATCGTGCTGGTAAACTTTTCGCTCCAGTTGAGGTCCAGGAATGCGGTTAAACCCAGGGCCGGAAGCGCTTTGCCCAAAATCGGCGTCTTGGTGTTGGAGAAGTTGTTTTGGATCCCGACATCGGCAGGCGCGTCGTTCATGTAGTTCTCCACGCCATGTCCATAAACGGCCTGCAGGCGCAGCACGTGTTTGGAGAACTTCACGTTTGAACTTACGTTGACGCCCCAGCCATTCGCATGACCGCTAAGGTCTCTGCTCGGCGTCGCATTCAAATCGTCCCACTGGATCCTGCGATAGAGTCCCGCAACCTGAATGTGACCCCCTTTCCCCGCCAATCGGAAGTGGCCGGTGATATCCGGCATCGGGTTGCGTGGCGTTACGCCCTGCAGCTCAATACGGTCCGCGTAGACACCTTGGTCAGCGCTGGCCCCGGGACGCTCCGCGGCAATCATCAAATTCGAGTCGCCCTTCGACCACGCTGTGAAGCGGAACTGAACGTTTCGGTACCATATGATGCCGTTTGGGCCCCAGTATTCGAGCTGGTTCGGAAAAACATCGGTATCCATGAACGTGCTCCAGTATTGACCTCCGCCGAATCTCCCCAGTTCGCCCCACGCGTGTCGCAGCCGGAACGTCGTCTGCCCGGCGTCCACGCCAGTACCGAACATCTCGAACTCAAAAATCGTCTTCAGCTCCCCCAGCTTCGTCGGAACGTAGCCGGTGAAGCCCAAGCGGCTCTGCCGCACGCCCGCGTACCAATTTCCGTCTTTGCCAAATTGGTCCTTAAAGGCGGGCAGTTTACTCGGCCGCATCGTGTCAAACCAGTTCGGGTCGTTCTGTTTGACATCGTAGCCGCTATCCAACATGGCAAAGCCGGAAATGTCCAGGTGGGGCTTGTCTGGTGCGTTCGGATCCGCCGGGGTGTCCTGCGCGCAGACCGCCACCGAGGCGACGAAGAGCGGGAGCGTTAGCATTACTACTACTGACTTCGAGAACCGCCAGCGACGATGGCCTGCGGTCAGATGTCCACTAAGTTTTCGAGTCATCTATTGGTCTTCTCTCTACTGGGTTATTTCGACTAAATTCCAACGGCTGAACGGTCGATGTGGCGATCACAATCGGTGACTTAAAAAACTTTGTGGCTACGCCCGGCGAAGCGTAGTCTGCTTCTCTCAGGACGGTTAAGGCGAGCAAAGAACTTCTCGCGCCCCCATTCCGCACAATAAATTGATCCACTGGCCCCCGGACAGCATCTTCTGAACCGATAGTTGTGTTTTCAAATTCTTAGCCGGTGCGGAGAGCCAATTTACGTGGGGATTGGATTTGCCTCCGCAAATTAAGCCCTTGGTATTGATCCGGGCTCCGCGAGTGCTCAGTGAGAAATTCATGGCCCCTCAAGAAGTCCGCATCGAACATGATCTGCTGGGGAGCAAAGAAGTCCCGGCGGGCGCTTATTATGGCGTCCAGACTCTGCGCGCACTAGAGAACTTCAAGATCTCCGGCGTGCCAATCTGCCATTACCCGGAGCTGATTCAAGCGCTCGGCATGATCAAAATGGCCGCCGCCCGAGCCAATTTCGAATGTCGACAATTCAGCCAAGAGATCCTCACTGGTATCGAGGGGGCTTGTCAGGAACTGATCGACGGGAAGCTGAACGACCAGTTTCAGATCGACATGTTCCAGGGAGGAGCCGGCACCTCTACGAACATGAACGCGAATGAGGTGATCGGCAATCGGGCCCTGGAATTGACGGGCAAGAGCAAGGGTGAGTACGAGTATTGCAGCCCCCACGATCACGTCAACTGCTCGCAATCGACTAACGACGCCTATCCTTCGGCCTTGCACATCGCCTTGGCGCTGGGCAATCGAAAACTGATAGCCGAAATGAGCTTGTTGGCCCGGGCCTTTCGCAAGAAGGGCAAGGAGTTCTCGCACATCGTCAAGATGGGGAGAACGCAGCTGCAGGATGCCGTTCCGATGACCCTGGGCCAGGAGTTTGAGGCGTTTGCGCGGAGCCTGGAAGACGAAATCGATACGTTGACCAGAGTCGAAACTGCTCTTCACGAAGTGAACATGGGCGGCACCGCGATCGGCACGGGGTTGAACGCGCCGGCGGGCTTCTCCGAGAAGTGCGTCGGACATTTGGCGGCGATCACCGGGATGCCGATTCGCCTAGCCGCAAATCTGGTGGAAGCTACGCAAGATACACAGGCTTTTGTCCTCTATTCGTCCGTGCTCAAGAGTCTATCCATCAAGGCATCGAAAATTTGCAATGACCTGCGCCTGCTCTCTTCTGGGCCGCGAGCTGGGTTCCATGAGATCAGCCTGCCTCCGATGCAGCCAGGGTCGTCTATCATGCCTGGGAAAGTGAATCCGGTGATCCCGGAGGTAGTAAATCAGGTTTGTTTCCGGGTGATCGGCAGCGACCTTACGGTGACTATGGCCGCGGAAGCGGGCCAATTGCAACTCAACGTCATGGAGCCGGTGATCGCGGCCTGCCTACTCGAAGGGCAGACGCTGCTGCGGAACGTGGCGAAAACCTTGCGCGAGAACTGCATCGACGGAATCGTGGCGCATGAAGACGTACTGCGGGCGCTGTTGGAACGAAGTATTGGAACCGTGACCGCATTAAATCCGGTAATCGGCTATGACAAGTCCACAGCCCTGGCCGCGGAGGCGCTGAAAACCGGCAAGGGAATTGTGGAGTTAATCCGTGAAAAAAGGATTCTTTCTGAGGAGCAGATCCAGAGAATTCTCGATCCAGCTTCCATGACGGGAGTCGGGCAACCTTCGTAGACGAGAATCCATGATTTGGGTGGACCTTCTCTTACTGCTCGTCTGCATTCTACTCGGCTCGCGTTTGGGCGGGATCGGATTGGGAACCGTAGCTGCGCTCGGGATGTCCGTGATCGTGTTTGGATTTGGGCGCGCTCCGGGTAGTTTTCCGGGAGATGTTCTGTTGATCGTGCTGTGTGTTGTAACCGCGGCTGCCGCACTACAAGCCGCGGGAGGGCTAGACCTGATGGTTTCCGTGGCTGAGAGAGTGCTCCGGCGGCATCCGCAGAGGATCACGATCCTCGCGCCCCTCATTTCCTACGTGTTCACGTTCGTATCCGGTACCGGGCATGTGGCCTACTCCCTGTTGCCAATTATTGCGGAAGTCTCGCATAAGGTGAAGGAGCGCCCGGAGCGCCCGCTATCCATATCGGTAATAGCCTCGCAAGCTGCGGTCACGGCCAGCCCTCTTTCCGCCGCCACCGCCGGTATGGTGGCACTCTTCTCCAACACAGGACTCTTCGGACTGAAAGATGTCTTGATCGTGTGCGTCCCGTCAACGTTGATCGGTGTGCTGGCAGGGGCCATTTCCGTGCGCAAGATGGGAGTTGAATTGGCGGACGATCCCATCTACCGGGAGCGTCTGGCAAAAGGAGAACTAGCGGCGCCGGCGGACCTCGACACAAAAACTTCTGCCCCTCCTCCCGCCGGGGCGATGTGGGCGGTCGTGCTGTTTATCGGAGCCGCGCTGGTGATCACTCTTCTCGGCTTGCTGCCCGGACTCAGACCTGATTTCATCATTGATGGGAATACCGAGAAGTTAAGCATGGTGGCCTCGATTTCCATCGTCACCTTGAGTGCGACCGCGCTCATGCTGGCCGTCTCCAAGGTGAAGCCGGAGACAGTTGTGTCCAGTTCCGTCATGCGCGCCGGTATCGTGGCCATCATCTCCATTCTGGGGATCGCGTGGCTTGGCTCCACCTTTTTCGAAGGACACAAATCGCAGATCCTGGGAGCCATCTCAGTTTACGTACGACAGTATCCATGGTTGTTCGCCTTCGCGTTGTTCGCGCTATCGATTCTCTTGTACAGCCAGGCTGCGACAGTGGCGGCACTGATGAGCGTGGGCCTCCAATTGGGCATAGCCCCGCCGCTGTTGATTGCAATGTTCCCAGCCGTGAATGGCTACTTTTTCTTGCCTACGTACGCGACGATGGTGGCCGCGATCCAATTCGATTCGACAGGCACGACGCGTGTCGGCCGATGGGTATTGAACCATAGCTTCATGAGGCCGGGTCTGGTGGTCACGAGTGTCTCGCTGGCCGTCGGCTTCGGGATCGTGAGATTACTTTATAGGCCTTAAGGATTTCTGTAGGAGGGAATATGACACAACAACGGTCACGCAGGTCCATGTTAGCCATCGCAGCGCTTATTACGGGCGTTCTCGCTTGTGCGCAGCCTGCCCAGAGGCTACCGAACGTCACGATCATCGCAACGGGCGGCACCATAGCCGGAGCAGCGGCGACGTCTGTTCAGTCGGCTTATACGTCAGGTCAGGTTGGAGTGGAGACACTGATCAAGGCGGTCCCGACTCTGAGCAAGATCGCCAACGTCACGGGGGAACAGATCTCTAACGTCGGCAGCCAGGACATGTCCGACGAAATCTGGCTGAAACTGGCCATGCGCATCAACGAACTCGCCAAGTCGTCGAATGTGGATGGCATTGTCATCACACATGGGACAGACACAATGGAAGAAACAGCTTATTTTCTGCACTTGGTTGTGAAAACCAGGAAGCCGGTAGTGCTTACCGGTTCCATGCGGCCGGCCAGCGCTCTCAGCGCGGATGGTCCTCTGAACATTTTTAATGCGGTGGCAATTGCGGGCGACCCCGCTGCCGCCGGCCGTGGCGTGTTGGTAACGCTCAACGATCAGATCCATAGCGCGCACGATATCACCAAAACCAACACGACTTCCGTGGAAACTTTCATGTCGCCTTTTCGAGGGCTTATTGGAACAACCAGCTACGGCATGAACCAGTATTTCCGTGGCCCCTTCATGAAAAACACCATCGATTCAGACCTCAGCGTCGACTCAGCCACCATGCTGCCGCGTGTGGATATCCTCTACATCTATGAAGACATGCCGGGCGATCTGGTGGATGCTGCCGTTAACGCTGGTACGCAGGGAATCGTGATCGCCGGGGTGGGAAACGGAAACATGCCAAAGGCGGTGTTGGACGCGCTGAGCCGCGCAGCTCAGAAAGGTGTTGTGGTGGTTCGAGCGTCTCGTGTTCCCACAGGGTACGTGGGCCGGAACGTCGAAGTGAACGATGACAAATTGAACTTCGTGGCTGCGGAGGAATTAAACCCGCCCAAGGCCCGCGTACTACTACGCCTGGCGCTCATGAAGGGGAAAGATCCGAAGCAGATTCAGAAGCTGTTCAACACTTACTGAAACAGCTAGAGTGTTCTGCATCACCCAGGTACACGCATTTTCCCCGATCGCCGTTCAACCACACGCACCCTTTTGAGGCAAGGGTGACAGACGGCATCCTGCGGCGGCCACTCGCTGGGATGCCCTCAATTTGCACGGCCGATCGAGAAGGCCGCACGCCGCAGAACGAACTCGGGGATCCGACATCCGGTAGACGCTGCGGTCCAGGAGGTAGTGGACGAAACCGGTCGCGAAACCGACGGCTACTAATGCGGGAACCCAGGAAGAAGTGCGCAACCCCGCCGCGACGGCGCCGAAGATCCGGTCTCCGTAGAATGTGCCCTCCTGACGGTTGGCTTCTACCTCAAAGAAAGGCAGCAGGAGGACGGAAGAGACGACGAGAACCAGCAGAATGGCCCAAGGCCTGGAATTTAATGCGTGAAAAACGCGCCGGACAGTGCCGCCTTCCGGAGTTGGCTCTCCGTTGGGGGTTTGGGACGCGAGGCCTGTCGCGAGGATCCAATGTTGTGAGGTCCAGATCACAAGGTATAGAAACAGGCTCCGGGGTCGCAGAGCAATGGTGACCATAGCTGCGAGCCCCAGGACGTAAAGCACTCGCGGCAGCGAACGGCGTGGTGCGCGCGCCTCGGCAACTAGCATGACGGCTGTTGCGACGAGTACGGCCAGCATCGCGGCTACGCGAATTCCTCCTTGATTCGAAGCAAGCCAGGCGGGGATAAGCCAACGATCGATCCACAGATCCTGGTAGGCGACTGATCCGGCTAGAATATCGGCGAGGAAGACAAGGGCGCCCCCCACCCCCAGAGCGAACATCCGATCAAGACTTCTCGTGTGCGCGCAGCCAGCGCGTTCAGCCCGCGCCCGGTAGAGGGATAGGGCGCCGAAGTGTTGTGCCGCAAAATGGTATGTCACCAGGGCATAATCGACAATAGCCATACCTACGACGCGCTCATTGCGAGTCCACGGATACGCCGCGTCGGCCGGTAGGAGTACGGAAAAGCAAGCGATCGTCACTAGCAGCGGGAGTACGACGAACCGTAAAGGCTCGCTACGAACAAGCGGCCGGTACGCTTCCGTGCAGTAAGCAAGCCACGTGCTGCATAAGCGATGGCCGATCCAGAATAATGCAGTCAACCCGAGGTAAAAGACATCGAGCGGGCCTGACTCCTCGTCGGAATACGCATGGGCCAGCCAGAGGACGAGTGGCACAAGCCAAAGCGCGTTGAGCATCCACACTCCGTCCCAAACTGGGCCGCGCACCCAAGTAGATGAGCGCAGCGCCACGGACTCGGCTGGGAACTGGGCGCGCATTTTCACTCTACGTGGTTCTTCTTTCTGCTCTATAACTTGATGGATGTCGACTTAACGCGACTCATTATTTCGTGTCGACTGCAGAACATCACACCCGGCCGGCCAAGCCCGTGGCGTAGTGCTGGCCGACCTATTTCAACGATTCTGAGAGTCTTTCCGAACTTCCAGGAGATCTTAAATCTTCACCCGCTGTTGCGCATCGTTTCAACGCTGAGTTTGAGCGCGACAAACAGGAGAGAGTATGGGAACCGATATGGCTAACGACAAAACGTTCATTGAGTTCGGCCTCACGGAAGCTCCGGCAGGCGTGGATCGTCGTGCGTTCCTAATGCGCAGTGCCACCATCGGTGCGGCCGCGGTCCTGACGGGTTGCACCGCGGAGGAAAAGGCTACGCAGGTTGGAGGCGAGGCGCCCCCTCCGGCGGCTGCGGCTAACCTTTCACCTGACCTGAATGTCGTCAAGAAGGCAAAGGGACCGGTCATGACGACCATTGAAGAGTTCTATAAGGTTGGGCCTGGACCGTCCAGTTCACACACCATCGGTCCGATGCGTATCACCTACGATTTCTATCAGCGCTGCACCAAGCTACCGGCGGACCAGCTTGCCAAGGCCACAGCCATAAAAGTTCACCTATACGGTAGCCTCAGCGCCACCGGAAAGGGTCACGGGACCGAACGCGCGTCTCTGGCCGGTGTTATCGGCAAGGAGCCGGCTACGGTTGATCCGCTATTCCTGGACAGCCTTAGGGACAATCCCGACCAGAGCTTCCCGGTGAAACTCGGTGACAAGACGCTCAACGTGTCACTCAAAGACGTCATCTATGACGAGACGAAGGGTAATTTCCCGCATCCCAACACGATGACCTGCAAACTAATGGGCGGCGATTCCTTGGTGTTCGAGCAAGAGTACTACTCGGTCGGCGGCGGCTTCATCGAATGGAAGGGGTATCAACCTCCGCAGAAGGGACAGCCCAAGTACCCATACTCCACCATGAAGGAACTGCAGGAGCACGCGGAAAAGAACAAACTCTCTATCGCTCAGCTCGTCATGGCGAACGAAGTGGCTGTTTCCGGAAAGAGCGAGGCAGAGGTGAATGCCTTCGCCGACAAGATTTTGACTGCGATGGTCAACACCGTGAACGCGGGCCTTAAAGCGCCGCAGGGCGTTCTGCCAGGCCCCATAAAACTCAAGACTAAGGCCGGCGACGTCTACAAACGGGCGATGGAGGACCGTTATGTGAGACAACAAGGGCTCGGTGTAGTCTCGGCATACGCCTTGGCAGGTTCTGAAGAAAATGCGCGCGGCCATCTCGTAATCACGGCCCCGACAGGCGGATCCGCGGGCGTAATTCCCGCGATAGTCTACGCACTTGGTGAAGGTGGCCGCAAGCTGCCACAGCAGAAACTCAGGGACGGGCTGCTCGCGGCTGCGGCGGTCGGCTACCTCTGCAAACACAACGCCACCCTCTCCGGAGCAGAAGGCGGCTGCCAGGCAGAGATTGGTGTCGCATCCGCGATGGGCGCGGCGCTGATCGCCCAGGCGAATGACTTTAGCCATCAGGTGGTGGCGAATGCCGCTGAATCCTCGCTCCAGCATCACCTTGGGATGACCTGCGACCCCGTTGCCGGCTTCGTGCAGATCCCGTGTATCGAACGTTGCGCGTTCGGTGCTGTCAAGGCGTGGACGGGTTTTATGATCGCGAGCAACGAGATCCCAGCCAACCGTCGGGTCGACTTCGATACCACCGTCAATGCGATGGCTCTCACCGCCAAGGAAATGAATTCGAAGTACAAGGAAACATCCGAAGGCGGTTTGGCTGTATCCCTGGTGCTCTGCTAGGCGGGCAATCTCTTGAGGAATTCGCACAACGGAGGCCACCCTGGCCAATAGTGTCAGAACGGCTGTCGTCGCATGGCTCGTAACAGTCGTGTACTACTTCTATCAGTACGCGCTACGCTCGGCGCCGGCCGTCATGATGCCGCAGTTGTCGGATGCCTTCGGCCTCAGCACCATGGGTGTTGCCTCCGTCGTCGGGCTCTTCTACTACGGCTACTCGCCGTTCAGCCTGGTGGCGGGCGCGGCGTTGGACCGATTGGGACCCAAAAAAGTGATCCCCGTGGGCGCGGCCATCGTCGGCATCGGGGCGCTCTTGTTTGGCTCGGGCGGCAGCCAGGCTGCGAGCATCGGCCGGTTCCTCCAGGGTGCCGGCGGTGTGTTCGCCCTCGTCGGTGCGGCTTACATCGCTACAAAAAACTTCCCTGCCTCCCGCGCCGCGACTCTGATCGGCGCGACGCAGATGTTTGGCATGGCGGGAGGATCGGCAGGCCAGTTCGTGGTCGGACCGATAATCGGCGGGGGCGTTCCCTGGAGCGCCTTCTGGATTGGAATGGGAATCGCCGGCCTGGGGATCGGCGTCCTTCTCTTTTTCCTCTTGCCGCCGCAGGAGCCCTCGGCTCGGCGTGAGAACTGGCTTCCGGGCGCGGTCGCCGCCTTCGGTACGGTATTCCGGAATCCGCAGTCGATCCTGTGTGGGGTGATCGCGGGCCTGCTGTTCCTTCCAACCACAATCTTCGACATGATCTGGGGCGTCCGCTTCCTGCAGGAGGC
>Ga0163162_10005265_pt1 | contig 12477 bp, 10 predicted proteins | sample S55metaG_FD_115310 | JGI IMG/M metagenome (GOLD analysis project Ga0163162, IMG submission 115310) | Switchgrass rhizosphere microbial communities from Kellogg Biological Station, Michigan, USA - S5-5 metaG | ecosystem: Host-associated > Plants > Roots > Rhizosphere > Soil | place: USA...
AATCCCGTACTGCTGCACTGCGTCCTGATAGCGCTCATTGACCCATAGATCTTTCGGATAGCGCTGGCGGAGAGCCACCAGCGGCGCCAATCCGCGGTCGAAGTCCGACGGACCGGTCACCACCACCCGAACGCTCTCAAGTTGCGAGCGAATCGCCGCGGTCGGCCCGCAAGACCGATCCTGAGCGTGCGCTGCGATTACAAGGAACGATAGAACCCAGGCGATTTGCAGCGAGCGTTTCATAATTAAGGAGAGGACACTAAGGAGAGGATCGCGGAGAGCGAAACCAACTCTCTCCGCGATCCAGGGAAATGCCGAACGTTTAAGTTAGAGCGAACGCAGGAAGTTCAACACATCCTGCGTCTGCGAGCGACTGAGCGAATTGAATCTCCGGATCACGTTGTTGGCTTCCGATCCGTTCGAAGCGTGGGCCTGTATCGTTTGCAGCAGGTCGGACGACCGTCCGTCATGCAGGAAAAAAACGCGTTGTCCGAGACCCCAGAGTGGAGCCGTGCGGAACTGGTCCGGACCGGCTGCGCCCTGTTTGATCCCATCCGACAATCGCGATCCCATGTGGTGGAGCGCGAAATCAGAGTACGGGTGATAAGTGATGTTCGACATACCGGCAAACTTCGACATCCCGGTAGTCAGCGTGGCCGAGTGGCAAAGTGCGCAACCGACGGCGTTGAATAGGCGAGCGCCATTGCTGGCAGAATCTGACATTGCCGCCGGTGTGGGCGGAGCGGAGAGTCGCATGAAGGCCGCGAAATTGATCAGGTCGGAAGACATCTGCTGGGCAGTGCCGGTCGGACTGCCGCTTTCGTCCTGCATCTTTGTTGCATCTTCCGGTGACCCGTTGTACACGCAGCCTGTAACGGCCGAGCGTTCGTTGGAGAAAGCCTCGTTCGATACACCCTGCTCGACGTTATAGGCCTCGCCCGCAAAGACCATCAGGGACTTGTTCTGGGCTTTCCATCCGAAACGAGTGATAGTGCCATCGTTGCCGCTGCTGTTGAAAGTGCCGCCAATGCCGAGTTGTGACTTGATGGATCGGTTTGCGGCCAGGTTCGCCAACAGGGTCGAATCCGGAGTGGCTTCCACCAAACCGAGTCCGAAGGTCGGAGTTGGGATGCGGAAGATCACATTATTGGCGGCCAGTTGCTGCGCGAAATTCGGTTGCTTCAGAGCACAAGCCTCGGCGTCGGTCCGGCCGGCAATCGTGAACAATCCATGCACTCCCCCATCCGGAGAACCATCAGGATTCTTTATGAAGCGTGCTTCCCGTACCGGACCATCACTGGTGATAAACGAGGGAACGATATTCTGAGCACCATCCAGATTAGCGAGTGCGACCTGCGGATTGCTGGCCGGACTGCTGCCGCCGACCGCCGGGTGCGCATGACATTGGGCGCAACTGTTGCCGTTGAATGTGGGACCGAGACCGGAACCTCCTTCGCCAGAGATGGTCCCGCTCACGGAGTCAACTTCCATGAAGTCAACCATTGCATCGTTGAAAAAAGACTGAAGATCGGGACTGAGCCCGGACAAAGCTCCACCGGCTCCTGGAGCTCCACTACGCGGCCCGGGATCGTGCTGGGCCGCAACTGTGCCTGGAATCAAGACCATGCTGAAAGCAAATCCTGCGACTGTCAGAACACCTAGATGTTTCACACTGCACCTCCATGCACGCGAAGAGACACCTCTGGCATATGCCAGGTTTTCTTACTTTGGGAGGGCGCGATTTCGTTCTGCAGTCTCGACTCCGCCAAAAGGTTTGGCGGCGCTGCCTGCAGTCGAGGCGGCTTAGAAGCGGCTAGGGGCGCGGCTTGTATCGACATCCGCGCGGAATGTTAGAAAAACTTAATGGAAGTTACGACGCAATCAGAAAGGTGTCAAGATGGCCATTAGTACATCATGAGATGTGCAAAAAGCTTCGCGTGTAAAAAAGACCCAGATCAACCCGCAGCTGATATTCGGAAGGTCATATCGCGAGACAGGTCACTGACCGGAAGTCTTCGCTCCGTCCCACACGATTTTTCCTCCGACAAATGTGGTGGTCACTTTGACATCACGGATCTTTACGGGATCGATCGTAAAGATATCGTCGCTGAGCAAAACTATGTCCGCCAATTTCCCGGGCGTGATCGAGCCTTTGTCTTTTTCCTGAAACTCCGCGTATGCCGAACCCATGGTGTACGCTTCCACCGCTTCGGCTATTGTCAGCTTCTGCTCCGGAAACCAACCGTTGGGATTCTTGCCGTCCAGCGTGGCACGTGTAACCGCCGCATACAAGCCGAACATCGGATTGAGCGGCGCAACATTCCAATCGGTGCCGAAGGCCAGTCGAACTCCGTGATTGAGAAAAGTGCGGAATGCGTAAGTGCGGCTGGCGCGGTCGTGACCGATGCGTCCTTCGGCCCAGCGTCCATCATCGATGGCGTGGTACGGTTGCATCGAAGCAATCACGTGCAATTGGGCGAAGCGATCAAAATCCTTGGCCGCCATGTGCTGGGCATGCTCAATGCGGAAGCGCCGGTCGCGCTCGCCGTGGGATTTCACGATTTCGCTGTACATATCCAAAATGATGGAAATGCCCTGATCGCCGATGGCATGGGTGCAAAGCTGCAATCCTGCAGCGTCCGCCCGCATCATGCGGTCCTGCATCAATGACAGCGGATGCATTTCGTCGGAGAGAATGCCGTGGTTATTGGGCTGATTGTCGAAGGGATCGAAGAAGTATGCGGTCGCGGAGCCAAGAGAACCGTCTGCGTAGGCCTTGAGCGCCCCAATGCGAAGAAACGGGCCACCAAAGGAATGCCGGATACCAATCTTGATCTGGTCGTCGACACTCGGGATCAAGGGTGCAGCGTAGATGCGTGTCGTCAATTCACCACGTTCGAGCAACTCGGAATAGACGGCGATGTCCGCGTATTCCGGATTCATGTGTTGCACGCTCGTCACCCCGACGGATGCAGCATTGGCTAGCGCACGTTTCACGGCACGCATCCGCTGATCGTGGGACATCGACGGCGCGATCTTGAAAACGTAGTCCATCGCAGCATCTTTAAGAGCGCCTGTAGGATTACCCTGTGCATCGCGCATAATGACGCCGCCTGGAGGGTCCGGCGTTTGAGCTGTGATGCCGGCCAGGCGCAACACAACTGAGTTCGCCAGTCCCATGTGCCCGTCATATCGCCCAACGAAAATGGGCGTATCCGGGCTCAGGGGATCGATCAGTTCCTTGGTGGGCATGGTGGCTGGATTCCATTTGGTTTCATCCCAATCACCGCCCGTTACCCATTCTCCCTTGGGAGTCTTCTTCACCCGGTCGGAAATGCGACGGGCAAACTCTGCTGCGCTGGTGGAGTCGTTCAATTGCACGCTGTCGAGAGATCGGCCGCCGTCGACGAAGTGCACATGCGAGTCATTGAATCCCGGCAGCAACAATTTGCCTGAAGCATCGATCAGGCGGGTTTGAGCCCCGCGCCACGATTCGATTTCAGCGTTCGACCCGACGGCGACGATGCGGTCGCCCAGTACGGCGACTGCTTGGGCTGTGGGGTGGCTGTTGTCGACAGTCCAAATCTTAGCGTTGCGAATGATGAGATCGGCGGCAGGTTTTGATTGCGCCTTCAACAACAACGATGAAGTCACGCACATCAATACCGATAAGACAACAGTAAAGAAAGCTTTAGTGCGGAGACGAGTAGTCTTCATAAGGTTGTGGTCTTCGGTTGAGGGATCGTCGAGTGAGTTTGAACTACTAAATCTTTGCGACAGGTTAAGATACAGGATCATCCAGTTGGTTGAAAGCGATCCGACCAGGGGATATGGTTTCACCGCAAGCACAGAGCCTCAACCACGAAGGATCGCGAAGCTTCCCTCTGACGTTCTCTTTCGTGAACCCTCGTGTCCTTCGTGGTTCATGGTTTTCAGGTTGACCCATTTTCCACTCACGCGAGTGAGTTAGTCTGAAACCGTCGGTTCTCAGAACTACCTTGACGGCAGCCGGCGCCTCAGGGTTTTTCTTAACACCTTAGTGCCACCGCCTGCACGACCGAGCCATTGTCGGGAAACAACCGCACGGTTATGCTGGGGCAACGCAATCAAAATTATTTGATCAGAGCGACCGGCCTTGATGGTCCGGTCCAGCGAGTCGAACTACGAGACTGGCGGATTCGACATATGAATATGGGCACGACCACGCGCGATTCTTCGAACACCGATTCACCCAAGCCAAGGGTCCGAGTCCTGATCGTCGATGACCACGAAGTGATGCGGCTGGGCATCCGAAACTTGCTTGAGCTTCGGCCTGGTTGGAGCGTGTGCGCGGAGGCCAACAACGGGCAGGAGGCGGTCGAAAAGACGCTTCAGTATCGTCCCGACGTCATCATCATGGACATTACGATGCCGGTGATGAACGGCCTCGAAGCCGCCAGCCAGATTACGAAGAAAGAGCCGCAAATACCCGTCATTCTCTTCTCTCTGAATCTTTCAGACGATCTTTACGGTCATTTCAGGACCGATGGAATTCGAGGGGCTGTGGCTAAAGGAGATGCTGCTCGAGACCTGATTCTTGCGGTAGAAACTGTGTTGGGAGGGGGAACGTTTTTCCCCGATCAGAAACCACGTTCAAGCTGAGATTTGCGAAGTAATTAGGAGGGCGGACGCTGGGTCGGTTTTGGGGAGGTTACCAGCGTCCGCCGTTGCTCCTTCGCGTTGGGGTAATTTATTAATACCGCTCGGCCGCCGGCATTCGCCATCCGGAAGATACTGTATATCGACTAGGTAAATGGTTGATAAATCTATTCTCTAAATCTAGGTGGAATAATCCGCATTAATGCGGACATATTCGGCCGTCAGATCGGTAGTGAGAAAGCGGATCGATTCCCGGCCTCGACCCAACAGAACACGAATGTTGCACTGGGGCTGAGCTAAAGCTTCATGCGCGCGCTTCTCGTCGAAAGCGCAGCCAACTCCACCACGGCACACCATTTGATCACCGATCTGGATCGACACTTTGTCCGGATTCAGGGCAATGTCTGACCGGCCGGCTGCGGCGAGAATGCGTCCCCAATTAGGATCGGCGCCCGCCCATGCGGTCTTCACTAGCAGCGAATGAGCCACCGTTTCCGCTACCTGGCGCGCTTCTGCTCTGCTTCGTGCCTGTTCCACAGATAAGGTGATGACGTGCTCTACGCCTTCGCCATCCCAGATGATTTGCTCGGCCAGTGACTGACAAACCTCTAAAAGTGCAGAAGAAAATCCTCGCAGCACCGACGGTCGGTTTAGTTGGACGCCGGAGCGACCGCTCGCGAGCAACAGCACAGTGTCGTTGGTCGAAGTGTCCCCGTCGATAGAAATACAATTAAACGTCTGTTCGCACGCACTCTGCAAGCATCGCTTTAATTCGCCCGGCCTAGCCGATATGTCGGTAAAGAGATAGACCAACATGGTTGCCAGTTGAGGGTGAATCATGCCTGCACCCTTGGCCACCCCTAAGATTCTCGCAGTCGATTCTCCGGAAGAAAAGCTGGCGCTGGCCAATTTAGGCCGGGTGTCCGTCGTCATGATGGCGCGAGCGAAATCCGCAATTCCCCGCCTCGTCGCTTTGCGGCCTGCAGTCAGTTCGGGCAGTCTTGAGACAATTTTCTCGACTGGCAGCGGGACGCCGATAATCCCGGTGGAAGATGGAAAGATTTCGCTGGCACGAAGTTTCAGAAGCGTGGCCAGTCCGGCGCAAACTTCCTGGCAACTGCTGATCCCAACCGTGCCCGTGGCGCAATTGGCGTTGCCGGAATTCACGATTACCGCGCGGATGCGGCCACGGGTCGAAGCCAACGCTGCGCGTCCTATTTCCAGGGGAGCGGCCACGACGCGATTCTTCGTGAATACTGCTGCCGCGCTTGTGCCTGCACAAGCCTCGACCAGGGCAAGGTCAGGACTGCCGCTGGCCTTGATTCCGGCGCTCGCCGACGAGAAACTGAAGCCAGCGGGGAGGCATATAGTTTTCTGGGGACGGCCGGGAAGCTTCATACCTCGATCTTCACCAGCCAATTGGTAGGCTGAGGAAGCATCGCGAATTTTGGTAACTCGCCGCGCACCATGGCAACTTCGTCGCAATTGTCGAAGCGCGGGCAGACGCAGCAGTCTTTATGAATCTTGTCGGGCAGGTCTTCACGCTGCGCCATGGCAAATCCCATGCGGGCGAAAAATTCAGGAATACGAGTAAAGAGACAGATCGAACTGACATTGTGCTTCTTGGCTTGTGCCAGCAGCGCTTTGATGAGGCGTTCGCCGCCACCCGATCCCTGACGCGCGGGATCGACAGTGATGGAACGAATCTCGGCCAGGTGCGGACCGTAAAGATGGAGCGCGCCGCATCCGATGATGTGGCCGTGATCTTCGAGAACGACAAAGTCGCGCACGTTTTCGCAGACTTCGGCGAACGTGCGTGGCAGCAAGGTGCCATCGCCGGAGTATGCTGCGATCAGTTCGTGGATCTGCTCGGCGTCAGGCAACAGGGCTTCACGCGTGCGCATGGATGTCCTCCCGCATGGCTTCAACTTTCACTCTGGCATCGGCGATGGCTTGCCGAACTCGCGCCGGAGCGGTGCCGCCCGTTACATCGTGGATGGCAAGCACTGCCTGCAAACTGAGGCAGGAAAAGAAATCCTGATCAAAAGCTGGATTCAATTTACGAAATTCCTCCAGGGACAAATCTGCCAGCTCACAATTTCTTTCGATGCAGATTTGCACCGCATTGCCAATTATTTCGTGGGCCAGACGGAAAGGAACTCCGCGCTGCACCAGGTAGGTGGCACTGGCCCAGGCGTTCATGAATCCGGTCTGCGCTGCTTGTTGCATGCGTTCGTGATTGAATTCCACAGCTTTCATCCAACCCGAGACCAGGGGAAGAAGCGAGAGCACGGTACCGGCCGCATCAAAGAGTGGCTGCTGCGTTTCCTGCAAATCTTTGTTATAGGCAAGAGGCAGACCTTTGACGGTGACCAGCAGAGCGGTCGCGTCCCCAATGATTCGGGCAGCCTTACCACGAGTCAGTTCGAGCAGGTCTGCATTCATCTTCTGCGGCATGGCGCTGCTACCGGTTGAGTACGCCTCCGGCAATCGGATAAAACCAAACTCCTGCGTCGAAAACAAGATCATCTCTTCCGCCCAGCGACTAAGATGTACGGCCAGAAGAGAAAGAACGTTGACGAACTCGAGAATGAAATCGCGATCGCTCGTCGCGTCGATACTGTTAGCAGTAGGCGCGTCAAAGGCCAACTCCGCAGCCATCGCGCGGCGATCCAAAGGCAAAGTCACGCCGGCGACCGCTCCTGAGCCCAGGGGAGAGAGATTCAGCCGCTTGCGGCAGTCGGCAAGGCGATCTGCGTCACGCAGAAACATTTCTACATATGCGAGAAGCCAATGTGCGACCAGAACTGGCTCGGCGCGTTGCAGGTGCGTATAGGCAGGCATGGCTACACTTCCCGATTGCTCGGCACGGTCGAGGGCAATGCTCAGCCATTTCGACAGATCGGCGCGGATCTGGTCAATCGAGGCGCGAATGTAAAGGCGCAGGTCGGTCGCAATCTGTTCGTTGCGGCTGCGGCCGCTATGCAGTTTGTATCCGGTGTCGCCGATCAGCGCGACCAGTTGCTTTTCGACGAAGTGATGTACGTCTTCCGCTTCCGTGTCGTCGAGAAATGCCGGAGTCGCAGCCGCCTTCTCCCCGATCGTCTTAAGACCCTGGAGAATTGTGATCAGCTCGCTTGAAGATAAAATTCCAGCGTTCTTGATCGCGGAGGCATGAGCAGCGCTGGCGGCCAATTCCTCCCGCAGCAACCGCCGGTCGAAGTCGAACGATCGCTGCCAGCGCTCGAAGTCCGGATCGAGCGGCTGGCGGAATCGTCCTGACCACATCTTCATCGTGAGCCCCCGGATCGTGTCACCTCGGGCTTCGCTGCATCGGCGCGAAGGCGAGCCCGCGAACGCGACGGCAGACCCAGAATGCGAATGAATCCTTCCGCATCTTTCTGGTCGTAGTTTTCGTCCATGGTGAAGGACGAGAGATCGGTGCGATAAAGCGAATTCTCGGAATGACGGCTCACCACAGACACGTTGCCCTTGTAGAGGGAGAGCGTCGTCGTTCCCGTGATGTCCTGCTGCGTATTTTCGACAAATGCGTCAAGCGCTTCGCGCAGCGGAGTGAACCATAGTCCGAAGTAAACCAACTCGGCGTACTTCAACCCGATGTGCTGTTTGAAGTGCATGAGATCGCGCTCCAGACACAGGGCTTCGATCTCCCGATGCGCGGCAATCAGCAGAGTCCCGCCCGGTGTCTCGTAACATCCGCGAGATTTGATGCCGACAAATCGGTTCTCTACCAGATCGATTCGGCCGATGGCGTTGCGACCGCCGATCTCGTTCAGTAGCTCGACCAGCGAAACCGGATCGAGCTTCATGCCGTTCACGGATACGGGGACACCCTTTTCAAATCCGATGACGACTTGCTCTTCGCGGTCGGGGGCCTCCTGGGGCGAACGGGTGAGTTGCCAGGTGGTTGGTAGAGGCGCGTTGCCGGCGTCTTCCAGTTCCCCGCCCTCATGGCTGATATGCCATAGATTGCGGTCGCGGCTGTGAATCTTCTCCCGACTCGCAGTGACGGAAATTCCGCGCTTCTCGGCGTAGTCGAGGCAGTCTTCACGCGACTTAAGAGTCCATTCGCGCCAGGGCGCGATCACTTTGAGTTCCGGAGCCAATGCCTGATAAGTCAATTCGAAGCGGACCTGATCATTCCCTTTACCAGTGCAGCCGTGAGCGACCGCAGTGGCGCCTTCGCGGAGGGCGACTTCAACCTGATGCTTTGCAATCACCGGCCGCGCCAGTGAAGTCCCCAGCAGATATTTGTGCTCATATACGGCACCGGCTTTTAGTGCTGGGAACACGTATTCGCTGAGGAATTCCTCGCGCATGTCTTCGACGATGGCTTTGCTGGCGCCCGTCTTGTACGCTTTTTCGACGACAGCTTCGATGTCGTCGCCCTGACCGACATCTCCGACCATGGCGATGACGTCGTAGGCGTAATTTTCCTTCAGCCATGGAATGATGATGGATGTATCGAGACCGCCGGAGTATGCGAGAACAACTTTTTCAGCCATTGGAACTCCTCGAATTCGTGCGGCCCACTTTGCCGCCAAGCAGTAATAACAAGATCGCCTTCTGCACGTGCAGGCGGCTTTCGGCTTGGTCGAAGACCACGGAGCGGTCGCAGTCCATGATGGCGTCCGTGATCTCCATGCCGCGGTGCGCAGGCAGGCAGTGCATGAAGACAGCATGAGGCGCCGCGCCAGCCGCGAGCGTTTCGTTCAACTGGTAGGGCGGGAAAATCTGGTTGCGCTGCTGTTCCTCGTGCTCGTGACCCATGCTGGTCCAGGCGTCAGTGTAGATGGCGTCCACGCCGTCCACAGCCTGTTTCGGGTCGTTGAGGATGTCGATGACCGCGCCGGTCTGCCGCGCGATGTCGCGCGCCTCAGCAACGATTTGCAAGTCGCATGCGTAGCCCTCAGGGGTTGCGATGCGAATCTGTGAACCTAGAGTGGCTGCAGTGAGTAATAAAGAATGAGCCACGTTGTTGCCATCACCTACGTATGCCAGGCAGATTTTCTTCAGGTCGCCGAAGCGCTCCAGCAAGGTGAAGTAATCGGCCAACGCCTGGCAGGGATGTTCCAGATCGCTGAGCGCATTGATCACCGGAATGCAGGCGTGCTCAGCCATTCCCTCGACGGTTGCGTGGAAGTAGGTGCGCAGGACGATGGCATCGACCCAGCGCTCGACGTTGTGCGCGATGTCGCTCAGCTTTTCGCGGGCGTCAAGACGGCCGGCAGTCTGGTCCATGAAGAACGCGTTCCCGCCCATGCTGGCCATTCCGGCTTCGAAGGTGAGCCGGGTACGCAGCGATTGCTTTTCGAAAAACATCACCATCTGCTTGCCGGCAAGTGCAGTCCGGAAATTCGACGGACGCGCCTTGAGCAATCCAGCGAGATGGAAAATGGTTTCAATCTCAATCGGGCTGAGATCGCGGATCGAGATTAAGTCGCGTCCCGGAAAAGTCGTAGTGGCCGGCGGTGCTGCGACCTGCGTAGTTTGAAATGGCTGGCTGCTCAACGTAGTTGGCTCCTTCTGCTTGGCTTTGCTTTGCTCACAACTTTTGACTGGGTGGAGGTCAGGGCCGTGTCGAGGGCACGAACCACCAGATCCACGTGAGCTTTCTGAATGATGTAGGGCGGCAGGAAACGAAGTACCGTGTCCTGCGTACGATTGATGAGGATGCCGCGATCGAGCAACTGGGCGACGACGGCTTTCGCACGGTCGGCCGAATCCAGATTCATCCCCAGCATCAGGCCCATTCCGCGAATTTCTCGGACACCCTCGTGCTTGGCTTTCAAACCTTCCAGTTTGGCGTGGAAATAATCCCCGGTCTGCCGGATGTGCCCCAGCATGCGATCAAGCACGCGCAGGAATTCAATGGCCACTGAGCAGGCCAGTGGTCCTCCGCCGAAGGTCGTGCCATGCATGCCGGGATGCATACCGCTGGCCACGCGATCGGTAGTAAGCAGTGCTCCCAACGGAAGGCCCGCCGCCAAAGGCTTGGCGACCGTCACGATGTCGGGCTGAATTCCATACTGCTGGTAGGCGAAATACTTTCCAGTGCGGCCTAGTCCGCACTGGATTTCGTCAAGAATCAGCAGCGCTCCAGTGCGATCGCAGAGTTGCCGCGCCGCCTGAAGAAATTCTTGACTCAGCGGACGGATGCCGCCTTCGCCCTGAATCGTTTCGAGGCAGATGGCGCATACGCTGCCATCAAATTGGCGCTTGAGGTCATCGACATCGTTGAAGCCAACGAAGCCGACTCCCGGCACCAGCGGCGTGAACGGATGCCGGTATTTTTCCTGTCCCGTCGTCGCTAGAGAGCCAAACGTCCGGCCATGAAAAGAGTTTTCCAAAGCGAGCAGACGCCACTTGGCCTTATGGCCGTTACTGTTTTGAGTGCGAGCAAAGGCGCGAGCCAGTTTGAGCGCACCTTCCCACGCTTCGGTACCGCTGTTGCAGAAAAACGCTTTGTCTAAGCCGGAGATCTTAGTCAGACGCTTGGCCAGTTCCGCCTGGTGCTCGTGGAAGAACAGATTCGAGACATGAATCAGCCGCCCGGCCTGACGCTTCAACGTGGACTGAATCACAGGATGCGCATGACCGAGCGCATTAACCCCAATTCCGCTCAGGAAGTCGAGGTAGCGCTTGCCTTTCGAGTCCCACAAATAGACGCCACGCCCGCGCTCGAACAGCACTCGCTGTCGATCGTAGGTGGGAAGCAACAACTTGGATTCGGAACGAACGACCGTGGCCAGGCTCATGCGACGATCACCTCCGTTCCACCATCGAGCTTGGTCTGATAGAACTGCGGCAACACATCGGCCTGCGCCGCTGGAAGGATTCGCACCCGGCCCACGCCTTTGCGCAGCGCCTGTCCGCAGGCTTCCAGCTTGGGCAGCATGCCGCCTGCGATTACGGCGCTTTCGACCATATCCGGAATCTGCTTCGTGTTGAGTCGCGGCATGACTGCGCCTTCGGCGTCTTTCACTCCAGCAACATCTGTGAGGAAAATGAGGGTGTCGGCACGGCAAGCCACGGCGCACGCCGACGCCATCTGATCGGCATTTACGTTGTAGTACTCGCCATCCGATCCCAACGCCACTGACGACAACACTGGGATCCCGCCCAATCCCCAGATAGCTTCCAGCCAACTCGGTTCCACCGAGCAGATTTCTCCGACGAATCCCAGGTCGTAACCCGCGGTCTGTTTCTTGCGTGCGCGGAAGGTCATGCCGTCGCCTCCGCAGAGACCAATCGCAGGACGACCGGCAGCGACGATGGCCGCAACCAGGTGCTTGTTCACAATTCCAGCGAGCACCATCAGCGCGACATCGCGAGTCTCCGCGTCGGTGATGCGCAAGCCGTTCACGAAATCGCTTTCCTTACCCAGAAGTTTCAAGGTACGCGTCAGCGCCGCACCACCGCCGTGTACGACAGTGACTTTGTGCCCGTCTTCCGCGAGTTCCACGATGGCGCGAGCGCACTTGTGCAATGTGTCCTTATCTTCGAGTGCCGCGCCGCCCAGCTTGATTACGATTTTCACTGCAGCCCTTCCTGTTCTTTAAACCCAAACATGAGATTCATGTTCTGAACTGCTTGTCCGGCTGCGCCTTTGAGCAGATTGTCTACACACGAAACGAGAACCAGACGGCGTCCGTCCTTCGCCAAACAAAAACCCAAATCGCAATAGTTCGTATGCAGTGAGAACTGGATCTGCGGCAGCTTCGGAGTTGCGAAGACGCGAACCCACGGCTTGCCTTTATAAAACTCCTTGAAGCAAGATTCGATTTCCGCGGCTCTCATCTCCTGCTTCAGATGAAC
>Ga0163162_10005271_pt1 | contig 12470 bp, 13 predicted proteins | sample S55metaG_FD_115310 | JGI IMG/M metagenome (GOLD analysis project Ga0163162, IMG submission 115310) | Switchgrass rhizosphere microbial communities from Kellogg Biological Station, Michigan, USA - S5-5 metaG | ecosystem: Host-associated > Plants > Roots > Rhizosphere > Soil | place: USA...
AATTCTTATAGAGACGGACCAGAGAAGCCGTCACGGCGAATACGCCAGAAGTGCACGGCCATCAGGATACTGGCGACCATCGGAATGAAGATACAGTGTAAAATATAGAATCGCAGCAGCGTGTGCGGGCCGATCTCGCCGCCGCCGAATAAAAAAGCGCGAGCGTCGTAGATCGGGTTGGCGCCGACAAAATCCGCGAATGGCCCCTCGTAACCCAAGAGCGGCGTCGCGCGCGCCATATTGGAGCCGACGGTCACGGCCCAGATAGCGAGTTGGTCCCACGGCAATAAATAACCGGTAAAACTCAAAAGGAGCGTTAAAACCAAGAGCAAAACGCCGACGATCCAGTTAAACTCGCGCGGCGGTTTATACGACCCGGTTAAAAAGACCCGGAACATGTGCAGCCAGACAAAGACGATCATCGCATGAGCGGCCCAACGGTGCATGTTACGCATGAGCATGCCGAAGGGCATGTCGTTGTCCAGATACTTCATGTCCGCATAAGCGTATTCGGCCACCGGACGATAGTAGAACATCAAGTAGATGCCCGTTATCACGGTGATCAAAAACATCAGAAAGGTCAGTCCGCCCATGCACCACGTAAAGCGCATGCGCACGGCATGGCGCCGTACCTTGGCTGGATGAAGATGGAGAAAAACGTTTGAGGTGACCATCATGACCCGGTTTCGCGGCGTGTCTTCGTAACCGTGGCGAAAGATGGATTTCCAAACGTGGCTCTCCACGATGTCGCTTTTGATTTTATCTAAAAGGCTCATGATTCTATCCGTTAAACTTTGAGAATACTGTCGGCATATTGCTCATCGGGCTCGGCCCCGGGCCCCATCTTGAAAACTTTGCTTTTATCGACGACTAACTGGCCATCGTCGCCGACGGAAATTTTAAAGCGGTCTAGCGGTCGCGGCGCCGGTCCCTCGAAATTCAGGCCACTCTTGAAAAAGCCGCTACCGTGACAGGGGCATTTGAATTTGTTTTCCGCGGCCAGCCAGCGCGGTGTGCAGCCGAGGTGTGTGCATTTGGCGAAGATCGCATAGATCCCGGTATCCTCGCGCACGATCCAAACGCGTTGGTCTTGCTTGTATTTCTCGCTCACCTCGCCCAAGGCGTAGTCATTCGGCGATCCAGCTTTAAAAGTTGCCGGCGGTTGAAACAACACCCGAGGAAACGCCGAGCGCAGAAATCCCAAAAGACTCAAGCCGCCGAAAATGCCAAACCCGCCCCATCCCAACCGAGTAAAAAAGTCTCTGCGCGACCAGATACCGCGCTTTTCCTTGTCCTGTTCCGCCATACTCTTCTATCCTTTAATCCAACTGATCAAGGCACCCCAAACTATAAAAATTACGCCGCCGAGCATTAAAAGCAGCCCAACGGGTCCGAACACGAAAGACAATCCCGCTCCCAAAACGAAAATTAATACTCCGGTTCCCAGCGGGTTGAAAGGTGCCGGAGTGGTTCCTGCCGTGCTCGCCTGATCATCCGCCTTATGGATGAACTCCTCGCGGATGAGGGCGAACGCCAGCTCTTTGAGATCTTCGCGTCGCTCAGGGTCGGCGCCCTGAATCAGACGGCCCAGCTCTTGAGCTAACCTTTCGATCTCTTGTTCACGCGCTTCGGGCGCTAGATTGGCAGGATCAGATGTCACCTGAGATTAGAGTTGTTGATTATTATAGAAATAATTCTTTGTCAACAAATCCGCCCATCACAGCGGCGCTAACGAGTCACCAATACCACCGCTGTCGCAGCCATTCCTTTGCCTTGACCCGCCCAGCCGAGTTTTTCCGTTGTCGTGGCTTTGATGCTTATTCTCTCTTCGGCAACCCGGCACAATCCGGCGACGTTCTTGCGCATCCGGCTATAGTGCGGCGCGAGTTTCGGCTCCTGCGCCACCACGGTGACGTCGACGTTCACCAGCTTGAAACGCTTGCGGCGCATGATCTCGAGCGCCCGTGCCAGCAATTCGCTGCTCGCGATACCTTTGAAACGGATATCGCTATCGGGAAAATGGGTGCCGATATCGCCTTCGCCGATCGCGCCAAAGATCGCATTAACCAAAGCATGGAGCACGACGTCAGCGTCGGAATGACCCTTGAGCCCCTTGGTGTGAGGGATCTCGACACCGCCGAGCATGAGTCTGCGTCCGCGCTCCAAGCGGTGTACGTCGAAGCCATGTCCAATGCGATTCTCTTTTGCCATGTCGGATAGCTTACTTACGCCAACCCACAGCGCATCATCACTCGAAGCCGCGAAACATTCAATCATCCGTTTCCCCGTCGTATAAATTGGCCTCCCGGCGGTGTCTGGAGTTGACGCGGTCGCTGGGCTATACTTGCGTCCACATAATAAAAAGATCGATGCGATCGCGAATGCTATTAATCTGCTTGCTCGTCTTCGTCGCCCTGCCTCTTTACACCGTACTGTCCGGACAGGCGCCACTGGGTCGTGATTTTCGTACCGCGGATCGTTCCAGCGCCGGCATCGCGCCGACTCCTGAGACCACACCGGAAGCAGTCGTGCAAGTTTATTTTGCGCGCGCGCTCAATTGGCGCGGCATTTTCGGCGTCCACACCTGGATCGCCACCAAGCCCGAGAATGCCCCCGAGTACACAATCCATCAAGTGATCGGCTGGCGTGCCTATCGCGGTCTTCCCGTGGTCGTCTCCGCACCGGGCATTCCCGATGGCCGCTGGTTTGGCAACGAACCGACGCTGATCGGCGGCCTTAGTGGCAGTGCCGCCGCAAAGGCAATTCCGAAGATCCTTGAAGCCGTGGCCAGCTATCCTTACGCCAACGAGTACCAACTGTGGCCGGGTCCGAACAGCAACACGTTTATGGCTTACATCGGCCGCAAAGTCCCAGAGCTGCAAATGGATCTGCCGGCAACAGCCATCGGCAAGGACTATCCGATCAACGGCTCGATGCTCGACCGCACCCCGAGCGGCACCGGCTACCAACTTTCCATGCTGGGCCTGCTCGGCGTGTCCGTGGGACGCGAAGAAGGATTCGAACTAAACTTGCTAGGCTTAAATTTCGGTATCGACTTCTTCAGACCCGCGCTCAAGCTGCCCTTCATCGGCCGACTCGGCGTGGGCGAGCGTTGAGCCTCAATTCGTCCGCTGCACGTTTTCCGTTATCACCAAAATGAGGAAGATAAACTTTCTTATCATAAAGTTCCGGCGGAGCGTTGTTGAACGTCAGACTTGACCTTTCGTTTGCTTTAAAAGAACCAGAGTGAAACGTAAGACATTCAACGGTAGTTCGCTGTGATATCGACTTCGTCGGATCGACCGGAGAATCTCGTTATCCGCAGATGTTGCAAGCTATAATCAATACCGGAGAACGGAATGCTGCAATCATGGAGTGGAAAGCTAACGCAAATCGATCAGCATCGTATTCTGGTGTTTCTCGGAACCGTTTGGGGTTTCGCTTTCACGCTCCTTATGGTGGAGACTAATTTGGCCGATCCCAAAAGCTTCGCGGAATCTGATTACATTACGACTTTTTATGTCGCTGGGCACTTGATGGCTTCTGGTCAGGCCGAAAGCCTGTACTTGGCGCCGAACGACTCTTCTTTTACGCATTCACGGTTCGACGAAGCTGCGCATCGGTTGGTTCCATCTTTACCCGAACAATCAACGGCAATATTTGCGTATACTCCTCTGGTCGCATGGATTTTTGCACCGCTTAGTAAAGTAAGTCCCAATATCTCACTTTTGTTTTGGCAGATAATATCCATGATGGGCCTGCTGTTATCTGCCGTCTTTTTATCTCGCACCAGTAACGCACGAGCGAGCGACATCCTGTTCTTGAGCGGCCTTTTTCTCCCTGTAATAGCAACTCTGTGGAGTGGGCAAGTGAGTCTCGTTTTTGGACTTTTGCCGCTCTCTGCGGGCTACTTCTTATTCAAAAAGGACCGACCGTTCCTAGCCGGTCTTGTATGGTCCTTACTCTGTTTAAAACCACAGTTCGTATTCGTCCCTGCTCTCGTAATCTTCGCCCTGGTCCTGGCGGGTCGGTTCAAATGCTGTATCGGTTTTTTTGTCGGTGTGATCGCATTGATAGGTTCGACAGTGATGTTTGTCCCAATGACGGTTACGAGATCTTGGCTTTACTCCCTTCAGCTTCGCGAAACTCTGTCCTATGCTGGCGTTTACAAAATACGCGAGTACCTCGTTACAAGCCTTCCGGCTGATATTCTGTTGATGCTTCCGATCGAGTTAGGTACCAGTACCAAGTGGCCAATATATATCGCAGCGGCAACATTGTGGCTCGCGGGAGCATGGCGTTGCAAGAAGCTATTAAACTCCACCTTGTTAACTGAATTTCCAAAGATATCTTTGACCCTTATAGTAGCACTTATGCTGCTGCCAATTACTTCACCATACCTGCTATACTATGATCTTTGTATCTTTGTGCCTGCCGGTGTCATCCTCCTTGGAAATGAGTGGCCAGCATTACCGTCGGTTTCTCTCAAGTTCATCGGCCTGATCGGATGGCTAAGCATCAGTGGCTATATGCTAGCGTTCATGACTCTGCCGGAGCACTTCGTACAACCGTTACTGCTACAGTTCATTCTGCTAGGCCTTCTTTATAAAATAAGCAAAACCCTCGACAGAATCTGTCCTGTTTCGGAAGTTCCACCCATACGGTCGACTCAAGTATCGAACCCCTAATTCCACTATCTGGAAGAGACGACGTACCGTCTCAACCTTGAACAATTGAACGCGGAGCTTTGAACAGTTTGCGAATTGTTGGTCTCCGTTGTCGGTCATCTTACAACCAGCCAATAGCGCCTTTTCTCCGAACCAAAGAAAATGGATGCGCCGTACAATTCATCGAGCACCTGCGGCTTGAGAACCTGCCTGGTCCGTCCGGTATATAGCATTCTGCCTTCCCGCTGAATCAGCGTCTTTCCGAACAGCGACAGAATCTCTTCAATATGATGGGTCACGTAGATCAACGCTGGCATTTTTTGGGTCACCGACTCTCCGCACGGAAGCTAAAAAGTTCGCGCGCGCCTGGATCCATTCCGGCGCAGGATTCGTGAAGAATGATCGAGTAAGGTTTGGTCATCCGCGCCGCGCGATCAATACTTTCTGCTGCTCGCCCTGCGACAGCGTACCGAACTCTTGTTCTTGAAGATGATCGGAACCAGTTCCTTCAGATAGCGGCGAGCACGGGCAGAATTAGAGCCGTCGCTTGTCCCCAGAATCCGACGAGGTAGCCGATTTGCGCAAATTTCCCGAACACCACTGTTGAGCGCTTTTTTCCTGCGACGGAATTTCGCTGGCCAACGATGCGGTCAACCAACCGATGCTTTTTTCTTAATTTGGACAAATAAGTGGCTCTTTGCCCTTGCGCAACACGATACCGCCGGCGTTGGGCCAAAGATAACCTGAAGCCAATTTGAGCAGCGTCGTTTTGCCAGAATCGTTGGGACCGAGAATGGCCCAGCGCTCGCCAGCTGCATGCTCCAATTGATCGTTTCTAGATGACTCTACCGTTGGCGACGTACGAAACATTTGGGGTTCGAGCGCGGCAGCGCCACTCACCTAGTCACCGGAGGCTATCCTAAATTGATCCCTGATGAGTGCGTTAATCTTCAAAAAATCAACAGCTTGGATAAAGATACCCTGGGGAATCTATTATCTAAATTGATCAGCCTTTACCGGATAAAGTACTGTAATGGAATTTTAGTCAGACAAGACAAATAGCAGGGGACGTTGTAGAATGAGCACTCCGTGGAGCAACTTAATTGCACCTGTTGAATCCCGGGGGCATTTGCGTGGGAAAATTCAGCAAAAAGATTCTAACAATATTTGGAACACGCCCTGAGATCATCAAGCTCGCACCGGTCATTCAGCAGCTAGATGCCTGTGGCAAGTTGTTCCAGACCGTGAATGTTACATCGGCTCAACATACGGACCTCCTCTACCCCTTTGTCCGCCTATTTGGAATTCGCATCGATCAGGATTTGCAGATCATGGAACCCAACCAGACGCCCAATAAAGTGTGTTCGCGTGTGCTGGCGTCGCTCGAACCGATTCTGGCGCAACAAAGGCCGGATATGATTCTCGTCCAGGGAGATACGACCACGGCCATGTCGGGTGCGCTCGCGGGATTCCACCGGCGCATTCCGGTTGCCCATGTGGAAGCGGGCTTACGGACCGGAGATGCTTACAATCCCTATCCGGAGGAGATGAACCGAAGAATCATCACGCGGCTGGCCACCTATCACTTTGCGGCTACGCCCCGCAATCGCGACACGCTTTTATCCGAGGGGGTGCCGCATGGAAGCATCTTTGTTACAGGCAATCCGGTGCTTGATTCGCTCAAGACCATACTGGAGCGTTCTGCAACGACACCTGTTCTCGAAGAAGTGCTCAAGGCAACGAAAGGATTGAGACGGATCATTGTGACAACACACCGGCGCGAGAGCTTTGGTGAGGTCATGGCCGAAAATCTCCGAGTTCTGAGGAATTTTATCGATCAGTACGAAGATATCGGGCTTATCTTTCCAGTGCATCCCAATCCTGCAGTCCTCGGTCCGGCAACCTCCATTCTCGCCGGACATCCCAGGATTCATCTCATTCAGCCGCTGAGTTACGAACACTTCATTGTCTTATTGTCCCATGCCTGGCTCATCGTGTCCGATTCCGGAGGGATACAAGAAGAAGCCCCTACTTTAGGGAAGCCCCTACTTGTCTTACGGAAAAACACGGAACGACCGGAGGCAGTAGAGTCGGGTGTAGCACGCCTCGTAGGCGGCTCTCCCGAGCGTCTAGGCGCCATGCTTGAGGAAGTGCGCCGGGATGGCAGTTGGGCCGATGAGATCAGAAAAGTCCGTAATCCGTTCGGTCAGGGTGACAGCGGAAAACGCATCGCTCAACTCATAGCCAAATTGCTGAGCGGGGTACATTATGAGCACGATCAAAGCGGTAACTGAAGTGGACAGAAAATTGCCGCCCCTCCTAGCTGGATGTCCAGGTGAAGAGTTGCAGAACCTCAAGCCACTAGTTTCGCTGGTTGTGCCTGCTTACAACGAAGGCCCGATTGTGGAGAAAAATCTGAGTGCGCTCTGTCAGTACATGGAGTCGGTTGAGGATAATTACCGCTGGGAACTGATCGTCGTCAATGATGGTAGCACCGATGAAACTGGCAAGCTCGCTGAGGCTTTCGCCAAGACCCGGGACAATATCCAGGTCTTGCATCATCCACGAAATTTTGGTCTAGGCCGCGCGCTTAGATCCGCCTTCCCTAGCTGCAGCGGCGATTACATTGTAACTGTTGACCTGGATTTGAGTTATGCGCCCGCTTACGTGCAACAACTTGTCGAGAAGATGCGGGAAAGCAAAGCGAAGGTGGTTGCCGCATCTCCCTATATGAAAGGGGGGAAAATATCCAATGTGCCGTCGTTAAGGCGGATCTTAAGCGTGTGGGCGAACCGCTTCCTTTCCGTCGCCGCTAAAGGCAATCTTTCGACTTTGACGGGCATGGTCAGAGCCTATGATCGAAAATTCTTGAGCACGCTGAGCTTGAGATCGATGGGAATGGAGATCAATCCGGAAATTATTTACAAAACCATGCTTCTCAGCGGTGCCATTGAGGAAATACCAGCCCATCTCGATTGGAAATTCCAGAAAGCCGAAGGAATCAAACGCAAATCCAGCATGAAAATCATGCGTCAGATGTTTTCCATTCTACTTTCCGGATTTCTGTTCAGACCCGTAACGTTTTTTCTCTTTCCTGGTTTGGTGCTGCTTCTATTTGCTCTGTACGCCGACGCCTGGGTCTTGATCCATTTTTTTGAGCACTACTCTAACCTTCCCCAATACAGTCGTTTTGATATTCGGGCCTCTGCCGCTGTCATAGCGGCGTTTAATGCAGCTCCCCATACGTTCATCGTTGGCGGACTCGCCTCGATTCTATCGATTCAGCTGATCAGCTTAGGGATTTTAGCTTTACAAAGCAGGAATTACTTTGAAGAAATTTTTCACCTCGGCACCAGTCTTTACGCAGCTATGCAAGAGAAAAGGAGCGAAAAAAATGAGTAATTCCCAGACCGGACCGGCCGTAGAAACTCCCATCGGCTTGCCGACCGATCAGAACACTACCGGTCGGTCTTTCGGTGAAGAAGAGATCGCACTGTTGTCTGACGTGATTCGGAGCGGAACCTTGTTCAGCGTAAGCGGCACCATGGTTAAGAGTCTGGAGAAACGCTTTGCTGAAACCTTAGGTGTTAAATATGCATATGCATGTGCTTCGGGGACTGCCGCTGTTCACACGGCAATAGCCGCGATCAACCCTGAACCAGGAGATGAAATTATCACTTCCCCCATCACCGACATGGGGGCGATCGCCCCGATTCTCTATCAGGGCGCTATTCCAGTCTTCGCCGATGTCGATCCGGAAACATACAACATCTCGGCTGAGACGATTGAACCTCGCTTGAGCCGGCATACCCGAGCCATCATCGTAACGCATCTTTTCGGAAACCCTTGTGACATGCATGGGATTATGAAGCTTGCGGAAAAACATGGCGTTCCTGTGATTGAAGATTGCGCTCAATCTTTTCTCGCGCGTTTCGACGGTCGGCTTGTGGGAACGTTCGGCAAGATCGCGGCGTTCAGCTTGCAACAAGGCAAGCATATTACTACCGGAGAGGGCGGCCTGGTCACAACCAACGACGACGAGCTGGCGCGGCGCTTGGTCCTATTTATAAACAAAGGTTGGGGCTACGGCGACCCTCAACCCGATCACTACTTCTTGGCCCTCAACTACCGCATGAGCGAGCTCCAAGGCGCCGTCGCGGTAGCGCAACTGCCGAAACTGGCCGGCGGAGTCGAGACGAGAATTCGCATGGCAGACAAGCTGACACAGAAGTTAAAATCGCTGAAGGGCATTTTCACTCCAAAAGTTGGTCTTAAGAGCGCCCATAGCTATTGGAAATACTGTCTTCGTGTCGATCGCAAAGAGATCCCAGGAGGACCCGTCGCATTGGCAAGGGATTTGAAAGATTTGGGTGTTAATTCGGTTCCCCGTTACATTCAGAAACCAGCGTTCATGTGCGAGGTCTTTCAGAAGCAGCGCACCTTTGGCAATAGTCGTTATCCATTTACTCTCGCTCGCCCTGAAGCTGTTGATTACGACCCCTATCGCTTTCCAGGCGCCTTTGCCGCGTTGGAGGAAATCCTAGTCCTTCCCTGGAATGAACGCTACACAGGCGAACACGTGGAGTACATTAGCGCGTCCATTTACAAGAGTGTGGAGAAAGCACGAGGAATGGGTCGATGACGGATAAGAGACTGAGATTCGGCATGATTGGGGCCGGGGCTATCGCGCAGGCGTATGCCGAGGCTTTCAGGAACTGGGATGTTGCGCGCTTAGTGGCAGTTGCGGACATTAGGCCTGAAGCCGCCAAGGCTTTAGCTGAAGGGATCGGATGTCAGAGCTACAGCTCATACTCTGCCATGGCTAAGAAAGAAAAGCTGGACGCTGTTGTGGTTTGTACTCCGCCGGTCACCCATCCAAAAATTTGCCTCGACTTCTTGGAGCGCAAAGTGCACGTCTTGTGCGAGAAACCGCTCAGCATCGATGTCAAAAATGCCAAGCTCATGGTTGAAACCGCGCGCAGTGCCCAAGTCAAGTTAACCATGGCCTCAAAGTTTCGCTACGTCGAAGACGTCATCCGCGCCAAGAGCATCGTTGCGTCTGGCATCTTAGGCGAGATCGTTTTGTTTGAAAACGCCTTTACGTCACGGGTCGATATGTCTTTGCGGTGGAATGCGGAGAGCAAAATCAGTGGAGGGGGAGTTCTGATCGATAATGGAACCCATTCGGTCGATCTCATGCGTTATTTCATCGGGCCGCTTGCAGAGGTACAAGTCGTCGAAGGTAAACGAGTCCAGGGGCTGGCAGTAGAGGACACGGTTCGTATTTTCGTGCGCAGCATCAGCGGTGTCATGGGGACCATTGATCTTTCTTGGAGTATCAATAAGGAGCTCGACAGCTACATCAATATCTACGGTTCTCACGGGACTGTCTTTGTCGGATGGAAAGAGTCCAAGTACCGCCAATCTTCGAGCCGGGATTGGGTCGTCTTTGGTAACGGCTACGATAAAGTTCAGGCTTTCCGCAGCCAAATTAATAACTTTTCCAAAGCCATACGCGGAGAAGAAAACCTCTTGATCACCGCAGAAGATGCCCTGGCTTCCGTGGAAGTCATAGAGGCCGCCTATGCCGCCCTGCGACAGAACCAATGGACTACCGTGTCTCAGAAGGCCGGCAACGGGAGAAAGCCCTACCGGCTTAGACCGGCAGTCGTCAAACGCCCGCTGATCTCTGGTATTCAGTAAAAAGGACGCGAGGATCGGCCCGTCACTACGAATTCAAATGTTACAGTTCACCAGCTCCGTTTACGCTCCGCTCCGAGTCCAGAACCCGCGCTGACGCACCTATTTCATGGCTGCGCATATCCACCCTACGGCCATTATTGAAGCGAACGTCCAGATTGGCGCCGGCACTTCCATTTGGGACCATGTCCATATACGTCATTCAACACGCATAGGCGAGCAATGCATCATCGGGGAAAAAACCTATGTGGCTTACGGGGTGCAGATCGGCAACCGAGTCAAGCTGAACGCTTTTGTCTATATATGCAACGGCGTCACGATTGAGGACGGGGTGATGGTGAGCGCCGGAACGATATTCACCAACGATCGCTTCCCTCGTGCGACGACGCCCGATTTGAAGCAGTTGAGACCTTCGGAGCCCGACGAGCATACTCTACCCACGCTTGTGCGAGAGGGTGCCACGATTGGAGCCGGCTGCACCATTGGTAGCGACCTCGTGATCGGCCGTTTCGCCATGATTGGCATGGGCTCCGTCGTCACAAAAGCCGTACCGGATTTTCACCTCGCTCTCGGGCATCCGGCGACCTCTGTTGGCTGTGTCTGCCGCTGCGGGCAACTCCTTCTGCGATTCTCACCTCGTGCGGTGGACCACGATCATGTCACATGTGTGGCCTGTGGCTCACAGTATGCGATTCACAATTGTATCCTCACCGAGCAGACGTAGGCGAATCATGGCCGTGTGCATGGCCCAATAATTACACAGCTTCAATATTTGTTAGAGTTCATTCCGATTAAACCAGCGGGTTGCCCCGATCGGTTCGCCGGTTGCGATTAGTGAAGTCCGTCGGAGTCATCTCGCCGCGCCGGCCACAAGCTTATTAAAGCTCCGACAAAGGCAACCGCAGCGGCGATTAGCAGGGCAAACTGATAGCCGCGTAAAAACCCCGCGAGCGTTGGCGAATCCGCGGCATCGCCCCCAGCATCACGGCCGAGATTCTGCAGCGACGTTTCGCCGGTCGATGCCAACAAAAAATGACTGACGATGGTCGCTGCCAGCGTCGCGCCGATGGAATAGCCGAGACTGCGCACGATCGACAAAACTGACGAACCGATACCGAGACGATGGCGCGGCACCGCGCTCATGAGTAGATTATTGTTCGGCGTTTGAAATATTCCCATGCCGACGCCGAGCAAAGCCAAGCCGAAGATCACTTCCGTTGCGCTCGTGCCGGGCGCAAGAAAACTCAAAAAGACCAAAGCTGCACCGTTCACGGCCAGGCCTAAGGCACAGAGCCGCTCCGGCACAAATCGTTCCGACATCCAGCCCGTGAAGGGCGCCAGCAGCGCCATCGCCAGCGGCGTCGGCGCCACCAAGAACCCGGCGCGTAGCGGATCCAATCCCATCACCAGTTGCAAGAAAAACGGCATCAGCAAATTGCTGACGCTCATCGTGATGAAACTGAACCATCGGGTGATGTTGCCTAGGCTAAACGCGGCGATGCGAAAAATGTCCAGATCGAGCAGTGGCGATCGAGCCCGCTTCTCCCACCAGACAAAAAAGCCGAGCACACCGACTCCGCTGAGCGCCATCAAACCGATGACGGGATCGCGCCACTGTCCCTTCTGAGCGAGCGCCAGAGCGAACAACAGCGACGAAATACCGATGGCAAAGGAGACGGCGCCGGCGAAGTCGAACGGCTCTTTTTTCTCGCCGCTACCTCTGAAGCTCTCCGCGGGCAAGAGCGCGTGCGCAGCGCCGAAACCGACCATGGCCAGAAAGGCGGATAGATAAAAAATTGAGCGCCAACCGAAGGCATGGGTCAGCAGCCCACCCAAGACCGGCCCAAGGGTATAGCCGAGTGCCGACACCGTGCCGCCGGCGATGCCCATGGCGCGACCGCGTTCTTCCCGCGGAAACAGCGCCGTGACCAAAGCAAAATTATTGGCCATGATGAGCGCGCTGCCGGCCGCTTGTAAGGCGCGGAAAAAAATCAATTGGCCGGCTCCTTGCGCCGCGCCGGCGCCTAGTGAGCTGATCGAATACAAGACAAAACCGGCAAGAAAAAGTTTACCGACACCGAGCAGATCCGCCATCCTGCCGCA
>Ga0163162_10005273_pt1 | contig 12469 bp, 13 predicted proteins | sample S55metaG_FD_115310 | JGI IMG/M metagenome (GOLD analysis project Ga0163162, IMG submission 115310) | Switchgrass rhizosphere microbial communities from Kellogg Biological Station, Michigan, USA - S5-5 metaG | ecosystem: Host-associated > Plants > Roots > Rhizosphere > Soil | place: USA...
GAGCTCCAGTCCACGCCATGCCAGTCTGCCGCGCCGATCTGCGGAATGCTGGCCAGAAACGGCGCGCACAAATAGACCGCGAGCAGCGCTGCGAGCCACGACAACGGTCGCGCGGCGACGCGTTTCATCGAGTGGCGTCGATCACAGCCTGGAGCGACGGCGGCATGGCCTGCGCGTTACCTGTGATAGCGGGCTTGATCACATCGACGCCATGTTCCTTCAGCAGTTCACGACCCTTCGCGCTCAGCAGGAAATTGACGAAGCGCGTTGCGCCCGCAGAGTTCGGCGCATCGCCCAGGATGGCGAGCGTATAGCTTGCCTTCGCCTGCAATTCAGGCGCGGGACGAATGGATGGAATCTTCAGGTCCGATGTTTCGGTGGAATAGAAGAAACCTGCATCGAGTTGTCCCGATTGCAAACGGCCCACAAGCGTTTCCTCAGGCAAGACCTGATCGGGATTTTCGGCGCTGCCAAGCGTCTTTTCGACGAGATCCGGCTGGTGATAAAGATCGGCCGCCTTCGTCACCATCTCGACCGTGAATGCGCCTTTCGGATCCAGCTTGGGATCAGTGCGGCCGATCTTGATGCCCTGTTCCTGCAATACCTGGTCCCAGCGCTTGGTCTTGAACTCGCCGGCAAACTTGCTGCGCGGGTTATAGCCGATCATCAACGGCGATTCCGCGAAAGTCACGTACCACGCGACATGATCGCCATTCGCGGCGCCCATTAATCCTGTGTTGACCTTCGGGCTCGCGCTGATAAAGACGTCGCCGCGCCGCAGCTTCCCCTTGATCTCGTTGGCGATCTTGTTCGATCCCGCCGCGTAGCCCTGGAAATGAAGACCGGTTTTCTTCTCGAACGCGGGACCGACGCTGCGCTCCATCAGGTTGACCAGCGAGCCTGCATACAGGACGTTGACGACGTTGTCGTCGGCTACTGCAGTGTGCGCGAACATCGCGCCGGCCAGCATTGCAACGGACACCATCACCTTACGGATCATCTTGTTCTCCACGTTGTTCGATTTTGATTGAGAGGCACTTGGGCGGGTAATAAAGCGCGTAATAAAGGGCGATATATTACGCTGAGACATACGGAGTTCGCTAGCCCGATCATTAAGTGCAAGCGAGTTTTACGTGGCAAACTGACTCGCGCTGGCCTCGTTGCGCAGGTAAACTTACGGCTTGCCTGCAAACCGGCAAGCACAGCACAACGTGCGTCCTTGTATCGCGGCCCAAGGGCTAGGCCAAGGACGCCGCAACCGGAGATAAATATGCGTACAAGCGCCCGAAATCAATTTATTGGCGAAGTGGTGGATGTCAAACATGGCGCGGTGAACGACGAAATCTTGCTGCGTGCCAAGGACGGCCTCGAGATCGTCTCGGTAATCACCCACGGCAGCGCGACATCGCTCGGTCTTGCTGCGGGCAAGGCGGCGTTCGCGTTGGTCAAGGCGTCGTCGGTTATCGTGATGGTCGATGTGGCGAACAGCCAGACATCGGCAAGAAACAGCTTTGCAGGAACGATCTCGGCCGTGACGCCGGGCGCCGTGAATACGGAAGTCGTCATTACCGTGGCGGGCGGCGCGCAAATCGCGGCCATCGTCACCAACGAAAGCGCTCAACGTCTGGCGCTGGAAACCGGCAAGGTCGCGACCGCTATCTTCAAGGCGTCGAGCGTGATTATCGGCGTGGATGACTAAGCCAGTTTAATTAGTCAGCGGCGAAAGCTCAGTTCAGGGGAACGCTCCTTAAGCTGCTGACGCCGCTTGCTCTTTTTGCGCGATCCACCACATAAAGCGAATGATGCAATGAGTCTATTGCCACGCCGCGCGCATCTTCGAAATCGTTTGCGACTTCAGTCACGGTGTTTTCGGGGGTGATCCGGCATACCGCGGTCGCATTGCACTTTGTGTAGAGCGTGCCGGTTGTATCGATGGCGAGAAGATCTGGGCCGTTGATCTTCACCACCTGCGTTTTCAGGCCGCCCGCGTGTGAATGATCAAGTAATCCGGCAAGGCTGGTCCTGAGAATCATGTTGTTGGCCTGGTCCGAAATCGAGACCACATCGCCTTGCACCACGACACCCACAGGTTTTGCCAATCCTGACAGCACGTTGTGTTCGGCTGCGGCGTGCGTGGATTCGTCGTACGTGATCAGGCTTACGCCGCCCGTCGCCGGCGCGTTGCCTTCCTTGACGAACCACGTTGAAAGCAGTTTCCCCGGGCCGATAAGGGCCAGTCCCAGCCTGCGCCGCGCGGGGTCTATACCGGAGAGCATCGAGACACTTTTATCCGCGCCGACTTCAAACACGGCGCCCGATGTCCCGAATCCAAACCGTTCAATCAGCAATGTGCCCTTGGCCGAGAACGCCACCTGACTCAGCGCATTGGGTTGCCCCGCGACTGCCGGAATGGCGGCAAACGGCACAAAGGTCCTGCCGTCCGTCGATGCAAGCACGCTGTTGGTTTTATCGTCAGTAACGTAGATTTGGCTATCGGCTTGCGCGATAGCGATGCTGTTCGGGCGGGCGTCGAGCGTTATTCGCTGAGGAGCGCTCGCGACTTGCGCGGATCCGCACGCCGCAAGCGACAAGGCCGCTGACGCCGACAATGCGCAAAAGACGATACGCGGGAATCCAATAAAGCGCGCGGTCAAATATGAAAAAACCATTGGCGTTCTCGTGGCGACTGGACCCTTAATATAACGCTTAAGTCTTGGGCGCATTACCGGCTGCGAGCCGCATATGCGAAAAGCTATATGTTCAACATGATCCACGCGCATGTCAGCGTCGCTTTTCGACGTCGTAATATTCCGGTGGATATAATGACGTACCCGTTGTCTGCAACCGGTCCCTGGAGGATAAAGATGAGTGATGCCAACGCTCAGGCACTCGTAGTCGAGGACGCCAAGACTGTCATTTCGCTGGAGGGCGATTTCCTGCGTCCTTTGACGGTCGACCTCGCTGAATTCAGGGAACAACCCACGGTTCTCTCCGATCCTTTCGATCTTCGCTGTTACACGACCAATCGCTTTATCCGAAGCGTGGATACGTATCGTGGCGTGTTACTGAAGGATCTGATTCTGATAGCCGGATTGCGGCCCGAACCTGCGGGTCAGTTCAAGCGGACAGTTTTTATAGCGATAGCGCAGGACGGCTACGCAGTAATTTTCTCGTGGCACGAGCTGTTCAATACGCCCGTGGGAGAGCGCGTCATCGTGGCCTACGAATGTGGCGGCCGTACGATCAGCAGCGAAGAGGGCGCGCCGATTTTGTTTTCCGGAGCCGACATTCTTCCTGCTCCGCGTCATGTGAAACGGCTTGCGCGAATCGTGGCCCAGGTGTTGACGGTCTAGGCCACACGTCAAGCAGTTTTCGAGCGAGCGCGAGTTGCAGCGCTCGCCTCTAAAGCAACAATCAGAACTTGTGGCGCAAGCCGATACGAACCGCAACCTGATTGTTCGCACCCGTACCCGAGTTGCCGAGGAAGCTTGAGCTCGAACCGATTTCCGCCTGAACCGGAACGTTACGGCCATTGACCGTATTGCTGCCCGACGCTTTCTGATACGCCACGATTCCGTAGACATCGGTACGCTTCGAGAACGCATAGTCCAGCACGCTGTTGACCTGATGCCACTTGCCTTCGAAGTGGTCATCGAGCTTCGAGAACGTGTAGCCCAAGCCTGCGCTCAACGCCGGCGTGAATGCGTATTTTCCACCCAGTTCATAGTTGTTCAGCTTCGATTCCGCACCCGTGATCGGCTCGAACTTGGTGTGCGTCCACAGGCCCCAGACCGTGCCGGCGCCAATCATGTAGCGTGCGCCAACGCCGAAGGTTTCCAGGTCACGCAAGCCGCCGGTGTTCACGTTGGCGATGCTCACGCTGAATGCGGGCGTCGCGCCGTTCGGGAAGCGGATATTCGTGTACGCCGCGCCAATGCCAAAAGGTCCTTGCGCATAGTTGACACCCGCGCTGACCGTGCTCGACGAACCTTGCGTGGTCGTCGTGCCGGCAGTGGTGGTCGGCGAACCGGCGAACGATCCTGCCTGGTTCGAGAAGCCGTACAAGGCGCCGAAGGTCAGGCCCGAAAAACCAGCGCTGCTGAACTTGACTGAGTTGTTGATACGGCTGGACGTGAGCTGGTCGAGGTCGTTGATGTGATATGCGTAGTTGCCGGCAGCCGTCTGGCCGCCCATCGAATAGTTGCCTCCGAGGTAATCGGTCGAGAACGAGTATTGACGACCCAGCGTGACCGAGCCAATACCTTTCTTCGCGATACCCACATATGCCTGGCGACCGAACAGTGCACCACCCTGACCAAGCGTGCCGTCGCCGGAACTGAAGCCGCTTTCCAACGTGAAGATGGCTTGCAGGCCGCCACCCAGATCTTCCGCACCGCGCAGGCCCCAGCGGCTTCCCTGAGCGACGCCGTCGCCGTAGCGGATCAAATGGTCGTGTCCCGTAGCCGTCGCGGCATTGCTGACGTAGCTCACGCCGGCGTCGATCAAGCCATAAAGCGTTACGCTGCTTTGTGCATGTGCGACCACTCCGAACGTGCTGAGTGCGGCTGCCGCCACGATCTTCTTTTTCATTGTCTTTTCCTGGATTTGTATTAGGTCGATGCTGCTTAGGTGTGCAGCGATCAGGCTTTTATTGCAGGTACATTTCGATTGCGAAATATCGACCGGAATATAGCGATCGGTTAGCGTTTGGTAAACGTGATTTTCGAGATTGTAGGGTTCCTGACACAATCGCTTGACGGCGCTCGTGGCGTGTCATACTAGTCGCCCGAGTGGCTCAACTCATGCTTGATGCTCATAAATGGCACGTCCCGGCCCAATCCGCAGAACGCGCGCCGACCTGATTACCGCCTCGGCGAATCCGCATTCTTCTGATACTGTTTTATTTGCAACCTTGCTTTCTGCGCAAAGTGAAACGCATCTTCTCGGCTTGTCGTGCACGCAAACTGCCTGGATTTACGAGCGGCATTTCGGCGGCTTGGCGGCGCCTGCTGCAAACGTATTGATTCAATCTCAAGAACACTCGGCATTCATTAAATCGCTTAGCGATTTTCTGCTATGTCATATTGCCGATTCCGTTGAAATAACAAACGCGCAATGCGTGGCGACGATCATCGCGCATGCCTGCTTGCGTCCTGATCATTTATGGCGCGATCTCGGACTTGGCGGACGCGACGAAGTCACGGCCATGCTTGACCGCTATTTTCCGACGCTGGTAAAACGCAATACCGACGCAACCCGATGGAAGAAATTCCTCGCACGAGAACTTGCGCTGTCTTTGGGTATGGCGCCGAGGCCCGCGCCTGGATGTCCCGGGTGCGAAGATTTTGATATTTGTTTTGGTTCCGGGCCATAGTCTGCCGAACTGTCCGTCAAGCCGGCCGCAAATGCCTCGTCCCGCCTTGCTCGTGTATGCTTTCGCGCATGGCCAAATCCACGAAAGAACCCATCACGCCCGTGTCGAATCAACCCGAGGTGCGTTTTCGCATGCGCATCCGGCAGGCGGACGCCGTTGCGATCGGACCGGGGAAAATCGATTTGCTCGAAGCCGTCCGTGAGCATGGCTCCATCTCCGCCGCTGCGCGCAGCTTGGGCATGTCGTACCGGCGTGCGTGGCTGCTTATCGATGAATTGAATGGCACGCTGAAGTCGCCGGCAACATCGTCGGAGACCGGCGGGTCGTCAGGTGGCGGATGTGTGTTGACGCCGGTCGGCGAGAAAATCGTGCGGCTTTATCGCGAGATTGAAGAGGAAGCGGCAAGGAGTTGCTCGCCGCAGATTTCCGCGTTGACCCGAATGATTAAACGCTGACATTCGAATGCGCTTCAACGACGCTCGCCTTAGCCGTGCTTCAAGCAGAAACGCGAGGCCGGCGGTTGAGAAGCAGTTCGCCCAAGCCGCGCCATCAGTTCCATGAAGCTCGCGACGCTCGCGGTCCTCACCGGGTGATAGTCGACCTGATGACGATCGCAGACGCGCTTGAGCAGATTCATCGAATCATGATCGATGCAATCCACCGGAAAGACCACGATATCCGCGCGCGGCAACGCAGCCGCGAACATACCCTTGCGGTCTTCTATGCCGCCGTCGTGCACGATAAAATCGCCGCCCGCCGATTCGACCAGTTGCCTCAACGCCGCATTCGATCCCGGCCGGCCGCCGACATACACCACACGCTTTCCCGCGAGATTTTCGAGGTCCGCGCGGCGCGATCCCGCCTGCTCTCCCTGGGCAAGCATCGCTTGTTCGAGTGCGCCACATTCGGCTTGTACGATGTTAAGCGTAGCGATGCTGTCGTCAAGGCGCGCGCTTAACGTGCGTGCATAATTTTGCTCGTTGATCGCGCGTTGCTCCGCCGCTTCGCGCCGGCTCGTGTGGATTGCCAAGCGTTCGTCGCGGGCAACGAGCGCTTCGCGAAGCATCTGGACTTCGGCTTCAAGGCTCCCCTCCGATACCTCCGGTGCGCGTTGTGCCTTCGCCGACATCTCGGCGAGTTGTTCGGTCAGGTGACGTATGGTTGCATCGCGCTCGGTGCCGAGTTCGTGGAGCTTGCTTTGCTGGCGCTCTATCTTGTCTTTCAGCGCCGCATTGTCTTCCTCTAACGCAACCAGCCGGCGGATGTCTGCACGGTTGGCAGCGCCGACCAGATGAGACAGCATGTGCAAGTCGCCAAACGCAATTTGCCGCACGCTCATGACGGCTTGCGGATGCGTCATCAGCGCCCAGTAAGCGGGGGGAATGTCGCCGCTTTTGAGCGCCTCTTTCCACAGCACCAACAAGGCTTCAGACGTTTTGGCCTTCTCAAAGCGACGCACTGCGCCTGAGTAACGGGCATCGAGTGCCTTCTGCAAGGCCTTCGCTCCCGGGCCGCCTTCTATGGCGAGCTCAACCGCCGCGTGATGAATCTCCAGGTCGCTTGCGTGCTGCTTGTCGAGATCGGCGAATTTGGGAACGAGCTTTCTGAGCTCGTTCGTGCTCAGGCAAGTTCCAATGATCGAGCAATGCAGATGCGAATCCAGATCGACCAGCCGCGCGCGGCGGTTCACGCTGCGAAGCTGTTCATTAGAGGGCGTACAGCATGCATCGGCCGAGAAACCCTTGTAAGCGCCCGCGCCGCTGGCGGATTCGCCTGATGACGTGCGGGCAAAGAGGAAAGGGGGAACGGATTGCACATTCACCTCGAGTCGATCTGGATTTCAAACGGCCGGACAAAAAACGGCACAAAGATTGTCCGATGCACGGATATCGAAATATACCGTCGAATATAACGGTGCGAATTTTAACGGCCGTGCTCGGCGCGTTGCTAGACAGATGCGCCGGCGTTGGTGCGATCGCGATAATGCTGTTCGAGCACATGCTCGACGCAAAGGCCGACGAAGATCGCATCCAGCCGTTTAAAGCCGCGCGCGACGCGCTGCAAGCCCTCGGTTCCGGTTCCAGGCGCAACCTGAAAAACCAGGTCGCGTTGCTGCTCGGCCGAACGCGCTGTTTCTATGGCAAAGCGCAGGTCGTCGATGCGCACGAAGCCCAAAGCGCGCGCGTGATCGTAGAGCGACGACAAAAGCTCGCCGAGCGTCTGCCCGGATGTCGCTTCGAGCGAACGGGCGTCGCCCAGCACATCTTCAAGCATCAATACAAAGCGCGCGACGCTTGCATGAAGGTTCCGGAACGCATCGACAACTTCGCGGATTGCCGCCGTGTGATCAGGATCGCGCGCGGTGTTAAGCGGCGTGATGGCCCCCGACAAAGTATGCGCGATTGAGATTGGTGCAGCGACGCGATGTGAACCTGCCTGTTGCCCGGACATCGGGAACTCCTTGTAATGCTTCAGATAGCGTGTTTTCGTCTGCCGGATGGACGATATCCGGCGTAGGAGAATAGTACCGTGATATACGAAAGAATATAACGGACGCGATAATTTTGCGCCGTTTGTTGGTTTTCTTGGGGCTTGGGAGCGGGGAACTAACGCGCGGACGGGCTTCGTGGTGAAGCCATCTTGAGGTGCGGAGGGTGCGAACGGGTGCAGGCGAAAGCGCCGGGATTGCCCCGGCGCCACGGTACTTAATAAGCCGGCAAGACCGGACGCGTTTCGATCGAATGCCGGATCAGCGCTTCAACCTCGCGCCTTTCGTCACCTGCAAGCGGCAGGCGCGGCGGGCGGACCGGTTCGGTGCCGAGACCGGCCAACGCTTCTGCAAGCTTGATGTTCTGCACGAGTTTCGTGGAAACATCGAGCGCGAGCATTGGTGCAAACCAGCGGTAGATCGTGCGCGCTTCTTCCAGGCGCCCTGCCTTCAACAGCTTGAAAATGGCGACTGTTTCGTCAGGGAAAGCGCACACGAGTCCGGCGACCCAACCGCGCGCGCCCATCAGAATGGCTTCCATTGCGAGATTATCCACGCCACAAAAAAGCGCATAGCGATCGCCGACAGCATTGATGAGATCGGTAAACCGGCGCACGTCGCCGGCCGATTCCTTGATCGCAACGAACTTCTTTTCGTCGGCGAGTTCAGCGAACATATCGGGCGTGACGTCCACGCCGTAAGCGAGCGGATTGTTGTAGACCATTATTGGCAGCGCACTGGCGCTGGCGATCACGCGGTAATGATTCAGCGTCTCACGGCGATCGGACACGTAACGCAAGCCTGGCAAAACCATATAACCTACGGCGCCGTGCTTCACGCCGAGTTCGGCCTGTCGGCATCCGTCGAGTGTGCTGTTTTCAGCAATGGTCAACAGCACCGGCACGCGATCCTGTGCTGCGTCTACGGCGATATCGAGCACGTCCAGCTTTTCGTCAAGGGACAGCGTGGATGCTTCGCCAAGCGATCCACACACGATGATGCCGTCAACTCCTGCGCTGATTTGTGCTTCGATATTCTTCTTGGTCCACTCGCGATCTATGCTGAAATCGGCATTGAACTTGGTCGTTACGGCGGGCATGACGCCTTCCCAGATATGTGACACGGCAGCGCTCCTGACAATATTGAATTGAATAGAGTCTAAGCATTGCAAAACGGTTGGTCTTGCATCAGACGCGCAAGCCAAGTGCCGATTTCGGCATAGAAATTTTTGCTGGCGCCTCTTTAAATCAAGCGGCGAAAGTACGCTATGCCAGACGCAGTAATTATGCTGAAATCGGCATGCAACACGCCTAGCGCGACCAAGACGCAACGCGCCCCAATTCCTACGATGACAGCATGAAAACCCTGAACTTCATCGACTCGCACACCGGTGGCGAACCGACGCGCCTGGTCGTGTCCGGCGGGCCTGATCTCGGCACCGGCACGCTGACCGAGCGCTTTCGCAATCTGCGCGAACACCACGACGACTGGCGCGCGGGCGTCGTCACGGAACCACGCGGTTCCGACGTCGTCGTGGGCGCGTTGTTATGTGAACCGGATAATCCCGAGTGCGTGGCGGCGGTCATCTTTTTTAATAATGTCGGCTACCTCGGCATGTGTGGTCACGGGACAATAGGCCTGGTTGTATCGCTCGCTTATCTTGGGAAGATCGGTGCAGGATCACACAAGATACAGACCCCGGCGGGCGTGGTGGAGGCGACGCTCAATGGAGACGGCAGCGTGAGCGTGCGCAACGTTCCTGCATATAGATACCAGCACGCGGTCACCGTCGATATCCCTGGTCACGGACCGCTTGCGGGCGACGTCGCCTGGGGCGGCAACTGGTTTTTCCTCGCAGGAAATCACGGCCAGGAACTCGCAGCAAGCAACATCCCGCAATTGACTGCATTCGCGGACGCTGTGCGCATTGCGCTGCAGGCGCAGAACATCACGGGCGCTGATGGCGCGGTTATCGATCACATTGAATTGTTCGCGGATTCGCCGCGTGAGGGCATCGATAGCCGCAACTTCGTGCTGTGTCCGGGCAGCGCGTACGATCGCTCTCCGTGTGGGACGGGCACGAGCGCGAAGGTCGCGTGTCTCTCGGCCGACGGCGAGCTTGCGGAGGGCGAAATATGGCGGCAGGAGAGCATTATCGGCAGCGTGTTCGATGCATGCTATCAGCGCGTAAGCCCCGCAGACAAAGTGGCGGTGATCCCCGTCATCACAGGCCGCGCGCACATCATGGCGGAAGGACGCCTTTGTTTTGACGATACCGACCCGTTCGCCCGAGGCATCCACGCTGCCTGACGCGCTTGCGGTCATTACCAATTTTGGCGCGCGCGTGCCGCCTCTATAATCGGGCGCAACGCAGTGCGCCTTCGCATGAGCTACCAACACGGGCGCAACTCGCGGACATCGACGACGCCAGCGAGACGCGAATGATCACTACGACGGACCGTCCGGCGCCTCGCGCGCATGAACACGGGGCTGGCCTGCATGCCGCGCTGCATCTGGCTGCGGGCGCCTCGACGCTCGATTCCATGCTCGAGCATTTCAGGCTGCTGGAGCCGGTATTCGACGCGATGCCCGACATCGTGTTCTTCGTCAAAGATGAGGAGGCGCGCTACGCGTTGGTGAACCGTGCGCTTGCTTCGCGCTGCGGCTTGAAGGACAAGTCCGGGCTGCTGGGCAAGACGGCGGAAGAAGTTTTTCCGCAGCGTTTCGGGCGCATTTACACGGCGCAGGACCGCTCGGTCATCGCGCAAGGCAACGCAATGATCGACCAGCTGGAACTGCATCTCTATCCGGCACGTCAGCCCGGCTGGTGCATGACGTCGAAACAGCCGTTACACGATGCGCACGGCAACGTCGTCGGCCTGGCGGGAATTTCGCGTGACTTGCAAGCCGATGAAAGCACGCATCCCGCGTATAGCCGGCTGGCGGCCGTGGTCCAGCATATCCAATGCAATTTTGTGCAGCCGCTGAACATGCCGCATCTCGCGTCCATGGCGAACATGTCCATCGCGCAACTCGAACGCTATTTCCACAAGGTGTTTCATCTGACGCCAAGACAGGTATTGCTCAAGACGCGGCTCGATGCCGCCACGGCACTCCTGGTCACGCACGACAAGGTGACGGACGTGGCGGCATTGTGCGGATATACGGATCACAGTGCGTTCACACGGCAATTCAAGGCAACCGTAGGCCTGACGCCAACTGAATATCGTGCGTTGCTGCGCTCGCATAACCCGGCTGTAAAGAATGCCGGCGTTGCGTATTCAGGCCAATAAATCTGATCTTTCGATGCAATTCGGTGCGCCATAATTTACTTGTTGACCGGCTCGAACCCCGCTCAAAAATCCCTTGCAAACACGGACAGCAGCAGCGCAAACGCTTGTGCAGCAAGGCTGGCGCGGTCATTGCTCATGCACTTTCTGCGGTCGGTCTGTTTTTTGCTCCCATGATTAGTCGAAAGCAATGAGGCATACTGCGCCCGTTGAAAATTTTGAACCGTGCACTGTTCGACACCGGCGTGCTCGGCTTACAACACGGTGCCGCATGGATCTCGCGCCGTTGTGCTGCAATTGGCAAATGTTGGCGAAGAGTAGGGAGACGCAGCAGCGACATCGGCACCGGAATCCTGTTTGAGCTGTACGAAAAGATAATGATGAATGAAGTAGCGAGACTGGGACATGCCCGGATTGTGCTGGTCGAAGACGATCTGGAAAGCAGGGAATCACTGCGTATGTTGTTGGAGGAGGAAGGTGCGGACGTGGTTGCCGTTGCCGATGCCGAAGAGGGCGCGGAGACCGCCATTCGCGTTCTGCCAGATGCGGTGATCTGCGATATCGACTTGCCGATGATGGACGGCTTCTACCTGATCCAACGTTTGCGCGACCATGAGATTCGAGGCAATCTCACGCCGTCGATTGCGATCGCGCTGACTGGCCATGATGGCGATGAATACCGCTTGCGAAGTATCGGCGAGGGGTTCCAGCATTTCATGACCAAGCCCGCGCACCCGGATGCCCTGGTTACGCTGATCCAGCAGTCGCTCAGCGCGCGGGTTTTGTCTTAGGCAGATGCCTTAAGCAGTTCGCGGCGCTCAGCGTTAGTTTTCGAGCGCCGCACCCGCCTAAGACCGGTCGCGATTTCGTGCCCGGGTCGCACCCGTAATGACCGCGATTCCAAGCAGAATCACATCGACGATCAGGATGGTGTGCTGCGTCACGTGCATGGCGACCAGGGCCCACGAAACGCCACCGATCAAGATCAGCCAGCCGACGAGATAAATCACCAGGGTCATTGGTTTGTCCTTTGCGTGCGTGCGCGTTGATGTTGATATGAAACCTGCAGGGCGGATTGTCGCCACGCATAAAATGGGCCTGGCACGCTGAATAACATATAAAAAATCGAGGACCGGCTCGGTTTCCCGACGCCCCGCGCGAGCAGCCCTGTTGTATTCTTTGCGCGTTCGCGCCCGGACTTCAACCCTCATGGCAAAGCCCACATGCTCATAGTTCATCACCTCAATAATTCCCGCTCCCAACGCGTGCTCTGGATGCTGGAAGAACTGGGCGTCGAATACGACATTAAGCGTTATC
>Ga0163162_10005275_pt1 | contig 12468 bp, 13 predicted proteins | sample S55metaG_FD_115310 | JGI IMG/M metagenome (GOLD analysis project Ga0163162, IMG submission 115310) | Switchgrass rhizosphere microbial communities from Kellogg Biological Station, Michigan, USA - S5-5 metaG | ecosystem: Host-associated > Plants > Roots > Rhizosphere > Soil | place: USA...
CATCTAATGTCATCTCTTCTATATGTTTATGTTTGTGGCTTTTGGCCAGCTAACTTAGTGAGCTCCCTGGGTTGATAAATAGTAGTAATAAACCGGCATGGCGGCAAAAGCCAGCGGAATAATAACCGCAAACAGCCATGTGCCAATAAAATAAACTACCGGGGTATATTTACGGTGTACCCAGCCCAGCGTGCGGAACGCGCTCTGGAAACCATGCAGTAAGTGAAATGCTACAGCGCCCATCGCTATTACGTAAAATATTACGTAAATAATGTTGCTAAAGCTGTAAGCCACACGTGCGTGCAGATCTTTCACTCTTACAACTTCCACATTGTTTTCGGTTGATACAGAGTGACTGAATTCGGCGTTAGCTGGTGTGTAATCACTAACTTTTGTTTCGCCGGTTGCCAGATCGGTACGGTACTCTTTGAAGCCCATGGTTTTGTCGTTGTGGTAACGGAACCAGAAATCGCCCATGTGGATAACGATGAACAGGAACATGATGGAACCCAGCAGGCCCATGTTTTTTGATGACCACGAGGCATCAGATTTTGCCGCTACTGCATAGCGTACAGGACGGGCTTTACGGTTTTTGACAGTCAGGATCAAACCGTATAGTGCATGCACTAAAATGGAAAGGTACAACAGGTATGCAATAACTTCAATAGGCGGAAAATGCGTAAGGAAGTTGGCATACACGTTAAAACTGAAACCGTTATCGTTGTTAAACAACAGCAGGTTGCCGCCTACGTGCACAATCAGAAACGTGCACAGAAACAAGCCTGTTAAAGCCATGATCAGCTTTTTGCCCAGCGACGAGTTTAAGGTTTGTTTGAATTCGCTCATTATGAATTGGATTTATTAGGCAAAAGTATTTATTAAATAACAAAACATAGAAGAGGTTTTGGCTTATTGAAGATCAAAAAGCTATTTAGAATCAATCTAAAACAATGTGCTGGCATTCAACACACAAATACAATGCTATGACAGGTAATTTGTTGAAATAAAGCGTGTTTTACGGGATAGATTTAGGCTATGGGGATAACCTTATCTTTTAATACAGCAAAGATCCTGTCGGTTTGAACACTCCGGATAGCTACCCGGCCGGTGAATTTCCCAAAGGAGGGTAAGATTGCCTGCCTGCTGCCAAAGGCAAAACATGGCAGTGTGATGCTTTGCCGGCCCCGGCCGCTCAGGTTTACCCCGGGATGGTTGTGGCCACAAAAAACATAGCCAGCAACTTCCTGCTGATCATGGGCAAGCGGATGGTGCATCATCAGGAAGGGGCCAATCAATAATTCATCATGCAGTTCGATATTCAGGTTATGATAGTGCTTATCGTCAATGATATCGTGATTGCCGCGGATGAGGATGATCTGTAATGCCGGGAACTGACTTCGCCACAGAATAAACCAATCCCAGTCGTTATTCATATCACTGTGAAACAGATCGCCCAGGAAAATTAACTTCTCTGGTTTGTGTTCGTAAATCAGATCGGAAAGTACTGCGAGGTCGCTTTGTTCCATATCCCGTGGTACTGCTATGCCGGCTTTGCGGAAATGCCCAACCTTGCCCAGGTGTACATCGGCAACTATCAGCGCTTTTTGCTGCTGCCAGTAAATGGCTTTTTGTGGTAGTAATAAAAGATCCTGCCCCAGCAGGTTAAATGGAGTAGCCGCACTTATCATAACGGGGCAAAGTTAATACGAATAAATTTATTTGAATTGGTTGGCCTTGTTGTACCCGGTATGAAAATCTTATTGAAAAGTTTTTGTCATGGGGAGTATTTAAATCCGGAGGGCTCTTAAGGAGCAAAGACATTAAACAAAAAGGGCCTGTCACCCTGAGCTTGTCGAAGGGGCGTGCGCAGAGGCCTGCACACCATGCTTCGAGTGCCTCACATGACACCCGTTTTAATCATGTCATGCTGAGGAACGAAGCATCTTCTTCGCCCTGTATGTCCATTATGTTTATTTAAGAAGATGTTTCGCTATCACTCCACATGACAAGTAGTTTAGTCGATGAAATTTAGTTGAAAATATTTTCAATAAGGGTGTAACCTGTTTAAAAAACGTGTGGTCATAGTTTACAAATACACCACAACGGGGTATTTACAGAGAGAAAAAACAAAATTAACTTAATTAAAAAAACAAATATTATGGGCGCAGGTGAATTAGGTGTATTAGCAGGAATTATAATACCCCTCAGCTTATTCGCAATGATCTTCGGGATCGTTTACTTAAACAAACGGGAGAAATTAGCTATGATTGAACGCAACATGGATCCAAGGAGTTATAAACCACAATCAGCTCCTTATCAAAATTTAAAATGGGGCTTATTGCTCATTGGTTCAGGTATCGGTTTATTTTTAGCCTATGTTTTAAACCGTGGCATATTCAATAGTTTTGACGACGATGTTTTCTTTTTATACGTGGCACTGATCGCTATTTTTGGAGGAGCGGGGCTGTTTGTATCGTACCGCATCGAAAAAAAGGAAGTGCTGGATAAAGAAGATCAGCGTATCGAAAAACTGTAAGCGATTTAATCAATATTATTTATAGCTCCAGCCCTTTGGCGGAGCTTTTTTTGTTTGCGGCCAATAAGTATATTCGCCCGATAAATCAGGGCTTAAACCATGTCATTAGCAAACAACAAAGCGCTTAGTTGCAGTAATTGCGGCGGACAGCTTGAATATAATTATACCCAGGAAATCAGCAAATGCCTTTATTGCGGTAGCGAATTTAAAAGGGATGAACCTCAAAAAGAGCGTCAGGATAAGCCCCAGAAAAACCGTCAGGATAAATCCGATCAAAGGCCTCGTTTTGTAGAAAGACCAACTACTATACCAGAAGAAAATAAGGTTATATATGATATGGTGTTTAGTCCAAGGCCACAGTTTTGGAAGGCTTTTCTATGGGGATTAGGTGCCTGGGCATGCTGGATGTTTATATCACCAATAATTGGGGCAATTTGTGTTGCCGTCAGTGGTCGCCCGGAAATGCCTAACAATATCTTCTCCAGTATGCCCTGGGGAGTGTATTGGTTTTTAAGGGGGCTAATATTCTGTTTGGTTTGGCCGTTTTTGCGTACCCGTGTTTTTTACAGAAGATATTAACCGGTTACTCAATCCCGTACCGCTCTTTAAATAAATTTAAATGGTGGCGTTCATGCCCGGCCAGCATAAATACAAATGCCGTAACGGTAAACAAATGGTTACTGGCTATGCCATTGCGATTTAACTGCTCGTTGCTGAAAGCTTTAACCATATAAAGGTTGCCCTTGCGCAAAGCCCTGAACTCTTCGGCCAGATCTTTTATATTTTGACTGTTGAAATCGGTGTTGTTAACATAAACGTCCTGGTCAAAGCCCGGCAACTCGATATGATTGCGCGAAAACACCAATGCCCTGTAAGCAAACGTACGCTCGGTATCGATCATATGGCCCAAAGCTTGTTTAACTGTCCATTTGCCGGGAGCGTACGCATATAAACCCTGCTCATCGGTTAAATTACTGAAAAGCTGGTAGCTGATCTCCATTTGCTGTTCAAGCATGTTAATTACATCGTTGTCGCCAACAAGGCCCACATATCCTGCTGCAAACGGCGAATAATCACCTGGTTTTGGTTTTGTTATCATTACGCGTGTTTTTTAATACTATCCTGAAAGTTGTTCCCTTCCCTATTTCCGAATCTTTTACAAATACCTGTCCGTTATGGTAGTTTTCCATGATACGTTTGGTGAGTGATAAGCCCAGCCCCCAGCCACGTTTACGGGTTGTATAGCCCGGCTGAAAAACGGTATCAAACTTGGAGCGTGGGATGCCTTTGCCGGTATCTGTAATATCAATAAAGATCTGGTTTTTTACTTTGTTGCCGCTGATTTCTACCTTAATGCTTCCCTTGCCCTCAATGGCGTTAACAGCATTTTTTAGTAAATTTTCTAATACCCAGTCAAACAGCGGAATATTAAGCCCCGCCTTAAGATGCGGGTTGCCCGTCATTTCAAAGCTGATATTTTTGCTTACGCGAACCTTAAAATAGTCCACAAAATCTTTAACTACGGCATAAACACCATGTTCTTCCAACACCGGTTTTGATCCGATCTTTGAAAAACGGTCGGCCACAATTTCCAGTCGTTTTACGTCGTTTTCCATTTCAGCCATCAGCACATCATCTTCGGCATTGAATTTCTCCTTCATCAATTCAATCCAGGCCATGAGCGATGATATTGGTGTTCCCAGTTGATGTGCCGTTTCCTTGGCCAAACCCACCCAAACCTGGTCCTGCTCCGATTTTCGCGAGGAGCTGAAGGCTGTATAAGCCATTAATAAAAATATAGCAATTACCGTAAGCTGTACGTAAGGGAATAGCCGAAGCTGCGTAAGCAAGGGAGAATCTTTGTAATAAACATAATTGTTATCGCCCAAAACTTTAAACTTTATGGGTGCGTGCTGGCCTTTCATGTATTGCAGCTCATTCTCGAAATAAGTCGGATCGTATTTTTTTCCTTTTTTATTTTCGGCTTCCAGCTTGTTATAGGTTTTAGTGGTGTCTAATCCGCGCCATAAAATGATCTCGTCTTTTTCGTCGGTGATAATGGCGGGTACGGTTAAACTGTCACGTACAGAAATTACGTAACTGAAAAAATCGTCATCGTCTGAGTTTAATAACTGCCTCATGGTCATGGCCCAAACCTGGGCACGGGTACGCTCAGAACGGGCAATGTTTTTTACCAGGTAGCTGGTGTAAAATAATGAACCGCTGGCAATTACTACTGCAAAAGTGAGGAGTAAATATTTCCAACGTTTTTTCTGTTGATATGGGTTCATGCTGGGCACAGCCCAAATAACGTAAAATTGCTTTGTAAAATATAATTTTTGTTGGAGAGTTCATGGTTGATGGTTCATAGATCATAGTTGATGGATTATAGAAGCAATATCTCCAACAGGAGCAGCTATGATCTGTGAATCATTAGCCTGCTTGCAAATACTATGAACTATGATCCATGAACTATAAGCTTTCGGCCGAATAACCTATCTTTGCCCCCATCATGACCGATAAAAAAGTAAGAGTCCGTTTTGCGCCGAGCCCTACAGGTGGTTTACACCTTGGCGGTGTGCGCACTGTGTTGTTCAACTATTTATTCGCCAAAAAACATGGCGGCGATTTTGTTTTAAGAATTGAAGATACCGACCAGACACGCTACGTGGATGGTGCCGAAGAATATATTTTAAACTGCCTGAAATGGTGCGGCCTCCACCCCGATGAGAGCCCTGTTGCCGGCGGCCCTTATGCTCCATACCGTCAAAGTGAACGTAAACCGCTTTACCGGGAGTATGCCGAACGCCTGGTTATGGAAGGCCATGCTTATTATGCCTTTGATACTGCCGAAGAGCTTGACAAGAACCGTAAGGAGATCCCTAACTTCCAATATGGGTTAGCCTATCGCCATACTTTGCGCAACTCATTATCATTACCGCAACATGAGGTTGACGAGCTGCTTGCCGCCGGAACGCCACACGTGATCCGCATCAAAATGCCGGAAGGCGAAACCGTGAGTTTCAATGATATGATCCGCGGGTATGTGAGCTTTGAAACCGGTTTGGTTGATGATAAAGTATTGTTAAAAGCCGATGGTATGCCTACTTATCATTTGGCTGTTGTGGTTGATGATTTCCTGATGAAGATCACCCACGCGTTCCGTGGCGAGGAATGGTTGCCTTCGGCACCAGTGCATTTGCTGCTTTGGGAGTACCTGGGCTGGAAAGCCGATATGCCACAATGGGCGCACCTGCCGCTGATATTGAAACCAGACGGTCACGGTAAACTCAGCAAGCGCGATGGTGCCCGTTTGGGTTTCCCTGTTTATGCTATGAATTGGTTCGATGCAAAATCGGGCGAGTTAACTCCGGGCTTCCGTGAGCTTGGATTTTTACCCGAAGCATTCCTGAACCTGCTGGCCACTTTAGGCTGGAACGATGGTACTGAACAGGAAATTTTTACGCTGGACGAACTGATCGATAAATTTTCGATAGAACGGGTTAATAAATCGGGCGCGAAGTTTGATTTTGAAAAAGCTAAATGGTTCAATGCCGAGTGGATCAAGAAGTCTGAAGCCGAAAGCCTGAAGTCGGGAGTTGTCAATGTATTGGCTGATAAAGGAATTGTTGTTAAAGATGAGGAGTATCTTGTAAAGGTTATCAATCTGATCAAAGATCGTTGCGTGCTGTTGCCTGATTTTTATCAGCAGGCAGGGTTCTTTTTTGAACAGCCTGCAGCATATGACCTTAATGCCGTTAAGCCAAAATGGACAGATACCAAAACAGAATTTTACCATGCGTTCATTGCTTTACTGAATAATGAGGCAGCTATTGAAGCCCATGACCTTGAAGCTAAGTTCAAAGCCCTCGCCGAAGAAAAAGGCTTAAAGGTTGGTGACGTAATGCTGCCTTTCCGTATTATGCTGGTTGGCGGTAAGTTTGGCCCGCATGTGTTTGATATTGTTGCCCTGCTTGGTAAAGAAGAGACCATCAGCAGGATTGAAAAGGCGCTTGTGGCGTTTACTGCACCAGCTGTTTAATAAAAAACTATCTCGTTGCGAGCGCAGCGTGGCAATCTCGTAGCTATGCATATTCAATATGCCTAGCTACGAGATTGCCACGTCGCTCCTGATGCTTTTACCCAGGCCGCTCCTCGCAATGACATGGTTTTTAAGAGGGTTATTTAAGCTTCACCAACTTCTCCCCTTCCAAAACAGGAATAGCAGTAGTCAGATCAACCTGCAAACAAAACTCAATATCTTTTTCGATACCTAATTTTTTAAGGCGCTCGCCGTGAGATGTTTTCTTGAGATAAACATTGATATCGTGTTTTCCGACCTGGAAAAGGTCGTTAGCGGCGATAGCAGCATCATCCAGTACAAAGCCTTTATCTTTTAACTGTTCAATTACAGCACCAGCAAACAGGGTGTCTTCCAAATTGAAATTGTTTTTCCAGCCGGCGCACACCAGCAATACATTTTCGTTTTGGGTGTTAAGCCAATTGCTCAAAGCGGTAAGGTTCAGGAATGAACCAATAGCGATTTTTTTAGCGCTGCGCGATAGATGAAGCGCATGTGTGCCGTTGGTAGTGGTTAACACTATTGTTTTTCCGGCTACTTTTTCTTTAGTGTATGAAAATGGCGAGTTGCCAAAATCAAAACCTTCAACTACCGATCCGTCGCGTTCTGCGGCAAGAAGGTAATCCAGCCCTTTCTCTCTATACGCGGCACACTCCTCAACTTGTGATACCGGTATAATAGCCTCAGCACCGTTTTCAATACCATAACATATAGATGATGTTGCCCTGAAAATATCAATAACCACTACAATATAATCTTCCACATTAAAAAGTGGCAATAGTGCAGGGGTTAGGCAAACGTTTAATTCCTTTTTCATTTGTGATTGGTCATTATGTCATTGAGTCATCAGGTCATTGGTTGAGTCAATAAAAAAATGACTTAATGACCCAATGACCTGAAAGGAATGACCTATTTATAAAACGGTGGTTTTACAATCTGCGCTTTAATTTTGTTATCCCTTATGCTGATGTAGATCTCGGTGCCTTCTTTGGCGAAAGCAGTATCTACATAACCCATACCAATAGCTTTTTGTAACGATGGCGATTGTGTGCCCGAGGTTACTTTACCAATGGTATTGCCATCGGCATCAACTATCACATAGTCGTGACGAGGGATACCACGGTCAATCATTTCAAAGCCTACCAGTTTACGGCTTACACCGGCTTGTTTTTGAGCTTGTAATGCTTCGGCATTGGTAAATTCTTTGTTGAATTTGGTTACCCAGCCTAAACCGGCTTCAAGCGGAGAGGTAGTATCATCTATGTCGTTACCGTAAAGGCAAAAGCCCATTTCTAAACGGAGGGTATCACGTGCACCCAAACCAATTGGCTTAATACCGAAAGGTTCGCCTGCTTTGAAAATAGCATCCCAGATCTGTTCGGCATATTGGTTTTCAAAATAGATTTCAAAACCACCAGCACCGGTATAACCTGTGGCAGATATCACTACGTTGTCAACGCCTGCAAATGTGCCTTTTGTAAAGGTGTAATATTCCATCGATACCAGGTCGGTATCGGTGAGGCTTTGCAAAGCTTCGGCAGCTTTGGGGCCCTGGATAGCCAGCAGTGATGTACGGTCGGAGATGTTTTTCATATCTACGCCGTTTGTATTGTATTTGGAGATCCAGTTCCAGTCTTTTTCAATATTTGATGCATTAACCACCAGCATATAGGTTTTCTCGTCTATACGATAAACCAGCAGGTCATCAACAATGCCACCATCTTCATTAGGCAGGCACGAGTACTGCACTTTGCCATCATATAATTTTGAGGCATCGTTGCTGGTAACACGCTGGATAAGATCAAGCGCGTTTTCGCCTTTCAAAATGAATTCGCCCATGTGGCTTACGTCAAAAACACCAACGGCCTTACGCACGGTTTCGTGTTCGGCGTTAATGCCTGCATATTGAACGGGCATGTTGTAACCGGCAAATGGAACCATTTTGGCGCCGGTTTTTACGTGGATATCGGTTAATGCGGTATTCTTCATCGTCAACTTAAATATGGCCGCAAAGGTAAATATTCTGAAGCGTAATCAGTACCGTTGATTGGTTTTGATTTCGCTGATTAAAATGATTCGAAAAAACAAGATCGTCATTGCGAGATTACGAAGCAATCCCAAGCTATACAGGGCGGATCTGCTAATTGGGGATTATTAATAATTCATGTTCCCTCAGGGTCTCTCGCAGAGGACCCTGAGGTTCGCCGCATTCTAAGCTATTAACGGGGGTATCCAGAGCAGCAAACAAGATTGTACTGCATGACGTATACATCAGGGTCCTCTGCGAGAGACCCTGATGGGACGGTAAATTGATTTTTTTTTAAATAACAAAGCCGGTTAACGTTACATTAACCGGCTTTATATTGAAGTAAAATACTTTATACTTTCTTAAGCGTTTCCATCAGCACCGGAATTTTTGGCACTTTAGGGTACGACTGAAATAGTTTACCATACTTGTTATAAATGGCTATGTATGGGGTGGTTTGTACACTGTAAAATTTCTGTACCAGGTACGTATAACCTTCGGTGCCTATAGTGATGTTGTGGTATTTAGCCAGATCAAAATCGCGCTGAAAGGTTTGGATACCTTTTAGCATAGGCATAAAGGTGATCATCACGATCTGCACATCTTTTAACTTGGGCAATTCGGGTTTCAGATCGTACATCAGGTGCTGGCAATGGCTGCAATCGGGCGAAAAATAGATCACCATTACCGGTTTGTTCTTTTTTAAATTAGCAGGAGTAACGTAAACACTGTCTGTAGTGAGGATGTGATATGGCGGTAAGCCCGTGTTGGCAGGAGGCGTTTGTGCCTGGCTGCAACCGGTGGCAATGATCAGACAAAGCAGTAAATACAGTTTCTTCATTATTTTAATTAGCGTTTAATAAGCATAGTTACAATATTTTTAGCTTTCAAGCAATTCAATTTGCCAGGCAACATGCTCTTCAGTTACCGGGAATAACGCGTTTTCGCGCACGGTATGATACACCGCCTCAAATATGCCGTTATAATTACCTTTCGGTGACTTGATCCACTCCACCGTTTTTTGTCCGTCGGCACCCATCAGTACCAGTTTGCCGTCGCTGCCTTCGGGTTCAATACCAAAACCTTCGTCAGTTGGCATCATATCGGCATCAAGCTGGGCTTCCTGTACGTCGGTACGCATTTTAACAAAACTGCCCAATGTACCATGCACCACAAAGCCGTAAGTGTGTTCGGCAATGAGTAGTCCCGAAGTAAGGTAGACATTAAGCTGGTTAGGGTATTTAAGGTGAATATTGAAATAATCGTCAACCTGCGAGCCTGGCCTGTGCGCCGCGGTAGTTTTTTCATAGCTCAATGGCCTGCCGAAAATGCTGATGGCATTATCAACCAAATGTGCACCAAGATCATAAGTAAGGCCACCTCCCGGAACGCCGGCTGTTTCCTTAAATTGTTTTACGCCGATGGCCATGCGGTACCTGTCCAGCCTGAAATGCACTTCGATCAACTCCCCTAACCTGCCGCTTTCAATTACCTCCTTTACCGAAAGGAAGCCGCTATCATAACGGCGGTTTTGGTAGATCATCACTTTCAGATCGAGCTTTTTACCCAGGTCATATAGTGCTTTTACCTCGCTTGAAGTTACGGCGGCCGGTTTTTCGATCAAAACATGCTTACCTGCGTTAAGAGCTTGTATGGCATAATCAAAGTGGGTATTGTTAGGCGTGTTAACAACAATGAGTTCTATCTCGTCATCATTAAGCAGCTGGTCGATGGTATCATAGCTGATCACGCCGGGATATTTTTTGCCGGCCTTTTTTTCATGGCGCTCCACTACGGCTTTAAAAGTAAAACCCGGATTGGTAGTTAAAAACGGGGCGTGAAAAATCCGTCCCGACATTCCGTAGGCCATGAGGCCGGTTACTATTGGTTTCGACATAATGTTTATAGTAGATTTTGCTGTGTTAAAAGTATCGTTTTAGCTACACCTGTACAAACAATTAAAAAGAAAAAGGGAGATTGTTACATCTCCCTTTCCCGTTCTGAACTAATCAATAACTGATTATTTCAAACCCTTTTGGATAGCCTCAATTTCGGCTAAATGGTGTTGGATAACCGGTAATGTTTTGGCAGCAAAGGCTTTCAGATCGGCATCTTTGCAGTTTTTTGAAGCATCTTCAAACAGTGATTCAACCTTTTTATGCCCGCCAACCATGGCATCAACATAGGCTTTATCAAATTCGGCCCCTGATTTTGCAGCAAGCTCGGTTTTCTTTTTCTCATGCTCTTCATCCGGTGCCGATGGCAGGGTAATGTTTTTGGTTTTGGCGATGGCCATTAACTCATCGTTTGCCTTGGTATGGTCGGTGACCATCATTTTGGCAAAGTCTTTTACTTTGGCATTGGTTGCCTTTTCGCTTGCCAGCTGACCAATAGCAACTTCGGCTAAGCCTGCATTGGCTGCGTCGGTTGCAAATTTTGCATCATCGGCAGTAACGGCAATTCCTGTTTTACCTGTGGTGGTGGTGTCTTTAACCTTGTTGGCGCTGTCGGCGGTATCTTTTACAATTGCCGAGCTATCAACAGCACCGCTTTTAGCTCCGCCGTTACAGGCCTGGAACGATAAGGCCGCAAGTGCCATCATCGCCATTAAACTTAATCTTTTCATAGTAGGTGTTTTATATTGTTTTTAAGGTTAACATTTTATACTTAATTAAGTTTGATTTTCTTATTTGTAAAATCCAAAGACGGGGTGTTTTGGGGACTCTACGTTAATATTTAGTTTTTAATAAATATTTAACATTTGTTTAAAAGCACTTTTATAAGTTGTGATATATAATAACACGACTAAATTATACCTGATATGTTAATAGGGTCATTGTTTTTGGGCAAAGTGCATGAGGTTAACGGGCAGTGGATAGAGACCAAATTTGTAGTTATTGGCATTCCGCTGTTTCCTACCAGTTCCATGTTGGTAACCCGCTCGGCCTGGCGAAGCCGGAATGGGTTTGATATTCCGCTGAACCACCAAAGTATTATTGCAGGCTATGCGCGCATAGTTTCGCTGATCATGGCTTTTATTGCTTTAGTTTTCTTTTTTATTGAGAGGGACTCAACAGCTTTATTAGTTGGAGTTACCGGCTTGGTGCTGTGGTTATATTTTTATTTTGTGTTTGGAAGCGCCGATACGGCAGAGGCCGAGGAACGCAAAAAAATGGGCGACCTTACCGGTCTTTATATCAAACCGGAATGGCTTGATCATAACGATGCTTACGGGATCTACGAACGCCTCGAAAAAAAATACCGCGCAGAGTTTGATGGGGCCGATTGGCTTAGCGATTTGCAGCAAAAGGAAATAGCGCCGACAAAGTATCCGCTGCTCTATGCGCTATCACGTTTTAATTATTCGTTAGGGGCTACTGAATGCAACAGGAAGCTGTTTGAAAAGGCAGATAGTTTATACTTGTAATACAGGTTTGCGTTTATTTTAGCTTATGGCGATAACACGCGAAGAGTTCGGAAGATGAAAATATCTCTATTCTTAAATAAAAAAATATGTCATTGCGAGCGTAGCGCGGCAATCTCGTAGCCAATGCATGTCCGCCCTGTATAGCTACGGGATTGCCGCGTCGCCCCAAGTGCTTTTGCCCACGCCGCTCCTCGCAATGACATGGCTTTTTTAACCAGCATTTCAACTGATCTGAATCTTCCGAACACCAACAACGGAGAGTAAACATAGACCGGTTTATAGAATCATCGCTCCCATCAAAAAGTTTACACCCTGCATTCCCCCGCATCATATAAAAACATAACTTTGCCCCTGCAAAATTTAATACCATGAGTTTCAGAACCGAACACGATACCATG
>Ga0163162_10005276_pt1 | contig 12467 bp, 10 predicted proteins | sample S55metaG_FD_115310 | JGI IMG/M metagenome (GOLD analysis project Ga0163162, IMG submission 115310) | Switchgrass rhizosphere microbial communities from Kellogg Biological Station, Michigan, USA - S5-5 metaG | ecosystem: Host-associated > Plants > Roots > Rhizosphere > Soil | place: USA...
ATCGCTTGATGGCTGATGCGCGGCGGCGTCAGCGCGCGCATTGGACAGTTTAACCGATCCCGCAAGCCGGGGCAGGCCCGGTCAAGCGCGACTGCGTCGCGCGGCAGGTCCGGACCGGTTGCTGACAAACGCGTGCTGACACGCGCAGAGGGCTTCGCGCGACCACGCGCACCTGTGTCGTGACAGCATGGCGATGTGCGGCTTCGCGCTCGGCCAATTGTGCGAACTGTGCGAGTTGTGCGAAATGCGCGGAGTCGAGCCCGCCATGGGCATTGGTATCGAGGTGACGCCATGCGGCGATGCGATGCCCGGTTTCCATCAGTAACGCGCTCGCCTTTCGCCCGTGTCAGGCTGTCGGCGCTCTTTATGGAACAAGCGCGCCGCTCGTCCTTGCCCCGACACGCGCAACTGGCAAGAGGCATTGCGAGGCGGGGGACAACAATCGCAAGGCTGCCGCATGCCGGCCTTCCATGTGCAGTGCCGGACACCTGTTCCCAAGGGCGTGCGCCGTAGTGCATTCGAATCTCGCCTGTAACGGAAAGGTCATGCGCAGCCGCGCCCACGATTCCGGTTGACCCGGCGACTGCTACGAATTATTTCATCCGTTTTGCGCCGCTTCGCCAGTGTTCGGTTTCGCGCTTCGAAGATGTAACCACGTAACGCGCGGAGAAATTGCTGTAGCCGGATTGGCAGCTTCGCTCAGTAGGATGTGACTTACGCGCTGTCTTCGAACAAACGTCCGACGCCCTGGAGAACGGAATGCTGAGTCCCCATGAGATTTCCACGCTGCTCCTGATCCAGCGTTCGCCCTATCAGGTGGAAGCGCTCGGGGATGAAACGGCGCGTCTGCGGCATGAACGTCTCGTTGAGGTCGAATTGCTTGCGTCCGGTCACGCGTTTGCGCGGCTGACCTCGAGTGGCCTCGAAATGCTGCGCAGGCTGGATGCTTTCAGCAAGCGCCAGGCGCTCCCCCGCGATGAGCGCAGCGAGCGCCGCGCGTGAACAACCACGCTCCTGCGCAGCGGCACGCCCGATGACGGTTCCCACGGCCTGAATGGTCCTCGAAGGGATGCCGCGCAGCGTTCGATGTCACCGCCCGCGGCGCCGAGCCATGTGAATCGCCGGATAGCGTCGCCTTATCGATCCGCCAGCCGGCCGGAAATGGCGCGCACCATCACCGCGCCAATCACCATGAATGCAGCGACGGCATAGAGTCCGATGCGGTTGTCGTGCGTCGTGACGTTGAGCCAGCCGACCATGTAGGGCGAAACGAAGCCCGCCAGATTGCCGACGCAGTTGATCCCGGCTATGCCCGCCGCCGCCGATGTACCCGCGAGGAACGCCGAAGGCATGCCCCAGAACAGCGACAGCGCCGACAGGATGCCCGCCGCCGCGACGCACAGCGCGATCACCGCGAGCGCCGGCTGATGCCCGACGTAGCCGCTCGCCGCGAATCCGGCCGCGCCGATCACGAGCGCCACCGAGAAGTGCATGCGCCGCGAACGGAAGCGATCCGCGCTCATGCCGGTCAGGATGATCGCCGGAATCGCGACCAGATACGGAATCGCGGAAAGCCAGCCGATCAGCGAGACGTTGGTGAGGCCGCTGTCCTTGATGATCGACGGCAGCCAGAAGCTGATGCCGTAAAGCCCGATGATCTGGCAGAAGTACACGGCGCTGAGCTTCCAGATGTTCCTGTCAGCGAGAAAGTCGCGGGCGCTCGCATGGGTCGTCTTCGCGGCATCCTCGCGCTCGATCGCCTGCGTGACGTTCCACTTCTCGTCGTCGGTCAGCCACTTCGCGTGATGCGGCTTGTCGACCATCAGGCCCAGCACGGCGAAGCCTGCGATCAGCGCGGGAATCGCTTCGAGCAGGAAGAGCCATTGCCATGCGGCCATCACGGTCGAGTGCGTGAACGCGCTGAGAATCCAGCCCGAGAGCGGCCCGCCGACCACGCCCGCGAGCGGGATCGCGATGTAGTACACGCCGAGCGCGAAGCCGCGTTTTTTAGCCGGGAACCAGTAGGTGAGATACAGCATGATGCCGGGCGAGAATCCCGCCTCCGCCACGCCGAGGAAGAACCGCACGATGTAGAACTGCAGCGGCGTCTTCACGAAGAGCGTGAGCGCGGAGACGATCGCCCAGGTGATCATGATGCGCGCGATCCAGCGCCGCGCGCCCACGCGATGAAGGATCAGGTTGCTCGGCACCTCGAAAATGAAATAGCCGATGAAGAAGATGCCCGCGCCGAGGCCGTAGACGGCGTCGCTGAAGCCGAGATCGGAGAGCATCTGCAGCTTCGCGAAGCCCACGTTCACGCGGTCGAGATACGCGCACAGATAACAGATCACGATGAACGGCATGATGCGCCACGTGATCTTCCGGTAGACATCGGCGCGCGAAGACGGCGCGACGACGACGGTATCGCTGATATGGCTCATGTCTCCTCCGTCGCCCTTTGGCGGGCGTTGAGAGATGAAGTGCCCCGCGCCCCGCAGGGCGCGCGGGCGATGTGTGCTTCAGCTTGCGAGCTTGCGCGCGGGCACGTCGAGCTTCATTTCGGCGCGGAACATGTCCTCCATCTCGCGGCGCACGCGCACGGCCTCCTTGCCCGAATCGAACGCGACGTCGCTCCAGCGCACCGGCTGTCCCGCCGCCACCGGCCGTTGCAGCACCATGTTGTGCGCGAGGCCGATCGGCAGCGCGCCGAGCACCAGCGAGTCGGCTGCGGGCATCAGCTTGCCGTAGACCGTATGGCCGCCTTCGCCGTCGAGCCGCTCGCCAGCGCGCAGGTCGCGCTTGGCTGTCGCCGCGACGTCGCCGCTGAAGCCGGCGGTGGCGCCGGTCGCTTCGCCGCGCACGGCGATGCTGGCAATCGAAACGCCCAGTTCCAGCCCGATCAGGTGATACGGCTTGTACATCGCCGCGTAGCGGCCGGTGCTGTCCGTTTTCAGGCCGTATTGAGAGAAACAGTCCCGCACATAGTCGGTCGGGGCCTCGAAGACGGCGTACACGCCCCAGCGCAGATCGCGGAATACAGGACGTCCGTCGCGCTCCAGTGACGACACGACTTCCACGCTGCCGCGATGGGGCAGGATGCCGCCGTCGGGGGCGGGGCGCAGCAGGTTCGGCAAGTCGTCGACGCCGCATGCCGGGAACGCGAGGCCGTCGGAAGGCGGACGCAGTTCACAGGCGTTCGCGACCGCCGCCATTTCGAGCGCCGACTTGGTGCCGTCGAGAAACGAGTTGAACATCTGTGCGTTGAAGTCGCCCGAGCCGACCTGTTCCTCGGTGAAGCCGTAGTAGCTCCACACGGTATCCGGCGTCGACTGGTGATAGACCGGCAGATACTTCGTGCCCTTGCCCGCGCAGATCACTTCGAAACCCGTCGTGCGGGCCCAGTCGACGAGTTCGGCGATGAGCGCCGGCTGGTCGCCCGAGGCCATCGAATAGATGATGCCGGCCTCGGCCGCGCGGCGCGCGAGGAGCGGCCCGGCGAGCACGTCGGCCTCCACGTTCACCATGACGATGTGCTTGCGATGCTTGCAGCAGAGGAGCGCGTGATGAATGCCGGCCGCCGGGCTGCCCGTCGCGTCGATGACGATGTCGACGTGATCGCTCGCGATCATCGCGTCGGCGTCGTCGGTGATGAAGGTCGAGCCGTTCCTGATCGCTTCGCTCCACGAACCCGCGCCGTAACGCTCGGCTTCCCAGCCCACGCGCTGCAACGCGGCGCGTGCGCGGTCCGGCGAAAGATCCGCCACGCCGACGAGATGGACGCCCGGCGTGCGCGGCGCCTGCGACAGATACATGGAGCCGAATTTTCCGGCGCCGATCAGCCCGACCTTGACCGGCGTTCCAGCGTCTGCACGGGCCTTGAGTTTCGCGATGAGCGACATGCTGTCTCCTTCGTTGTAGAGGTGTTGGGCGGCGCGGCTTGCTGCCGCTTGCTTCACTGAGTGCCCGACTGCGTGATCGAGCGGGGTGAAGGCAAGATAGCAGGCTGTTTCCTGCAATAAAATGCGCATATCGACAACCACGCTGTGCAAAAATCCCCATGCGCCAATTCGACTGGGACGATATTCAGGCTTTCCTCGCGATCTCGCGTGCGGGCCGGCTGACTGCGGCAGCGCAGCAAATGGGCGTCGATCATTCGACGCTGAGCCGGCGCATCGCCGCACTGGAAACGGGGCTCGGCGTGCGGCTGTTCGATCGGCGGTCGGTTGGTTTCGTGCTGACGCCGGAAGGCGAACGGGTCCTTGCCGACGCCGAGGCGATGGAAAGCCTTGCGATGCGCATGCGGCACCGGCTCGAGGACGCGTCGGTGGGGCTGACCGGCAGCGTGCGCGTCGGTACGCCCGAGGGCTTCGGCACATACTTTCTCGCGCCGCGCATTGCGAAAATCTCGGCGGCGCATCCGCGGCTCGAAATCGAACTGATCGCCAATCCGCGCATGTTCAGCCTGTCCAAGCGCGAGGCGGATCTCGCCGTGAGCATGACGCGTCCGGCACAGGGGCGCGTCTACGCGTACAAGCTTACCGACTACACGCTCGGCATCTACGGATCGCGTGCCTATGTCGAGAGCCACGCGCCGATCACTAGCCGGCACGACGTGCTCGCGCACCCGTGGATAGGTTACGTGGAAGACCAGATGTGGTCGGCGGAGCTCAACTACCTTCCGCAGATATCCACATCACTCGTGCCGAATGTGCGCATCTCGAACGTGATCAGTCAAATGGCCGCGGTGACGGGCGGCGCGGGGCTCGGTGTCCTGCCGTGCTTCATGGCGCGCACGGATTCCAGTCTGGTGCGCCTGCTTGCGGACGAAGTCGCGTTGACACGTTCGTATTGGATCATCACTCACGCGGAAACGCGCGACGTGGCGAGGGTCAAACTGATCGCAGATTTCATACGCTCGGAGGCCGGGCAGTTGCCTGGCTTTTGGGACGCTTGAGACGTCTTGCGTGCTTGAAGGGGAAAGTCTCCTTGCCACGGGCGGGCGCGCCAACATTGTCGATCCGTGTCCAGGAAGCTCCGGGCGCAGGCAGAGCGTGAGCCCATAGGCGACGCATTCGACTCTCGCATCGCTTCGGACTCTGCCGAAGTGTATTTCTCATATTAGGAATTTTTCCGTCGAATTTGTTTACATAGACTCCGTTCCAGATGCATGCCGGCCCGCCCACCACGGGCGACGCTGCGGCGGCGAAGAGGGCGGCGCCCTGTGCGCCGCATCTGAACCAACAACAGGACGGAGTCAATCATGTCTGAAAACAGCTACGAAACCGGTCGGCTCAATTTGCCGTTCGTTGGAATCTGCACGTTCGCGAAGTCTCCTCTGTGCCTCGACTGGGACAAGATCGACGCGGACGTCGCGGTGATGGGCGCCCCCTTCGACTGCGGCACGCAGTGGCGGGCTGGCGCCCGGTTCGGTCCGCGCTCGATTCGCGATGCGTCGACGCTTTTCTCGTTTGGACACGGCGGCGCGTACGATTTCGAGGACGACGTCGTGTATCTGCCCAGCAACGAAGTTCGCATCGTCGATATCGGCGATGCGGACATGGTTCACACCAACACGGAGAAGAGCCACGCCAACATCGAGTACGGCGTGCGCAAGATCCTGGCGGCGGGCGCCTTGCCGGTGGTGATGGGCGGCGACCACTCGATCAACATTCCGTGCATCAATGCGTTCGAAGGCCAGGAGCCGTTTCATATCGTCCATATCGACGCTCACCTCGATTTCGTCGACGAGCGCCATGGCGTGCGTCACGGCCACGGCAATCCGCTGCGGCGTGCGGCGGAAAAGAGCGTCGTATCGGGCATGACGCAGATCGGCATCCGCAACGTGTCGTCGACGGCGCGTGAAGGCTATGCGCAGGCGCGCGAGATGGGCTCGGACATCATCTCGGTGCGCGACCTGCGGCGCCTCGGCATCCAGGGCGTCCTGGACCGGATTCCGAAGGGCGTGCGCTATTACCTGACGATCGATATCGATGGCTTCGATCCGTCGATTGCGCCCGGCACGGGCACGCCGAGTCACGGCGGCCTGCTGTATTACGAGGGACTGGAACTGTTCGCCGGCCTTGCGGCGCAGGGTGACGTGATCGGCATCGACCTCGTGGAAGTCGCGCCCGACTACGACCATTCGGGTTCGACTTCGATCCTGGCGGCGCAATTGCTGTTGAACACGATTGGCCGCGTGATGCATCAACGCAAAGTCAAACGAAACCTTTCCCGTTGAACCGGGCGCTGTCGAGCCACCGCTCAAGGCTAGTCGAAGGCAATCGGGAACCGGACAGCGGGGCCACGAAGCGATGTTTTTCTGTGCCAAAGCGCGGCGCGCTCGCCACCTCCGGTGACGGCGCAGTCTGGCGCGTCACCATATGAGGAGAGCGCGATGAAAAAGCCGTACGCAGGTGCAGGCTGGCTGACAGCAGTGGCTTTGAGCACGATGTCCGTGGGAGCGACGGCGGGCGAACAGGTGGTCAGAATCGGTCTGACCGGACCCTTGACCGGCCCGCAGGCCGCCATCGGCAAGGACGATGAAAACGGCGTCAGAATGGCGATCGAGCGCCTGAATGCCGAGGGTCTCGTGATCGGCGGCCAGAAGACCCGGTTCGAACTGGTTTCGCAGGATGACGCCGCTGATCCGCGTACCGGCATGACGGTTGCGCAAAGCCTGGTCGACGCCGACGTGAAGGTCATCTTCGGACCTTTCAATTCGGGCGTTGCGATCCCGATTTCAAACCTGGTGAACGTATCGGGCATCGTGATGGCGACGGTTGCCTCGAACCCGTCGATCACGCAGCACGGCTATCCGTTCGTGTTTCGCATCTCCGCCAGCGATACGCAACTTGGCAGCCGCATGGGAGAATTTGCGGCAAAGGAACTCAAGGTCAAGCGTATCGCCGTGATCGACGACCGCACTGCGTATGGCCAGGGTGTCTCCGATGAGTTCATCAACGCGGCCAAGGCCAACGGCATCGAAATCGTGGATCGTCAATACACGACCGACAAGGCGACCGACTTCGTCTCCATCCTCACGCACGTCAAGGGTGCGAACGCAGAAGGCGTTTTCTACGGCGGCTACTACGCCCAGGCCAGCGCCTTGCGCAAGCAGATGAAGCGCCTCGCGATGAACGGCTACCTGCTCGGCGGTGACGCGATGTGCAACGCGGAACTGGCAAAACTGGGCGGCGAGGCGGTCGATACACGCGTGTATTGTCCGCAGGGCGGCCCTGTTCTTGACCAAACCCAAAAGGGCCGTCAGTTCAAGGCGGACTACAAGCAGCGCTTTCATACTGAGCCGTTGACTTACAGCGCGGCCTTGTACGATGGCGTGAATATCGTCGCGCAGGCGATGCGGAAGGCCAACTCGATCGAACCGGCCCAATATCGCGCTGCGCTGGCGAGCATCGATTCTCACGGCGTTTCAGGACACTATCGGTTCGACAAGAACCGCGACCTGACGGACTCGCCAATCACGATCTATACCTATCGAAACGGGGTGCCGACTCCGCTCGCATCCTCCCAGCCCTAGAGCGACGTTGTTCGACCATCGCGAAGGATCGGGACGCGTGACGCCGGCGTAGCCGTGCGGTGCCATGCGAACGAGCGGGGCGCGTGAGGCGTCTTGCCATCGTGCCTGTTCACGCCCGCGGGCGATGGCCGTGCGGTGTGGTGCGAACGCGCCGCACCGCTTACGTCGTATATGCCGTCCGCTGCACCAGCCGGTAGCTTTCCATCAGGTCGACCATGAATACCTGCAGGATGGTAGGGGCAACGGCGGCCCGCCGTATGATCGCGCAAAATGGCCACTGGGAGCCGAACTGGTCGGGGCATATCTGATGCATGTCGCCGCGCGCGACCCATCGGGCAGCGTAGTGAATGGGCAGAAAGCCGATATACGCGCCCGATAGAATGAGAATGGCCTGCGCCTCGATATTGTCCACGGTCGCTGCGGCCTTGCTGACCTTGAGCATTCGCAGGTCGTGCTGCTGCAGATAGCCGCGCGCGACGACCCGGCTCGACGCGATGGCCTGTTCGAGTGCGGCACCGTCCGGCGAGTGGCCGGCGAGCGCATGATTTTTCCCACAATACAGACCGTCCGGTTCGCAATAGAGATCGGTGTAGGTCAGTCCAGGCACGTGCAGCGGAAAATGCCCGACGGCGATGTGCAGCCGCCCGTCCAGTACCCGCTCCTCGAGTTCGGCAGGCGTGCCGACGTAGAGATCCAGATGCACATCGTGCCCCCTCGACACGAACGCCTGCAGCGCCTGCGGCAGTGGCGAGGCCGAGTCGGTCACCGTGTTGTCGATGATGCCGAGGTACAGCTTCCCCGAGATGTGCTTTTTCAGCGCAGCGGTATCCACACAGAAGCTTTCTACTGCCACCTGCAGCCGCTGCGCCGCCTCATAAGTCGCTACGCCGTGTTCGGTGAGGCGAAATCCACTCCGCCCCCGCTCGCAAAGCTTGAGTCCCAGACGCGTTTCGAGCGTCGTCATTTGCTCGCTGATCGTCGACTGGCTGACGTTCAGCGTCGCCTGGGCAGCGGAAAATCCGCCGCACCGCACCACCGTCATGAAAACCCTCAGCAGTTTGAGGTCCACGTCCTGCAACTGGATCACCGTCGCCGCTCCTCTTGCACGCTTGCTTCGAAATTCCCGATGTGAATATCTGATTCACGTGATTTTCACCCCCGGGCGTGTCGTCCATAGTCTCTCTAAACGCCGCGCCGCCACAAGCCGCGTTTATATCGATGGCCCCGGCCGTTTGTGAGCGGCTCGACCTGCCGCCGCCTCCGCGAGGTCGTCGAATAAGCGTTGCAGGAACGCGAACCTATCTGCGCGAAACCGGCCCACGAGAGGCCGAATCGCAGCCAATCCGTAAGACAGGAGACAATGATGGATACCGTCGTACAAAATTATCTGGAGCAGTTCGGCGTCCGGGAAGAGACGCGCCGCTTCGTTTCCAGGGCGCAGAAAATGCTAATTGGCGGCGCCTGGGTACCGCAAGGCGACCGGGAATCGTACGCGGTGATCGAGCCGTCCACAGGGGGCGTGATCACGCACATTCCCCTCGGCACGACCGCCGATCTGGATCGCGCGGTCGAAGCTGCCCGCAAACAATTCGACGGTGGCCCGTGGCGGCGGCTCAAGCCGCTCGAGCGTGAACGGCTGCTCCATCGGCTCGCGGACCTGATCGAAGCCAACGCAACGGAGTTGGCGGAGATCGAATCGATCGACGTGGGCAAGTCTGTCGCCAATGCGCGTGACGTCGACATTCAAGGCACGATCGATACCTTCCGCTATTTTGCCGGATGGGCCTCGAAGCTTCATGGCCGCACGGTGGAACCCTCGCTGCCTGGCAATTACGTTGCGTACACGCGCAAGGAACCCATCGGGGTGGTCGGCGTGATCGTTCCGTGGAACTTCCCGCTGCAAACCACGGCGTGGAAGGTGGCGGCTGCGCTCGCTGCCGGTTGCACGACCGTCATCAAGCCCGCCGAACTCACCTCGCTGTCCACGCTTCGCTTCGCGGAGCTGGTGCAGGAGGCCGGAATCCCGGACGGCGTCGTCAACGTCATCACCGGGCGGGGGCGCGACATCGGCGCGGCCATGGCCGCCCATCCGGGCATCCACAAGATCACGTTCACCGGTTCCACCGAGATTGGCCGCACTGTCGGTCAAGCGGCCGTGGACGGCATCAAGCGCATGACACTCGAGCTGGGTGGCAAGTCCCCGGTGCTGGTGCTGGAGGACGCCGACATCGAGGCGGCGGCCCACGCCGTCGCAAACGGCATCTTCTTCAATTCCGGGCAGGTGTGCGATGCGGGCAGCCGGGTTTACATCCAGCGCGGCATTCACAACAAGTTCATCGGCGCTCTGATCGAATACACGCGCACGCTGAAGATCGCGCCGGGCCTCGATCGGGATTGCTTCATCAGCCCGCTCGTTTCCGAGCTTCAGAAGGATCGCGTCGCTTCCTATATCGAAGCCGGGCGGCGCGAAGGCGCGGAAGTGGTGCATGGCGGCCATGTACTGGATCGGCCAGGCTACTTCGTCGAGCCGACCATCTTCACGCATTGCCGCAGCGACATGAAGATCGTCCGTGAAGAAATCTTCGGCCCCGTGCTGGTGACGACCCCCTTCGACGACATCAACGATGCGTTGTCGCAGGCGAACGATTCGCCGTATGGTCTCGCCGCCGCGATCTACTCCAATGACCTGAACCGCGTGCACAAGCTGATCCCGCAATTGCACGCCGGTACGGTCTACGTCAATGCGCACAGCACCATCGACCCCTCGATGCCATTCGGTGGATTCAAGGCGTCTGGCTTCGGCAAGGACCTCGGCCCCGAACAACTCGATCATCTGATGGAGAGCAAGGCGGTCTGGATCACGCTGCACTGAATTGCCGGACCGCTGACGGCGTTCTCGACGAACGTGGGCCAGGCGCCGCGTGACGAGGCCGCGTTGCGGTCCCCACGCATGCCGGGTCGAGCCTTATTCCATCAACCTCTTATTGCAGCCAGGGGTACATGATGCAAGCAACAGACGAAACAGTTACGTGCGCCGTAGCCGGGGTCGAGCACGGCGCAATCGAAGGTCATTCGATCGATTTCATTCCCGATAACGAACGAACAGACAGGCTATCCAGACAGGGTCCGTTCTGGTTTCTGGGGAACTTCACGTTCTTCACGATGACCATCGGCTTTGTCGGTCCCAGCATTGGTCTGAGCGCCCTGTGGACCACGATAGCCGGCACGCTGGGCATCATGTTCGGCACCCTGTTCATGGCTTTCCACGGATCGCAGGGCCCCCATCTCGGCCTGCCGCAGATGATTCAGTCGAGAGCGCAGTTCGGCTATCGCGGGGTCATCGTGGTCTTGCTGGCGACGCTATTCGTGTTCGCGGGATTCAATATCGTCAACCTCGTGCTGATGATGCAGGGTCTCAAGTCACTGTTCAACTGGGACCCGTTCAAAGTGGCACTGGCAGTCACCGTGCCGGCTTCGATTCTCGCGATTCTCGGCCACGACTGGATGCACCGCAGTTTCAAATGGGCGTTGTACCTGTCGCTTCCCCTTTACGGCCTCGTCACGGTGGCTGTCCTGATGCACTGGGTGCATGACGTGCCGCTCGCCGCCGTTGCGCCGGGTGCTACGCCGGCAGCGCCGCTCGGCTTCAACTGGACCGCATTCATTGCGCAATTCGCGGCGGCCGCCAGCTACAACATCGCCTATGCGCCCTATGTATCCGACTACTCGCGCTATCTGCCGAAAAACACGCCGAGCGGCAAGCTGATCGCGGCGGTGTTCCTTGGCGCATCGCTGTCGGGCGCGTGGATGATCGCGATTGGCGGCTGGCTCGCGGACCATCTGCACGCGACCGATGTGCTGGTCGCCTTGAATCAGGTGGGTAGCGACATGGTGCCCGGCATGGGAAGCGTCGTGGTGGGTGTCACGATCCTCGCATTTCTGCCCGTGATCGCGATGAACATCTATAGCGCCAAACTGACGGCCATCACGGCACTGGATTCGTTCCGGAAAGTCAGGCCGACGCCAAAGGCGCGCATTCTGGCGATTCTCTTCGTGGTCGTCCTTCAGCTTGGCGTGGCGCTCAGCATCTATACCTCGGGCAAGGGCCTCTCCGTCCTGAATATTTACCTCGTCATCATGCTGTATTTTCTGGTGCCCTGGACCGCTGTCAATCTGACGGACTACTTCTTCGTCCGCAGGGGCCGCTATGCCATTCCGCACTTCTTCATGCCTCACGGCAACCTGTACGGGAAGTGGGGCGCGCGCGGTCTGATCGCGTATGCAATCGGCTTTGTCGCGATGATTCCGTTCTTCTGCGTCCTCGACGGCGCCAACGAAGTGTACGTCGGCCCGCTTGCCCGTTCGATGGGCAGCGTCGATCTGGCCTGGCTGGTCGGTCTGTTCGTCTCGGGCATTGCGTATTACGCGTTGTCGCGCTCACTCGATCTGAAGTACGAGGAATCGGTGATCGCTCATATCGAGAAGAAAACCCCGCAGTACACGACCGGCGACAAGGGTCGCTGCTGAACGACAGGCAAGTTCGTCACGATCCAGGAAACAGGTAAATATCATGGCTACCGATCAATTCGATTACATCATTGTGGGCGCCGGATCGGCCGGCTGCGTATTGGCCAACCGGCTCACCGAGGACCCGGCAGTCCGCGTTCTGGTGCTGGAGTACGGCGGCAGCGACCGCAGCGTCATCATTCAGATGCCGAGCGCGTTTTCGATGCCGATGAATACGTCAAAGTTCAACTGGCGCTACCAGACCGCGCCCGAGGCCCATCTGAACGGACGCCAGCTGCATTGCCCGCGGGGCAAGGTGCTGGGCGGATCGTCGTCGATCAACGGCCTCGTCTACATTCGCGGACACGCCTGCGACTTCGATGAATGGGAGGAGCTGGGCGCGCGCGGCTGGGGCTATCGCAAC
>Ga0163162_10005277_pt1 | contig 12467 bp, 7 predicted proteins | sample S55metaG_FD_115310 | JGI IMG/M metagenome (GOLD analysis project Ga0163162, IMG submission 115310) | Switchgrass rhizosphere microbial communities from Kellogg Biological Station, Michigan, USA - S5-5 metaG | ecosystem: Host-associated > Plants > Roots > Rhizosphere > Soil | place: USA: Michigan...
ACCGGCTCCATCGCTGCCGAGTTGAGAGAGAACGGCCTTACGTTCCTCAGGAGTAGCGGCAGCAAGGCGCTTGTTGAACAACGCTTCGACCGTCGCCCGTTCGGTTGCCGCCATCGGCTGTACCTTCCTAATCCCATCATCGGCCCCCACCTTGTCGGCCACGTCCCGGGCGACTTCGAGATAAGGCACATGACCATTGCGAAACAATGAAACAAAACTATGGCTGCCCGCCTTCCTTATCGCCTTTTCGATCGCGGCTGGCGAGCTCGTGGAAAGGCCAAGGATGGATGCCAGATTCGCGCGCTCGGCCTCTGTGGCGTGCCTGAGCAATTCAGCCGGCTGCATTTCGGGAAAACGCAATTGGGAGAGTCTCTCAAATTCAGCCCGAACTCGATCACGCTCTAGTACCCACGCTATCTGTCTCCGCGCGTACTCTGCTTGCAACTCGCCGATCGTCACCATTGGCACTGCAGGCGCGACTTGAGTCGAGCCACGAGGAACGTGACCGCCCACGGCCCTTTGCGGGACGTTGCTTCGGAGGAACATCCAAGAAGCAAACGCAATCAGAACCACTAACAGAGCCGCCCCTATCCATAGCGGATCGAGAGTCCTGAACGCGGTCATGATCCTCCTGAATCTTCATTCCCGAAGGATCGGTCGATTCTTCGTGACGGGCCCGTCCATTGGCTGTTGCAATGTCGAGGGAACCGGCGCATGAGACTATCGCCCGCGGCTTCTCTGTGTACGTTTTGAGCGCACCTCGACGAGCGCATTCCCAAAATTTGTCGCGATCCTTTGGGAAAATGTCGCCCACGGAACCCCGTCGGCGTCGAGTAGCTCCCACCTGCCTTTGGCCGGACGGCAGGCGACGATCGCACTGTCCATCAGCGGGGTCGAAATCAATTGAAGTCACTCAAAGACTGCTCTTTGGCGCCCTCATCGCCTCCGACCGGCAATAAGCAGCGTGTAGCGCGGAGCTTGGTACGCGACCAGCGGCGCGTGAATTGCTTCCCAGCGCGCCAGAGGATGAGCCCGAGCTTTAGATGTCGTCGGCGGTGAAGAAGGAGCCGAAGGCTCGCAGCCTCGCAGGCATGAAGGCGATCGCTCTTGGCCTGCTTGCCACGGCGGGGATCGCCTACATCGCCGCCTCGGCCCTGCTGCCATTCCATCCCGCGTGGGGCTATGTGGCGGCGTTCGCGGAGGCCGCGATGGTCGGCGCGATCGCCGACTGGTTCGCGGTCGTGGCGCTCTTCCGGCACCCGCTCGGATTGCCGATCCCGCACACAGCGATCATCCCGAGCAACAAGGACAGGATCGGCGAGAACCTCGCGACCTTCATCTGTACGAACTTTCTCAGCAACGAGCAGGTTCTTGCCAAACTGGCGCAGTTCGACCCCGCGGGCCGGCTCGCGGCCTGGCTGGCCGAGCCGCGCCACGCCGACAGCCTCGCGGCTCACGCCGGTGGTGCCTTGCGCTACGCGATCGGCGTCCTGGACGACGAACGGGTCCGCGCCTTCTTTCGTGCCACCGTTGTCGCCCGTCTCGAGCAAGTCGACGTAACGCGCCTGGCTGGCCAACTCCTGGACGTTCTCACGGCGGACCGTCGACATCAGCGCGTCCTCGACGGCATGCTGGGGCAGCTGGCCCACATGCTCGATGACGAGACCATCAAGGCAGAGGTCGCCGAGGTCGTCGCTGCCGAGGTCAAGTATCTGCGCTTCGTCGGCCTGGACAACGTCGCCGGCCGCTACGCCACCGAAAAGATGGTCAGCGGCGTCGTGCGGCTCATCGGCGAGATGGGCAACGATGCCGAGCATCCGTTGCGTGTGCGGTTCGACGAGTTCGTCGCAGAGTTCATCGTGCGCCTCCGGAATGATCCAGAGGTTCGACTGAAGGGCGAGGCGCTAAAGGGGGAGTTCCTCGCGCATCCGGCGCTGTCAAGCTACCTGCGTGGCCTGTGGAGTCAGATGATCGCGTGGACGCAGAGCGACCTGGAGTCTGCCGACTCGGTCCTTCGCGGCCGGTTCGCGCTCGCCGCGCGCTCGCTCGGCGAGAAGCTTCGCGCTGATGCCCCGATGCAGGATTGGATCAACGAGCAGGTCCGGGCCGCGGCACCGCGCTGGATCGACCTCTATCGCGAGGACATCCGCCAGTACATCATCGCCCGCGTTGGCGACTGGAACGCGGCCGAGATGACGAACGAACTCGAGCGCAACATTGGCCGCGACCTGCAGTTCATTCGTATCAACGGCACGCTCGTGGGCGGGCTCGTGGGCCTGGCGATATACGCATCGACGCAACTCGCGCGCTACGTGCGCTGAGGGGACGCGGAGAAAGGCCGCGCCGTCGAGCCATGTCTGAGGGAATGAGAAGACTCCGCGCTTACGCTCTTCGACCACGTCGGCGAAGAACGCCCCGGGCGGCTCTTTGAAGGGCGAGCGGGGGGCGGGGGGTGCGCTACGCTCAGACGGGACCGCGGACGCCGCTTCTGGTGAAGGAGCTTCCGTAGGTACTGACGCACAGCCCGTCAGCAGGATCGCAAGCGCAGCCGCGACTGCGAAGGCACGGCCCTTTGAACGATCAGCGACCGCTGCGCCCACTGGCAGGCGTGCCCGCCGACCGACCGGCCGAGCCAAATGGCCCAAAGGCAGAGTCAGCGGCGAACTCTGGATCCTGCTCGCACATGCCGAGATACAGCTCGTCTGCCGTGTCGTACACCCAGTCGGGATCGGTCGCATGGCCTTGTCGCAAGACGCGGCCGATGAATGCGGCAATCCAGTGGTGACGCGAGGTCATCGGAGGATGCTAGTCGAGGAGTTTCGCGCAGCAATCCCTCCGCGGGGTGCAAGCGAGAGCGGGTGAAGGTCAGACCGTCGATGCTTCGGTGCATTGACGAGGGCTGCGCCTGCCGGGCGGGGAGCGATCTCAGTTCTTCAGGCCGACCCGGCGCCTGCTTGCGAAAAGGAAGAAGCGAACCATCTCGGCCGATGCATCTGGCCCCTTGCTGTCGGTGTAGGAGCCGCTCGCATCGCCGCCTGACCAGGCGTGCCCGGCGCCGTGCAGTGTCCAGGATTCAAGATGCGCCGATGCATCGCTCGCCGTGTGGACTGTGCGGCTGAACTTGCGTCCACTTGGGAGTTGGCCCTGTTCGCTGCTCGCAACCAGTTCGGAGCCATTCGTGCACGCCGCATATGCATCGCGGGCCTGCCGGACGATCGTGGCTCCGTTTGAGTACTGCACCGTATGGTCCCGATCGCCGTGAAAGACGATGGTCGGCACCGGGTTCTTGCAGCTTCGTTCGCGCCCGTTGCCGCCGGTGAGGCCCTGAGTTCCAGCCCTGCCGCGGCCGCCCTTCATCGCCGCCATTGCCGAGGGGATGTCATGCGCGCTTGCGAACGGCAGCCCCGAGTGGGCGCCTACCGCCGCGAAGACGTCGGGGTAGCTCTCGCCCAGGATGACGGCCATGGCTGCACCGGCGGAAAGCCCGGCGACGAAGACGCGACGCCGGTCCACGCCGTGCGCCTGCGCCAACTCAGCGACCATGCCGGCAATGATCGAGGGTTCGCCCTCGTCTCGTCGCTGGTCTTGGGTCTGGAACCAGTTCCAGCACTTCGACATGTTGGCGCTCCCCGGTTGCTCGGGGTAGAGGACGAGGCAGCCGTGCTCTTCGGCCAACCTGTTCATTTGGGTTCCGCGCGCGAAATCGTCGGCTGACTGGGTGCAGCCATGGAGCATCACGATCATCGGCCGGGGCGAGTCGGCGGGCTGCGCTGGGATATAGAGCTTGTAGAGCCGAGTTCCGGCGTGGTTCGAGAACTCGCCGTCGATGAATTGACCTGGCAGGCCGAGAGAGTCAGGCTGCGGTCGGGGCGAGGGCTCGCGAGCAAGACGGGGTGTCGTTTCGTGCACGCGCTCGACCAGTTCGAGCGGCTGAACGCTCGCGCCGACATCGAAGGGCAAGGCACCGGAAGACAGCGCGCGCCGGATCGTCTCGGTGACGTCGTGCATCGGTCCGGTGGAGGTGTCCAGTCCGGCCGAGGCGAGCGCACGCTGAATCGTCTGGTTGATGTGATCGGCGTTGAAGCGCGACGGGGATGCAGAGGTCTGGAGGGTCATGGAGTGCTTTCGGTTCAGGATGAGCGTGATCTAACGAATTCGATCGGCGAGTGCCTGCCGCACCGCGGGACTGGCTTGAAAGGCGCCAAGGACGGAGACGGACTCGATCGCCGCTTTGGCAAGGGCGGGGGTGACATCGGCGGCGATACGGGCAAGCCCCACGACTTCGATCCGAAGGGGCTCGCCGGCTTCCACGGCTCGCTCCAGATCCGCACGGCTGAAGTGCTGAAGGCCCAGGGTGAGGGAGCGGCGGGCGACCGTCTGCTTGAGCACATCGGCGTGCTGGGCCAGCTGGTTGCGAACGGCGGTTCGGACGAGGTCGGAGCGGTTTGAGTAGAAGCCTTCCTCAACCAGCAGGTCGACTTGGCCGAGGTCGACAACGCCCATGTTGACGGCCACCTTCTCGGTCTCGCCGGCTCGCGGCTGCCTGGGCTCCGGCACTGCCACGGCGCGTTTGGGTTTCTGTTTGGATTCCATTTGGATTCCAATTAGAACACAGACACGTGGAGTCTGCAGCGGTCGACGTGTCCCCACGGGCCACAATACTGGATGGATGCACAGCTACTCGGGGGCGGGCACGATGCAGCGGCGAGGCCCTAGTAAGTGACACGCGAGCGAACCACCGTCGCGGGCGGCAGCTACCGCGTCGCTGTGCGAGAGCTGTGCGAGTTCGCAGCCAAGCGCGGTGACCTCGATCACCGCTTCACGCCCTCACCTTCTGCTCAGGAAGGGATCGCTGGCCACAAGATCGTGGCCTGGCGCAGAGGTTCGACACGACACGGCGAAGTCGTCGTCTCCGGCCAATACAAGGAAGTGCTCGTTCGCGGCAGGTGACGACCGAGCACAAGTCGTTTCTCGACGCGCTGCGATCGCCTCGGTTCTATCTGCTCGTCGGCATGGGAGTTGCGCTACTGGCTAGCGCTTCAAATATCTCTTTCTGGTTGCCCTCCATCATCAAGCGCTCGGGCACGACGAGCCCACTGACGATCGGGCTGATGTCGATGGCCCCCTACGTCATCGGCGTCGTTGCTCAGCAATGGGTCGCTCGCCGTTCCGATTCACGACGAACGCCGCTGGCACGCCGCCGTATGCGCGACCATCTCTGCCGTGGGCTGGTGTTCGCTGCCACTCGTGTCCTCGAACCCGACACTTTCTCTGGTGGCGCTGACGGCGACGGCCGCTGGAACCTTCGCGACCATGGGGCCGTACTGGTCTATGCCCGCGCTCTACCTGAGCAGGCAAGCAGCTGCCGGCGACATTGCGCTGATCAGTACCTTGGCGGGAGTCGGGAGCTTGATCAGCCCGGTGATCGTCGGCTGGCTGAACGAATACACCAAGACACTGGCGGCCGGGCAGTACTACCTCGGGGTTCTTCTGATGGTTGGCGCGGTTACGGTCATCGCAATCGGACCGCACGACCGCAAGCCGAGAGCTGCCGGCTGAGGGCCATCGCTCGGCTCTCCCCTGCTCCGCACTTGAGAACACGATTCACGACATTCGACGAGAACGAGCCCGGTATCACAGCCGAATCATCGTCTCGATCGTGAAATTGCGCGTTAACTAGGAGACACCATGCTGACAGCACCTATCAAGCTTGCATTGCTGTCCGCTGCGACGGTCTGGCGCGGGACAGCTGGCCGCCGTGCCGCGACCAACATCGTCATCGAGCTGCCGAGGGCCGCGATGCACTCGGCGATCGATCAGTCAACCGTCGACGGGTCTATTCGGCCCCGCTGCCACGGTGTCGAATGAAGTGGCGCGCGGCTCGAAAGGCGACATTTGCCAACGCCGCCTCTTGGCCGGCTGTGGGCCCATGTGATCCTCCGCTTTCAAGCAGTCCAACTGCAAGGACTGCTTTCGGGCGCGTCAATCGGGAGTGGGAAAGGCAGCGCCCGACCCGAAGCAGTCCACCGAGGCTGAGGAATCTCGACCCGATAGCAGACGTTCGGCCTGGTGCGAACGCCTCGGACGACTTGCTCGTCGAGGCTTGATGCGGAATCAGGTGGTGGACCGAGAATCGGCCCAATGACGGAACCGACCGCACCGCTCGAAGTCTTCATCAGCTATGCGCGTGAGGAACGCGACCGCGCGAGCCACTATGCACAGTCGTGCACGGCGCATGGTTGGTCTGTCTGGTGGGATCAGGCTATCGCGCCTGGGCGAAGGTGGAACCAAGCGATCGAGCGCGCGCTGAACGAAGCCCGCTGCGTACTTGTGCTCTGGTCGAACAATTCGGTGAAGTCTCACTGGGTCAAGACCAAGCGAGCGACGGTCAGCGACGAGGCGGTTGCTCAGTACTCTCGAACTCTGCGAGTACCGACTGCCGTAGCGCGGGCGGCGCGTAAAGGACGGGGGTCTGGGTTCCCGTGGTTGCGAGCCTTTCCGTGTTTCGCTTCACTTCTATGGTGACGTAGCGATGCATCCGTTCGAGGGTCATTCGACCGTCCAAACTCGCGGTATCGAACCCACTCAAGCCGCCGAGCAACGCCTGCGTGAACGCCCCATGGCGGGCGGCGGGGTCGAAGTATTCATAGGATTGCTCATCGTCGCGTGCTGCAGAGAGCATGGCGACTTGTGCTGAAGCGCTTCGCCGGGCCAACGCATAAGGGTTGCTACTGCGCCCCGCGGCGCCGGCGCGACATGTATCGATGAGCAGGATCCGCCGGCCGGCGACTCGACGCAGCGAGTCCGTGAGCTCGGTACCGCTCAACAAGGCTCCCGCGCCTCGGATCTGCGAATCTGGTCCCTGAGTCCCGCTCAAGATGTCTTGCAGGGATTCGGCGGTCGCATCCGATGTCATGAAGTAGTACTCCCCTGTCGCCGGAGCGGTGAAGCCGTGCGAAGCGAGGAAGACGATCGTGGTGTCCTCCGGCCTCGCGGGCTCGAGATACGCAAGAGCATCAAGAATGGCCCTCTTGGTCGGCGTGGGGCCGATGCCGTGCCCGACGCGCACGACGTCGACTCTGGCGAACGCCTTGCCCTCCTGCAGCTGCAGAGTCGTTGCCAATCCGTCAGCGTCGTTGGGTGCGTTGGGTAGCGGCTGGACGTCGCAGTCGCGCCGTCCAGCGCAGTAAATAAAGTCGTCGAAACGGCGGACGCCGATCACCAGAACACGAAGACGTCCTTTGTGCGCTGCAGCGGGCACCTTGCGCACTGCCGCCGCCTCGTCGAGGCCGAGCGCGAAAACGCCTTCTGCCTCGACACGGATCGTGTCGAGCGCTAGGCCATCTGGAACTCGCACCGTTTGCACTGGACGCATATGCGAGGCAAGCGCGCTGCGCGCCGCTGCATCGAGCAACGGAATGCCATCGGCATAGACGCCGACCTCTGTGACCCGCTGGCCTGCGGGGTCGATCGAGAATCGGACCTCGCGACTCTGTTCGTCAATCTTTTCGATCCTCACCCGCGGTGCCGAAAGCTGGGGTTGACCGGGTGCATGTGTGTCGACCCGAGCGTCGAACGCCCGTTCACCGATGTCGGGCTCATACAGCGTTCGCTCGAACTGTGCTGCGCGAAAGAAGTCAGGGGCGCCGTCTGCGGTGCGGTTGACCAGCCAGCCGAGAAAGTGGTCACCGCCAGGCGACGACGCATAGCGGCCGTCCGGCAACCAGGCCACCCAATTCTCCCCGCTGTCATGCACGAAGACGCTCAACAGTTCGCGAGCGGACGCGACGTCGTACCAGCGCACTGTGCCGTCGCCTAGGGCGACGACCACTCGCAAGCCGTCTTCGGTAATCACCGAGTGGTACGCCGGGGCAGGAATGAACGGCGGCTGCTCCCAGCCCGGCAACTGCCGCCCTGACGCGTCGAGCAGGCGGACGTGCCATTGCGTACCGATCACGGCGATCGCTCGCCGAGCGTGCACCGCCCAGCTCCACACATCCTCCTCGCGAAGCAACTCGACGTCATGCCCGTCGATGCGAGTAGCGCTGCGATGCGCGAAGTGACCGACCTGCGTGCTGACGCGGAGACGTCCCGAGCGCTCGGCAGGACGCATATCGGTGCGGGGCGAGGTGTCGACGCGCACGAAACGGCTAGGGTCGGCCTGCCGTGTATCGATGCGAATTGCCGACCGGCCCGCCCGCGCAAGCTCGACCGCGCGGCCGTCGGACGATACTTTGAACGCCAGAGCGTCTGCGCGTCCCGCGCGAAACAAGATATTGCCCGGGCGCGCGGTCGTCAGGTTTCCTTCAGGCCCCCGCGACACAGCGCCGCCAACGTCGACCTTGATGAGCGAAGGCGTGGTGGTTGCCAGCACGAGCCCTCCGTCCGGCAGGGGGAGCATGTTCGCGATCTGCTCCTCCCCGACATCCCACCGTTCGGGTTCCCCGGTGGCCGGCTGAATCAGTCGATAGACAGGTGTGGCCTGATCGTTCTCCACGTCGCCGTTGACGAAGAGCGTCGTGCTGTCGACCGACCAGGCAATGCAACACAACGACTGTTGATGCGGATCGTCAACATGCACGACACGGATGACTTTCGGCGTGCGCGCGTCCATGACGACGACCTCCGGACGCAGACGATCGCCTTGCACCCGGTAGCGCAGACCAAAGGCCACCAGCGACCCGTCTGGAGAAAAGCGGATGCCGCCGAGCTCCGATTCGGTCCCCTGGCACTCGCGCTCGGGTGGAACCGGTGGATACTGACTGCGCATCGCGAGCGTCACATCGGCCCGGTAGAGACGCACGCAACCGTCGGCCGCCGTGGTTGCGATCCGACCGTCCGGCGCATAGTGAACGAAGGTCACCGGCCGGTCGTTGTAACGCGCGTCTTCGTGCACTACGGCCTTGGCTGCGATGTCCACGATCCTCAGCCCGCCGTGCCCCAACCCCACCGCTAGACGCTTGCCGTCGGGGGAAAGGTCCATCGACACGACCACGTCGTTGTCGAACCGCATCACGGATCCAACTACCGCACCGAGGTCTGCATCGATCACGTAGATTCGGGTCGCTCGGTCCCAGGCCCAGCCGGTGATGCCCGCCACGTAGACCCGACGGCCCTGCGCATCGACGGCCAACGCGTACGGCGTGCCTTCTGGGCCAGGCTCGGCCGGTAGGTGCACCGTGCGGATCGGATGCAGATCCGCGAGACGCCAGATGCGAATCGTCTTGTCGGCCGACACCGTGAACAGGCGTGAGTAGGACGCGTCGGCCCGGATCTGGCCGATCGGCGCCGTGTGCATCTCCTGCAGCACGCGGGCTTGAGGTGCTTTGCTCGGCTCGCGTGCCGTCGCGCCGAGGAAGCAGAGCGCCAGCGCGAGGCCGGTTGCGACCGGCCAGACGGTGCTTGCGATCACCGCTGCTTCTGCGTTGCCTGGCAGTCGCGGACCTGGGTGTCACGCGAACGAGCGTCCGAAGGCTGGATCGCATCTGGGTTGCACACGGAACTATCACCCGACGTCGCCATCTGGAAGCGCTGCCGAAAGACGTCGATCGCAGCGCCGCCTCCGGATCCCGAACGACCAAGGTCGGCTTGCATCGACGGACGACCACCGATCACGATCCCTTCTCGGGCTTCCGCGAGGTACGACCCTGGGCGAGGCATATCCGCATCCTGGGTGGCGCGGTCCGCGATGACTGAATTAATAAGCGGCGCTCGCGGTAGGTCCGAACTACTGCCGGGACGAATAGCGACTTGACCCGAAGTACCCAACGGCGGGCCAAAACTAGGGCCGAGGCTCGGCAACCCTGTCGTGCTGTTGTTCGTGCCGGTGATCCCACCGAACCCGGGCAGCCATACTCCTCCAGCACTATCGCCGTTCGCTCGACCGGACTGGGTGTCGATGGCCTTATCGAAGATCAACACGCGCGTGCCCCGCTGCCCTGGGTCGAAAGAGAGACTCGCGGAGGAGTCGGCAACTGCACCACTAAGTGCGTAGCCGGTGCTGATATTGGGGGTAAGAAACCCTGTCGGCTCGACGCTGTTGTTCGCGGTCTGAATGAATCGCGGCAGTGGCGAAATGGACACGATGTTCGGCGTGCGCAATTGACCGTCTACAAGGAGAGGAAGGGCTCCAGGCGGGTCCGCGAACGGCACGGCTGTGACGGTCACCGCCGTTGCGCTGCCAGTGCGTCCCACACTAACGGCTCCGTTAAATCGGAGGCTCGTGACCTGGTCAACCAACAGCTGGGACGCACGAGAGTCAACAAACTCCAAGGCACGCACGTTCGTGATCCCGGCGCCAGCGGGTGGCGGGCTCCCGCTAAGGCTCACTTCCTGCCCTGTGGAGTCGATCCCGTGGACCTTTGTCACTTGGGCGTAGCCTGAGAGCTGGCCCGGCAGTTGACGGAGCGTGAACACCGCATCGATAACTTCTTGCTTGGTTACGCCGTCTTGGTCGTAGGTCCGGCGAATTTGGTCTGGAATACGAACATTGAACACTCCGTTCAAGGGCGCCGCAATCGGCTCAAGAATCGTTGCGCCGCTAAAGAAGGCACTTCCGCCGTCGGTGCCTTGGACAGGCGGCGGCAGTTTGGGGACCCGCCCGAAATTCAACGAGTCGCTCCAGACGACTGTCGATTGATCTCCATTCACCTCGAATGCAAGCAACTTGAGCCCGATTCCGCGCGTTGACGCGAGTGCTTCCGAGGAAGCAGTAGTCGCGACGAACGTTTGGCTCATCGGAACAGGAACAGGAGCAAAGCCGGACAGGCTGAGCCGTCCCGCGCCCGGAGTGTCGCTAGACGGGCTAATGCCGGCCAAGCCGGAAATCGTGGCAGTGCCAATCGCGATCGTATTCGCCGCAGGGTCATTTGAGGAGGGAACCAGCAACGAGCGAAGCTGCTCGGGCGCAAGACCTCCTGCGGCAACGCTGTCTCTATAGTTCGCCACGTTGTTGGCGATCTCGATCTTCGCAATGTTGCGGAAGAACGGCACGCCCAACACCGTCGTCGTCGACTCGCTTTCGTTACCGATCCGCACGGTGGTTCCATCGAGCTGACTCCGCCGTAGCGGGGTCGTGCGCTCGCCATTCTCATCGACTACGTATGCCTGCGAATCAGTGAAGCCGAATCCGCCGGCGGTCAACGTGACGCGATGCAGTCCTGGGATACTGGCGAACTCAACGGTGTTGTCGAATAGTCCGAGGTTGACTCCTTCGATGGCAATGCGGTACCCGATCTTGACGTCGCGCACGCCATCTGCACCCACCGAGTCCCAGCCCCGCGAGAAGACGCTGCCGCCGAGATAGACGCCATAGTTCGCCTGCGCCGTGCCGCCGCGCAGCAAGATGTGCCCCTTGTTCACTGCGACTGTGTCGTTGCTCAGCACGAACTTGCCGGCGGTGACCCGCAATCCTTCATCGGTACTGGTCGGCGACGCATTGCCATCGAGGTTCAGCCCATTCAACTCGACCGAGCCGGCAGGCGCTGCAACGAGCAGGCGTCCGACATTGGGCCGTTCGGATTCCTGGTAGCCATCCGCGAAGTTGCGATAGCCAGTTCCGTTGCCGCCGAGCGGCTTGAGGAGGAGGACGTTGGATGCGGACGACTCGATGTCGATCAGAGATTGCGCCCGCAGCTCGCCGAGCGTGATGGCCCCGGGCGCTCTCACGACGATGCGCGAGCGATCGGGATCGCCTCCGGCGTCGACCGCTGAGTCCTCCGCCGAGGGTGCGCCGCCGGGCTGTGCTACGCGCGCGGTGACGGCACCGCCGGTCGACGAAATCGTGATCGTGCCGGCTTTCGCCTGCACGTCCGCATTGAGTTCCACGTCCGCGCCTGCCTTGAGGGTCACGTTCGATCCAGCTTGCGTGACCTGGATCCCCCCGGTCTCCCCGGCATCCGGCAGGCCGAGCGTGATGGACCCGCTCGTCGACGAGAGCGAAACGCCGCTTCCCGCGACCACCGATGCCCCCGCCGCGAAGCGGATCGGGCCAGAGGTTCGAATGTCGACCGGCCCCGTGGATGCAAGGGACGCACCCGACAGCTCGAAGCTCGCAGCCGACGAGGAGGATTGGTAGCCCGTGACGAGCACGCCCTGATCGCCAGCAATGATCCCTGCAAGGCGGACGTCGCCGTCGGTCGCGACCGTGACACCGGCAGCAGGGTCAGCACTGGCGACTGCCCCCCCGGCTGTGCCTGCGATCGCCTTGGTCACGGTGACGGGACCTCGGAGACTTCGCAGCGTCACGGGTCCTGGTGTCACCAGCGCGCGGGCATGAATGCCGCCGGCGCCGTCGATGGAGATGCCGCCGTTGGCGCCAGCCTGCACGTCGAGCGGTTCGGCTTCAGTGCCTGCGGATGCGCCGGCCACGACCTCGGCGCGGCCCTCGCTCAGCAGACCGCCGCCGGTTCCGGCCGCGTCGGCAGAGACGACGTCGCCGCTCCTCGACACGACAGAAAGGCCGCCCT
>Ga0163162_10005280_pt1 | contig 12465 bp, 12 predicted proteins | sample S55metaG_FD_115310 | JGI IMG/M metagenome (GOLD analysis project Ga0163162, IMG submission 115310) | Switchgrass rhizosphere microbial communities from Kellogg Biological Station, Michigan, USA - S5-5 metaG | ecosystem: Host-associated > Plants > Roots > Rhizosphere > Soil | place: USA...
GATCAATAAGTCGTATTGTGGACAAATCTTCCGCGCGTATCGGATTGGTGTCAAGACGATATTTCGCATCGATTCTTGAGGCTATCGGCAATGGCCGGGCACGCACGCCGGTCGTTTTAATGCGCCTCCTAAGCGAAGGCAGGGAGTTGTGGCAGCTGTTTCGTATTTTTCTCAATGACTTTCCGTGGCGCTTTGCGTACAGAGGAACGTTCGATTCTTCTGAGGAATACCGCCTTGAAGACTTGCGGAAGTGCCAATGCCCGGCCATGCGCCCAGGTCCTTTGCGCTGAGCCGGACCTTGATTACCTCGTCAACTGCCAGTCGCTAGACGGACAGCCTGACCACGCTCGCACGGCCCGCGAACTGCCAGACGGCGGACATGGGCAAACGGGCAACGGCGAAGGAGCGAGGAATGACTGATATCCGGTGCGCCCTGCTGGATGGCGACAGGACCACGACGGGAGGCGTGCTCATAGGCACGGACAACTCGACTCACCACGGCACGCGCATGGCGGTGCGGGGCGACTTTGCGACATGCCCCGCGTGCAAGGATGGTGGACTGGTCTTCAATGACTGTGATCCCAGCTTCACGCTCATGGGGAAGGACATTCTCGTTGAAGGTGCTCGCGTCCACTGCAATTGTCCCACCAAGCCACGGGTGCTCGCCTCACAGAATACATTCACGATTCAAGTGAACAGGGGCGGTAGTCACGCGTTGATGCAGCCATTGTTCGGTCCGTCTGACAATGGCGCGCAATCATCGAACGAATCGGACGAAGTCATCGAGCAATATTTCGAACTCGTCGACGCAAAGACAGGAAGACCAGAGGAAGGCTACCGACACGACCTCTTCTGCGACGGCCGTCGTGTCAACCAAGACGCCAGCTTTGGCGGGCGCAGCGCTGTGGTGGGTGGGCGCGTCGCGATGAGCATTGTGTTGTGGCTGGACAAATCCCGGGGGGTTTCGCATGACGGATCCCCTGAAGGCGTCTCTCCTCACTTCTGAAGAGCGATTGCTCGCCGCCATTGTGTATGGCGAATCATCCACGCTCGACCAATATGAAGAAATGGCAGCGCTCGCAAGCGTTATGGTGCGTCAGATGAAGTCGCGCGGGTATTGGACCATCGAAGCCTTCACCTCGAAAGATAGAAACTTTTCCTTCGTGCATACGGACGGCAATGCACGCTACGCGAGGCTCATGAGGGCATCGGAAACGGACATCGCAAGAAGCACCGCAATGTCCGACGCGGTGAATGCAGCACGGAACGCCTTCGCGGGCGGTCCGGACTACTCCAAGGGAGCGTACTTCTGGGACGGCGCCGATATCAAATCGAACTACGCCCGGCACGCCAAGGTTAGATCGGGAATCCACATCAGTGACCCTGCCCACAACGTCTATGGAATAAGCGATTCCGGGACGACGAGGATTCTCTACAGGACGGTCAGGAAGCGGGTGAATGGACGATCAGGACCGAGCAACTCGAAATGGGACGATATTTGTGGGTGTATGAATCTACGGCTGGCATCGGGGGAACAATTTTCTGGTGCTATGGGCGCGACTGGCTTCGAGTTACCCGAGCAAAGGAATACAAATGATGCGTCCGATTATTTTCATGGCTTTATGGGCGCTATGCCTGATGGCCCGAGCAGAGCGTCCATCCGAAGCGGTCATGGACAGTTGCCTCTTGTTCGACAAGGCGGCACCATCGATCAGCGTGACCCGGTTTGAAGGACCCGAGATACTCGTGGACGAGCACTCTGTTCCGGGCTATGAAATCTTCACTCCGACGGCCAGGAGCGTCGCGGTCAAGGTGGGATACGCCACGAGCAAACGTCGCAGCAACGACTTCGTATTTGCCGGCCGGTATCGTGGCTACATCAGGACTGCGACGGCGCTTGGTGCGTTCAAGGCAGAACGTATCGAATCGCCGTCACTTGCGTTCTATGCAGTCTTGCGTGAGGGGCCGCGCCAGTACCTGTGTGTCGTGGAAAGCGCTGCACAGGGAAGCGCCGCCTTTGTCCGCTCTGCCTTTGTCGCCGCTTTTCCACCGAAGGGAAGCAGGTATCTTGCGCTGTTCTATCAGGTAGCCGATGTCAGGCAACTCAAAGCCTTCGGAGCAGGGGCCACGCGGGACGGCAATTGATAACGTCTGTTTCGGGAAAAGGGGCGCCGTGGATGTTCCGGATTTCCGGTGCCGATCCGCATTAACGTCGGACCTGGACCTGCGAACGCCGACACTCGCCGCAGTCGAGCATTTTTTGCAATGCTTGAACCTCTGCGCTGTCCCTCCGAGTTATCCGCCCCATGCGGCGCGTGGCTGCCGGGCGCGGGTCGCGGCCCGGCGCCTCATTCATCACGCTGTTGTTGGCGCCTCGAACGCGCTGGGTGAACACCGCTCGGCGCGGATCGTGCCACTTTCGCCATCGAGGCGATAAATCGCGGAATATCGGTAAATTTGTAGCCTTCATGGCGACAATGCCGCGAGGGGCGCGCTCTTGCGAGATGCGTGCACAGCTCCCGCCCGCGGCGGCGCTCCCGCCCCCGGCGACCGTCGCGTGCCCCCGACGCATCCCGAAATTGCCTCGACGCCAGACGTGCCGGGGGCATCCGTCTGATTTATAGTCTCGAAATTGTCGCGCTTCGCGCGGTCCTGTCTCTTCCAATTCAAAAAAGGCGCACGCGTGAAGCAGTTGACCATTCGGCAGCGAATCCTTGCGAGCTTCGGCCTCATCCTGTCGCTGATGCTCGTGATGGCGGTGTTCTCGTACATCCTGATGAACGGCATCGACCAGGATGCGAACAGCCTCCAGGAAGACTCGATGCCCGGGTTCGATCTCGCCACCGACATCCGCGCCGCATGGTTCGAGAACTACACGGTGACGCAGCGGCTCGTCTTCATCGACACGGCGCCCGAGGCGATGCAGCGCGACGCGCAGCGCATCGGCGAGACGCGCGACACGCTCGACAAGCTGATTGCGACGTACGGCTCGACGATCTTCGAGGAACGCGACCGCCAGCTCTTCAACCAGTTCAAGCAGCAGCGCGAGCTGTACGTGCCGATTCAGGCGCAGATCCTGCGCGAGCTCGACACGTCGAAGGAAGCCGCGGCCGCCACCTTCAACACGAAACTCACGCCGGTCTGGGAAACGGGGCGCGGCAACGTACGCACGCTCGTCGACCACAACAAGAGCTATGCCGACAAATCCGTGGCGAGCATCCGCGAATCGGTGCGCAAGTCCGAAATCACGCTGCTCGTCATCATGCTGGTTGCGATTGCCGCCGCCGCCGTGCTCGGCTACGTGCTGCTCAGGGCGGTGACGGTGCCGATGCATCGCCTCGTCGACGTGGTCGACAGGATGCGCACCGGCGACCTGACGCAGCGGCTCGACCTGAACCGCCAGGACGAGTTCGCCACGCTCGAAGCGGGCTTCAACCGCATGACGGACGAGTTGACGGGCCTCGTCGGCCAGGCGCAGAAATCGGCGGTGCAGGTGACGACCTCGGTGTCGGAAATCGCGGCCACCGCGAAGGAGCAGCAGGCGACCGCCAGCGAGACCGCCGCGACCACGACCGAAATCGGCGCGACCTCGCGCGAGATTTTCGCGACCTCGCGCGACCTCGCCCGCACGATGAACGAGGTGTCGAGCGTGGCGGAGCAGTCGGCGGCGCTCGCGGGCACCGGACACGTGGGGCTCACGCGCATGGAGGAAACCATGCGGCTCGTGATGGAGGCGGCCGGGTCGGTGAACGGCAAGCTCGCGATCCTCAACGAGAAGGCGAGCAACATCAACCAGGTCGTCGCTACCATCACCAAGGTCGCCGACCAGACGAACCTGCTTTCGCTCAACGCCGCGATCGAGGCGGAGAAGGCGGGCGAATACGGGCGCGGCTTTTCGGTCGTCGCGACCGAGATCCGGCGCCTCGCCGACCAGACCGCCGTGGCGACGCTCGACATCGAGCAGATGGTGAAGGAGATCCAGTCCGCGGTGGCGGCGGGCGTGATGGGTATGGACAAGTTCAGCGAGGAAGTGCGGCGCGGCATGCTCGACGTGCAGCACGTGGGCGGCCAGCTCTCGCAGATCATCCAGCAGGTTCAGGCGCTCGCGCCGCGCTTCGTGATGGTGAGCGAAGGCATGCAGACGCAGGCGACGGGCGCCGACCAGATCACGCAGGGCCTCGCACAGCTGTCGGAGGCGGCGCAGCAGACGGCGGAGTCGCTGCGCCAGTCGTCGCAGGCGATCGAGGACCTGACGCACGTCGCCAACGGCCTGCGCACGGGCGTGTCGCGCTTCAAGGTCGCGACATGACCGTTCTTGCCTCCTGACGGGCGCGGCATGCTTTTCGTCCAGTTCACGCTCGGCGCCGAACGCTACCTGCTCGACAGCGCGCAGATCGAGCGCATGCTGCCGCTCGCGCCGCTCAAGTCGCTGCCGGGCATGCCGCCGTGGGTGGCGGGCCTTTTCGACTACGACGGCGAGCCCGTGCCGGTGATGGACCTGTCCGCGCTCGCGCTCGGGGTCCGCTCGCGCGAGCGGCTTTCGACCAGGCTCGCGCTCGTCCACTATCCGCACGCCACGCCGGACGGCGTCGTGCCGCGGCGCCTCGGCCTCCTCGTCGAGCAGGCGACGCGCACCGTGTCGTTCGATGCCCGCGCGTTTCGCGACCCGGGCATCGACACGCCGCACGCGCGCTATCTCGGCCCCGTCGCGCACGATGCGCACGGCCTCGCACAATGGGTGCGCGTCGAACATCTGCTGCCCGCCGGCGTGCAGGCGCAGCTTTTCACCGCGAGCGCCGCATGAGCTTCCTGACCCGCGTCCCCGACCTGCACGCCGATCACGCGTCGATTGCGCGTTTCGTCGGCCTGCTGCACCGGACGATCGGGCTCGATGCCGCGTCGATCGGCGCGAGCGCGATCGAGCGCGCCGTGCGCGAGCGCTTTGCCGCGTGGCGCGATCACGGGCAGGCGGGCGCGACGCTCGACGACTACTGGCACGCCGTCAACGCCGAAGCGCAGCGTCTGCAGGACCTGATCGAAGCGGTCGTCGTGCCGGAGACATGGTTTTTCCGCGACGCCGAGGCGTTCGCCGCGCTCGCGCGGCTCGCGAAGGTGAAGCTGCTCGACCGTCCGGGCAAGCCCGTGCGGGTGTTGAGCGTGCCGTGCTCGTCCGGCGAGGAGCCGTATTCGGCGGCGATGGCGATGATCGACGCGGGCATCGCGCCCGAACGCTTTTCGATCGATGCGCTCGACGTGAGCGAAACCGCGCTCGCCCGCGCACGGCATGCGCACTACGGGCGCAACGCGTTTCGCGGCCATGCGCTCGCGTTCCGGGACCGCCACTTCGAGCGGGCGGCCGACGGCTGGCGGCTCGGCCCCGAGGTGGCGGCCCGTGTGCGATTCGCGCAGGCGAACCTGCTGCAACTCGATCCGTATGCATTCGAGCGCTTCGACTTCGTGTTCTGCCGCAACGTGCTGATCTATTTCGACCGCGCTACGCAGCACGCCGCGCTCGACGTGCTGGAGCGCCTGCTTGCCGACGACGGCACGCTCTTCGTCGGACCGGCGGAGACGGGCTTGCTGATGCGCGAGGGCATGACTTCCGCGAAGATTGCGCTTGCCTTCGCGTTTCACCGGACGCGCGATGGCAGCGATCCTTCCGCGAAGGCGGTGCGCCACGCATGGGCGGCGGGTGGCGCGTTCATGGCGCACTTCGCTGCGACAGCGGCGACCGCGACGGCGACGGCAACGGCGGCAGTGACGGATGCGCGCGTGGCGTTCCCCGTGCCGCCCGGCAGCGTTCCGCCAGCGCAAGCCTTCGTGACGTCGGCATTCGACACCACCCGCCTCGCGGCACTTGCGCAGGTTCGCGTGCCGAACGTCGGCGGCCGGTTGCCCGCTGGCGCGGCGGGGGAAAGTCTCGCGCACGTGCGGCTGGCCGCTACCGTCGACGTCTCCGGCAGCGCGCCGGGACGGACGCCCGCCGCCGCGTTCGCGCCGCGCACGGTGAGCGTTCCGCCGGCGGCGTCTGCCGCTCCCGCTCCTGCGCCGCTGGGGCGAGGTCCGCTGGCAAGGAACCTCGACGAGGCGCATACCCTCGCCGACGCCGGCAACCTCGACGCCGCCGCCGTGGCGGCGCGCGCCTATCTCGCAGCGCATCCGTCGAGCGCGAGCGCGTACTACCTGCTCGGCCTGATCGCCGACGCACGCGGCGTCACGCCCGAAGCCCGCACGCACTACAAGCGCGCGCTCTATCTCGACCCGGCGCACCGCGAGGCCCTCACGCACCTTGCGGCCGTCCTCGAACTCGACGGCGACGAAGCCGGCGCGCGCCTGCTGCTCGCGCGTGCCGACCGTGTCGTGAAGCACGGAGGCCGCGATGAATGACGAAGCGCGAGGCGCTTTCGATGCCGCGCAGCACCCCGAGGCGATCGACGATTGCTGGAACCGGATCGGCGTGCGCGGCGACGGCTCGTGCCCGCGGCTCGCCGACTACGTGCATTGCCGAAACTGCCCGGTGCACGATGCGGCGGCGGCCCGCGTGCTCGATCGCGCGGGTACTGCGGTTGCGTTCGCCGTCGGCGCGAAGCCGGAAGCCGAGCCGCGCGGATTATCAGCGGAAAGCGGCGCGCGCGAAGACGAGCAGTCGCTGTCGTGCCTCGTCTTCCGTGTCGGCGACGAATGGCTCGGGCTGCCGACCGCGATCTTCCGCCAGGTCGCGCAACTGCGGCCGATCCATTCGCTGCCGCACCGGCGTCACCGGTCGGTGCTCGGCGTCGTGAACGTGCGCGGCGAGCTGCTCGTGTGCGCGTCGCTCGCGCGGCTGTTCGGCATCGAGCGCGCGCAGGAGATTCTGCCGTCGCAGGCGCCGGGCGGGCGCGCGGCGTTCGCGGTCGACGCCCGCGAACTCGGGCGGCTGCTCGTCATCGAGCGGCCGGGCGGCGACCGGGCCGACGGCGAGGGCCCGATCGCGTTTCCCGCCGATGCCGTCGACGGCGTGCATCGCTTCGCGCGCGCGGCCTTCCAGCCGGTGCCGGCCACGCTCGCGCACCGGTCCGCGTCGCACGCGCACGCGGTGGTCGGCTACAAGGGCCGCACGGTCGGCCTGCTCGACGCCGGAAAATTGTTCGACACCCTCAACCGGAGCCTGACATGAGCGCCGGCGACGAAGCACAGGATTCGCTGCTCGAACTGTTTCGCGAGGAGGCGCGCACGCAGGCGCAGATTCTGTCCGACGGCCTGCTCGCGCTCGAACGCGCGCCGCGCGCGCCCGACACGCTCGAAGCCTGCATGCGCGCCGCGCATTCGCTGAAGGGGGCGGCGCGGATCGTCGGCGTGCCGGTGGGCGTGACGCTCGCGCACGTGATGGAGGACTGCTTCGTCGCCGCGCAGGAAGGGCGCCTCACGCTGGATGCGGGCTACATCGACCTGCTGCTACGCGGCGTCGACCTGATCGTTGCGATCGGCGAGGGGCGCAGCGCGGCCGCGCAGGATAATGTCGACGGCTTCGTCGGCGCGCTCGAGGCGCGCATGCGCGGCACGCGGCCGCACGATGCGCAACTGTCGCGCCAACTCGTGCTCGAGGACGCGGCGCTCCCCGTGGTGGACGATCCGGCCCCGCCTGCCTGTGCCGCGCCCGATGTGGCCGCCGCGGACCGCAGTTCGCCCGCCGCGCGCCCCGGCGAAGCCCGCATGCTGCGCGTGCGCGCCGATACGCTCGACCGCCTGCTGAGCCATTCGGGCGAATCGCTCGTCGAATCGCGCTGGCTCAAGCCGTTCGCCCAGTCGATGCTGCGCGTGAAGCGCATCCAGCGCGACGCGAGCCGCGCGCTCGACGTCCTGCATGAAACACTCGACGACGCGCCCGGCCACGCGCTCGGCCCGCGCGCCCACGCCGCGCTCGACGAAGTGCGCCGCCTTACCGCCGAAGCGCACCGGCAACTGAACGAGCGTCTCGCGGAACTCGAAAACTACGACCGCCGCTCGACGCACCTGTCGCAGCAGCTTTACGACGAAGCGCTCGAATGCCGGATGCGCCCGTTCGTCGACGCGACGGGCGGCTTCGCGCGCATGGTGCGCGACGTCGCGCGCTCGCTCGGCAAGGAGGCGCGGCTCGTGATCGTCGGTGAAACGACGCAGGTGGACCGCGACATCCTCGATCTGCTCGACGGCCCGCTCGGCCATCTGCTGCGCAACGCCGCCGATCACGGCATCGAGCCGCCCGGGGTGCGCCGCGCGCGCGGCAAGCCGCCCGAGGGCACGATCACGCTGGAGGCGCGCCACAGCGCGGGCGCGCTCTTCATCAGCGTGACCGACGACGGAGGCGGCATCGACATCGGCGCGCTGCGCCGCGCCGTCGTGAACAGGAAGCTCGCGAGCGAGGCGACGGCCGAGCGGCTCTCGGAGGCCGAGCTGCTCGAATTCCTGTTCCTGCCCGGCTTTTCGATGCGCGATGCCGTCACCGACGTATCGGGCCGCGGCGTGGGCCTCGACGCGGTGCAGGACGTGGTGCGGAAGGTGCGCGGAAGCGTGCGCGTGACGCAGGAAACCGGCGTGTGCACGCGGTTCCTGCTGCAGTTGCCGCTGACGCTCTCGGTGATCCGCAGCCTGATCGTGGAAGTGGCGGGCGAGCCCTATGGCCTGCCGCTCGCGCACGTCACGCACACGCTCGTGCTGCCGGCCGCCGCGATCGACATGCTGGAAGGCCAGCAGCATTTTTCCTTCGACGGCCGGCGCATCGGCCTCGTCACCGCGCATCAGATTCTCGACGCCGGCGCCTTCCAGGCGCGCGGCGACACGCTCGACGTGGTCGTGATCGGGCAGGGCGCCGCGAGCTACGGCGTGGTGGTGGACCGCTTTCTCGGCGAGCGGATGCTGGTCGTGCAGCCGCTCGACAAGCGGCTCGGCAAGGTGCGCAACATCGCGGCGGGCGCGCTGATGGAAAACGGCGACCCGCTCCTGATCGCCGATATCGACGACTGGCTGCGCTCCGTCGAAAAGCTGGTGGCGGGCGGCGAGCTCGGGCGCGTGGGTGCGGGCGCGGCCCGTGCGGCCGAGAAGAGCGCGAAGCGCGTGCTGGTGGTCGACGATTCGCTGACCGTGCGCGAGCTGGAGCGCAAGCTGCTCGCGTCGCGCGGCTACGACGTGACGGTCGCGGTGGACGGCATGGACGGCTGGAACGCGGTGCGCGGGGAGCGCTTCGACCTCGTCGTGACGGATATCGACATGCCGCGCCTCGACGGCATCGAACTCGTCACGCTGATCCGGCGCGATGCGCAGCTTGCGAACACGCCGGTGATGATCGTGTCGTACAAGGACCGCGCCGAGGATCGCCAGCGCGGGCTCGACGCGGGCGCGGACTACTATCTCGCGAAGGGCAGCTTTCATGACCAGACGCTGCTTGACGCCGTGCGCGACCTGATCGGGGAGGCGAAATGAGCGCCGCCGCGTCGTCCGGGTTCAGCGTGTCCGGCCTGCGTGCCGCATTCGTGGCCGCATGCGCAGCCAGCACGATTCTTGCGCAACCGAAGATCGATGCGATCACGAGAGGGGCACCGCAATGAAGATCGGCATCGTGAACGATGTGCAGCTGGCGGTGGAGGCGCTGCGGCGCGCGCTTGCCACGCGAGCCGACTTCGAGGTCGCGTGGGTCGCGCGCGACGGCGCCGAGGCGCTCGACTACTGCATCGCAGAGCGCCCCGACGTCGTGCTGATGGACCTCGTGATGCCGAACGTCGACGGCGTCGAGGCGACGCGCCGCATCATGGCGCGCGCGCCGTGCGCGATTCTCGTCGTCACCATCGACGTCGGCGCGAACGCGTGGCGCGTGTACGAGGCGATGGGCGCGGGCGCGCTCGATGCGGTCGATACCCCCGCGCTCGCGGGCGCCGACGCGCGGCGCGGCATCGCCGCACTGATCGCGAAGATCGACCAGATCGGCGCGCGGCTCGTCTCCACGTGCGCGCCGCCGCCTGCGAGCGCGGTGCCGCGCGTGGCGAGCAACACGGCGCTCGTCGCGATCGGCGCGTCGGCGGGCGGTCCCGCGGCGCTCGCCACGCTGCTCGGCGCGCTGCCCGCCGATTTCGCGCCGGCGACAGTCATCGTGCAGCACGTCGACCGGGCGTTTGCCGAAGGCATGGCGCAATGGCTCGACGCGCAGTCGAAGCTGCCCGTGCGCGTGGCGCGCGAAGGCGATTCGCCGCGCCCGGGCGAGGTGCTGCTCGCCGCCACCAACGATCACCTGCATTTTTCCGACAGCCGCCGGCTCGGCTACACGCGGCATCCGGCGGACATGCCGTACCGGCCTTCCGTCGACGTCTTCTTTCAGAGCGTCGCCGAGCGCTGGACCGGGCGCGCCGTGGGCGTGCTGCTCACGGGCATGGGCCGCGACGGCGCGATCGGCCTGAAGGCGATGCGCGCGAAGGGCTATCACACGATTGCGCAGGACGAGGCGACCTGCGCGGTCTACGGCATGCCGAAGGCGGCCGCGGCGCTGAACGCGGCGGTTGCGATCCTGCCGCTGCCGCGCATCGCCGATGCGCTCATCGCCGCCTTGCGCCCCGTGCGCTGAAAGACACCTATTCGAAACCAGGACACCTCAATGGAACATCCCAATCCGGACCCGCTCGCAGAACGCGCGAAGCGTGCCGCCGCCGCGGCGGCGGCGAGCGTCGAGCGAGCGGGCACCCGCGCGGTCGCGGAAGAGCGCGCGGTTTCCGACCTGCTCGCCGCCGCGCTGAACGCGCCGCCCGCCGACGAATGCCCGATCATGGTGCTGCTCGTCGACGACCAGACGATCATCGCGGAAGCGGTGCGCCGCGCGCTCGCGGATCAGCCGAACGTCGACTTCCACTACTGCACGAAGCCCGAGGACGCGCTGCGGGTGGCCGAGGAGACGCGCCCGACCGTGATCCTGCAGGATCTCGTGATGCCGGGCGTCGACGGGCTCACGCTCGTGCGGCAGTACCGCGAGAACGCGTCGACGCGCGACATCCCGATCATCGTGCTTTCCACGAAGGAGGAGCCGCGCATCAAGAGCGCGGCGTTTTCGGCGGGCGCGAACGACTATCTGGTGAAGCTGCCCGATACGATCGAGCTGATCGCGCGCATCCGCTACCACTCGCGTTCGTACCTGAATCTGCTGCAGCGCGACGAGGCGTATCGCGCGCTCAGGCAATCGCAGCAGCAACTGCTCGAAACCAATCTCGAACTGCAGCGGCTCACGAACTCGGACGGCCTGACGGGCCTCTCGAACCGGCGCTGCCTAGACGACTACCTGAGCGCCGAATGGCGCCGCGCCGTCCGCGACCGGGCGCCGATCGGCTTCCTGATGATCGACGTCGACAACTTCAAGTCCTACAACGACACCTACGGCCACGTTGCCGGCGACGATGTGCTCAAGCTCGTCGCGCATACGGTCGAGACGTGCCTGAACCGGCCCGCCGATCTCGCCGCGCGCTTCGGCGGCGAGGAGTTCGCGGTGGTGCTGCCCTCGACCTCGGCCGGCGGCCTGCGCCTGCTCGGGGAAAAGATCCGCCTCGCCGTGGCGGCGCTCGACGTGCCGCACACCGGCTCGGCGACCGGCCACGTGACGATCAGCGTCGGCGGGGCGACGCAGGTGCCGCACGGCGACGAGCCGTCAAAGCAACTGGTCGAGGCCGCCGATCTCGCGCTGTACCAGGCGAAGCGCGACGGGCGCAACCGGGTCGTCGCGGGATGAGCCGGCAAATGCTCGCGGGCCTATAATCGTTAGCTGGTCTGAAACCCCAATCCGCTTCGCTCGAGCGTCGCGGCACAGGAGCCCGCAGCATGTATATCGCCATGAATCGCTTCAAAGTGACCCTCGGGTCCGAGACCGAGTTCGAAAACCTCTGGACGAGCCGGGACACGCATCTGAAGGAAGTGCCGGGCTTCGTGGAGTTTCACCTGCTCAAGGGGCCGCTCAAGGACGACCACGTCCTGTATTCCAGCCACACGATCTGGGCGAATCAGGCGGCCTTCGAGAACTGGACGAAGTCGGAGGCGTTTCGCGCCGCGCACCGTAATGCCGGGAACGGAACCCGCTCGCTGTATCTCGGGCACCCGGAGTTCGAAGGCTTCGAGGTGATCCAGACGGTGAAGTGAACGGGCGTTTCCGCTCTTTCAGGAATTCGCTGGAAACGTTCCGGGCAATACCGATGCCCTCCGCCGGGCCGCAGCGCGCTCCGCCGGAGGGCATCGGCGTTTTCGGGTATCGACGGCCTAGCGCGTCGCGACGATGAAGAGCCGCGGGAACGGCAGCAGCACCGTGCCGTCCGCGAGCGCGGGGTACGCCTGCGCGATCGCCGTTTCGTAGCGTTCGAGGTATGCGGCGCGTTCGGTGTCGTCGAGCGCCTCCAGAAACGGGCGCAGGCCGCTGCCCTTGAACCACTCGACCACCGCGTGAGCGCCGCCCGCGAGCGGGTGATGGTACGTCGTGCGCCACAC
>Ga0163162_10005283_pt1 | contig 12463 bp, 9 predicted proteins | sample S55metaG_FD_115310 | JGI IMG/M metagenome (GOLD analysis project Ga0163162, IMG submission 115310) | Switchgrass rhizosphere microbial communities from Kellogg Biological Station, Michigan, USA - S5-5 metaG | ecosystem: Host-associated > Plants > Roots > Rhizosphere > Soil | place: USA: Michigan...
AGTGCGGCCCCCGCGCCCGCCGTGGCGCCTGCACCGCCCGCGCCGCCCCCCGTCACCGCCGCCGCGCGCAAGGTGAGCGAGGCGAACGACCTCTATGAATTCGACTATGCCTATCCGGCGCAGGCCGCCGCGATCCCGGCGCTGAAGGCTCTGCTCGACAAGGATCTGGACGAGCAGAAGGCCAGCCTGATCAAGGACGCGAAGGACGCGGCGAAGGACTCCAAGGCGAACGACTGGCCCTATCACGCATACAGCTTCGACATGGACTGGAAGGTGGTGGCCGACCTGCCCGGCTGGCTGAGCCTGTCCACCATCATCGGCACTTATACCGGCGGCGCGCACCCCAACTATGTGTTCGATGCGATGGTGTGGGACAAGGCGGCGAACCGGCGGCTGGCCGCGATCGACATGTTCACCAGCAAGGCCGCGCTGAAGGCGGCGGTGCTGAAACCGTTCTGCGCCGGACTGGACCGCGCGCGCAAGCTGAAGCGCGGGGATACCTGGGAAAGCGTCGGCGGCATCGACGATTTCACCCGCTGTGTCGATCCGATGGACCAGACGGTGATCCTGGGTTCCGCCGGCAAGAAGGGCTTCGACCGCATCGGCTTCCTGATCGCGCCCTACAACGCCGGGCCTTATGCCGAGGGCGATTATGAAGTGACGGTGCCGGTGACACCTGCTGTGCTGGCGGCGGTGAAGCCGGAGTACAGGGGGGCGTTTGTGGGGCGGTAGGGGGACAATAACCCCTCCGTCTGGCCTTGCAGGCCAGCCACCTCCCCGTTTGTGCTTCGCAAAAACAGGAGGACCAGTTAGTCGGTTCATCCTCCCCATTTTTCCGCAGGACAAATGGGGAGGTGGCTGGCCCGCAGGGCCAGACGGAGGGGTAAAATTCTAACTTTCGCACAGCCGCGCGATTGCTTCCGCCACACCATCCGCATCGGCCAGTACCTTTGCCGCGCCTACGCGCTCCACGGCGATCCCCTGCGACGTCAGCCACGCATCGCGCTGAGCATCGCGAATAGGATGATCGCCCATGTCGTGCGCAACACCATCGATCTCGATGCACAATCGGGCGGCAGGGCAAAAGAAGTCCAGCACATAAGGTCCGATGGGGTGCTGTCGGCGGATACGGACGTGCTCGAATGCGCGCAGCCGCTGCCACAGCAATACTTCGGGCAACGACATCGCCTTGCGCAAGGCACGCGCCCGGGCGACGTTGCGCTGTTGTTTCTGTCGCGGCAAGAACCCCTCCGTCTGGCCTTGCAGGCCAGCCACCTCCCCGTTTGTGCTTCGCAAAAACAGGGAGGACAAGGGGAACCGCCGCCGATTTGAACTGCGCGGCGATCACCCCATCTCGCAATCGCGTCGCAATGTCGCTACATGGTGTCCATGACCGACTATGTGATCGCCGACGATACCGACACCCTTCAGCGGGACGGAACCATCAAGCTGCACGGCCCCGCCGCGTTCGAGGGGATGCGCAAGGCGGGGCGGCTCGCGGCCGAGATCCTCGATGCGCTGGTGCCGCTGGTGCAGCCGGGCGTCACCACCGCCGCGCTCGACGATGTGGTGCGGCAGATGACGCTGGATGGCGGGGCGATCCCCGCCACGCTGGGCTATCGCGGCTATGCGCATTCGTGCTGCATCTCGATCAATCACGTGGTGTGCCACGGCATCCCTTCGGACAAGACGATCAAGGATGGCGACATCCTGAATATCGACGTGACCCCGCTGCTCGATGGCTGGCACGGCGATTCCAGCCGCATGTACATTGCGGGCGAAGTGCCGCTGAAGGCCAAGCGGCTGATCGACGTGACCCATGAATGCCTGATGCTGGGCATCGAACAGGCAAAGCCCGGCGCGCGGCTGGGCGATATCGGCGCGGCGATCCAGGCCCATGCCGAAAAGCAGCGCTATGGCGTGGTGCGCGAATTCTGCGGGCACGGGCTTGGCCGCCTGTTCCACGATGCGCCCGAAGTAATCCACGCCGCGCGGGCGGGCACGGGGCCGGAGCTGCGCCCCGGCATGTTCTTCACCATCGAACCCATGATCAATCTGGGCAAGGCGGCGTGCAAGGTGCTGGACGACGGGTGGACGGCGGTGACGCGCGACCGGTCCTTGTCGGCGCAGTTCGAGCATTCGATCGGCATAACCGAGGACGGCTGCGAAATCTTCACGCTGAGCCCGGCGGGATTGCACAAGCCGCCGTACGGGGGGTGACGGAGGGGCGGCTGCCCAAAAATCGGGCACCGCCTGCGCAAAATTTGGGCATTAATCGTTCGCGGTCGCGCAATTTGCGCAATGCTTGAGCCGCAACAAGGGTTCCATTCTTGCCAAGCGCCCGTATTTCCCGCTTTCGCAAGGCCGTGCGATGTCCTATCGCAGTGCAATAGAGCGTGGCACGATTCTTGATAGGTCGTGTTGCAAGGGACAACCGCCGGCTTTGCATTTACCATGGGCCGGCCCGCGTTGCAGGGGTCTGATCGAGTGAAGAAGGTCGAAGCGATCATCAAGCCCTTCAAGCTGGACGAGGTGAAGGAAGCGCTGCACGAAATCGGCGTTTCCGGCATCACCGTCACCGAAGCCAAGGGCTTTGGACGGCAGAAGGGCCATACGGAACTCTATCGCGGCGCCGAATACGTCGTCGATTTCCTGCCAAAGGTTAAACTGGAAGTCGTGATCGGCGACGATCTGGTCGATCGTGTGGTGGAGGCGATCGCCTCTGCCGCGCAGACCGGCCGCATCGGCGACGGCAAGATCTTCGTGATCCCGGTGGAACGCGCGCTGCGCATCCGCACCGGCGAACGCGACGACGACGCGATCTGAATTTGACGCAATGCCCGGCCTCCCTTGCGGGAAAGCCGGGTGCGGCGGCATGCGTGCGGGGGATGGCCTCGGGACGGGCGGCCTCCATTCAACTCCACCCCTGAATGCCCGGTTTTGCCGGGTGGTTACAAAGGACCAGTGATGGCAAGTGCAAAGGACATTCTCGCCCGCATCAAGGACGAGGAAATCGAATGGGTTGACGTGCGTTTCACCGACCCCAAGGGCGCATGGCATCACCTGACGATGTGCGCCAGCGTGATCGGTGAAGACGAGCTTGAAACCGGCCTGATGTTCGACGGTTCGTCGATCGAAGGCTGGAAGGCCATCAACGAATCCGACATGATCCTGCGCCCGGATCTGGACGCGGTCTATATCGATCCTTTCTCGGCCACGCCGATGATGATCCTGTTCTGCGACATCGTGGAGCCTTCTGACGGTTCGCTTTATGCCCGCGACCCGCGCTCTACCGCCAAGCGCGCCGAAATGTTCCTCAAGTCCACCGGCCTTGGCGACACGGTCTATATCGGACCCGAACCCGAATTCTTCATGTTCGACGACGTGCGGTTCGATACGAGCTATGCATCGAGCTATTACCACCTCGACGATACCGAACTGCCGACCAATTCCGGCAAGGTTCTGGAAGGCGGCAACCTGGGCCACCGTCCGCGCGCCAAGGGTGGCTATTTCCCGGTCGGCCCGGTCGACGTGACCACCGACATCCGCGCCGAGATGGTTTCGACCTGCATCGAAATGGGCCTGCCCATGGACAAGCACCACCACGAAGTGGCCGGCAGCCAGCACGAACTGGGCCTGACCTTCGGCAAGCTGCTTGAAACCTGCGACCGCATCCAGGTGTACAAGTATGTCGTGAAGATGGTTGCGCAGGCCTATGGCAAGACGGCGACCTTCATGCCCAAGCCCATCAAGATGGACAATGGATCGGGCATGCACACGCATATCTCGATCTGGAACAAGGGCAAGAACACGTTCGCGGGCAATGGCTACGCCGGCCTTTCGGACACCTGCCTGTACTTCATCGGCGGCGTGATCAAGCATGCCAAGGCGCTGAACGCCTTCACCAACCCGACCACCAACAGCTACAAGCGTCTGGTGCCGGGTTATGAAGCGCCGGTGCTGCTGGCCTATTCGGCACGCAACCGCTCTGCCTCGTGCCGCATCCCTTACGGGGCCGGCGACAAGGCCAAGCGCGTTGAGTTCCGCTTCCCCGATCCGCTCGCCAACCCCTATCTGTCGTGCGCCGCACTGCTGATGGCCGGTCTCGACGGCATCGAGAAGAAGATCCATCCGGGCGAAGCGATGGACAAGAACCTGTACGATCTTCCGCCGGAAGAACTGGCCAAGGTTCCCACCGTGTGCGGTTCGCTGCGCGAAGCGCTCGATTCGCTGGCCGCCGACCATGACTTCCTGCTCAAGGGCGACGTGTTCACCCTCGACCAGATCGAAGCCTACATGGAACTGAAGTGGGAAGACGTGGCCCGTTGGGAAATGCAGCCCAGCCCGGTCGAATTCGATATGTACTACAGCGGCTGATCCTTCAGTCCCGCACAACAAAGGGGCGTCCGGACTTCGGTCCGGGCGCCCTTTTTGCATGAACGGGATTTAACAGAACAAACGCTTGCCCCGCGCGTTGCGGGATTAATGGAAAAAACTCCCCTCCCCGTTCTCGTCAACCGGAACGGAGGTGCCGCCTCTGCCGCAGGCGATACCCTGCCCGACAAGATCACCACCGCTTTTGCCAAAGCCGGGACGACCGCCCAGGTGCGACTGCTGGAAGGGCGCGATATGGCGAAGGCCATCGACGAGGCCGCCAGCCAGCACCCGCGCATCGTGGTGGCGGGCGGCGATGGCACGATGGCCTGCGCGGCGCAGCAGTTGGCCGGAACGCCTACCGAACTGGCGGTGCTGCCGCTGGGCACGCTGAACCACTTTGCCCGCGATCTGGGCGTCCCCACCGATCTGGAACAGGCTGCGGCGCTGGCAAGCACGGGCCACGCGCGCGGCGTGGACGTGGCCGAGGTGAACGGTCGCCGCTTCATCAACAACGCTTCCATTGGCATTTATCCGGTGATGGTGGAATGGCGCGACGAGATCCGCCATCGCCACGGTGTGCCCAAATGGCTGGCCTCCATCCCCGCATCGTGGGAAGCGCTGTCGCATATGAAGAACCGGCGCTTGCGGATCGACCGGGGAAGCGGCGAGGAAGCGCTGGTCACGCCGCTGCTGTTCATCGGCAACAACCGCTACTCGCTTGATCCATGGACGCTGGGCGCGCGCGCTTCGCTGGCCGACGGGACGATGTCGGTCTATGCCGTGGCGCGAAGTCGCCGGCTTTCGCTGATCTGGTTCGGCCTGCGGGCGCTGATCGGCAAGGTCGATCGGATGCGCGATTTCGAAGCGCTGGGCGAGCTGGCGACGCTGGACGTTCGATCGTCCGACGCGCGGATCGGAATTGCACTGGATGGTGAAGTCACGCGGCTGGATTCGCCACTGCGTTTCAGGACCGAACCTGGCGCGCTGAACGTGGTGGCACCCGCCCCGAATAGCGCCGGCGAATCACCAAAAGTGTGCGCTGCGGCACATTTATCCACAGCCCTCGCATCTGCGAGACAAACGGTTTCCGAAGCGGGGTGAACGGAAGCAACGTGCGGTTCGCAAAATAGTTCCGATGTTTATGCAGGCTGCATGCTTCGTAACCTCATTGCCGCCCTGGTCGCCTTCCTCTCCATCGCCATCCTTCCGCAAGCCGCACAGGCCCGGTTGCAGTGCGTGGCCTATGCCCGCCAGATCGGTGACGTGCAGATCAGCGGCAACGCGCGCGAATGGTGGGGCAACGCGGAAGGCCGTTACGAGCGCGGCCAGCGCCCGCAGCCCGGCGCGGTTCTGGCGTTTCGCGGCACTTCGGCGATGCCCTATGGCCACGTCGCGGTCGTCAGCAAGATCGTCGATGCCCGTCACGTGCTGATCAACCACGCCAACTGGTCGCGCCCCGGCATGATCGAGCGCGGCGTGATGGCCGTGGACGTGTCGGACGCCGGCGACTGGAGCAAGGTGCGGGTCTGGTACGCGCCGACCAAGTCGCTGGGCCTGCGCGCCGCCCCGGCTTTCGGCTTCATCTATCCAGGCGCGGCCCCTGCCGATACCGCCGGCACCGTGACGGCCAGCGTCGATACGGGCAACGCGCAGGGCTGATTTCGCCCAAGCTGTGCCAGCGGGGATTGGACCGCTGTTACATCAACGCTGATACGTTCGCAGCCTGCGCTCAACTCGCCATGCGCAGCGGCTGATCCGCTGCTCGGCATGCCAGCAGCGCGCGCGCTTCTTCAACCGGCAGCGCTTTCCAGAACAGGTGGCCCTGCACCAGTTCGCAGCCGGCGGCCTGCACCAGCCGGCGCTGCGCCTCGGTCTCGACGCCTTCGGCCACCACCTTCATGCGCAGCGTGTGGCCGAGCGAAACGATGGCGCACAGGATCGACTGCGCGTCGGTGTCGCTTTCGATGTTCTGCACGAACGAACGGTCGATCTTGATCCGGTCGAACTGGAACGAGCGCAAGTACGACAGCGACGAATAGCCGATCCCGAAATCGTCGAGCGCGATGCGGAAGCCCATGCGGTTCAGTTCGCGCAGCACGGTGACGACGTGGTCGCTGCGATCGAGCATCACGCCCTCGGTCACTTCCAGCACCACGCGCGTGGGATCGATGCCGGTTTCCGCGACAATGCCCGCCATCGTCGGCAGGAAATCGCCCGCCATGATCTGCAAGGGCGAAAGGTTGACCGAGATGTCGCAGGCGGGCCATTGGCGGCATTCGTTGAACACCCGGCGCAGCATCCAGTTGCCCAGCGGGATCATCAGGCCCGCCTGCTCCGCGATCGGCACGAACAATCCGGGCCGGATATCGCCACGTTCGGGATGGCTCCAGCGCAGCAATGCCTCGAACCCCTGGATCTGGCCCATTCCGCTCATGGCCCCGCCCTTGGCATCGCCGATTTCGACGATCGGCTGGAAGGCCACCGAAAGCTCGTCGCGCGCAATGGCGCGGCGCAGTTCCATTTCCATCTCGCGCCGCAGCTTGACTGAGGCATCCATGTCGCGCGTGAAGCAGCGATAGCGCGCACGGCCCCGCTGCTTGGCGCGATAGAGCGCGATATCGGCGCGGCGCAGCAGTTCGCCGGGGTCTTCGCTCTGTTCCGGGCCCCAGCTGATCCCGCAGCTGCACGTGACATCGAGGCTATTGCCCGAAATCTCGAAGGGATCGCGCATCAGGTTCATGATCTGCAGCCCCAGCTTGTCGGCAGAGGCGCGCCCGCCTTCGGCGCGGCGCATCAGCACGAATTCGTCGCCACCGAAACGGGACAGGAAATCGGTGCCGGGAAGCGCACGGCGCAGGCGCATGGCCACCTGCCGCACCAGTTCATCGCCGACGTGGTGCCCCAGCGTGTCGTTCACCACCTTGAAGCTGTCGATATCGATATAGGCGACGAAAACGTTGCCCGCCTCGCGCCCCTTGGCGCAGGCGGCAAGTTCGCCGCGCAGCCGTTGCATATAATGTGTGCGGTTGGGCAGGCCCGACATCGCATCGTGCAGGGCGTTATGCTGCGCCTGCGCCTCGCTTGCCAGCAGTTCGCGGGTGGTGCGCCGGGTGCGGCGCACGATGATCGCGCCGCCCACCATCACGCCCAGGAAAAACAGCAGGTAGGCCGCGAGCAATGGCGCGGTGCGGCGCACAATCGTCGGTCCCGGCGTCTTGGGCGTCCATTTCAGCCAGCCGAAGCGCACACCTTCGAGCGTGGCGAGCGGCACGGCATTGGCACCTTCGCCGCCTCCATTGTACAACGTGTCGCTGAATGAGAGGTTGGGCAGCAACAGGTCCGCATTCATCTGCGCCAGCATCGACCTGTCTATATAGCGCACGGTCACCACGTAGTTCGGTTCGGCGCGCAGCAGGTCGAACTGCTTGTCGGGCACGATCGAGGCGACGGTGAGGAATGCGGGGTGGCCATCGTGCAGGATCGTCGATCCGGCCCAGCGCGTCAGCGGGCGGCCACCGGCATCATACGGCCAGGTCGTGTCGCCCAGCTTGTGCCGGGTAAAGGATTCGCCGAGCGTGGCGTTGGTGCGATCCGCCCGGTCGAGCAGGGCTTCCACGTTCCAGCGCAATTGCTGGTAGCCCGGATTGGCGAGCGGCCGCCCTTCTTTCCACGCGCGCACCAGCGAGCCATCGGGGCGCACCACGAACAGCAGGTCGCTGTGGAAATTCTGCCAGAAAAACTGGCCGAGGAAATAATTGCTCCAGGTGGCGTCATCGGTCAGCACGGCATGGCGCATCGCATCGTCCCACGTCAGCTGGACCTTTTCGGCTCCGACGATCGAGGCCATCGTGCGATCGAGATAGCGCTGCGCCAGAATGCGCTCGTCGTCGCGCGCCAGATCGTCGGCAACGCGGGTGGAATGATTGAAAGCCGCCACCAGCGCGCCAGACAAGGCGATGAGCGCGAGGAAGGTCGCCAAGGCGATCCACCCGGTGCGCAGCCCGTTTGCCATGCGCCAACCGGCACCTGCCCGTCTGGTGATACCCGACCCCATGGGCCCGCCATAACAATGCGCATACAAAGAAATGGTTAGCGACGGTTACGGAGAGGATGATTGTCGTGAATCGGCCTGCGGAACCGCGCAGCGTTTCGGCGGTTGTGTTTGATGAACCGGCAGCCATGCCGGAGAACAATCTCGCTGGGAGAACGCGCCATGTTGATGACCCTTGCCCTTGTGCTGCTCGTCCTGTGGGCGCTGGGCGTTTTCGCCTTCAAGGTAACCGCCGGCGTGATCCACATCCTGCTGATCGCGGCCATCGTCGTCGGCCTCGTCCAGCTGTTCCGCGGCCGCCGAACCGTGTGAATGAAATGGCCCGGGCATTGTCCGGGCCACCTTGCAATCCCTCCGGGGGCGGGCCACTTGTGGGCCACGTTTCCCGGAAGGATTGTCATGCGCGAACTGCTTCAGCACTACATCGACGGCAAGTGGGTGGACAGCATTGGCGGCACGCGCCACGCCGTGATCAATCCCGCCACCGAAGAGCCCTGCGCCGCGATTACGCTGGGCACCGCTGCCGACGTAGATCGCGCAGTCATCGCCGCCAAGCGCGCCTTTGCCAGCTTCAGCCAGACGACCGTTGCAGAGCGCAAGGCCCTGCTCCTGCGCATTGTCGATGAATACAAGAAGCGTTTCGCGGATTTCGGTGCGGTAATAAGCGAGGAAATGGGCGCACCGATCAGCTTTGCCAGCACGGCACAGGCGGGATCGGGCCTGAATTATCTGCTCGGCACGATCGAGGCGCTCGACGGATTTGCGTGGCAGGAAAGCATCCCCGGTTCCGATGCGCACGTGGTGCATGAACCAATCGGCGTCGTCGCTGCGATAACCCCGTGGAACTGGCCGTTGAACCAGATCTGCGCCAAGATCGCGCCGTGCATCGCCGCCGGTAACACGATCATCCTGAAGCCCTCGGAGGAATGCCCCTCCAACGCCGCCATCTTTGCCGAAGTGCTTGATGCCGCGGGCGTTCCTGCCGGGGTGTTCAACCTTGTGCAGGGCGACGGGCTTGGCGTGGGCGTGGCGCTGACGGTCCATCCCGACGTCGATATGGTGAGCTTTACCGGATCGACCCGAGCGGGCATCCAGATCGCCAAAAATGCCGCCGACACGGTGAAGCGCGTGCATCAGGAGCTTGGCGGCAAATCACCCAACCTTGTTCTTGAAGATGCGGTGTTTGCCGATGCGCTGCCGCCGACGCTGCAAGGCGTGATCGCCAACACCGGCCAAAGCTGCATCGCCCCCACCCGTCTGCTGGTGCCCACCTCGCGCAAGGCAGAGGCGGAAGGCTTCGTGCGTGATTATTTCGCTGCGGTGAAGGTGGGCAACCCGGCCGACGAGGGCGCGCACATCGGGCCGGTCGTCAACAAGGCGCAGTGGACCAAGATCCAGGGACTCATCGAAACGACCATCGCCGAAGGCGCGACCCTTCTGGAAGGCGGCCCCGGCCTGCCCGATAGCGTGAATCGCGGCTACTTCGTGCGACCCACCGTGTTTGCCGACGTGACACCCGACATGACGATCTTCCGCGAGGAAACTTTCGGCCCGGTCGCCACGATCACCACCTATGACGGGCTGGACGATGGCATCGAGCTGGCCAATCGCACCGCCTATGGCCTTTCGGCCGTCATTTCCGGGCCGCCCGAATCCGCTCGCCCGGTGATAGGCAAGCTGCGCGCCGGGCTTGTGGCGGTGAACGGCTGGGGCGGCGTAAAAGGCGGCGCGTTCGGCGGCTACAAGCAATCGGGCAACGGTCGCGAAGGCGGTGCCTTCGGTTTGCGCGACTTCATGGAAGTGAAGACCGTGGCAGGGGTGTAAGGCGAAAGCCCAACCCCTCCCCCAAGCGGGAGCGGTTAGGGTGGGCCCCGGCAAACGCCGCCGCCCGCCCGTTTTTCAGTAATCCTTGCTCGCCTTCAGGTTGATGCTCTCGTCGCCGATCGTCGAGACCGTGGCAAGCAGTGCCAGCCAGCGAGTGATACGGAATTCGACCGATGTGGCGCTGTAGCCGCGCCCATCGGTCACCAGTTCCACGAAGAAGCGGCGGCCGAGATACTTGCCCACCGCGATGCTGGTGCTGCGCCCCGTCGCCGCATCGGCCCCGACGATGCGCAGCCGGTCCAGCCCGATGGCGCTGCGCAGCTTGTTGATCGGATCGAGCCCGCCGCCGCCTCGCAGGCTGGCCAGCGCCGATGCCAGCTGAACGGCCTCGGGCGCGGAAATCTGGGTGATCGAGCTGCCGAACAGCAGGCGGCTGAGCAGTTCCTCTTCGGGCAGTGCGGGGGTGGAGGCGAAGTTGATGATCGGCTTCTGGCCCGATCCCGAGATCGAGATCGTCGCGTTCACGCCGTTGGCATCGCCCGCCGCCACGATATCGAGCTGCGGATCGATCGGCACTTCCCCGGCGAAGCGGATGCGCCCGCGCGTGAGATCGAAACGCTTGCCCGCGAATTCATAGCCGCCGCGCACGAGGTCGACCTGTCCGAAAATCTGCGGGTTGCTGGTGTCGCCGCGCATGCGCAGGTTCGCGCCCCATTCGCTGTCCAGACCCAGCCCGCGCACGTCGATGCGGTTCGCGCCATTGGCATCGATCAGGAATTTCCACGGTGCGGCACGGACGCGCGGCGGCGCGATATCGGCGCGCGCGTTGACTTCTGTGGTGGGGATGTTCGGCAATTCCTGCGCCGCGCTGGCCCGGCCCAGCGCCCAGCGCGCCTGATCGATCCGTACACGCCCCGCAATCGTGCCGCCGATGCCGTCACTCAGCATCCGCAACGGCCCGGTGACGGTCGCGCCCATGTCGTCGCGGTTGACGAGCTGGGCATTGGTGGCCGCCACGCGCAGATCGAGCGCAACGCCCCGCGTGGACAGGTTGGACAGGTCGATCACGCCGCTGCCGGTCACCTTGCCGCCATTGGGCGTGGTGCCGCTGAAGCGGGAGAGCGAAAGCCGCGAATCGCCGAAAGTGCCGACCGCCGAAACATTGCGGATGTCGGACCCGGTCAGGGTGCTCTGCACCCGCAGGTCGTTGGTGGCGACCGCGCCGTTCAGCACCGGATTGTCGATGGTGCCGGTTACGTCTGCCGCCGCGCCAAGCGGGCCGGTCAGGTCGAACACATCGACCGCCGCCAACCGCCACAGCGCATCCGCCGGCCCGCTGTAGCGCACTTGCGCGCGCAGCCGTCCTGCCCTCAGTCGGTCGATCATGGCACCGCCGCGTGGCAGATCGGCGATCAGCGCCTGTATCCGCCCGCGCACCGCCGTGCCTTCCTTGGCCACGGCGCGCATTTGCAACTGAGCCGCATCGAGCGAGGCGACCAGCGCCAGATCGAGCGGACGCGAGGTGAGCACCAGCCCCGACCGCGTCAGCCCGCGCACCTGCAACGCCGCATGGCCCGATGGCGCGCCGTTGTGGTCGTTGCGATAATCGATCACGCCCGAGGCGAGGCCGCCCATGCCAAGATCCGCGTAGACGATATCAAGCACCGACAGCGGCATGCGCGAGACCTGGAGGTTCAGTTCGGTCGGCCCGCCCAGCAGGTGCCCGCTGGCAATGACCACGCCGCGCCCGAAATTGAGCTGGGTCGGTTGCAGGCGCCAGCCCTCACCCTCGCGGTCCGCGACAAGGCGGCGGGGCATGGAGATCGCACGCCCGGCGTAATCGCCCGAAACATAGGCGATCACCTTGTTCGGCTCGAACGCGGCGGTGCCCTGCAAGGCGAAGCGGGTGCCGCGCCGCCCGTCGAGCGAGGCGGTGACGCTGCCCGATCCGTTGACCAGCGTGGCATCCGCCGCCAGCCGTCCGATGAACAGCTTGCCCGTACCGATGCCTTCGGCGCGCACGCTTGCGTTCACCGTGGAATTGCCGTCAGCGAACAGACCGTCGACATCCACCTGGGCGTTGCCGATGGAAATGGGGTTGCTGCCGCCGAACTTCGCATTGCGCGCGGTAAGCGTGGCATTGACGCCTTGGCCGCCATCGCGCGGCGCGAGGTGCACGGTGCCGTCAAGCCCGCCACCCGCCAGCACCAG
>Ga0163162_10005287_pt1 | contig 12457 bp, 4 predicted proteins | sample S55metaG_FD_115310 | JGI IMG/M metagenome (GOLD analysis project Ga0163162, IMG submission 115310) | Switchgrass rhizosphere microbial communities from Kellogg Biological Station, Michigan, USA - S5-5 metaG | ecosystem: Host-associated > Plants > Roots > Rhizosphere > Soil | place: USA: Michigan...
AGGCTTTATCTTGAAAATGTCTCGATCGATAATCACGAGGTCTGCTAGTTTTCCAGCTGTCAAACTTCCCTTCACCGCTTCCTGAAACTCTGCGTAAGCCGACCCGAGCGTGTACGCTTGAACAGCCTCGGCAACAGAGATCTTCTGTTCGGGTATCCATCCATTTGGATTTTTACCGTCTAACGTTCGCCTCGTCACGGCAGCATAGATCGTCAACATCGGATTAAGTGGAGCAACGGTCCAATCGGTGCCAAAGGCCAATCGTGCGCCGCTGTCCAAGAGGCTACGAAAGGCGTAAGTGGTCTTAGCCCTCGCTGGTCCTATCCGCTTCTCTGCCCAGCGACCGTCGTCAATCGCATGATAGGGCTGCATCGAGGCAATCACGTCGTCTTTCTTGAACCTTTGTATGTCGACTGCTCTCAAGTGCTGTGCGTGTTCGATTCGGAAGCGACGATCCCGTGGACCATTTTCACTTTCCACCTGTTCGTAAAACGAGAGAATGAGGTCATTTGCTTTGTCGCCAATTGCATGAATTAGAATCTGTAAGCCGGCCCGATCAGCTCCACGCACCCGCGCTAACATCGCACCTTCGGGAAACATCTCATCCCCGGCAATACCACTGTTCGAAGGCTCGTCGCTGTAAGGTTCGTAGAAGAGGGCAGTAGTCGAGCCGAGACTGCCATCTGCAAATCCTTTGAGGCCGCCCACTCGCAACATCTCGTTGCCGAAGTGTGCCTTGACACCAGTGTTGGCGAGTCGCTCCCATGCCGGAAGTGGGGCCACTGCGTAGATACGAGTCTTTAATTCGCCGCGCTCCAGTAGGGTTTGATACACACCTACATCGGAACCGGCCGACATATCCTGAACGCTTGTGACGCCAAGTTTGGCAGCAAACTCGGTTGCCGCTTTTGCAGCTGCCAATTTCTCGTCAAATGAAGACGGAGTAACAATTTTCCAAACAAGTGACTGGGCCGCATCTTTTAAAACACCCGTTGGTTCTCCTGTCTTTGGATCGTGGACGATAATTCCTCCGGCCGGATCCGGAGTTCCACGATCAATGCCCGCGAGCTTCAGCGCAAGACTATTCGCGAGTGCCATGTGTCCATCGAGGCGATTCACAAACACAGGTGTGTCTGGAGTGAAAGCATCGATCAGCTCCCTGGTTGGCAGTCGAGTTTCCGGCCAACGTTCGTGGTCCCAATCGCCACCGGTGATCCACCTGCCTTTTGGAAGTTTCGCCGCAAATATTTTTATTCGTTCCGCAAACTCCTGCGGCGAATTGGCGTCCCGCAGATCGACACTCGACAGCTGAAAGCCACCACTGAGGAAATGAGTGTGCGCGTCATTAAAACCCGGTAGTACCAAACGCTGCTCTGCATCAATTACACGCGTTGCGTTTCCAGCGAGGCCTCTGATCTCTTTGGTAGTGCCGACAGCGACAATATGATTTCGATAGATGGCAAGCGCCTCGGCCAGCGGTTGACGCTGGTCCATCGTATGCACCACTGCATTTACCACGATGATATCCGGGACCAGAGTGTTTGTTTGAGAGTGGGTTGAATAATTAGCAGCCATAAGGATTAAAGACAGAGCAACAGTTAGTTTCTGCATGTTAAGTGTATGTGTTTCGAGTGTTGTGCTGACCTGCGCACATCTGGTTTGAGCGGCTGAGATTTGCGCAATCGAGTATTTACTCCGCTAGGAGTTGCATGTTTATAGCCTAACCTCTGTTCCCTCCGGCGCCGTTCGGAGGAGCGGGATTTGACTTGCCCTATGACAACGAGAAGCCTCCCGCCCCTCCGAACGGCGCTGGGTACTGCGTCTGTTGTCGACTATAAACATATCACTCCTAACGGAGTGAACACCCTCGCGTTTTTCGCGAATTGGACCTGATCGATTCGCAGACGCTCCGATACGATCAAGGGCGACTGGCGCTAATCCGACTGACCGCTTGGGAAAGCCCGAAAATACTCCTGATGGAGTAAACTATAGCGCAAGAAACTCCAGCGTGGACACACTAATCAACAACTTAACCGCTATTGTTGGTCGGGATGCAGTTTTGTCCGAACCCGATCAACTACTCGTCTACGAGTGTGATGGTCTACCACACCACAAGTATCGACCTCGAGCCGTCGTCTTCCCCAACTCAACTGAACAAACTTCGGACGTTATGCGCGAGCTGGCGCGAGCACAAGTTCCGTTCACTCCCCGAGGCGCAGGAACTGGTTTGTCAGGTGGAGCACTCGCACTCAATAGCGGCGTAGTTATTGAGATGGCGCGCATGAGAAAAATTCTCAGGATCGATCGTGAGAATCAACTGGCAGTCGTGCAGCCGGGCGTGGTCAACCTTCAGGTATCGCGGGCCGTTGCGCCATACGGTTTGTACTACGTTCCCGATCCATCGAGTCAGCCGACCTGTACTATCGGCGGCAACATAGCGGAAAGTGCCGGTGGCATCCACTGTTTGAAGTATGGGACCACAACCGACCACGTTCTGGGTTGCAAGGTTGTACTCAGCGGCGGAGAGACAGTCGAACTGGGCGGCTTTGGAGTTGAGGATTACGGCTATGATTTGCTCGGCACCTTCATCGGCTCTGAAGGTACGTTTGGCATTGCGACCGAGGCAACGTTGCGCCTGGTCCAAATGCCGCCTGCGGTTCGCACTCTGCTGGCGGAGTTCGCGGAAGTTAACGATGCCAGCCACGCGGTTTCGGCAATCATCGCCGCCGGTGTAATGCCAGCAGCTCTGGAAATGATGGATCGAGAAATAATCAGAGCTGTCGAAGCAAGTGTCTTTGCCGCTGGGCTGCCACCAGATGCTGGCGCCGCTCTTTTGATTGAACTGGATGGAATCGAGGCAGGCCTGGATCGCGAGGCCGATCGAGTCACAAGCATCTGTCTTGAGTTTGGTGCGCGTAACTGCCGGCTCGCTCGCGATGAAAATGAGCGAAAAAAGCTTTGGGCCGCCAGAAAAGGCGCGTTTGGTGCGATTGGACGCATTTCTCCTGATTCAATGATCCAGGATGCGGTTGTGCCGCGTTCCCGTCTTCCCGAAGTGCTTGCAGCAGCTTATGAGATTGCCGCCAGGCACAAACTGCGAATCGCCAATGTGTTTCATGCCGGCGATGGGAATTTACACCCCCTTATCTGTTTCGATTCGCGGTTTCCCGAAGAGGTGCTCCGCGTAAAAGAGGCAGGTCGAGAGTTAATGGAGGTGTGCGTCAATGCCGGCGGCACAATCACTGGAGAACATGGAGTCGGTTTGGATAAAAGAGAGCTGTTGCCTCTCGTTTTTTCTGATGCCGACATGGAAGCGATGCTGAGTGTTCGCGCTGCATTTGATCCACTAGGCCTTTGCAATCCCGGCAAAATCATTCCGATGCTGCGCGGGTGCGGTGAAGGTAAAGCTGTCGTGACGACTGAAGTAATCACAGCGGCGAATCTCGATCTGCCAATCGCAGTCAACCCGCCTTTATTAACCGACCGGCGCAATGGTAAACCGCTGACGCAGCAGTTGGAGTCGATAGTTGGTCCAGATCAAGTTAGCTTCGATTCAACTTATCCGGTCGTTTCACCCGCATCAGAAGATGAAGTTCGCGAGATTATCAGTTTAGCCTTACGCGAAAAACTGGTCGTGGTCCCTTCTGGCAGCGGCGCATGGTTACCAAACGCAAACCAAGAAAAATTGGTTTTAGATACCAAACGACTCAATCGAATCATCGAACATGAGCCTGCTGATCTTGTTGCAACTGCTCAATCGGGTGTACGTCTGGTGTCTTTGAACGACACCCTGGGTGAAAATGGACAATGGTTACCGCTTGATCCGCCAGACGACGGCACCTCGACCTTGGGAGGCGTCGTTGCTACAGGAATGGGTGGGGCGCAGCAATTTGGTTATGGCAAACCGCGCGGATCGGTGATCGGCATGAAGGCTGTACTCGCTAACGGTCAGTTAATCAAAGCTGGTGGGCGAGTAGTAAAGAATGTCGCTGGTTACGATCTCTGCAAACTCTTTACTGGCAGTTTTGGTAGCCTAGGTGTAATCACGGAACTAACTTTCAAATTGCGACCACGCCCCGCTGTTGAAACCACTATTGCTGCTGTGGGAAATGGTTCCCTGCTCCATTCCGCAGCGCGATCAATAATTGATAGCCATCTATTCCCCGTAGCTGTTGAATTGATTTCCCCAGCTCTCGCGGCTGATTATCAGTACCTGCCCGATAATTCGTTACTACTGGTGCGCTTCGCCGGTAATAACGGAGCCGTTCAATTTCAACAGGAAAAGGCTCTCTCAATAATTGAGTCTAGTAGCGTCTCTCGCGAAGTGGTCGCTGACGAAGCGGAGCTCTGGCAGAAAGTGGCAAGTTTGGCCTTTGCGCAAAAAACCGGTTGGCGCGCGAGTGTTCTTCCGGCTGCGGTTCCGTCATTTTTCAAATCACTGGGCGATTTGCTCGGCAAAGGCTTTGACAAGTTGAAATGGCAACTGAGCATCGGAGATGGTCGGCTGAGAGTTTTTGACGAATTTAGTGGAGAGCAACAACTGGTGGACCAGTTAGCCGTGATGACCCGGTCTTTTGACGGGCGGTTATTGACGGCCCACGCGCAATCAGATTTTCTGGACAGGGCATCTACGAAGGAACTTGCAAAGCGAATAAAAATGAATTTGGATCCGAACGGCGTGTTCCCACAAGCCTCATTTCGATGATGGAAGGGACCAGTGTATTTATGAAGACAAAAATGAAAAGCAAACCGTCGATCGCTTTGACGGTAGTCCTTTCTATTCTGATCAACATTTCGTGGGTTGAGTTTCAGAGTTCGCCTGCGTTTGCGGCCGGACATCAACCTGTTAGAGCCAGAAATGGAATGGTAGCTTCGACTAACGAACTGGCCTCACGAGTGGGAGTTGATGTACTGAAACGCGGTGGTAACGCAGTAGATGCCGCAATAGCAGTCGCATTCGCACTCGCCGTGACACACCCGGCCGCCGGAAATCTCGCAGGCGGTGGTTTCATGATGATTCGGCTCAAAAATGGGACGACGACTGCAATCGATTATCGAGAGATGGCGCCTGCCTCCGCACATCGAAATATTTTTTTGAATAAGAATGGCGACCTGATCGAAGGTGAAGGCGGCTCACTGGTGGGCTATCGAGCAGCAGGCGTACCGGGAACTGTTAGAGGAATGGAGTTGGCACTAAAGAAGTACGGCTCGGGAAAACTGAGCTGGGCCCAACTAACAGAACCTGCTCGACGTCTCGCTGTTGAGGGATTTGTAGTGACGCATGACCTCGCGAACTCGTTATACGGAAATCGCAAGTATCTCTCTCAGTATACGGAGACGAAGCGCATCTACTTAAAGAATGGGCAATTCTATCAGGAGGGAGAGTTGTTCCGGCAACCTGATTTAGGAGCTACATTTACTCGCTTGCAAAAGCTTGGTCCTGACGAGTTTTATCAGGGCGAAACAGCGAAACTCATCGTCGCTGATATGAAACGCAACAATGGTTTGATGACCATGGAAGATTTGCGTGGTTACGTTGCAAAAGAGCGGACGCCTTTACGCGGAACGTATCGTGGCTACGAGATCATTTCTATGCCGCCTCCATCTTCAGGCGGAGCCGTCCTGATCGAGATGCTCAACATACTTGAAGGTTTTGAGCTCGATAAGATCGACGCTAACTCTTCCGATCGCTACCACTTGATGACGGAAGCGATGCGGCGCGCCTTCGCCGATCGCGCCGAGTACATGGGTGACAGCGATTTTGTCAAAGTTCCGGTAATCGGGCTCACTGATAAATCATATGCAGCTCAGCTGCGATCGAGCATCAGTCCAGACCGAGCCTCAAACAGCAACGATGTTCGTGCTGGACGGCCCACCGGCTACGAGTCGGACGAAACCACTCACTTTACGGTCGTGGATTCGCAGGGCAACGCCGTCGCAAATACTTACACGTTAAATAACTCTTACGGTTCGGCAGCAGTTGCTAAGGGCACGGGATTGATTCTGAATGACGAAATGGATGACTTTGCCGCGAAGCCCGGGACGCCAAATATGTACGGTTTGATACAGGGCGAGCGCAATGCCGTGGCCGCAGCCAAGCGTCCGTTGTCGGCAATGACTCCAACGATCGTTCTGAGAAAAGACGGGAGTCTGTGGTTCACTATTGGTAGTCCAGGTGGTCCAACAATCATCAATACTGTGCTTTGCGTCATCTCCAATGTAATCGACTATGACATGAACATTCAGGAAGCGATCGATGCTCCTCGGATTCATCACCAGTGGCTGCCGGATGAACTGGTGGGCGAGCCTTTCGGATTGTCTGGAGATACACAACGTGCGCTGACAGCCAAGGGACATAAGATAGCGAAGCTTCGATATCTCGGCGACGCCGAAGGAATCATGATCGAAGAAAAAACGGGAGTACGGCTGGGGGCTACCGATCCGCGGCGTAGCGAAGGTTTGGCAGTGGGGTACTAAGTTTTGATATTGCTGGGGATATTGGACCCATAGGACGCATTGGACCTATCTTAGAAGCCTTCAACAACCAGGAACAAAAACTGCTGGCGTGCATCCATTGCGGGCTCTGCCTCGAGGCTTGCCCGACCTATGTGGTTACGGGTGATGAGAATGATGGACCTCGTGGTCGCTTGTACCTGATGCGTTCTGTAGCCGAAGGTCGACTGGCAAACACCTCGCCTGCCTTTAGCCAACATATCGATCGTTGTTTAGGTTGTCGCGCTTGCGAACAGGTATGTCCGGCAGGGGTGGAGTACGGAGTGTTGTTGGAATCCAGTCGACATGAATTGTTGACTGCTCAACCAAAAGGCGATCTGCAAAACAAATTACTGCGCTTTGTCCTCAAGCATATTTGGTTATCACCCTCTCGACTGCGCGGAATGTTCGCAGCGGCGCGGCTATTCCGGGACCTTCGCCTGTCATCCTTGCTACTCAAAACGGGAATCGCTGGACTCGTCTCACGCCAGGCAGAATTCGGCCTCAACATGCTGGAGAGTTCACGCTCGGAGCGTCCAGAACCAACTGGCATTCCGCAAGCAAATGATGGTTCTGGTGAATCGGTGTCGTTATTTCGCGGCTGCGTCGGAGAAGGACTGTTTGCTCGAGTGAACAGAGCTACCAAACGAGTTCTTGAGGCAAATTCTCTTTCAGTAAAGGTTCCTGAGTCTCAGGTTTGTTGTGGAGCTTTGCACGCACATGCCGGTGATCTTGAAGGAGCACGCAAACTAGCGCGCCAAAATATCCGAGCATTCGAAGGCGACGATACAGTCATCACTAATGCGGGCGGTTGCGGCGCGATGTTGGTTTCCTACTCACACTTGCTCGCAGAAGATGAAAAATATCGAGACGCTGCTCATAGGTTTAGTGAAAGGGTTAAAGATGTGAGCCAGGAACTGCAGCGTCGCCAGATTAGAACAGGGAGTCCGGCGACTGACGAGCGAGTTACCTATGACACTTCCTGTCATTTGCTGTACGGGCAACACGCCGGCGATTCATCCCAAAAGGTGGTCCAACAGATCCCGGGGATAGATTTTGTGACTCTACCGGGCACAGAACGTTGCTGTGGCGGCGCAGGGATCTACAACTTGATGCAACCAGAAATGTCCGCCCGCGTTCTGCAGGAAAAGTTGAAGTGCATTAAGGAGACTGGCGCAGACGTGCTAGCTACGGGAAATCCTGGCTGTCAGATGCAAATCGCGGCGGGAGCTTGGTTAGAAGGAATGAAGTTGAAGGTCTGCCATCCCATCGAACTCCTCGACGAATCCTACGCCCGCGCCGGCTTCTACCGCGTTGTAGGGGCGGCACTCCGTGGCCGCCCTAACTAACAATCTGACCTCAATTGGAAACGGCGCCCGTCTCCGGAAAGGTGGGGCGCCCACGGAGTGGCGCCCCTACAACGCGACGCCGCCAACCAATGTCAATGTCACAGTCCCTTCGGAGTCGAGGGCGACCAAATCGGCGACCTTGCCAACTTCGATCGAGCCGTAGTGCGCGTCCAGACCGAGTAGTCTGGCGGGATTTAGTGAGGCCATTCTCGCAATCTCGACATCAGACACTTTCAACTTCCGCATCATCTTCACGGCATCTAACATCGAGATCACTGAGCCGGCGATACTGCCATGCTTGTTGCTTGTACGACCATCTTTGACTGAGATGTTCTCACCCCAGATTTGGTATTCACCGTCGCCTTTACCAGCCGCAGCGATCGCATCACTGATCAAACTTATTCCCTCTGCTCCCTTCAGTTTCACCAGTAACTGCAGCATGAAAGGGTCGAGATGAATTCCGTCCGCAATCATGTCAAATCCAACCTGATCGTTTGCCAACCCCCATGCGATTGGCCCAGGGGCGCGATGGTGAAACGGAGCCATAGCGTTCATGAAGTGAGTCATATGATGAGCTCCTGCTTCCAGCGCTTTATCAAGGAGTTCGACAGTCGCGCGCGTATGCCCTATCGACACTATCCATCGCCTCCGCACCAACTCGCGTATTAGTTCCACGCCACCGTCGATCTCAGGAGCTACGGTCGTCATATGAACGGCCTTCCGACCTTCCAGCACTGGAAGATCATTTAAGTCCGCTTCACTTTTGTAAGTCCGAAAATAATCTGTATGTAACGCACCACACTGGTTGGAATTAACAAAAGGCCCTTCGTAGTGAACACCTAAAACTCGCGCCCCTGCTATGGAATGTTCACCTTCAACTAACAGCTGCTCGATTTCACGTATCGAATTGCGGTACTGCTCAACCGGCGCCGGTACGAATGTCGGCAACCAGCCTGTTACGCCTTGCGAGGCCAGGAATTTCGACACCGATGCCACGTCCGAACGATTAGCTTCGAGGGTGTCGATGCCGACTGCACCGTGAATGTGCACATCGATGAACCCGGGAAAGAGAGATGCTCCTTCGAGATCGATCACCCTATCAAGATCGAGATGACCTCCGGTAATCTCCGAGATGAGACCATCTGATATCCGCACGTTGGCGTTGTCGGCAATCCTGTCAGCAAGAACGACGCGAGCATTTTGTAAAAGAGTCTGCATAGTTTTTCGAAACAGTTCAGAGTATTTGACCAGACTAATCCTACTCAAAAACGACGATGCCCGCAGCATTGCGCCGCGGGCATCGTCTAATTGAAGGTCCAGGCCAAACTCTAGAAGGACAGTTTGGCTCCGAACTGGATGGTTCGAGGATCACGAACTGCTGTGACCTGACCATAAGTAGCCAGAGTGATCGTGCTTGAGATGGTTCTGAAGTTCGTTGTGTTGAAAACGTTGAATGCTTCAGCACGAATCTGCAGATTCACGTTTTCACCAAAGCGAAGATTCTTGAACAACGAAAAGTCGACGCGCTTTGTTGATGGACCATCAATAGCGCCGCGCGCGCCGTTGCCCAGGACATTCGCCTGATCTTTGCCGGACGTTGGATTAAGCTGCAGACAGGCGGCGTTGAAGAACTGCTCAAACGTGTGTGGTGCATTGGCATTCGGATCGCAAAGCAGGTTCGGGCGATTGCCGGCGACCAAAGCGGGAATATTGCCGAGACCGGTGGGGTCAAAGTTTGCCCCCAATGGCGAGAACGGCAACCCGGTCTGGTAAGTGGCAATACCTGAAATCTGCCAACCACCCAGGACTTTTTCCTTAAAGTTGTGTTGTTGTGAGAACCAGGGCAGCTCGTAAACGTAGTTCGCGGTGAATACGTGGCGACGGTCAAGAGTTGCGCGGCCTCGATCAAGCCGAATGTTGTAGGAGTTTTCAGGAGCTGTACTACGATCGGTTTGATTATCAGTCAAATTCTTCGACCATGTATAAGCGACGTTGATTTGTGATGCACCCGTAAACCGGTGTTGGGCCAGTGTCTGAAGGCTGTGATAGTTCGAGTTGAACTGCGGAGTAACCATGTTGATGGAGCGATAGCCACGATATGGCCTCAACTGGTCCAGGATGTTGGATGACTGACCACCCGTGCCGCCAAAATAGGTTCCTGGTTGCTGGCAGCGGGAAGTCGTCACTCCTGGTGTTTGCAGCGTATTAGTTCCAGTTGCACACTGTGAGTTTAGAGCAACGCCCGGAGGCAACTCATCGAGTTCGAAAGCTCCGATTAAGTGTGTACCCTTTGAACCAAAATAGCCGACACTAATCATCGTCTTTCCCTCTGTTCCAAACATGTGTTGCAGTTCTAGTGACCAATGCTGCATGTAAGGATCCAGCCAGTTCGGCTGGATCGCACGTACGCTCAAAGCAGCAAGCGCCGCACCCGGAATGACAGGAACTCCGGTCGGGACCGGCTGGTCCAAACGAGGAGTAGTTGCCGCTGTCCCCTTCGGAACTGCTGAAACTGTGAATGTCTCCTGGTACGGCTGATTCTGTCCGATGTTTTGTTCGTAGGTACCGTTGAGCACCTGGTCGTAGTACATTCCGTAACCCATTCGAATTGAAGTGGTGCCTTTTCCGAATGGATCCCACGCAATACCGAATCGTGGTGCAAAGTCTCCTTTTGGAGCCTGCACCACATATTTGCCGTATGGCGAGGCGGTCGGTACACAACCATTCGCCGCGGTTTGAACATTCTGCGAGTTCACGATCAACCCGTTACAAAAGTTACCGGTGCCGACGACACGATTGCCGTTGCCGGTGACTTGTGGAGCACTTGCCGCGTTGAAAAGCGATGGGTCGAAGTTCGAGAGTCTTCCATTTCGATCATAAGGCGCGCCGAAGTAGGAGTAGCGAACTCCGTAGTAGACGGTCAGGTTCGGTCTGAAACGATACTCATCCTGGGCGTAACCTTCGAGAGATTTCTGCCGTAGGTCGGCTGTGTAGTCGAAGTGGCCCTGACCAAAGAGAACATTCGTACCGAGAAGGAAGTTCGCAAAGTTCTGGAAGTTGGCTCGGCGAGTAGCATTGCTCTCCCCTTGAGCGGCGTTAGGTGCAAGGATGCTCGTGTGCACGTCGCTGCTCGGAATCGTGTTCAGGAATCCGGTGAAAATGCCCTGGTTGCAGTTATTTGTTGTGGCCGAACAAGTGACGAGCGCGTTTTCATTCTTGCGATAATACGAGTACTGACCACCAAACTTCATCGTATGATCGCCACGAATTAACGTGACATCGCCGGCGAAATTATGCTTGTAAGAGAAGTTATCGTATGGACCAAACTCAGTCAGGTTACTGAAGCCGTTGTTTGCGATGACCGGCACCACATCCTTGGTGTTTGGATACGCGAGTGGCAAGCCGCTGATTGGGAAATTATCCAAAGCCAACAAGCCAACATCTTTACTCAGAATCGCGCCGTAACCGTAATTCCATCTTCCGACAAAAACCAGATTTGGATTAGCGACATAGGTGGCCTGGAAAGAGTGAGCCTTACCTGGCGAGTTTGTTTCAGAAGTTGAAACGCCTGGAAGGTTTGAACCCGACGAAAACAGAGAGTTCACGTCAACGGTTGGTATCTTATCGTTCTCGTAGCGATAGTAGGTCGAAAACTTTGTGTTTACAGCGTAGTCAATCCTGATGATCTCCTGGCGAAAATCAGCGATGTTACTTGCTGGAAAGTTGAGTGCTCGCGTTACCGGATCGGTTGGTGCAGGTAATTTGTTGTAAACGGAGTTCAGGTACTGCAGGGTAACTGGATTGATTGTAGCGCGCGAAGCAAGAGGAACACCTTTCGGAAGCACGTTCAGGCAGGTCTGCGTCGAAGTATTTCCTGTCACCACGACGGTCGCACTGAGGCAGATATCCATCGGGAAAATTCCCTGGCGCATATTCAGATCAGGAACAGAGCCGCTCAAGGTAGGATAGCGTCGATCTTTGCGCTGCTCTTCTGAGAAGAAGAAGTACGCTCCAGCCAGCTTGTTAACAACCGGTCCACCTTCACCGAAATGCGGCGCGTAGATTGGACCACCAATTGTTAGACCATAGTTGTTGTATCGGAACGGCGCCCGTTTCGCCTTTCCATTTGATTCACGCCCAAACGGAGGATTGGTTGAGCGGTTGGAGATAAAGTCGTTGGCGTTAAACTTATCGTTTCTGACGAACTCGAAGAACGAGCCATGAAACGACTCGCCACCGCCGCGGGTGACCACATTGATCTGACCACCACCGCTGCGTCCCGACTCTGCAGCAAATAGACTTCTTTGGACCTTGAATTCGGAGATTGAGTCCACGCTTGGATACGCTTGAATTGTGATGTTCGAACCACGGTCAGTAACATCCGCGCCGTCGACGGTGTAAGTGTTCTGGGCACTTCGAGCACCATTGACCGAGATGTTCATTGTGTTGGCCTGACCGGCAGGGTTAGTCGTTCCGACGTAGACCTGGTCCGCAAGGTCATTTGAAACGCCCGGAGCCAGAGTAATCAACTGAACCCAATTTCGATTGTTCAGTGAGAGCTCACGAACCTGGTCGCCGTTAATGACGGTGGCGACCGTGGGGGTGGACAACTCAAC
>Ga0163162_10005288_pt1 | contig 12456 bp, 10 predicted proteins | sample S55metaG_FD_115310 | JGI IMG/M metagenome (GOLD analysis project Ga0163162, IMG submission 115310) | Switchgrass rhizosphere microbial communities from Kellogg Biological Station, Michigan, USA - S5-5 metaG | ecosystem: Host-associated > Plants > Roots > Rhizosphere > Soil | place: USA...
ATTTGATGTCCTGAGCTGAAGCAGTAGAACCCAACAGCAAGAGCAGTGCTGCTAAACAGACAACCTTAGTACACCTGTGGGCCTTATTCATTCTTAAGTACCAACCTTCCGCAAACATGGGAATTGGAAAGAAGTCTAGGGAGAGCGTAGGGCGGACGGTACTGTTAGTTTTTACAGGAGAGAAGAGGGAGATTGCCGATTGCTGATTTTCAGAGCCTATTGCGAGATGTGTCTTTCAACAAAACATTGCGGCCGCCCGACGGTTCTTCAATCGGCAATTGGCAATAGCCAATCGGCAATTCCTATCCCTGTATTTTTGACAGTAGAGATCCTTTGGCCGCCTTCTATCATTTCCCGAGCAGATCTGCTTGGGAGGGCATAGGAATGTTCAAGGAAGGTGTGCTCCGCAAAATCCTCCGTATTAACTTCGTAATCATCGCTAGCTTGCTACCCGCAGTCACCACAATCGCCAGGAACGACGATGTGGTAATTCTTAAGAACGGAGATCGTCTAACCGGAGAAATAAGAGGTTTACAGAACGGAGAGCTCAAGTTCTTTAGTGGGTACATGGCTGAATCCGTTCGGCTTGACTGGACCAAGGTGGAACGACTGGAAAGCAAATCCACATTCATGATCTTTTTGGTTGATGGGAAACTCTTTACTGATGTGATAAGACTCCTGCCCTCAAATTCAGGCCAGGTCGCAAATTTCGTCATTGGTGGAAAGCATGAGTCGGCCAGGGTGCAACAGGTGGATGTGGTTCGAATACTTCTGGCGGACGCCAGATTCTTTAAACGATTAGAAGGTTCGGTTGACTTCGGCCTTAATTTTACGAGCGGTAATGACCAGTACTCAACGGAACTACTGGCCACTGCAACATATCGCACCGGAAGCAATGCTTTTACGGGATCAATCGACTCTTCCTTCAGCGGCCAGCATAATGGCACCAGCACGCGTCGCAATCAGTTCAACTTCGACTATCGAAAACAGTTAACACCCCGCTGGTTCGCCGGAGGTGTTGTTGATTTTCTACGCAGTGACCAACAAAGCCTCTCGTTGCGTACCTCACTTGGAGGTCTACTCGGTCGCAACTTAAAACAGACGGAAGGTACTCGTTTCGCAGTTTTTGGGGGAATAGTTGGTAACCGAGAAAAGTATTCAGCGACGACTGACCATCCCCAAAGTACTAATTTAGACGCTCTGACCGGAGTAGACTTTGCTACTTTTCGTTTCTCCCGCACCGACTTCCGATCCCGAGTCAGTCTGTTCCCCAGCCTGACAACACCTGGTCGCACGAGGGTACAAGCTACTTCGAACTTCCGATTAAGAATCGCCACCGACCTGTGGGTTGGGTTTCACCTGTATGAGAACTTCGATAGCAAACCTCCAGTAAGAGCAGACAAGAATGACCTGGGAATAAGTACTTCATTGAGTTGGATATTTTGATCAGTCGCTACTCAACTCAGTTCCTTTCACTTCGTAGAACCACAGCCGTGGTCGCGATTGCTTAGCACTCTGCAGACATCGGTTGCCCCTGTAAATTTTGCTAGTAGGTTGATGATCCGTCGACCAATAGAATCCCAATAGAGTGCGTAACCGCCACGTCATGAAGGGCATAAGATGAACAGGCCTGAAGAATCTAAAGAATTGCCCGAGCACTTTTCCAGCGAGGTGACTAATAGCTGGATATCCTCCAACTTTGACCTCAGTGCGGCTTCTCATCAAGGTCATGTGAGAGAAAATAACGAAGATCGTTATCTTGCTGTGCGCTTCGGTCGCTCACTGGAAAGCGTGTCGACCAATATTGACCAGCATCTACTCGAAAAGAGCTACATCTTCACGGGATACGGAATGTTGGTAGCTGATGGCATCGGAGGATTGGATCTTGGAGAAGTAGCCAGCAGCACGGCCCTGATAAAGTTGGTCGAACTCATTTTGGACACGCCAGATTGGACCCTGGCGCTTAAGCGAGAGAGAGATGTACGGACAGTTCTGCAGAGAATGACTCAACGATTCTTACAGATCGATGAGACTTTGCGCGAAGAAGCCAAAAACCATCCGGCCCTCAATCGTATGGCAACAACACTGACCGTGGCTGGCATCCTGGGCACTGATCTGGTAATCGGCCATGTGGGGGATTCACGCGCTTACTTGTTGCGAGGAACTGAACTAAAGCAGTTAACCACGGACCATACACTGGCCCAGGCGTTAATTGATGCTGGCGTCGCGAATCGTGATGACCCTGCGACACGATCCATGCGTCATGTATTGACCGCTGCAATCGGATCGATGGGCGAACTAATAGATCCGCAGGTTGAGCGCTATCAGTTGAAGAGCGAAGATCGCATTCTTCTCTGCACAGATGGACTAACTGAGATGGTTGACGATAAGACGATCGCCGAGGTACTCCGAGAAGCTACATCATCGCAAAGCGCCTGTAACACCCTGGTCGACCTGGCTCTCGGAGCTGGCGGGGTGGATAACATCACAGTCGTGGTGGCCCGGTGCGGAGGCTGAATCCGAAGTTTCTCTGATAACGCTCGAAATCTAAAAGATTTTGAATAGTAGGGTAAGAAGTCTAAAACAATATCTACACTTAATTTCAAAAGCTTCCTCGCCACTCGAGTTGCTTCTTTTGTCTTTGTTGCTCAATCCATAGCGTCACGTTCCTCAGGATCTCGCGATTCCCTTGCTTCTCTGGTTGCTCGGTCCTCGACCCACCTTCCAGGGTATCTGGCAGACAGTTTCGCTGCTCGCGTTTAATAATTCGGATCACTTTATTATTTGACGGCATTTCCACTCCCGAACTCGATGTTGTTTGTTGCTCTGACCGAAAGACCTGTTGGCTGGTGCGCGTTCACGCGACCCGCTTTGAGGCGTGCGGATGGCTATCATTGCAACAATATCCTAACCATTAATCTCAAAAGTCATACTGTCAGAATTGACAGTATTTCTAACAACAAAAGGCCATTAGGCTCTCTTTAGTAAACGAGAGGAAGTCAGTCCTGAGGGCTGGCAAACGCAAGACCTGCAATGTGAGGTGAAACTGCGTTGCTCAAGGAATAGAAGGCTGACTCGTTACATTTGATTCAAAATCGAAAAGGAGCAAAAGAATGCGAAGTAGTAACAGCGTAGCATTAAGACTCATGATAGTCGCCTTCGTTCTTGTTTCCGCGGGCGCTGGAAATGCGTTTGCGAACGGAAAGATGGCGACGAGCAATGGACAACCATTGGTGCGCGTTGCACCCCAGGAAAAGGTCGAGAAATTGAAGGGCGTTGTCGTGAAACGTGAACCAGATTCGTTCACGATGTCAGAGCCAAACGGCGGCCCCACTGTCACGGTTCAATTAACGGCAAACACTGAAGTAAAGAGCCACAAAAAAGGTGTGTTTCGAGGGTCCAAGTCATATGAAGTAGGCTACATTCTCCGCGGTCTGCGGCTCGAAGTTGATGGTGTTAGGAATGCCGATGGTACGATCGTGGCCGATAAGATCCGTTTCGACGAGCAGGACCTAAGGACCGCACAAGCTCTCAAGGCAACACTAGATCCAGCCGAACAACAGTTAAATGCGCAACTAAAGCAGCAGCAGGAAGAACAAGAGCGACTCGCCGGTCAACTCGCCGAGAATCAGGCACTCACAGCACAAGCACAAGCATCAGCGGATTCTGCTGCAGCAGCTGCACAGAAAGCTCAGGCAACTGCGGACACTGCTAACAACCGCATCAATGGCCTTGACGACTTTGACACGATTAAAACCATCGTCGTCAATTTCGTCTCAGGAAGCGCAAAGCTGGGTCCAAAAGCTATGGCTACGATCGACGAAGCAGCGGCTTGGGTAAAGACTCAGAATACGAAGGGTTGGGTCATGGCGGTAATCGGTTACGCTGATTCAACTGGTAACTCGCAGCGAAACATCGATCTGAGTGAGCGGCGAGCTAACGCGGTGATCTACTATATCGTGAGCAAGTACAAGATGCCGTTGAATCGGTTGGTTCAACCATTCGGTTACGGACAACTTGAACCGACAGCAGAAAATACTACGAAGGCCGGTCGTGCCAAGAACCGTCGTGTTGAAATCAGATTGATGGTGAACAAGGGTATTGCCGGGACGGCGGGCAATTGAGGAATAGTCCAGTCAACTGAATTCGAGCCGAGGGTTCGTGCATTACATCGTGGGACGAAGAGTCACCGCTCATAGAATCGGGACCGTGTCTCTACGGAAATTCACAGGAGAGGTATTCAACCGGGCCGGTATGACATCAAGCGAGTCATGCCGGCCCTTCCATTTGTTCAGAGTCTTGTCGAACATCTAGCCGACCCACGTCACCACTAGCCCAACAGCCGCTGCGAACATCACTACGACCGCCGCCCAACCTACAAGATTCGTTGCTAGTCCATTCACCTTGTCGCCCATCACTTTCTTATTGTTTGAGACAAGCATGATAATTACCAGCAACGGCGGGGAGACGAGTCCATTGATAACGGCTGTCCAGAACAGCGCAGACATTGGGTTGATTCCAGAAAAATTTATCAGCATGCCGAGTAGAGTTGAGGCAGCGATCACCGTGTAGAAGTGCGGTGCTGCTCGCGGCTTGTCGTCAAGCCGGCATTCCCAACCGAATGTTTCCGCAACGGCGTAAGCGGCTGAGCCTGTGAGCACCGGTACCGCGAGAAACCCGACCCCGATTAGGCCGACTGCAAAGAGATATTTTGCGGCGCTGCCGGCAAGCGGTTCCAAAGCTCGCGCTGCGTCAGTCGCCGACTGGATATCGGTTTTGCCGTGAGCATGTAATGTCGCCGCTGACGCGACAATGACGAAGTAGAATACAAGGTTGCAAACAAACATTCCGACGTTCGTATCCAAGGTCGCGTTCTTCAACTCTGAGAATGTCGCGCCTTTACGTTCCTCGACGCTGTTCCGCCCCATACTGATTTCTTCCTCAACCTCCTGACTTGCCTGCCAAAAGAAGAGGTAAGGTGAAATCGTAGTTCCCAGGATCGCCACTATCGTCGTCAGGTAGTTTTTGTCGAAGGTGATCGTCGGAATCGCCGTGGAATGAAGCACCTCACGCCAGTGTGGTCTTGCCAGAAAGGCTGCTCCGATGTAAGCAAAGAGTGTCAGTGTAAGCCATTTGAAAACGCGGGTGATGAGTCGGTATGAACCCCAGAACTGCAAGACAACGATCAAGACGGCAATCGGCACAATCAGATAAGAGATCGATATGGGAACAATAAGATTGATGGCGGCACCGATCGCTCCAATGTCAGTACCCGCATTGATGGTGTTGGCAATCAAGAGAAGGAAGACTGCCGGGTATAGGAGCCAGCGCGAATAGTGATTTCGCAACACCGCCGCCAATCCCATGCCGCTGACCATGCCGATCTTTGCGCAGAGAAACTGTACTACCGACATTAGAGGCAGAGTGACGAGAGCGGTCCAGAGTGTCGTGAAGCCGAGCGAAGCACCAGCTATTGAGTAAGTAGCTATGCCTGAAGGATCGTCATCGGCAGCCCCAGTGATAAGCCCTGGACCAAGAACCTTGAGAAAGCTTTTGATTCGGTTTTGCTCGACGTTATTGGGAGCACCGGGCAAAGTGCCCGACAGCAAAGGAGGTTCTTCGTGCGCCCGGGAGTCTTTAGCGGAGTGATCGTTTGCTGGTGTGGACCCTTCGTTGTGCATGAATTCCACGTTCGAGTAAACAAAGCGCTGTCATTCACTCGGAACGTACTTGCACGTTTATAACACGTTCCCCAACTTAGCGATGAGTTTCTTCCTAATTCATCTGCCAACGTGCTGCCATTGGCAACTCGTCACGGTCCACATCTGTGAGTGTTAGTTTTCTGGTAGGAGGAACCTTCCCTTCCTTCCAGAGAAAGTCGCTCAGGAGTCTTTCGGCCTGACCAGTCCAGAAAGAGTTTTCGGGAGGAAGTTTTCTCCTAATCATCCTCTCCACATATCCGATCGCTTCATCAGCAATCTGAACCATCACCTCGTGTTCAGTGCCCGACGGACTCGTGACACGAAACCGACGCTCGTTGGGTTCCTGGACGCCACCTACCGAATCGAGGATCGTGAAACCGTTCATCGTGATGATCTGGATTGGCGGTGTTGTTAAACCTGCTTCAGCCCTTGTGCTCCTTCCTTGCACGCGAGTTCGCGTTTCTTTCGACAGTGCTGCAGCCACAGCGTTTCGCAATATTTCCGGAGTCATTGGCTTGCGCACAAAGTCTGTTGCGCCGAGTTTCATCGCATCCACTGCTAATTCAATCGACGCATACGCCGTTGCCATGATTACACGTGCAGCCGGATCGCGATCACTGATATGACGCAGCGTTTCGAGCCCGTCCATGCCCGGCATTCGTTGGTCAAGCAAGACCGCGTCCCACGTTGATCCGTCAGCAAAGAGCTCCAGTCCACTAGGACCATCACTCGCTTCGCCGACTTCGTAGCCTGATGCCTGGAGCGTCAAACGTATAACACGCCGAATGTTTTCTTCATCATCAACAATCAGGATTCGCTTAGGCACGACTTAACTCCTTTATCGATTCTGAATCCGATGCTAACGGCAAAGTGAAGGTGAAAGTGGTTCCGTGTCCAATTTGCGATTGAACACTGATTTGGCCGCCATGTCTTTCGACAATTGATTTCGAAATGGTAAGTCCAAGACCCGCTCCGCCGGCCGGGCCATCTGGCACCTGAACGAACTTATCGAAGATGTGTGGCAAGTATTCGGGTGGTATACCGCTACCCGTGTCGTGTACGGAAACAGCAAGATAATTATCTCGCTCTTCGGCTCTGATATTGATTTCACCACTCTTCGTATGCTGGAGAGCATTTACAACCAGGTTGCTGAGCACTCGTTCTACTTGCAACCGGTCAACTGAGATCCCGGGAAGTTGGGAAGGTGCATCAACGGTCAGCTTTAACCCTTTTGCTTCGACCTGCGGTCTTAACTCCTTGGTGGCCGCCAGGAGTAACTCGCGCGCGTTCGTGGTCGCAAGCTGTGGCTGGCTTTCACCAGCTTCAATCTTTGAGAGATCGAGCAGGTCACGCATGAGTTTATCGAGCCGTTCACAATCCTGACGGCACGCTTCTAACACTTCTGTTTGACTGTCGGTTAACTCGCCAAGTGCGCCCTCGAGTAACAAATGAACACCCATTTGGACGCTCGTGAGTGGGGTGCGAAGTTCATGCGAGGCGGTGGCGATGAATTCTGATTTGAGTCGATCGATCTCACGCAGATGAGTGATGTCTTCCAGAATTGTTACTGCGCCAAGCAACCGATGCCCGTTGCCACGCATAGGCGTAGTACGTAAACGGAAGGCTCGCTCAGAACCGTCTACGTCAAGCGGTAGAACAGAAGACATGCCTTCCCCGGCGACGGGACGCTGCGACTCCAGCGCCTCAGCAACAGCCCCAGCGATCCTTGTGTCATGCGCAATTTCACCGACATGCTTGCCGGTATTTTCGCTTTCAAAACCGAATATCTCTTCAGCAGCATGGTTCAGTCTGGTTACACGACCCTCACCGTCGGTGACTATTACGGGGTCGTAAAGTGAATCAATCGCGGCTTCGGTTGTTTGCTGAGCAACGAGGAGTTTGCCCATGTCGGAATTACGCAGCTGTCGAATCCGCTCGGCCATTCGGTTGTACTCCGCTGCAAGCAAACCAACTTCATCGTGGGAACTCACAGTAACTCTCGCATCCAAATCACCACCCGCCATCTTTGTGGTAGTGGTAGTGAGTTGTCGCAGGGGTTCGACTATTCGGTTCGATAGAAAGACGGCCAGCGTGATTCCGGCCGCGACCAGGATACTGGCGACAAGAAGTGTGCGATAAAACCAGAGTTGGGCCACCCCAGCGGCTGCCTCCGACTTCCCCAGCATGGCGCGCTGATTAAGCTGCAGCAGGTGATCACAGTCAGCACGCAATTTATTGAACTGAGGTTCAAGAGTTGTGAAGTATTCGTTGCGTTCTGAAAGCTCGTCGTTTCTTGCTGCGGAGATAGATTCAGAATTCTGGGCCGCATTTACTCTAGCGATGAATGCATCGAACAGTCGGTAGTAGACATCACGATCTCCACGAATCGCTTCGATAGCATCTGGCTCCCCGAGTTCTGTGATGTTATTGGCGGCCTTTAGAAAGTTGGTATCAAACCTGTCTCGGTGCTCTCGTAGCTGAATCTCTGCTTTCTCTCGCGCTCCCAAAAGTTCAAACAAAGCAGCTGAGTCCTGGCGCTCCAAACTCTCTTTCATTTCCTGAGCAGCAACAACCGAATCGTAGTTATTTGAAATTATGCGACGGGACACACTGCCCATCTCGCGCAAGCGAAGAGCGCTCCATGCGCCAAGCACTACAAGAGCCGCTACGAAAATGAGATAGCTGAGGAGTAGTCTATTTCTTAAACTCATAAAAATATTGCGGATTGCGGATTTTCAGAGCCTGTTGCGAGATTTCTGTTTCACAAGACTTTGCGGGTCCGATGGTTTTTCAATCGGCAATCCGAAATCCGAAATCTCACCCCTCCTGCATCATTTCGCCCTTCTCCCTCCGTTCCAACGGCACTACTTGAACAGTTGCGTCACGCACTTCGTGCAAAAAACGATTGATGATTGAGCCGTGTAGCAGAATGTCCAGCCTCGAACGTGACGTTTGACCGAAAACGACGTGCGTGATGCCTTCGCGTCTCGCGAAATCAATAAGTGCATCTGCCACGCGACGCGATTTCAGTTTTACGACCTTTGCTCCCAGATCTTCAGCGAAACTGATGTTCACCTGAAGTGCTACATAGTCTTCCGGTCGGATTCGGCCCATCTCTTCATTTGGGGTTTCGACATAGACAGCAAACCAGTCGCTTGCCAGCCTCCCCGCGATGCGCGATCCGACGCGCAACAATTTCTTCGCGCTTCCTCGAGATGCCATCGCCACCATTACTTTTTCTGGAATGACCGCCTGATCGAGTCCTTCACGTTCGCGGTAATCATGTGCTTTGGTCGCCTGGTCCGTAGCAACTTGTCGTAAGGCCAACTCGCGCAGTGCTGAAAGATTTCCTTTGCGGAAAAAGTTGTTTAAGGCTTGCTCGATCTTGACGATGTCGTAGATTTTTCCCTGGCGCAAACGAGTGCGTAGGGTGTCGACGGAGACATCGACGTTAACAACCTCATCAGCTCTGCGCAGAAAATAATCGGGAATTGTTTCGCGTACGCGTATGCCTGTGGTTCGAGTCACGACATCGTTGAGAGACTCGAGGTGCTGAATGTTTACGGCGGTAATAACCGAGATTCCGGCGCTAAGCAGATCCAACACGTCCTGATAGCGCTTTGAGTTTTTCGAGCTGGGAACATTCGTGTGGGCGAGTTCATCAACAATCGCAATCGCCGGGTGTCGAGCGATTACCGCGTCGACGTCCATTTCTTCAATTGTGACCCCACGATATTCAATGCGACGCATCGGCACACATTCCAAATCACCAATGAGCGCCTTAGTGTCTTCGCGGCCGTGCGTTTCTACGACCGCAACAACAATGTCCACACCCTGCTTCTTCAGTAGGTGGGCATCTTCCAGCATCTGGTAGGTCTTTCCGACTCCAGGTGCGGCGCCGATGTAAACACGCAACGTGGCCTGCTCGCCCTGACTTAGCTTGGCGAGAATGGATTCGGGGGAAGGACGGGCGATGGATTGGTTCATCTCGGAAACAACGAGTTTTGAACTTTGAGCTTTGTACTTTGAGCTTTGCCCCTCTTGTTTATGGCCTACTTCCTCTGAGCGATCGAATAAAGAACAAATCTCAAAGTACAAGCACTAAGCTCTTACTTCGGCATCGCATACCTATTATCCAACTCCATATTCAGTTCCAATACATTCACAGTTACTTCGCCTAAAAAACCGAACTGCCTGCCTTCAGTATGAGCCTTTATGAGTCTCCTCAATTCTTCTCCACTTATGCCGCGCTCTCGAGCGATACGTGGAACCTGGAATTCAGCCGCAGCTGGAGAGATATGTGGATCAAGGCCCGACGCAGACGTTGTGACCAGATCGACCGGTACGGGTTGACCGGGATTTTCGGCTCTTAACTTCTCTACGTCGGCTTTGACCCGGTCAATTAGTTTTTGATTAGTAGGACCAAGGTTTGATCCAGAAGAAGCACCCGCGTCATACCCAACCGCGCCAGCGGCGGACGGTCGGGAACGGAAATAGCCGGCCGAGGAAAACGGCTGACCAATCAATCGCGAACCAAGCACCGTACCGTCCGAGCTCTTGATCAATGATCCATTCGCCTGCTCGGGAAAGATGACCTGTGCCAAGCCGGTTACGACCAACGGGTAAATTAATCCCAGTAAGAGCGTCGTCACGATTGTCATCAATATTGCTGTGATTAAGTTCTTCATTTCGTTTCAACTCACAACCGACGAATCGGTAAAGTAATTACAAGACGAAATATTTTCAGGTTAGGAGGGGGACCCTGTCCCCGCGAGCCTTAGTAATATCAACACTCGATTCCACCATTAGGCCAAGCGGGGACAGGGTCCCCCTCCTAACCTGAAAATATCCTACGCCGGAAATATCACCTCTCATGCTAAACCCACCGCATGAATAATCACGTCAATGATCTTGATGCCGATAAACGGCACAATGATTCCACCCAGCCCATAGACCAAAAGATTTCGACGGAGCAAAGACGCTGCACTCATTGGCCGGTACTTCACTCCGCGTAAAGCAAGTGGAATAAGAGCAATGATGATCAATGCATTAAAGATCACCGCCGACAGAATCGCGGATTGCGGTGTACGCAACCCCATGATGTTGAGCGCATTGAGGACAGGAAACGCCGCAACAAACATCGCGGGAATGATCGCGAAGTACTTGGCGACGTCGTTCGCAATCGAAAACGTCGTAAGCGCACCGCGCGTCATCAGCAACTGCTTTCCAATCTCGACAATCTCAATCAACTTCGTCGGATTAGAATCGAGATCGACCATGTTTCCAGCTTCCTTCGCGGCTTGAGTCCCGGTGTTCATTGCCACGCCAACATCAGCCTGGGCGAGAGCCGGTGCATCGTTCGTACCGTCGCCAGTCATCGCCACTAACTTGCCGCCCGACTGTTCTTTCCTGATAAGCGCCATTTTGTCTTCTGGAGTCGCCTGGGCGAGAAAGTCGTCGACGCCGGCTTCACGTGCAATGGTCGCGGCTGTGAGAGGATTGTCACCGGTGATCATTACGGTTCGAATGCCCATCTGTCGCATCTGATTAAACCGCTCGATCATTCCGCCCTTGATGATGTCCTTGAGTTGAATAACACCAAGCGGCAAACGATCCTCCGCAACTACAAGGGGCGTACCTCCCTCTCGCGAAATCCGCTCGACTATCGAAGTCAGATCATTCACGAGGTGATTGGATCCATTGCCGAGATATTTTTGAATTGCATCGGCAGCACCTTTCCGAACCTCACGCCCGTCGAAGTTCACTCCGGACATCCGCGTCTGAGCGGTAAAAGGAACAAAGGTCGCTTCAAGAGAAGTCAGGTCACGCCCGCGCAAGCCGTATTTCTCTTTGGCCAGAACGACGATCGAACGCCCCTCAGGAGTTTCATCAGCAAGGGAGGACAGTTGTGCTGCTTCTGCTAACTCCATCTCATTCACACCTGGCAACGGAATAAAAGCCGTCGCTTGTCGATTGCCCAATGTGATCGTACCTGTCTTGTCCAACAGCAACGTGTTGACATCCCCGGCTGCTTCCACCGCGCGACCTGACATCGCGAGCACGTTGTGTTGAATCAGTCGATCCATCCCGGCTATGCCGATTGCGGAAAGGAGTCCCCCAATTGTCGTTGGAATTAAACAGACAAGCAGAGAGACAAGAACAAAGATTGTTTGTGGTGCGCGTGAATAGATTGCGAAAGGCTGTAGGGTGACGACTGCAAGCAGAAAGATGATTGTCAGTCCGGCGAGCAAAATGTTGAGTGCGATTTCGTTCGGGGTCTTCTGTCGTTCAGCACCTTCAACAAGCGCGATCATCCGGTCAATAAAAGTCTCACCAGGATTCGAGGTGATGCGCACCTTGATTTGATCCGAAAGGACCCTCGTCCCGCCTGTGACTGCGGACCGATCACCTCCAGCTTCGCGAATAACCGGTGCGCTCTCGCCGGTGATTGCTGATTCGTCTACTGAAGCAACGCCTTCAACTATCTCGCCATCGCCAGGAATGAACTCGCCCGCGGAAACGATGACGAGATCGTCCTTGCGCAATTGCGGCGCCGGCACATCTTCCGTTTGAGACCCTGATACACGGTGCGCGATGGTTTCGGTCTTAGCCTTACGCAAATTGTCAGCTTGCGCCTTACCACGGCCTTCCGCCATAGCCTCAGCGAAGTTCGCGAACAGCACGGTAAACCACAGCCACAATGTAATCTGTAGTTCAAACGGCGTGTTCGTGATGCCAGGGATTGGAACGACTA
>Ga0163162_10005290_pt1 | contig 12454 bp, 12 predicted proteins | sample S55metaG_FD_115310 | JGI IMG/M metagenome (GOLD analysis project Ga0163162, IMG submission 115310) | Switchgrass rhizosphere microbial communities from Kellogg Biological Station, Michigan, USA - S5-5 metaG | ecosystem: Host-associated > Plants > Roots > Rhizosphere > Soil | place: USA...
CTGCAGGTATTCTTTCGGCATATATATTGGCGGCGGTTGGAGCATTGTATTCGTCCATATAAAAACGGGTAAAGGGAAAGTTGAGCATCACGCTTTGCCAAATGCTATCCCTGCCGGCATAATGCACGTTTGCTTTTACAAATAATGTCGTATCAGCAGGTTTGGTACTTTCAAGTTTTGTGATATGCGCAAATCCTTCCTGGTCGGTTTTCAAAACAGCAAATACAGGTTGCCCTGGTTCCCAATTGAAAGACGTATCTGTTTTGACCGATTGCTCCTTAAAATTTAATAAGATATATCTCCCCAATAAGGGATTGGCGGGATCAATCGGTGCGGTTTTAAACTTCACTAACCTGCCATGACGCAGGATATTTTCGTTCTTGCCAATCATTCTCAACGGCACCATCCACTGAATAGCTGCAACAGCAATAAATCCGATCAACAATATTTTTTTCATAACATTATTTTAAAGCTGATCTTTTTTTAAACATTAAGTAGTTCGCGATAAAAAATCCTGCGCCCGCAAGCACAAAGAAAAACCCTCGCCACAAAAAAGGTATTTCATCGTCGAAGAAGCGGCAAATGGCAAGTGCTAAAATTATCAGCAGGCCAAAATTCAGTACACCCATGCTATTTTCTGCACTGCCTTTCCTGATGTACCAAATGCCGACGTAAAGGATCCACAGATTGAAAAGCACCAGGGCCAACTTCTGTTCGCCGGCCAGGAAAATGGGGCAAATCACAAAAACGATGCACGACATCCAAAGCGGAGAGACCTGTAATCTGCGAGTGCCCATTAAATAATAGATAGCTATGCAGGCAAGGATCAAACAAGCCGCGAAGATTAATAATGCTGATTTCTCAAAATACCAGGAACTAACAACCACCCGATCCTTCCAAAGCCATTCAAAACTCCAACCCAGCAATATAAACAGCACACCCGCCGTACCTATCAAGCGAAAGGGGTTTCGAAAGAACCCAACTTTTTGGAAAGATGGCAGCTTGCCGAGTAATATAAACAACGAATAGAGTGAGATATAAGCCAGGCTAATTGTTGCTGCCTGTCCATTGCCTGAGAAACATCCCAAACAAACAGTAAAAGACAATGCGATGAACCAATTCAGGAAAACGAAGTAGTTGCGCTGTTCCTCTTTTTTGTAGTTGAGATAATAAAAGGGTACAAGCAAAAGCAACAATCCAAAATACCAATAGGGAAAAGCTCGGTATGCGTAGAAGAAGTATCCCAGTTCGCAGGCATACCAGCTCGCCCCTGCGATGTACAGCAAGGCCGTTATGGTTGAGGGTAATAGGTATACCACCGGGATCGTCAACAGCATCCACACCAACAGGAAACTGCTTAATTCGCCATTGATGTGGTAAACCTGGCTGATGATGGCCATGCAGGCACCGACGCCGGCAAAAACCACAATCCCGCTAAGCTCCCGCCAATAAGCCGACTGCTTTTGTTTGAGCAAGGTGTAAATGCAAAGACCCTGACCGATCAGCAGGGGCAAAAAGCCGATGGTGGTTTTTGCCGTTTTGCCCAGGCTATCCCAATTGTGTGCGATTAATAATATTACGCCTGAACTTACCAGCAGGGCACCAAGCATTCCCACCACCATCATCAATTTGCTGGTGCCTGAATCTTTTTGTCTGGAATAATATTCCTGAATCCGGCTTGCCGTAGGCTCATCTATAATGCCGGCTTGCTGTAGTTCTGTGATTTCTCGGGTGAAGGCTTTACTCATGAAGGTTGAATTACCTTCAAATATGGGAAGATTTCACCCAAATGCAAAGAAGCCTTTGCGTGAAGACTTCTAATCAGTAAACTTATAACCCACTCCTCTCACAGAGTGGAAGTACCGCGGGTTGCGGCTGTCCTGTTCGAAGTATTTTCTGAAATTGAGAATGAAATTGTCGATTGTTCGGGTAGTAGGATATACGTTATAACCCCATACACTTTGTAATATTTTCTCACGTGTCACCACTTCATTTTTATTTTCAATGAGCAGTCGCAATAGCATCGATTCTTTCTTGCTCAGTTGTACTGTTTCACCATTTTCCAAAAATGCCTCCTGCGCTTTGAAATCAATCTTGTTGTTTCCAAAAGTGTACAAGTCTGCCGCCGCATTCTTATCCCTGAGCTTTTTGTTTTTTTCAATCAGCTTTTGTACACGCAGCAACAACTCTTCCAGGTTGAAGGGCTTGGTCATGTAATCGTCCGCGCCCTTTTTCAATCCCAATACCCTGTCGGCTCCGCTGTTCCTGGCGCTCAGCATCAGGATGGGTGTTTCAGATCTTTGCAGCCTGATACTCTCACAAACGCTGATGCCATCCAATTCAGGTAACATCACATCCAGTATAATCAGGTCGAAATATTCCTGTTCCACCATCTTCAAGGCCTCCGCACCGTCACCCGCGCAAGACACTTCAAAGCCTTCCATTTCAAGATTCAGCTTGAGTGCTTCCTGCAGGTTCTCTTCGTCTTCCACCAACAGTATGGATGCCTGTTTGTTTTCGAAACTCATGAATTATAAATAGAAGTGAACCGTAAAATTAGTCCCGGCGGGCTTATTATTTGTCACGGCAATGTCGCCATTGTGGTCCCGGGCTATTTTGCGGGCGAGGTAGAGTCCAAGCCCCGTTCCCTTGGTTTGGCGGTTGGCTTCACGACCTACCCGATAGAACTTTTCGAAGATCTTATTTTTCTCTTCATCGGGAATGCCGACGCCTTCATCAATCACCGCAAGTTGCACAGATTTTGGATTGCTGTTGAGCCTGACCAGGACCGGTTTTTCTTTGGGCGAATATTTGAGCGCATTTTCGATCAGGTTATTCACCATCATGGAAAGCAGGAGGGCATCACCATTGAGATCTGCTTCACCCGCCGATTCCAATTCAATTTTCCTGGCGGGAAAACGAGTTTTAAAATCCTGCACGGCAGATTGGACAAGACTGCTAAAATCAAGCTCATCGGTGCTCATCGGGTAGCCCCCTGCTTCCATTTGCGATGCGACCAGGATATTATTGCAAAGGTCGTTCAGGCGATTGGCTTCCTGCAGGGTGTTTTGAATCATCCGTTCCCGCTTCTCATCATCCAACTGTCGTTTGCGAAGGGTTTCCAGGTTGAGTTTGATAACAGCAATGGGCGTTTTTAACTCGTGGGTAACCGCCATCATAAAATTCTGTTGCTGCTGATTCAGGTGGATCTGCCGGCGTGTGGCGCGATATACAAAAAGAGCTCCGACAATGATCAGGATCAGAAATGTAACGCCCTCGCCGATGTATTGTGTGGTTTTTCTTTTTTCTTCCCTCATTACGTCCTGCTGTTCCTGATCAAACCGGGGAGATTCTATCGAGATCCTCGCCAGCCGGTAGGCCGTCATCTGGCGATTCTGCCTTTGCAATTCAAGAAACCAGAAAATAAGTGCTGCAAGGATATACAAAAGAAGGAACCAGTAAACCATGGTGATTACTGTAAGGCGCTTCCGTTTATATAGACTGGGCATTATGGGTTGGATTTTTCCACTCGCAGTCCCACGTCGAGGACGTGTTCAAGGGGATTTTCGCGCATGATTTGTTCCATCGTGAATTGGTAAATGCCTGCTTTTCGAAAGGCGATGGGTTGGCGCGTCACTTTATAGCGGTGTTCAAAAATGTCGTCCATTCCCTTGCCCAGCCATCCCTTGTCGTTCGTGGCAAGGGGAATATCCAACTGCTGCTTGGTCGAAGCTTCGCCGGGTGCCTGGATGTAGAGATTCATCCAGATATTATTATAATTATACGCGTCAGTGTGTCTTACCACAACATACAGGTCGTAGCCGGCCGTCGTGTCTTCAATATTGAATTGTACAGAGGGTTTAAAAGCGTAGTCCCACTGTTGTTTGGGAATGACCACGTTCTTTTCGAACAATTGCACCTTCATGCATGCGCAAAACAGGATGGCGATTGCAAAGGGGGCGAAAATCTTCCATTTCATCAGTTATGCAATTTATGGGAGGCCAATCCGGAACCGGCTCAGAGTACGTTCAACACCTGTTCTTTTGCCTTTTCCAACTCGTCCTTCATCAAAACCACGCATTTTTGAATGCTTGAATCATATGCTTTAGATCCCGTGGTATTGATTTCGCGACCAATTTCCTGCAAAACAAAGGAAAGTTTCTTGCCTTTGGCCTCGTCTTTCTCATTTAATATGGTGCGGAAATAGTCGCAGTGGTTTAAAAGCCGAACCTGTTCCTCGCTGATATCAATCTTCTCAATATAATAGATGAGCTCCTGCTCCATTCGATTGTTGTCGAAATTCTCTTTTCCCACTTTTTCTTCCAGCAGTTTCAACAAGCCTTCGCGGATCTTTTTTTGTCGCAGGGGCTCCAGCTCGGCCACCTTATTCTGCTGTAAAAGGATGTTTTCCATTCTCAACAGCAGGTCTTTCTCTAAAACAGCTCCTTCATCCAACCGGTGAGCATTGATATCGTCGATGGCTTTGCGTAAAACTTTTTCGAATTCAACCCAGTCATTCTTGTCGAGTATATCTGTCGTCGGACTCACCACTTCGGGAAGCTTCAGCAGCGCGCTGATGGCATGCGACATATCGAGGTTGAGCGATTTGGCCATGTCGGCGATGGGCTGGTAATAAGATTTTGCCAATTCGGTGTTGATGGTAACCGGTCTTGCGGCGCCATTTTGCTTCAGCGTAACGGTGCAGTCGATGCTTCCGCGCAAGAGGGTTTCGGAAAGCAGGTTCCTGATGTCAAATTCGTAGGGTTTCAGGATAGAAGGAATCTTCAGCGTCAGCTCAAATTGCTTTCCATTCAGTGACTTGATCTCAACCAGGAAGGTTTTATCACGAACCGTTTGTTCAGTTCTTCCATAGCCGGTCATCGATTTGAGCATGGGTTATTTTTTAATGCTGGCAAGGTAATTCATTTTCCAAACAGAAGTTCATAGGTGCGCTCGCGGGAAAGGCTGATCATATCACCGGGTTGCATGTTGTCCAGACTAAGTTTTTCGATGCGGGTTCTGATGAGTCGAAGCGTGGGATACCCCACCTTTGCCGTCATCTTTCTAACCTGCCTGTTCTTTCCTTCTTTTAAAATCAATTTGATCCAGGTGTCGGGAATATGTTTTCGGAAGCGAATGGGAGGATTCCGATCAGGAACCGGGGGCGGGGAAGAAAACCTTTCCGCTTTTGCGGGTTTGGTCTTGTGGGTTACGCCATCCACTGAAATGGTGATGCCCTTCGATAATTCACTCAATGCGTCGTTACTGATGTCACCCTCCACCTGCACCCAATATTCCCTTTCATGTGCAAAACCGGGATCGAGCAGCCGATGATTTAATGACTTGTCATTGCTCAACAACAACAGTCCTTCACTATCGAAATCCAGTCTGCCAACGGGATACACGTCGGTTGGCACCGGAAAAAAATCTTTTAGTGTTGCTTTTTTTTCAACCGGACTGAATTGGCAGAGTACTGCGAAAGGTTTGTAGACAGCGAAGTATTGGAGCGGCATGGTATGAATAAGGACAAACAAAAAGCCCAGTTAGAAAACTGGGCCTCATTATATGGATGGGTTAGTAAGTACCGGGAAATAAATTTCCCAACACAATATTAAAAAGAATTTTTTCTAAGAAGAAAATATTTTAAAGAAATTTTATTCACATTTTTTGGGGGCTTGTGGATAAGGGAAGCGTTTTGCACCCATTCTCGCGTTTTTCAATTTCTCGTTTTCTCTCTCTTGTTCATCTCACATCATTTGCATTCGTTTTGACGCATCGTATGAAATGCGGATGAATACAAGGTTTCAGACGAATGAAATTTTTTTCATCAAAGATGTTTCGCAAGAATTTGTATCGCAAAATCGAAATATCTGCCAACCGGTTGTGCTGGTTTTGGCGAGATGCGTTCCCATTCATCGAATCTGTTAAAATGGGAAGCAAAACCCGTTTTCCCGATTTTGGCGTACAAATACCCGCCTGCGGGTGGGTAGCGTCATTGCTGCCGAAGATGGAGCGTGGGTGGTTCAAGGTGGTTGGATGACTGAACAGCGATGATGAAGTGCGGATGAAATACCTTTACAAAAAACTAATTATGCAATTTTCGGAAGCAGTACCTGTGGGCAGGATCGCTGAACTGATTGGCGCCACCGTGGTAGGAAACAAGGATGGATTGGCAACCGGCATTAATGAGATTCACAGAGTGGAACCTGGCGATCTTGTTTTTGTGGATCATCCCAAATATTACCAGGCCTGTTTGGATTCGGCAGCGAACTTCATCATCATCAACAAAAGCATCGAATGCCCGCCCGGAAAGGCGCTGTTGGTTTGCGACCAACCATTCGAAGCGTACCTCACTATCGTTCGTCATTTCAGACCCAGGCTTCCGCATACGCGCTCCATCAGCGAATCGGCAACCATCGGCGAAGGCACGGTGATATCTCCCAACGTTTTCATTGGGCACCACGTTACCATCGGCACTCATTGCGTAATTCATCCTAATGTGAGCATCCTGGATTATTCAGTAATCGGAAACAATGTGGTGGTACAATCAGGATCTGTGATCGGGTCTGATGCATTTTATTATAATTCGAAGAAGGACCGCCCGGTTTGGTTCAAGCGGATGGAAAGCTGTGGCAGGGCAGTGCTGGAAGACGATGTGGAGATCGGTGCAACCTGCACCATCGACAGAGGCGTGACCCATGATACAATTATTGGCCGGGGATCGAAAATTGACAACCTCGTTCATGTGGGTCATGATACCGTGATGGGAAAGAATTGCCTGGTGGCTGCGCAGGTAGGCATCGCTGGTGCATGTATCATTGGCGACGGCGTAACACTTTGGGGACAGGTAGGCGTTAGCAAAACGCTCGAAATTGGAAGCAACACCGTGGTGTTGTCGCAAAGTGGCGTGGCGGGAAGTTTGGCTGCCGGCAAAGTTTATTTCGGAACGCCGGCTGAAGATGCCATCACCAAGAAAAGAGAATTGGTTTGGGTGAAGCGTATTCCCGAAATATGGGAGAAGCTGAAAAAATAGCGGCTAGCCCGGGTAATAATCATAAGGCAGAAAATCGGCCATTTTCTGCCAACCCCAGTAACCCAGGTTAAGAATGTCCTGTTGATCGTAGTAGTATCCGTTTTCTTCTATCACAATGGGTTCCTGCATGCCCAACACGGAAATCTGCACGGTGGTGTTCGGCGATAAGCCATTGGTTTGAAGGTAGAGAGGTTCCGGCTTCTTTTTCATGTACACCACCCGCAATTGTCCCGGGTAATTCAATTCGATATCATTTCCTTCAACCCTGGTATAGTGTGCGGTGTCGAACGGATTTAAGATGGGTTTTCCTTGCTCACTATTATTTTCCACCCATTCCATTTTAAAGCCTGCTCTGTATATACTGCTGTCGTGGTAGGCGCGCATGAAATGGAGCAATGAACCATAGTACGCTTCTTCGCGGTTTTTCTTCCAGGTTAATTTTTGGGCGTCGGTTCCAGGTAATTCCTCAAAGAAGGGATAGCCGGTATAGGTAGTCATACCCGAAGCGTATTCGTGGGTGAAAGAGTCCAGCTGGTACCTGATTTTATAACCCAGCGCATTGTTGATGAAAACCAGGTCGTCCTTGGCCAGAATTTTCAGGCGATTCTTTTTCTTCGAAAAATAAAAATGGATGGCCTCGGGATTTTGTATGGTGAACTGTTCGCTATTCTTTGTTTTGCCTATGAAATTTTCTTTGAAAAATGCGCCGTATTTATCCCACCCGTCCTTCACTTCGTTGGTAACGGCAACGGATACTTCTTCCAGGTTTTTTTCTTTGGGCTTCATTTCAATCACCAATGCCGCAACCCCAAACGAGGTACTGGTGATGCGCATAGATTGTGTTTCATATCCGGTAAAGGATACCACCAGGTCGTAACCACCGTTGTTCATGCTCAATCTGAATTCGCCGCCTTCCTTGGTTACCGTACCCACGGTTGTATTCTGACAAAATACAGAGGCGCCGGCCAGCGGTTGTTTGGTACCGGCATCAATCACTTTTCCAGCCGCGATAAAATAGGATTGCGATTTGGCTGAAAAGCCCGCAACAACAAGGATTAAAGCGATAAGTATTTTTTGCATGCGACAATAATTGGTGCTATCATTTAACAAAATCGTGCCGCTTTTATTGCCTATCTGCCGTTAAGTTTCTCCGAATATTGCCGGCAATAATTGGCAATTGTTTCCGCAATGGGGCGAAATTGAAATTGCGGGAGATATTTTTTCAATTTTTCACTGCTGAAATACACTTTTGCAAGCGCCGAGCGGGTAGTTTCCTTTGTTACGAGGGGTTCTTTGCCGGTGAAAGCGCTTCTAATCTTTTCCATGCGCCATACCATGGCAGCAAGCAGGGGTGTCACTTGTCGATGCGGAGGTTTTTTGTCGAATTCCCTGGCCATAGATTCAAAGGCGGCTTTGAAGTCGAGATTTTCAGCATTCAGAATAAAGCGTTCAGCGCTGATGTCGCTCTCCATTAAAATAACCATGGCCCGGGCAACATCGTCGGCGTCTACAAAACCAGTTACACCTTCGCTGTACCAGGGAAATTGTTTGTAAACATTCTTGAATAGGGCGGAAGAACCGGTGTTCCAATCGGCCATGCCAAGTACGATGGTTGGGTTTACGATTACGGCATTGAGGCCTTCGCCGATTCCGCGCCACACTTCCAGTTCTGCCAGCCATTTGCTGTAACCATAGTTCGAATTGTTATGCTCATCATCAAATTGCGTTTCTTCCGTAACGGTTTGGTTATGGCGATGTCGTCCCAATGCAGAAACGGAACTAACGTGCAGCATCTTACCGGTGCCGGATTCCAATGCTGCATTCACAACATTGGCTGTTCCTTCAGCATTTATTTTATACAGTTCCTGTTTTCTTTTTGGATTGAAGCTCACCAGTCCGGCACAATGGTATACCTCGTCCACACCTTCCATAGCGGATTGCAAGGCGGGAATATCCAGGATATCACCCTGTACCCACTCGATATGTGGCAGCTGAAGAGGAATATTTTTTCTGTATAGCGCGCGTGCAGATTTTCCGTTCGCTGATAAATATTTCAACAAATGACTACCGACGAGACCCGAGCCTCCTGTAACCAGCCTGGATTTCTGCTGGTGATGTTGTTCAGGATCGGCGTACGCTGGTTGACTCATTGATGCAGTTTTGAAAACCTGAAAGTAGAAAATCTTGGTGATTCAAATTTTGATAACGGTTAATAGGAATAGTAACCCTTTTTAGTTTTCCTTCCCAGTTCTCCTGCTTTCACTTTTTCTTTTTGAAGAGCAGAAGGCGCCAGGCGCGGTGCCTGGTGCATGGCTTCATAAATAGATTCCGTAACCGCCAGGTTGATATCATTTCCGATGAGATCCATCAACCGGAACGGTCCCATTTTGAAACCGACAGATTCCATGATATCGTCGATGGTTGAGTAGTCCACACCCTGTTCTTCCGCCAGGCGAAGCGCTTCCAGGTAATAATGCCTGGCTACGCGGTTCACGATAAAACCCGGCGCATCTTCACACAACACCGCGGTTTTTTTCATGGTGGCGGCCAGCTCCATTACCGTTTCTACAACGGCATCTGAAGTATTTTCCGTTTTCACCACTTCCACCAGCTTCATCAATGGCGCCGGATTGAAGAAATGCATACCAATCACCCTTGAAGGTTGCATGACGCCATTGGCAATGGTGGCAACAGACAGGGAGGAAGTATTGGTGGCGAAAATGGTTTCGCTGTGATTGATTTCCGCCAGCTGGTTGAACAGCGCGATTTTAGGCGCCGTTTTCTCTACGATGGCTTCAATGATCATATCGCCGATACAATCGTGCAAATTGGTGGTGTATCGGATATTTGAAAGAATGGTTTCCATCTCGGCTACTTTCATTCGCTGCTTATCGACCTGCGATTGCAGGTATTTGGCGATGGATAGTTCAGCATGTTGAAGAACCGTTTCGTTCAGATCAAAAAGCAGGGTAGTGAATCCTGATTGTGCGGCTACCTGCGCAATTCCTGAGCCCATGGTGCCTGCACCGCAGATGCATATCGTATTCAGCTGTTGGATGACAAGTGGTGAATGGTGATTGTGTAGTTGTAAGATGAATGCAAACCAGCGACGATTTATGTTGCCGAAGTGAATTGTTGCAGAAACCGCAAGTCGTTCTCACTGAACAGACGCAGGTCCTTCATTTCATACCGCAGCATGGCGATACGCTCAACGCCCATGCCAAAGGCGAAGCCGGTATATTTGTTCGGATCGATGCCACAATTTTCAAGCAACTTGGGATGAACCATACCGCTGCCCAAAATCTCCACCCAGCCCGTGTGTTTGCAAACATTGCAACCCGCGCCTTTACAAATGAGGCAACTGATGTCCATTTCCGCACTGGGTTCGGTGAAAGGAAAGAACGAAGGGCGGAAGCGGATGCGGGTTTCCTTGCCAAACATTTCCTGCACAAAGAAATAGAGCGATTGTTTCAAATCGGCAAAGCTCACGTGCTCATCAACATACAATCCTTCGGCCTGGTGAAAAAAGCAATGCGCGCGTGCGCTGATGGTTTCATTCCGGTATACGCGGCCCGGACAAATAATACGAATCGGCAATTTGCCCTTTTGCATTTCATGTACCTGCGTATTGCTGGTATGGGTGCGCAACAGCCAATCGGGATTCTTACTTATATAAAAGGTGTCCTGCATATCGCGCGCAGGATGATCTTCGTCAATATTCAGTGCGGTAAAATTGTGCCAGTCGTCTTCAATTTCGGGACCGTCGGCAACGGCGAAGCCCAGTCGTTGAAAAATGGTGATGATGCGTTTGCGTACCAAACTGATCGGGTGGCGGCTACCGAGTGAAACGTTATCGCCGGGCAAACTAAGATCCATCGCAGGCGCGTCTTTCTTTATCTTCCCGTTGTGTCCGTTTTCGAGTGATATTTTAAGCTCTTCCAGTTTGTTTTCGGCGAGTTGCTTAAAATCATTAAGCACCTGGCCGAATGCTTTTCGCTGGTCGGCGGGCACTTCCTTCATTTCGCCCATCAGGTTTTTAACGAGTCCTTTACTACCCAGGAAGCGTATGCGAAATGCTTCCACTTCCTTCTCGCCATCCGCTTTGAAAGAACCAATTTCTTCCTTGTAGTTCGCTATCTTTTCCAACAACTGATCCATGGCGCTAAGATACGAAAAACGCCGCAGGCTGCGAGGGGAGGGCCCCTACTCACATCCTGTGAGTAGTTTTTAACAAAGAATATGCGTTGAAACAATTAGGTTTGTGAAAATTCCTATCCAATGAGCGATACGCTGAATATCACTGATTTTCTCAACCCTATATCGCTTCATACACTCTCCCACGACCAGGGTTACCTGGAGGGTCAAATCGGTCAGCATATATTATTATATGAGGAAGAATTCCCCGATCTCGATGGGGCGGAAATTGTTTTGGTAGGCTGTGGTGAAGAGAGAGGAAATACATTCGACAAGGCTTATTCTGCCGCACCCGATGCCATCCGCCACCAATTTTATTCTCTCTATTTCTGGCACAAAGAAATATCGATCGCAGACGTTGGAAATGTAAAGGCAGGTGCAACCCTGGCCGACACCTATGCGGCATTGAAAACCGTGGTGAGCGAACTGGTGAACATCGGAAAAAAGGTATTGATTCTTGGCGGTTCGCACGACCTTACGCTCGCGCAATACGAAGCTTACAAAAGTCTGAACAAGGTAGTGGAAGCGACCGGCGTGGACGGATTGATCGATCTGAACATCGAGAGCCAACAGCGTAGCAAAAATTTCCTCATGGAAATGCTAACCGGCGAACCGAATTTTATACGTCACTATAATCACATCGCCTTTCAAAGCTATCTCACCAATCCAATGATGCTGGAAACGATGGACAAGCTTCGGTTCGATTGTTACCGTGTTGGCGTTGTGCGTGACCAGATTGACGATATGGAGCCCGTTATCAGGAATACGCAATTGATGAGTTTCGACATTGCAGCTATGCAGCATGCGGCGGCGCCTTCAAACTACCTCTCACCAAATGGTTTGACGGGCGAAGAAGCCTGCCTGCTTACGCGTTTTGCGGGCATGAGTCCTAACCTGAGCAGCCTGGGTATTTATGGTTATGAAGTGGAAAGTGATGTACAGCAACTAACGGCCAAACAAATCGCGCAAATGATCTGGTATTTCCTGGATGGCATGGCCAAGGGATCTACCGAGGCGTTATTAAATGAAAGAGAAGCCTTTTTTGAATACCATACCGCTTTCGCAGAAGTAGACACGATATTTCTTCAAAGCAAGAAAACCGGTCGATGGTGGATGCAATTGCCTAATAATAATTATATCGCCTGCTCCTACCAGGATTATGTGCAGGCCAGCAGCAATGAAGTTCCGGAACGTTGGCTACGGGCGCAGGAACGTAACTAGTTGATC
>Ga0163162_10005293_pt1 | contig 12454 bp, 7 predicted proteins | sample S55metaG_FD_115310 | JGI IMG/M metagenome (GOLD analysis project Ga0163162, IMG submission 115310) | Switchgrass rhizosphere microbial communities from Kellogg Biological Station, Michigan, USA - S5-5 metaG | ecosystem: Host-associated > Plants > Roots > Rhizosphere > Soil | place: USA: Michigan...
TGATTAAACAAACGAGATAAAAATGATTTAAATAGCGCGCCTGTTCGAGTAGAAAGAGGTAAGTGAAGGCCAGGAAGAAGATCGGAGCTGCAATTCGATAAAGGAATCCCACCATTATGCAGGCCGTTGCGATGCCGAGCACATAGAAATGAATACATCCCGCGACCGGGCCATGGCTTCACCCAACTGAATCCCTCGTACACTCTGAAACTTAGTTTTAAGAATCACTGCGATTTTAGCGCTACTAGTGGATCAATTTTCGTTGCGCGGCGCGCAGGAATGTAACAGGCAGCTAACGCTACCAGTACCAGGGCAAATCCCATTACCGTGAGAGTCAGTGGATCACGTGTCGGTAGCGAAGGAATGAGAGAAATCAATAGTCTCATTACGACATATGCACCTGCGCCGCCCAACAGAGTTCCGCTCAGAATCAGGATTGCACCTTTACCTAATACTAACCACATCACATCTCGACGTTGAGCTCCGAGTGCCACACGAATTCCGAGTTCCCCTGTCCGTTGCACAACCGTGTAAGAGATCACGCCGTATATTCCAATAGCTGCCAGCATCACACCAATGATCGCAAACGCTCCCAGCAAACTCCCCAACAACGAAATACTTCCCAATCCCTGATCAATCACAGTTCGCGCCGTACGAATTCGGTAGACCGGTAGATTCGGGTCAATTTCCGCGACCGTTGTGCGCAGACTATTACTGAACTTTTCCGAGTCTGACGAAGTGCGGAGAGAAATTGTGAGATACGCAGGAGACTGCTGGGCCGCGGGGAAAAATCCCTGGAAGCGCGTGTACGGTTCTCTAAGGCTGCCGGGAAACGCCAGGTCATTGACGACACCGACGATCTCAAAATAGTCCCGCTGTTTACCGGTGCTGCTAATGCGTTTACCGATGGGACTCACACCAGGCCAAAAGGTGCGGGCCGTTGTTTCGTTGATGATCACGACCTTAGGGTGATCGGCTGTATCTGTTGCGTTAAAGCTACGGCCTTGTTGGACACGCGCACCCACGGCTTCGAAGTAGTCGCCATTAACAGGTTCGAAAAACATTTCCTGATACTTGTCTGGTGGTGGCTCAGGTAAACCTTCAACCAGAAACGAGCTACTGCTATTGAAGCCATATACCAGCAACGAACTACCAATGCCAACATGCTGCACACCGGGTAACGCACGAAGACGATTCTCCAGTTCAGTCGCAAAAACAACTCGTTGCTTATCGTCGGAATATTTGTCGCCTCTAAGTCCGATCTGCGCTGTAAGTAAGCCATCAGGTTGCCAACCCGGATCGGTTTTGATGAAACGTTGCAGGCCACGGAGAAACAACCCTCCGGCTGCCAGCAAGATCATCGCAAAGGCAACTTCACCGATGACGAGTGTATGGCGCAGCCGGTGTTGCGATCGTCCCGCAGTTGAACCGCGCGAATTCTCACGCAACGCCAGATTCAAATCCACGCGGGAAGCCAGCCATGCTGGTACGGTTCCGAACAACGCTCCGGTTACCAGTGAGCACAGCAAAGCAAATCCAAAGACTTTGTAATCCAGTTCCACACTTGCGCCCGGCAAAGTACTAAACAGTCGGGCACTGATGAAGCGCACTGCTCCGAGTGCGAGAGCAAGACTGATGGTTCCCCCGATTAATGAGACGAGCAGGCTCTCCGTAAACGAGTGACGCAGCAGTCGCCAGCGACCAGCACCGAGTGCAGCACGAACAGTTAGCTCGCGCGATCGTGCAGCAGTGCGAACAAGCTGAAGGTTAGCCAGATTTGCGCACGCGATGAGCAAGACAAAACCTGCGAGTCCAAAAGTGAACCACATCACTGTTCGACTGATGCTGTCAGACATGGATCGTTGGAGTGGCTCGAGCCGGACACTCTCACCTTCATTGGAAGAGTTCTGCTTCCCGATGTTAGCTGCCAGGGTGACCATACTTTGTTCTGCCTGCTTGATTGTTACACCAGGCTTGAGTCGACCGAAGGATGAAAGATAGTTCGTGCCGCGATTCGATTTGCGATCGGGAGAAAAGGATAACGGCTGCCAAATATCAACCGGACCCCAAAGGATCGGATGCTCGAACCCGGGCGGCATGACTCCGACAATTTCGACCGTCTTTCCGTCGAGCTGAATCTTTTTACCTACTACGTTTGGATCACTGCCGAAACGACGTGCCCAAAGAATGTCGCTCAAGACAACAACACTATCGGCATCAGGTTGGAATTCTTCCTGTCTGAAAGTTCTGCCCAACGACGGCGAGACCGCCAGCATTGGAAAAAAGTCTGCGGTGGCCGCAAGACTCACCAGACGTTCTGCCGTTTGACCTTCTTCAGTGAGGTTACGGTTCACATAGTTATAAGCGGCCATCTTGTCGAAGACAGTATTCTGATCGTGCTGGTCAAAAAAATTCGCCGCTGAAAACGGCCAACTGTCCGAGTGTGGCGACGTGCGAAATACTCTGACTAACTCTTGCGAGTGGGGATAAGGTAGCGACTGAAACAAAAAAGTATTCAACACACTAAACATCGCTGTGTTGATACCAATTCCCAGTGCCAACGTTAGCGCAGCCACCACAGTAAACCCTTTGTCCTTGAGGAGCATGCGCAGGCTATAGCGAACATCTTGTAATAAGCTGGTCACACCTTCACCCCCATTCGGCAGCAGATCGGAATTGTTGACTTAGCAAACAGAAGTATCGCTCTATTGTGAAACACCTTAGAGGTGCATCTTGTGACAGCTAAGTCGCCATGGATTTAGTTACCCGTTCACTTCTCTGGATTTATTCCCTGTGAAAGGTGTTACTTGCGGAGATTTTTTATCAGCACGATGTCCTGATTGCGCGAACCTCGGGCAATAACTAAGCGGTTACCTGCGGGATTTATCGCGAAGGTAGCGATCTGAAATTCCTTGAAGGCTGTTAAAGGAGTGGGATTTGAGCCATCGAGCGGTTGAGTCCAGATATTTGAGGTCGTGCCGAGAGTATTTACGAAAAGGACACCGTTGTCCGTTCTGTTCCACGCGATGCCGGCATCAATCTTTGTTGTCGCGGGCAACTGAAATGTTTTGAGTGGCACGCCACCATCAATCGATACAATGCCGAGCCTTAGCGGCTTACCCTTTTCGTTGATGAGATATGCGACCTGTTTTCCATTGCGAGAAATTACCGGCGAAATGGAATCGACATCTGTTAATTGAACTGGAGTTCCTCCCTTTACAGGAACTTTCCATAATCGAAATTTGCCGTCGGCCCTGCTTGTATAGACCACCCAATCCGCGTTCGCCGACGGTGCTGCAAAAGCTGCATCATTTTTCTCAATCACGCGATGCACATTTTGCCCGTCTGAATCCATCTGATAGATGCTACTACCAGGCAGCAATGCTTTCGTAGCGAGATCGACGGCTCGACTAAAAAAAGTAATCGAGTCGCCGCCTGTCGTGAGCGAGGGCAACATCTTCCCGTACGTATAATCTTTGGTGAGTGGCTTTGGATTACTGCCATCACCATCCATTCGCCAAATGTTTTGTGCGCCACCCTCACTCGAAACAAACACAATCTTGCCGTCTTTGGTCCACGCCACACCCCGTTCGCCATCGTCTGCTGAAGTCTTTGAATTGATACCAATCGATTTCGTGAAATCATTTTCCTGCGTGAGCCAGATACCCATCGAATACTGACGCTGAACCGCCACCATCGTTTGGGAATCGGCCGTCAAACTGAAATCCTCGTAACTTGAAAGATCGTTTGTCACATTTTGCACGTTGCCGCTCGGATACGCAGCGTAGCGAATTTGGTAGCGCTGGCCCATGTCCGCTGCATAAGGCAGGTAGATTAATCCTTTTCCATCACTTATCCAGGCGAGTTGACTGATACGAAGCAGTTTTTCTTCCTTCAGGGGAATTGGCGTCTCCTTGCCAGTAACAACCTCAACTACTGCCATACCGCCCGCGTAAGTTGCACCGCGCGTCAAAGTTGGCGTCGCGATCAGTTTGCCATCAGGTGACCACGAAACTTCATCACCATAGACCTTGGGATATTTTCGGGTAACTAAAACCCGTTCGCTGCCACCGTGCTCGTTAGCGATGATGATTGAGTTATCGGCTTCGGAAACTCTGATGAAAGCAACTTGACTACCATCAGGTGAAAACGAGATCTGACTATCTACGCCGGAGATCACCTTGTGCTGATTTCGTCCGAGCGTTGTAGTTTGGAAAAGTGACGATGGCTCGCCGTCAGTCTCGGTACCAACGAAGTAAAGAGCATTTCCGTCTCGTGAAAATCTCAGGTATTCGTATTTAGTTTGACCGGGTGGAATGATCTGAGTATCACCGGCGCTGGCAGTCTGCCGCAGCCATAAACTCTGTCGACCATCCTCCTCATCCTTCGCATAGGAGATGTATCTTCCATCGGGTGAAATCGCCACTGCTCTCGCCAAACCGTGTGCAGTCAAGACGTCTAACTTGATTGATTGAAAATTTGTGACTGGCGAGGCTGGGATGCGAAAAAATTTCCAGTAGACACCAAGACCAGTAAGCGAAAGCAACAACACGAGTGGAGCTATCACCAAAGCTGCCGGTGTTTTTGCCTTTGTCACTTCGACGTCTTTCGTCCTAATGACAGGGATATTTAATTTAGTAACGGCGTCGTCAAACGAAACCGTCTGCGAGTCTCGGAAGATTCGTTTTAGATCTGCTCGCATTTCTGCGATGCTCTGGTAGCGATGCGCACGATCCTTTTCCATCGCGGCTTTAACGATCTGGTCCAATGCAGGTGGAATCTGATCGTTTAGCTCGCAGAGTGATGGCTGGACTTTGTTGAGCGTCGCGTTATAAATCGCTGCGTCACTCGCGCCCTGAAACGGCGTCACGCCCGAAAGCATTTCGTAAAGTAGAACGCCAAAACTGAAAATATCGGTACGCGCATCGACTCGTTCACCGAGTACCTGTTCAGGCGACATGTAATTAATAGTGCCCATTACTCGGTGAGGTGCAGTGTGTTCCCGAGGAGCTTGATCAGCAGAATCGCGTGCGGTCAGTTTCGCCAGGCCGAAATCCAAAACTTTCACCAGTCCGTCTTGACGGATCATGATGTTTGCGGGCTTGATGTCGCGATGAATGATGCCAACTGAATGGGCGGATTTCAGTGCACGCGTAATTTGGAGAGCGATCTTGACGGCTTCTTGCCAGGAAAGCCGTCGCTGGTCCATTCGCTCGCGTAGTGTTTGTCCTTCGATGAACTCGGTCGCGATGAAGTTCCCGCTCGCGGTTTCCTCGATGGAATAGATAGTGATGATGTTTGGGTGATTCAGAGCGGAGACGGCACGCGCTTCCTGCTTGAAACGCTCAATTCGATCGACATCAGTCTCAAATTCGGGCTTTACAATTTTCAGGGCAATTTGACGATTGAGTTTTGTGTCTTCCGCGAGATAGACGTCACCCATTCCACCTGAACCAAGCAGTCTGAGGATCCTGTAATGACTGATTTCGTGGCCGACGAGGTTCGCCTTCTTTTCTTTTACGGCGAACATTTCAGCAGCTAACGACAGTGGTGGTGTTTTCAGGAAGTCGTTTGACGATCGTTTTACTTCGAGCAGACTTTCAACTTCCATACGCAAGTCTTCATCGTCGCCGCAGCGCTGCTTGATAAAAGCCCCTCGCTCATCGAGTGGGAGTTCCAGCGCCGAGTGATAAAGGTCTTCTATTTGTCTTAGTCGTTCGGAATCCATTTCAGACTGTCAGTTTTCTATTCGGCCGCAACCAATGCTTTTAATCCTGAAAGGATGCAAGTGAATGGCCGTGGGCAAGTGGCTTTGCGCGTAGCCCTTATGCGCGGAAACGAACGAGACCCTTCAGACCCGTGGTTGTTCGACCTTTTCAGGGTCGTGGCTCACTTGGTTCAAGCGACCGTGGGTTTCGCGCAGAGCCGCTCACCCACGGCTGTTAAATTTAGTCCTTTCAGGACGAATAAAGTTGGTCGAGACGGCAAGACCAAATCGAATGCCAACCATGCGTCGGAATTACCTAACGTTTCCGTTCACTTCTTCAATTCACGCAACAACCAGGTCTGCGCAAAACTCCAATCGCGCTTGACCGTCTCTGGTGAAACCTTCAGAACCTCGGCGATCTCAGTGACCTTCAGGCCGGCAAAAAACTTCATTTCCACAACGCGGACCTTACGCGGATCAAGAGCGGCCAGACGGTTCAACGCATCGTCGAGTGCAACTATCTCTTCCGATGATTGGTTTGTGACTCGCATATTTTCCTGCAGGGTCACCCTTTCCTGCCAACCACCACGTTTTTGATTGTTCTTCGAGCGAGCGTAATCGACCAGAATGTGCCGCATCGCTTTTGCCGCGACACCGAAAAAATGGCTGCGGCTTTGCCAATGCCGCTCTTCGCCACCCGCTATTTTCAGATAGGTTTCGTGAATCAGGTCGGTCGTTTGAAATGTATGTCCTGCGGGCTGACCGCGCATGTGTCTGCGCGCCATCGATCGCAGTTCGTGATAGACGAGGGGCATCAACTGCTCAAGCGCGTAATCATCCCCCTTACTCCAATCAATTAACAGAAGCGAAATCTGGTGCGAGTTGTTATCTGGCGTCATCTGGGTCGAGAAGTTGGGTGGATTATACCTCACCGCCTCCAAAAAACAGTTCAGGACGATGACACTTTCTCCCTCCGAATCTCGTGTAGCCATGTAGAGCAATCAAATTTAGTAATTAATCGAGTCGGTTTTCTTTACAGCATAGAAACGTTCCCCCTGCTAATGCCCGGCAGGCTCACGCTTGTCGGGCGTTGGTCAATGTAAGCAAACCCAAGAAATAGAGTCCGGGCTTAAGCAGCGACACGCTAAATATGCCGGACATTCAATAGGAGAAAAAATCATGAAAAACAAACGCATATTGATCAGTTCACTAATTGTTCTCGTCCTGGCCGCGAGCGCGATCGTCGTGGCACAGGTCAACCGTCCATATCGCAATGGCTCAGTCTGGAACATCAGTTTCATCAAAATGAGACCAGGTATGGAAACCGCATATCTCAACTACGTCTCCAGTGAATGGAAACGTGAACAAGAGGCGCTCAAGAAAGATGGCCAAATCCTTTCCTACAAAGTGATCACCACAGAAGCTCACGGCTCGGGTGATTGGAACATCATGTTGATGGCCGAATACAAAGACCTCGCAACGCTTGAAGCCAACGAAGACAAAGCTGACAACCTCGCCCAAACACTCGTCGGCAACGATGAGAAACAGATGCAGGGTTATCGCGATCGTCTGCAGATCCGCGAAGTCCTCGACGTCCGTACCGCCCGCGAGATCGTTCTAGAACCGAAGCGATAAGTTCTGCGACTTAGCAAGGAGAACAAACTATGAAGAAGATAATTATGGCATTCGTGATCGGAACGGCGGCGTTGTCTTTTGTATTCGGTCAGACAAAGACATCCGCCGATTCAAAGCTCGAAGCGAAGATCATTGCCATAGAAAAAGCTGGCTGGGAAGCATGGAAGAATAAAGACGCTTCGTGGGCCCGAGATAACTGTACGGAAGAGTTTTTGTTGGTCAATTCCGAGGCCGTCTCCAACAAAACTCAAGTCGTAAAGGCCACTGCTACTGACTGCGAAGTAAAAAGTTATTCACTCGACAATTTCAAGTTCGTCACACTCGACAAAGACACCGTTCTCCTAACCTACACCGCAGGACAGAACGGCGTGTGCAACAGCAAACCAATACCGGCGAACGTACGAGCGTCAGTGGTGTATGTAAAACGAGGTAGCAAGTGGCTTGAAGCTCTTTACATGGAAACGCCAACAAATCCGTAGCGATGGATTTGCCAGGAGTTCATCACACAACTTTCTTCACTCCGGAAGAGCAGCATAAGAACAGCCGTGGCCTTAGAAAGCGACGCTCCATAAGGAGCGAAATGCGCTGAAGCTATCACCATGCTGCTCTCCGGGGCTTTGTCTCAAAAGTCGTCAAGCCGGTTGGAGAATGTCGGTACCACCTCGCGGTAGCGGGTGGGTCCAACACGGCTTTGCAAAAAGTGTTTTGAGGTAGGTCGATTGGTGCGCCTCTCATTCTCACCGCGGCTTCAGCCCGGTGACTGGAGCCGCAGATTTTTTTAGAACCGTTTCAACAGTTTTCCGGACATTGGGTCGTGCCGACCGGCGCGCGGTGTAAGTCCGACTTGTGAATTCCGCTCTCCCGTAATCATATGCGAAGTACTCTTTGTGCAAAGGGCCTAACACGTAGTTCGATTAAGCCGGGCGAAAGGGCCAAGTCACCAAGGGTCCTCCCGCTACCGCCACTTGGTACTCACCTATAGGAAACTTCAAATGGAAATAGTCGAAAACATAGTCGAACCCAAGATTCAGTCAAGCGGACACTTGCTGAAAATTCTTGGTGTCGGCTTTGGTATTGCCGTTGGCATCGGCGGAACGATCGGTGTTGGCGTACTCAGAAATCCTGGCAGTATTGCGGCACACCTCGGTTCCGTTTGGCTGATCATGTTGGTTTGGTTATTGGGTGGTGTCTATTGCTTGCTTGGCGCTAACTACCTAACGGAACTGGCGACGATGATCCCAAAGGCTGGCGGGTTCTATGTCTATGCTGACCGTGCGTTCGGACGCTTTGGTGGATTCGTCGTGGGCTGGAGTGATTGGCTCAACAACACTTTGGGTGTGTCGTTTATTAGTGTCGTCTTTGGTGAATACGCAGCGAGCCTCTTTGCGCCAAACCTCAAAGGAGGCCGAGTTCTCTTCAGCGTATCAATCATCGCGGTTGTGGCTACTGTGAATATGTTCGGCTTACGCAGCGGTAGCGAGACACAAAAGATTGCGAGTTTTCTAAAAGCACTGGCGTTGCTCGGTTTTGTCGTAGCTTGTTTTCTGTTCGGTGGGCAAAAGGGTCAGACTGATGCGGCGCTACAGGTTACAGCAGCTGCTCCAAGATCTTTTTCTTCGGGTCTCGTCGCTTTCGTCCTGGCTTTTCAACTTGTGCTTGGCACTTATGACGGATGGTATTCAGCGATCTATTTTTCCGAAGAAGACAAGAACCCCACCAACAATCTACCACGTTCCATCTTCGGCGGAATTGCCTCAATCATTGCCATTTATGTACTCGTAAACCTCGCGCTGGTTTACGTCATGCCAATGTCGCAACTCAGTTCGTCTAAGTTCGCGGGCGCCGACGCCATGAGTATGATCTTTGGCGCACGCAGCGGCCAACTCGTTACGATCCTTGCCCTACTCTCGCTCATCGGAATCATCAACGCCATAATGATGGGAGCTCCGCGCATCATGTTTGCTCTGGGGCGCGATGGCTTATCTTTCACCAAAGCCTCTACCGTCAATAAAGGTGGCACACCGATCTTTGCGCTCTTATTAACCGCACTGTGCGCAATTGTCCTGTCGTCGATAGGCACTTTCGAATTGCTACTCGCCGTTGGTCAATTCTTCATCGTAGTCATCATGATTCTGCTAATAGTCTCTCTGTTCGTTTTGCGCCGTAGTGAACCCGATCTGGCACGTCCATTTCGTACCTGGGCCTATCCGTATGCTCCGTTGTTAATGCTCGTCTTCGCCGTACTTCTATTTTTTGGCTACATCGTCAGCAATCCCTACCCGAGTCTCTACGCCCTTATTCTATTGGCGCTTAGTTACCCGCTCTTTCGAATGCGACGAGCGCAAAAATCACCGCGACAATACTGAACTCCTCGATCGAAGCCTCCTTGGAGTGCGGTAACCTGTTACCGCTTTGTCACAGCTCGAACTTCCCGATTTCAACCTCCTGCATTCGTGCTGATAAAGGCGACCTTATAACAAATTGGACAGCACTGCCTCGTTCACTAGGCTAGTGCTGTCCATTTATCAGCGCAGGATTGTTTTTTTTTAACTTCGCCGATCCCAACCGCCTTGGAGTGCGGTAACCTGTTACCGCTTTGTCACTGCGCGAACTCCCCGATTCCAACCTCCTGGATTCGTGCTGGTAGAGGCAACCTTATAACAAAGCGGGAACAAGTTCCCGCACTCCAAAGACACCATAATGTCGCGAACCAAATCGTCCGACTTCCATCCGCTATTACTGTTCGCCACTACACTATTTATCAGCGCAGGATTGCTGTTTTGGATTCAGCCGCTTATTGCCAAAACTCTCTTGCCACTACTGGGCGGAACTCCGGCAGTTTGGAATACGTGTCTTCTCTTTTTTCAAGCTCTGCTTCTACTCGGATATATTTACTCACTTGCGTCGATTAGGTGGCTCAGCCTGCGATCGCAAGCAGCTGTTCACATCCTGCTCTTACTGTTAGTGGTAACGTATCTCTTACGCAGGGGCGTTCATGCACCAGTCTTCTCTACTCTTCCACAGGGCAATCCGACACGATGGCTGCTTGAAAATCTATTCCTTTCAATTGGACCACCATTTTTCATAATTTCTGCGAGCAATCCTTTACTTCAAAGTTGGTTTTCAAAACTGCGCCATAACCTATCAACCGATCCGTACTTTCTGTTTGCTGCCAGCAACGCCGGAAGTTTGATCGCGCTCTTAGCTTTTCCACTCGTATTGGAACCAAGCCTCGGCCTCCAACAACAGTTCAAACTTTGGCACGTTGGGTTCGCTGTTTTGTTCATACTCGTCTGCGTCATTGCTTTGACATCAAGACCGGCAACTAAGATCGCCGACGTATCTTCGACCGTGAATGTCGATAGCCTTTTTTTCTCTCGACGTCTTCGTTGGATAACGCTCTCGTTCGTTCCTTCAAGTTTGATGGTAGGAGTTACAACTTACATTACGGCTGATGTGGCAGCGGTGCCGTTGTTGTGGGTGATTCCCTTGGCACTCTATCTCCTAACTTTTGTTCTAGCCTTTTCAAAACGACAGTTCGTCTCCCCAGGCGCACTGAATCGCCCGCTCGTGGTGGCGGCCCTAATCATCACTTTGATCCTTTCGGCTGGAGCAACCGAACCTGCGTGGGCATTGATCATTGCGAACCTCGGCTTCTTTTTTATCGCCGCCCTGATGTGTCATAGCCAATTAGCTAACGATCGACCTCCGGTAACTCATCTCGCTGAATATTATTTGTGGATCGCAATTGGAGGTGCTCTGGGGAGCTGCTTCAACGTCTTGATCGCTCCGGTTTTGTTTACTTCAGTTGTTGAGTATCCGCTCGTGATAGTAATCACCTGCATGTTGCAGAGAAGCGAAACTCGAGCAAGTGATAACGGAATCGGAAAAGGTGTTCTGGGTCTACAGCAGAAACACCTCGACGTGATCTATCCCATCGTCCTTTACGCACTGGCAGTGGGTCTGGCGACTCTCGTTAATAACTTTCGTAGTAACTCGTCCATCGTTAACGTGTTCATCGTTCTCGGCATTCCGCTAATTCTAATAAACCATTTTTTCAGGGAGCGACCGATACGCTTTGCGCTTGGTCTGAGCGCCGTAATGCTCGCTGGTATTTACTTCAATGCTTACACAGACCGCACGATACTCGTTATGCGCAACTTCTTTGGATCAACTCGCGTGACGACTGACGCCAACGGAAAAATTACGAGTTTGTACAGTGGCAACACTGTCCACGGCCGCCAGTTTGTTGATCCAACCCGCCGTTGTGAACCGCTTTCCTATCATCATGAGAATGGCCCTTTGGGCCAGGTGATGGCTGTTTTCAATGCTGCTCCAGTAAACGAACGCGTCGCGGTGATTGGTCTGGGAGTTGGTGCGATGGCTTCTTATTCCAAACCTGGTCAGCAATGGACCTTCTACGAGATCAATCCAGACGTCATCAAGCTTGCCGCCAAATCGCGTTATTTCACCTACCTCCAGCAATGTGCAAGCGGATTACTCAACGTGGTCGAAGGTGATGCCAGGTTGAAGTTACAAGATGCTCCAACAGGTAGTTACGGACTGATCGTCCTGGATGCGTTTAGCTCTGATGCCATACCGGTGCATCTTGTGACCAAACAGACGCTTGATCTTTATCTTTCAAAGCTCGCGGCTGGTGGCATGCTGGCGTTTCACATCTCAAACCGCAGTCTGGATTTGAAACCGATTCTTGCCGACCTCGCAGAAAGCAGAAAGCTGGTCTGCATTGGCTTCGACGACTTGAGGGCCAGTTCGTTGGAAGGTAAGGATCCATCGCAATGGCTGGTGATGGCGAGATCACCTGTAGATATCAGTAACCTATCGATCAACTCGCAATGGAAGCCGCTTAAAGGAAGACCTGGCGTTCGCGTTTGGAGTGACGATTATTCCAACATTCTGCAAGCTATTAGATGGCACTAAAAGACTCGTTTAAAAAGGGCATCTGGTTGGAAAGGAACCGAGCCCATCAAAGTCAGAATCACAATCCAGTAGCGCTGGTCACCAGACGGATTAACAACTTCACACAAAAGTAAACCGGACAACCCATCCCAATTCGCACTTACTTCTTTCGGTGCGCGTAAAAATCAAACA
>Ga0163162_10005294_pt1 | contig 12454 bp, 10 predicted proteins | sample S55metaG_FD_115310 | JGI IMG/M metagenome (GOLD analysis project Ga0163162, IMG submission 115310) | Switchgrass rhizosphere microbial communities from Kellogg Biological Station, Michigan, USA - S5-5 metaG | ecosystem: Host-associated > Plants > Roots > Rhizosphere > Soil | place: USA...
CCAGGCCGATAAAGGAATAACGGCCAAAGCGTTCGCCGCCTTGCACGGACTCAAGCAGGTAGGTATACGGCGCGTCGGCCAGCTTCAGGTAGATCGACAGCGGCGTGTCGAAGTCGGCCAGGGTTTCGCAGGCCAACGGAATGCGGTTGTAGCCGTCAGCGGCCAAGCGCAGGAATTCTTCGCGGATCATAAGGTGCCTCGTGGTGTGAGGGGCAAATCAGTCAGGTATGCAAACGCGCCGGCAGGCCGGCCAGGAACAAGTCAGGCGCGCCAACGCCAGCGGGCCAGGGCCTTGATGACTTTCATCCAGAGTTTGCGAGTGACCACCACGATGGCGTTTCCAGAATGGGAGTGAGAAGCGTCGGGCAACGTTATCTCAGCGGCCGAACCGAGGCAACCGGGAATTAGCTTGCGCAGATCGTCGATGACCAGCGCCGGCGATTCTTCGGCAATCGGTCGGCCATGGTTGTAGCCATAACTCAGCGCTACGCATTTGACCCCCGCCGCTTTCGCCGCCAGCACATCGCTGCGCGAGTCGCCGACGAACAACGATTGCGAGGCCGGAATGTTGGCCATTTTCATTACAAAAAACAGCGCCGCCGGATCCGGTTTCTTCTGCGGCAAGGTATCGCCACCAATGATCCACTTGAAGTAGCGGCCGATTTTCATCTGATCCAGCAACGGCGCGACGAAGCGCTCCGGCTTGTTGGTGATCAGCGCCATGGCCACGCCCTGCTTGTGCAGCCACTTGAGAGTGTCGCGCACGCCGGGATAGACCACGGTCAGCTCATGGCTGGCGCCGTAGGCTTGCATGAACACTTCCAGTGCATGCTCGGCCTCGACGTCATCCACCGCTGAATGATCGATGCCACCGGCCAAGGCGCGGCGCACCAGGACCGGCGCGCCGTTGCCCACCCATTCGCGCACCGATTCGATGCCCGCAGGCTTGCGGCCGAGAGAGAGCAGCATGGTGTCCACCGCGGCAGCCAGGTCTGGAACCGAGTCGATCAGTGTGCCATCCAGATCGAACATCACCAGCCGTGGCAGTTTTCCCGGGAACAGCTGCTCAAACCCGCTCATGGGCGCGCCAGCGCCAGTTCGGAACGCATCTTGTCGATGACTTCCTGATAGTTCGGCGCATTGAAGATCGCCGAGCCAGCGACAAAGGTGTCAGCGCCCGCAGCGGCGATTTCGCGGATGTTGTTGACGTTGACGCCGCCGTCGATTTCCAGACGAATGTCACGGCCCGAGGCATCGATGATCGCCCGTGCTTCGCGGAGTTTGTCGAGGGTGCCGGGAATGAATTTCTGCCCGCCGAAGCCCGGGTTGACGCTCATCAGCAAGACCATGTCGACCTTGTCGATCACGTACTTGAGCACGTCCAGCGGCGTCGCCGGGTTGAACACCAGACCGGATTCGCAACCGCCTTCACGGATCAGTTGCAGCGAACGATCGACGTGCAGCGTGGCTTCCGGGTGGAAGGTGATGTAGGTGGCGCCGGCTTCGATGAAGTCACCGACGATGCGATCCACCGGGCTGACCATCAAGTGCGCATCGATCGGTGCGGTAACACCGTATTTGCGCAATGCTGCGCAGACCATCGGACCGATGGTCAGGTTCGGCACATAGTGGTTGTCCATGACATCGAAGTGAACGAAGTCGGCGCCAGCGGCGAGAACGTTGTCCACTTCTTCGCCGAGGCGGGCGAAGTCGGCAGAGAGAATCGACGGAGCAATTACGAAGGGCTGCATGACGCACCTTTTCTGAGCTAAATCACGATGGCGCGCATTGTATACCTCAAGTTTCCAAGCGCGCACCGTGACCGCGATGATTGGGTTGTGCCATGACGGGTGACCGACGCTGACTCAATAAGCCGCGCGATAGATCTTCTCGATGTCGGCAGCGCTGAGTTTGCGCGGGTTGTTGCGCATCAGCCGCTCAATGCCTGCCGCTTCCACGGCCATCGCCGGGATTGCCTCTTCCGGCACACCGAAACTGCGCAGCCCGGCAGGAATTTCCACGGCCGCGCACAGATCGGCCATCGCCTGCACGGCTTTGTCCGCTGCCTCGGCGGCACTCAGATGAGCGGTCTTCACCCCCATGGCTTCGGCAATATCCTGCATGCGTTCGACGCAGGCCATCTTGTTCCAGGTCATGACATACGGCAGCAGCAAGGCATTGCTGACGCCATGGGCAATGTTGAAACGCCCGCCCAGCGGATACGCCAGCGCATGCACCGCGCCGACCCCGGCATTACCGAACGCCATGCCGGCCATCAGGCTGGCGGTGGCCATGTCTTCGCGGGCTTGCAGGTTAGCGCCGTTGGCGTAGGCCTTGGGCAGGGACCTGGCGATCAGCTTGATGGCGCCGATGGCCAAAGAGTCGGTGATCGGCGAGGCGTTGACCGACAGATAGGATTCGATGGCGTGCACCAAGGCGTCGACGCCACTGGCGGCGGTGACACTGCGCGGGCAGGTCAGGGTCATTTGCGGGCTGACCAACGCCACGTCCGGCAATAAATAGTCGCTGACGATGCCTTTCTTCAGCTGTGCGACTTTGTCCGAGAGGATCGCGACGTTGGTCACTTCGGAACCGGTGCCGGCGGTGGTCGGGATGGCGATCAGCGGCGGGCCTTTGCGCGGGACTTGGTCGACGCCGAACAGGTCCTCCAGCGCGCCGTGGTAACCGGCGTAGGCAGCGACACTCTTGGCGATGTCGATGGCACTGCCACCACCGAGACCGATCAAGCCGTCATGCCCGCCCTCACGGTAAACGCGCATGCAGTCTTCGACGATGGCGATTTCCGGGTCTGGCAGTACGCGGTCGAAAATCTCGTAGTCGCGCCCGCCGAGTTGCACCAGCGCCAGCTCCACCGTGCCGGATTTGACCAGCGCGGCATCGGTGACGATCAGGGGGTTGTCGATGTCGAGGCGTGTGAGTTCGGCGGCCAGTTGCTCGATGGCGGCGGCGCCGGTGATCAGTTTGTGAGCGATTTTGAACTGGGACAGACTCATCGTGCGCAGCCTCTTATAGATGTGGGAGCTGGGCACAAGATTAGCTGGGGATTTGGGGTTGTCTGCTATTCATCTGGTGAATGACCCATCGCAGGCGAGAGCAAGAGCCCCTCACCCTAGCCCTCTCCCAAAGGGAGAGGGGACTGACCGAGTTGTAAACTCGAAGTACACCGACCTGAATTACCGAGTCGAACTCAGGCTTTGAAAAACAACGATCTGCTCCCTTCCCCCAAAAGGTAAAAGACTGACCGAGGTGGATGGAGGAGATACACCGACCTGAATTACCGAGTCGAACTCAGGCCTCGAAAGCCATGAAGATCTGCTCCCTTTCCACCTCGCCCCCCTGGGGGAGAGGCTGGGGTGAGGGGGTAAGCTTTTGATCTGGCCCTTAAACCTGAGCAGTCCGCAGTTTTTCGCTACGACCACGCAGCCATTCCAGGGTCAGCAACAAGATGACCGAGAAAGCAATCAGCAACGTAGCAGCAGCCGCAATCGTCGGGCTGAGGTTCTCGCGAATCCCGCTAAACATCTGCCGAGGCAACGTCGCCTGCTCAGGCCCGGCAAGAAACAACGTCACCACCACCTCATCAAACGAAGTCGCAAAGGCAAACAGCGCCCCGGAAATCACCCCCGGCGCAATCAGCGGCAAGGTCACCCGACGGAACGCAGTCAACGGCGATGCACCCAGGCTCGCGGCAGCCCGCACCAGATTATGGTTAAACCCCTGCAACGTCGCCGACACCGTGATGATCACAAACGGCACACCCAGCACTGCGTGAACCACAATCAGCGAGAAGAAACTGTTACCCAACCCCAGCGGCGCGAAAAACAGATAGCTCGCCACACCAATGATCACCACCGGCACCACCATCGGCGAAATCACCAACGCCATCACCAATGACTTACCGGGAAAATCCCCCCGAGTCAGGCCAATCGCCGCTAGCGTGCCAAAGATCATCGCCAGCACCGTCGCCGCCGGGGCAACGATGATGCTGTTCTTCAGCGCACGCATCCATTCCGCTGAGGCGAAGAAATCCTGATACCAGTGCAGCGAAAAGCCCTGCAGCGGATAGACCAGAAAACTCCCCGAGTTGAACGACAGCGGAATGATCACCAGCACCGGCAGAATCAGGAACAGCAGAATCAAGCCGCAGAGGATCCGCAGGCTGTAGAACCACACCCGTTCAATGGGCGACATGTAAGGACTCAGCATTTCGAATTCCCCTTAGCTCAGGCGCAGGCGACTGGCGCCGACCAGCCAGCTGTAAATCAGATAAAGCACCACGGTCGCCAGCAACAACAGCCCGCCCAGCGCGGTGGCCATGCCCCAGTTGATGCTGGTGTTGGTGTAGAAGGCGACGAAGTAACTGACCATTTGATCGTTAGGGCTGCCTAGCAGCGCCGGGGTGATGTAGTAGCCGATGGCGAGGATGAACACCAACAGACAGCCGGCGCCGACACCGGCGTAAGTCTGCGGGAAGTACACCCGCCAGAAACTGGCGAACGGATGGCAGCCGAGGGAAATTGCCGCACGCATGTAGGTCGGCGAGATGCCTTTCATCACGCTGTAGATCGGCAGGATCATGAACGGCAGCAGGATGTGCACCATCGAGATGTATACGCCGGTGCGGTTGAACACCAGTTCCAGCGGTTTATCGATAATGCCCATGGCCATCAGACCGCTGTTGATCAGCCCGCCCGATTGCAGCAGCACGATCCACGCAGCGACGCGCACCAGAATCGATGTCCAGAACGGCAACAGCACCAGAATCATCAGCAGGTTGCTTTGCCGCGATGGCAGGTTCGCCAACAGGTACGCCAGTGGATACGCGAGTACCAGGCAGATCACGGTGATGATCAGGCCCATCCAGAAGGTGCGGGCGAAGATGTCGAGGTAGATCGCCTGATCCGGGGTGGCCGGGGCGATTTCGCCGAGATCGTCGATGCGGTGATCGACTGCCGCCAGCAGGTAATACGGGGTGATGCTGCTGGTGTTGCGTTTGACCGCTTGCCGGTAGGCCGGGTCGCCCCAACGTTCGTCGAGTGCTTCCAGCGCTTCTTTATAAGAGGCCGGTTCGCTGGCGAACGGCAGCGCCCGGGCGGTTTTGGTCAACAGGCTGCGATAGCCGGCCAACTCCATGTTCAAGCGCTTGGACAAATCGCCCAGCGTCTGGTTTTTGCGCGCTTCGGCGAGGTCTTCGCCGGCGGCTTTGTAGACCGGTTCAGCGGGCAGGCCGCGGCCGTCCCAACTGGCGATGGCCGCCACGGTGCGCGGCATGCCGCCGACCACTTCGGGGTTGCCGACGCTTTTGTAGAGCAGCGCCACGATCGGCACCAGAAACACCAGCAACAGAAACAGCACCAGCGGCGCAATCAGCGCTTGAGCCTTCCAGCGGTTGACCCGCTCGGCGCGCTTGAGCTTCTGCTTCAAGGTGGGGCTGTTGCCCTCGTTCAGGGGAACGGCGATGGCCATGACGTACTCCGCAAATCTTTGATCGTTACAGAGGTGGCGAGCCACCTCTGTTGTGTTGAAACACAGCTACCTGTGGGAGCGAGCCTGCTCGCGAAGAGGCCAGCACATTCAACATCTATGCTGGCTGATCTACCGCTTTCGCGAGCAGGCTCGCTCCCACAGGGGTGGGCCAACCCACCCTCACCAGGTTCGGGTTATTTCGCAGCCCAGGAGTTGAAGCGCTGTTCCAGTTGCTCGCCGTTGTCAGCCCAGAAGCTGACGTCGATCTGCACCTGGTTGGCGATGTTTTCCGGGGTGGTCGGCATGTCTTTCAGGACGTCCTTGGCCAGCAGCGGTACGGCTTGGGTGTTGGCCGGGCCGTAAGCGATGTTTTCCGAGTAGGTCTTCTGCTGCTGCGGCTGTACCGAGAAGGCGATGAATTTCTTCGCCGCTTCCGCACGCTTGGCGTCCAGACCTTTCGGGATGGCCCAGGCGTCGAAGTCGTAGATGCCGCCGTTCCACACCACTTTCAGGTTGGATTCCTTCTGCACCGCCGCGATGCGACCGTTGTAGGCCGAGCTCATCACCACGTCACCGGAAGCGAGGTATTGCGGCGGTTGCGCGCCGGCTTCCCACCACTGAATGCTTGGCTTCAGCTCATCGAGTTTCTTGAATGCGCGATCCTGGCCACCCTTGCTCGCCAGCTCTTTGTAGACGTCTTTCGGCGCTACGCCATCGGCCATCAAAGCGAATTCGAGGGTGTATTTGGCGCCTTTGCGCAGGCCACGTTTACCCGGGAATTTCTTCGTGTCCCAGAAATCCGCCCAACTGGTCGGTGCGGTTTTCAGCTTGTCGGCGTTGTAAGCCAACACGGTCGACCAAACGAAGAAGCCCACGCCGCACGGCTGAATCGCGCCTTTGACGTAGTCTTCAGCCTTGCCGAACAGCGCCGGGTCGAGTTGTTCGAACATGTCTTCGTCGCAACCACGGGACAGCTCTGGCGATTCAACTTCGACCAGATCCCACGACACGCTCTTGGTGTCGACCATGGCTTTGACCTTGGCCATTTCGCCGTTGTACTCGCCAGCGACGATCTTGCCGTTGCCCGCCGCTTCCCACGGTGCATAGAAGGCTTTGACTTGCGCCGCCTTGTTCGCCCCGCCAAACGACACCACGGTCAAATCCGGGCCAGCAGCCATTGCGCTGGTCGCACCCATCAGGCCCAGGGTCAGGGCGGTGAACTTCAGGGATCTCAACATTTATTGTTCTCTCCACGTGCAGGGTTGGTGTTGGTATTGCCGGGGCGATCAGTTCGCCTCTAGAAGAGGATCGAGTGCGCGTACGTGCTCGACCTGCCAGCCAAGCGGAACCACGTCACCGACCGCGAGCGCTGGATCGAGCTCGGCAATCGGTTGTTTCACGAAGAAGTCGGTCTTGCCGCAGACTTCCAGGCGCACCCGGACGTGGTCGCCCAGATAGATGAATTCCGCCACCCTCCCTGAGAAGCGGTTAACGCATTGATCGCTGGAACCGTTGAGACTGATGCGCTCCGGACGGATCGACAGGGTCACCGGCTCGCCGGTCTGACCGACATTGACCGCCAGCGCCTCGACCTTTTCGCCACGGCCCAACTCGACCACGCAACGCTCGCCGTTCTGGCTCAACAGGCGACCGTTAAGGCGGTTGTTTTCACCGATGAAGTTGGCAACAAAGGTATTTTTCGGTTCTTCGTAAAGTGTGCGCGGCGGGGCGATCTGCTGAATTTCGCCCTGATGGAATACCGCAACGCGATCGGACATGGTCAGCGCTTCACCCTGATCGTGGGTCACGTAAACCACGGTTACGCCGAGGCGCTGGTGCAGGTGTTTGATTTCCATCTGCATGTGTTCACGCAGTTGTTTGTCGAGGGCGCCGAGGGGTTCGTCCATCAGCACCAGTTGCGGTTCGAACACCAGCGCGCGGGCCAGCGCCACACGCTGCTGCTGACCACCGGACAGCTGCGCCGGGTAGCGCGAAGCGAACGCGTCGAGCTGAACCATGCTGAGGACTTTCTTCACCCGATCGCTGACGTCGCTCTTGTTCAGGCCACGCACGGTCAACGGGAACGCGAGGTTTTCCGCCACGGTCATGTGCGGGAACAGCGCGTAGTTCTGGAACACCATGCCGATGTCACGCTTGTGCGGCGGCACGTTGTTGATCGAGCGCCCGGCCAGCAGAATTTCACCGGCGGTTGGTGTTTCGAAACCGGCGAGCATCATCAGGCTGGTGGTCTTGCCGGAACCGGACGGCCCGAGCAGGGTGAGAAATTCGCCTTTGCGAATGTCCAGGTTGAGGTCTTTGACGATCAGGTTCTCGCCGTCGTAGCTCTTCTGCACTCCACGAAAGCTGACCAGCACATCACTGGCCCCTGCGTTTGTATCGACCTGGCTCATACCCACACCTTTGTTGTTGATGACTGCTTGTGGATTAAGCCTAGTGGTTGCTGACAGGCACGCAAATCGGGGCGCAGGAGAGAATCGCCTCAGCCGGATGGAAGGTTGGGGGTAGGGATTGCCCTACAAGGATGGCGCTAACGGATACGGCAGTGGCGAGTGACAAGCTGCGAGCCGCAAGCAAGGGCAAAAACGCGTGTCGCTTAGGGATATGCGCACAATCAGGATCCAAAGCAGATCCCTTGTGGGAGCGAGCCTGCTCGAGAATGCGGTGGGTCATTCAGCTTATTCAGTGACTGATACACCACTTTCGCGAGCAGGCTCGCTCCCACAGGGGAACAGTGCTGATCAGAGGAGTTTGTGTTCCATCGCGTATTTGACCAGTTCGGCCAGCGAGGTGATGTTGAGCTTCTGCATCAGCCGCGCCTTGTGGGTGCTGATGGTTTTGCTGCTCAGCGCCAGTTGCTGGGCGATGTCGTTGACGTTGGCGCCCTGGGCCAGGCGTTCGAACACCGAGAACTCGCGTTCGGACAGCAACGAATGCAGGGGCCGTGCATCGGTCAGGCCGACTTCGAAGACCATACGATCCGCCAGATCCGGATCAATGTATCGCCCACCCGCCGCGACTTTGCGAATAGCGGTGAGCAACAGCGCCGGGTCACTGTCCTTGGTTGCATACCCGGCGGCGCCAACCTTCAGCGCCCGCGCAGCCATCTGCGCTTCGTCGTGCATCGACAGCACCAGGATCGCCGGAGGATTGTTCAGCGCACGGATTCGCGGAATTGCTTCGAGGCCATTGACCCCTGGCATGGAAATGTCGAGCAGCACCACTTCGCACGGCACGCTGCGCAGGGTTTCGAGCAATTGCTCGCCATTGCTCGCCTCGCCCACTACTTGCAGATCCTTGGCCAGGCCGATCAATTGCTTGATGCCTTCGCGGACGATGGTGTGGTCTTCAGCTACCAGTACACGGATCACGTTTTTCTCCAGAATTCAGGCATACACAGATCCCTGTGGGAGCGAGCCTGCTCGCGAAAGCGTCAGCCCAAACACCACATATCTTCAAACCTCACTCACCGGCACCCAAACATTCAGACTGGTGCCCTCCCCCGGCTCACTCTCCAGCACCAACCGCCCGCCCATGATCAGCACCCGCTCGCGCATGCCGACCAGGCCAAACGAAGTCGGTCGACCGCTGGCGGGAACAAATCCTACGCCATCATCACTGACCGTCAGACATAACTCATCGCCTTGCAGCGCCAACGTCAGTTCCACAGTATGCGCCTGAGCATGGCGCATCACATTGGTCAGCGCCTCCTGCAATATCCGGAACAAGCCAATTGCCTTGGCATCACTGAGTACCGGCAGATTATCCGGTACCTGCACCAGACACGGGATCTGCGTACGCGCCTCGAAGCGCCGCGCCTGCCACTCGATCGCCGAAGCGATCCCGGCATCGAGAATCGGCGGACGCAGCGCCGTCGCCACATCCCGCACCAACTGGAACAACTGGGCGATCAGGCGTTTCATGCTGTTCAGCCGCTCGTTCAGCCCTGGATCGAGTTGCGCGTAGGCCAGTTCGCACATCGACGTCTCCAGTTTCAGCACGGTCAACATCTGCCCCAGTTCATCGTGAACCTCGCGGGCAATGCGCGCCTTCTCTTCTTCACGCACGCTCTCAAGGTGCGCCGACAGTTCGCGCAATTGCTCGCGCGACGCCGCCAGCTCCAGCTCGATGCGCTTGCTTTCGGTGATGTCCAAGACGATGCCGTCCCACACGTAAGCGCCATCCTCCAGCTGCCGGGTGATCGCCTTGATCTCTGCCCAGCGCTGCTCGCCCTGACGCGTGAGGATTCGGCCCTGCCATGACCAGTCACTGTCGGTGTCCAGCGCTTGATCCTGAGTGCGGTGATAACTCGCCTTATCGTCGGGATGCACCAGGCTGCGCAGGCCCATGTCGCGATGGGCAATGGTGGCCGGGGCATAACCGACCAGCGTTTCGCTGCCTTCGCTGATGTAGGCAAAGTCGATCTGCCCGGTCACCGGTGCGCGCTCCAGACGGAACACCAATCCCGGCACGTTGGCGGCGATGCCTTGCAGACGCGCCTCGCTTTCCTGCAGCGCGGCGAGGGCACGACGGCGCTCGGTGACGTCGGTGAGGTACACCACCAGGTATTCACTGTCGCGAAAGCGCAGAAAACTCAGCGAGACATCCGCCGGCAAAATACTGCCGTCAGCCCGCACGCAACTGGTTTCGAAACTCAGCGGACCTTCTTCACTGGCCCGCGCGCGCTTCCACAGATTGAGCCAGCGGTCCATGTGCAGGCCCGGTTCGAAGTCGATCAATGGCCGGTCGATCAGTCCGCCCGAGGGATAACCGAGCATGATTTCCGCCGCGCGATTGGCGTAGCGCACATGGCTGTCCCAGTTGACCCAAAGGATGCCGACGGTGCTTTGGTCGATGGAGAACTGCGTCAACCGCAGCGCTTCTTCGTTGGCCGCGCGCAAGGCGATGTCTTCCCGGGCGGCCAGCAATCGCTGTTCGAGGCTGTGCTGTTGGCGACGCTGCCAGAACACGATCGCCACACAACTGAGCAGCATCACTGCAAACAACAAGCTGAGGTTTTGCCAGAACCCCGGCGACTCCGAGAGTCGCGGATATTTCGGTTGCAGCCACTGGTTGTGTAACTGCTCCAGATCCTTGGCCGGGATTGCACGCAGCGCACTTTGAATGATGCCGGCCAACTCTGGCCAATCGCGGCGCGAGCCGACGCGCAGCAGTTGTGGCAGGCCGATATCGCCGACCACCACCAGCCCGGCGAACTCAGGCTCTACCGACAAGCGCCCGAGCTGCGCTTCATCGACCACGGCGTAGGCGGCCTGCTGACTCAACAGCAGCTGCAACGCCTGACGCTCCAGTGGCACGCCTTGCAGATTCAGATGGGGGTAGTTGCCGCGCAGGTAATCAGCCGTGCTGCTGGGCATGCGCACGGCGACGCGGATCTGGCTGTCGAGCTTCTCCAGATCGACCACACCACTGGCCTTCTGGTCGCTGACCACCAGTTGCGGCACGCGCATGTACGGATCAGAGAATTGCCACAGACGCAGGGCACTCGGGGTTTGACTCAGGCCCGGAGCGATATCGATCTCGCCCTCGCGCACGGCGGTTTCCAGTTGCGCGAGATCCTGAAAATTGCGCCAGCTCAGTTCGACATTAAGCACCTTGGCCAGCAACTTCATCAGCTCGACGTTGGCCCCGGACAGCCGCTGCAAACGCCGGTCGTATTGTGCATAGGGCGCCTGCAACACCAGACCAACGCGCAGTTCATTATGCTGCGCCAGCCACTGCTGCTGGCCCGCCGACAACTGTGCGAGATGAGAAGGCGGCGCAGGCGCAGCCCAGCCCATCAAGGGAAACCACAAACAGCCGATAACCCACAGGCAGCAAAATCGCTTCATTGAAGTCTCATACACTGACAAATTCTGACCAACCCATTAGGCTGCCGGGATACTTTCTGGCCTGGAATAACCGATGCCCTCTGTCTACCGCCTGGCAATGCCAGCATTGTGCCTGTCGCTGATCCTGCCTTGTGCGTTTTCCGTCGAAGCCGCCGATCCGGCACCCGCCGCCACAGCGGAAAAACCGGCCGAAGCAAAACCGGCCGAACGCCAGCCACTGCTTGAGCGTAGTCAGGAAGAGGCCGCCGCACTGGAACGTAAAGTCCCGGCGCAAGAACAGCAACAGTTGCAGGCCGGCACCGACACCTTCCTCGCCCTGTGGAAACCGGCCAACACCGCCGAACCGAAAGGCGCAGTGATCATCGTCCCCGGCACCGGCGAAACCGCTGACTGGCCGCAGGCAATCGGCCCGTTGCGGCGCAAACTGCCGGATGCAAAATGGAGCAGCCTGAGTATTACGCTGCCCGACTTGCAAAGCGACGCCTTTGCACCGCGCGTGGTCGATACACCCGCTGTGCCGAAAGCCCCGGAGTCCGGCAGCAAGGACTCCACCACCGCCCAGCCGATCGAGCAAGCCGCTGGCGGTGAAGCAGAAGTGGCGGATCAGGTGGGCGCCGAAACCACCGAAGAGCAATCCAAAGCTGACGCCGAACGCATCTTCGCGCGCATCGACGCGGCGATTGCCTACGCCGAGCAGCAGAGCGCGCGCAGCATAGTCGTACTTGGCCACGGTAGCGGCGCCTATTGGGCCGCGCGATACCTGAGCGAGAAACAAACGGCGCAGGTAGAAAAGTTCGTCATGATCGATGCGCAGATGCCAGCCAAGGCCAAACCGCCACTGGCCGAAGTGACGCCGACACTGAAGCTGCCGACCGCCGATATTTTCTACATGGACAAGCCGCTGGATCGCAATGCGGCGCTGGAGCGTATGCAGGCGAGCAAGCGTTTGAAAACCTCGGCGTTCAGCCAGGTCGCGCTCAAGGCTTTGCCGGACAACAAGGCTGAACAGGAACAGTTGTTCCGCCGGGTGCGTGGCTGGCTGAACCCGCAGAACACGGACTGACAGAAAGACCGAGTCGCCCCCTTCGCGAGCAGGC
>Ga0163162_10005295_pt1 | contig 12453 bp, 10 predicted proteins | sample S55metaG_FD_115310 | JGI IMG/M metagenome (GOLD analysis project Ga0163162, IMG submission 115310) | Switchgrass rhizosphere microbial communities from Kellogg Biological Station, Michigan, USA - S5-5 metaG | ecosystem: Host-associated > Plants > Roots > Rhizosphere > Soil | place: USA...
GACCCAGCCGATGTCGGACGCAGCCCAGAACGTCTCGCCCGGCTCGACGCCATAGAAGTTGCGCATGCTCCAGCGCAGCGCGACCGCGTGGCCGCCGTTGTCGCGCACGACGCCCTTCGGCCGGCCCGTTGTGCCCGAGGTGTACAGGATGTAGAGCGGATCCGTTGCCTCGACCGGCACGCACTCGTGCTCGCGCGCGCCGGCAAGCGCCTCGTCCCAATCGATGTCCCGGCCCGCGACGAGCGGCGCGCGCAGCTGGGGTCGCTGCAGGATCACACAGCGACGCGGCGCGTGCTTCGCGATCGTGAGCGCCTTGTCGAGCAGCGGCTTGTACTCGACGAGCCGCCCGATCTCGATTCCGCATGACGCCGACAGCACGACCTTCGGCTTGCAGTCCTCGATGCGCGCCGCGAGCTCGCCCGCCGCGAAACCGCCGAACACGACGGAGTGGATCGCGCCGAGCCGTGCGCATGCGAGCATCGCGAACACGGCTTGCGGCACCATCGGCATGTAGATCACGACGGTGTCGCCGCGGCCGACCCCTAAACGCGCGAGCGCGCCCGCGAGGCGCGCAACCTCGCGCTGCAAATCGGTGAACGTGTAACGCGCGATGGTCTGCGAGACGGGGCTGTCATAGATCAGCGCGTTCTGTCGCCCGCGTCCGGCCTCGACGTGCCGGTCGACCGAATTGAAACAGGTATTGAGCTCGGCGCCCGCGAACCAGCGATAGAACGGCGGCCGCGTGCCATCGAGCACGCGCCGCCACGGCTTCGACCAATCGATTTCGGCCGCGGCCTCTGCCCAGAAGCGCTCGGGATCGCGTGCCGCCGCGGCGTAGACCTCTGCGAAGCGCCCTTGGCTCGACATCCCTCCCCCGTCCGCCTCTTGAGCTACCCGCCTCGGTTCGCGAGTGGCACGAACGCGCGCGCCTCAGGTCCGATGTACTCGGCCGTCGGCCGGATCAGCTTGTTGTTCGCGCGCTGCTCGAAGACGTGCGCTGCCCAACCAGAGACCCTGGAGCAGACGAAGATCGGCGTGAACAGCGGCGTCGGGATGCCGAGAAACCGGTACGCGGACGCACTATAGAAGTCGAGGTTCGGGAACAGTTTCTTCTCGCGCCAGAGCAGTGTCTCGATTGCCTCGGAGACCGGATACAGCACGCGGTCGCCCGCATCCGCGCCGAGCTCCTTCGCCCAGGCTTTGATCACGGCATTGCGCGGGTCCGACGTTCGATAGACCGCATGCCCGAAACCCATGACCTTTTCCTTGCGCGCGAGCATCGCCTCGACACCCGCCGTCGCTGTCGCGGGCGAATCAAAGCGCTCGATGAGCTCCATCGCTGCCTCGTTCGCGCCGCCGTGCAACGGCCCGCGCAGCGAGCCGATCGCCGCGGTCACGCACGAATAGAAATCCGATAGCGTCGCGGCGCACACGCGCGCGGTGAACGTCGACGCGTTGAACTCGTGCTCCGCGTACAGGGTCAGCGACGCGTCGAGCGCGCGCTCGTGCAGCGCGGCCGGCGCTTTGCCGTGCAGCAGCGTCAGAAAGTGCGCAGCCGTGCTCGGCGCGTCGGTTGCGGTTGCGATCCGCTTGCCGTTGCGCACGAAGTTGTGCCAGTAGAGCAGCATGCCGGGGAAAGCCGAGATCAGGCGCGTCGCGACCTCGAGCTCGTTGGCGAAGTCGCGCTCGGGCTCGAGCGTGCCGAGCATCGAGCAGCCGGTGCGCAGCACGTCCATCGGATGAGCCGACGTCGGGATCCTCTCGAGCACGTCGCACAGAGCTCGCGGCAGCTCGCGGCGAGCGCCGAGAGCCGTCCGAAACGCGTCGAGCTGTCGAGACGTCGGCAGCTCGCCGCGTAGCAGCAGGTACGCGACCTCCTCGAACGTCGCGTGCGCGGCAAGCTCGACCACGTCGTAGCCGCGATAACGCAGGTCGTGGCCGTCGCCGACCGTGGCGATCGCGGTTTGACCCGCCGAGACGCCGCGCAGGCCGCCCGCGGGCGCCGCTCGTTCCGTGCTCATCGTCGTCTTCCTTTCCGGCCCTTGCCTGTCTTCTTGTGGGCGGCAGCCTTCGATTTCGACGGCTTGGTCGCTTCGCCAGCGGCCGACGCCGAGCGGGCATAAAGCTCGTCGAGCTTACGCTCGTACGCGTGATAATCGAGCACGCCGTAGAGCTCTTCGCGCGTCTGCATCTTCGCGACGACCGGCTTCTGCGTGCCACGCTCGCGGATCGCGGTGTAGACCTCGAACGCCGCGCGGCTCATTGCACGAAACGCGCTCAGCGGATACAGAATCAGCTTCACGCCCGCCGCGCCGAGGTCGTCGACCTTGAACAGCGGCGTGAGGCCGAACTCCGTAAGGTTCGCGAGCACCGGCACGCCGATCGCGTGCGTGAACGCGCGGTAATCGTCGAGCGTGTAGAGTGCCTCAGCGAACACCATGTCCGCGCCGGCCGCGACGTATGCGACCGCGCGCTCGACCGACGCCTGCATGCCCTCGCGCGCGAACGCGTCGGTGCGCGCCATGATCACGAACTCGCGGTCGGACCGCGCGTCGACCGCCGCCTTGAGGCGGTCGCACATCTCGCCGGTGGAGACGGTCGCTTTGTTCGGCCGATGACCGCAGCGCTTCGCCTGCTCCTGATCCTCGATGTGCATTCCAGCGACGCCCGCGCGCTCGAGCTCGCGCACCGTGCGCGCGATGTTGAACGCGCTGCCGAAGCCCGTGTCGGCGTCGACGAGCAGCGGCAAGTCGGTTGCGGCCGTGATCCGCCGCGCGTCCTCGACCACGTCGTTCAATGTCGTGACGCCGAGATCAGGCAACCCGAACGACGCGTTCGCGACGCCGGCGCCCGAGAGATAGATCGCTTCGAACCCCGCGCGCTCGGCGAGCAACGCACAGTACGCGTTGACGGCGCCCGGGATCTGGACCGGCGCGCGTTTCGCGACCGCGTCCCACAGCTTCGCGCCCGCGCTCACGACTCAGTCACCCACAGCGACACGAAATCGTCGACGGCCATCTCCTCGAGCGTCTCTTGCTCTGCGCACGCCTGCTCGATCCGCGCGATCTGCGCCGCGGCGAAATGCGTCGAGAGGCTCGCGTTGAGCTTCGCGAGCAGCAGCGGGATGCCCTCGGCGCGCCGCCGGCGATGGCCGACCGGATAATCGATCGCGACACGAGCGGTCCGGGCCCCGTCCTTGAAGAACACTCGCAGCGCGTTGCCGATCGCGCGCTTATCCGGATCCAGGTAATCGCGGCTGAAGTCGCGATTCTCGGTCACCACCATCTTCGCGCGCAGCGCGTCGATCCGCGGGTCGCGCGCCACCTCGTCCTCGTAGTCGTCGGCCGAGAGCCGCCCGAAGATCAGCGGCACGGCGACCATGTACTGAAGACAGTGATCGCGGTCCGCGGGATTCGCGAGCGGACCGGTCTTGTCGATGATCCGCACGCCCGGCTCCTGCGTCTCGATCTCGATCCGCTCGATCGAATCGAACCGCGGCGCGACCTCGGCGTGCAACTTCAGCGCGGCTTCGACTGCGGTCTGCGCGTGAAACTCGGCAGGAAACGAGATCTTGAACAGCACGTTTTCCATCACGTACGACCCGAGCTTGCGCTCGAGCGCGATCGGTTTGCCTTTGAACAGCACGTCCTCAAAGCCCCAAGTCTGCGCCGTGAGCGCCGAGGGGTAACCCATCTCGCCCGCGAGCGCCAGGAGCGCGTGCCGGACGCCGCGGCTGGTCGCGTCGCCCGCGGCCCAGCTCTTGCGCGAGCCCGTGTTCGGCGCGTGCCGGTACGCGCGCAGCGCGGCGCCGTCGAGCCACGCATTGGACACGGCGTTCACGATCTGTTCGCGCGTACCGCCGAGGAGCTGCGTCGCGACGGCGGTGCTCGCGATCCTCACGAGCAGCACGTGATCGAGACCGACGCGGTTGAAGCTATGGTTCAGCGCGAGCACGCCTTGGATCTCGTGCGCCTTGATCATCGCCGTGAGCACGTCGCCGACCGTGAGCGGAGACCGGCCCGCCGCGCGCCGTCCACGGCTCAGATAGTCGGCGACAGCGAGTATCGCGCCGAGGTTGTCGGACGGATGCCCCCACTCGGCCGCGAGCCAGGTGTCGTTGAAGTCGAGCCAGCGAATCATCGCGCCGACGTTGAATGCCGCGGTGACCGGATCGAGCTCGAAGCGCGTGCCCGGCACGCGCGCGCCGCCCGGCAGCTCGGCGCCGGGCACGAGTGGCCCGAGCAGCTTCGTGCAGGCAGGATAGCTAAGCGCGAGGATCCCGCAGCCGAGCGTGTCCATGAGGCAATAGCGCGCGATGCGCCGTGCCTCGTCGGCGTCGGCGCGAAATTCGCGCACGTAGTCCGCGATCTCGGTGAGCAACTGGTCGGGTGGAGGTCGGTGAGCGTCGCGGTGGATCGAGGACATGTCGTCTTTGCCGGCTTCGAGCGTGCCCGGCAGTATATAAGGTCGGGCCTGCCGCGGTGGCGGGTCGTCAAGGACGATCGAACAATGCTGAGCTACCAGCACGGCTACCACGCGGGCAACCATGCCGACGTGCTCAAGCACGTCGTGCTGCTTGCGCTGCTCGCGAAGCTCGTCGCGAAAACTAAGCCACTGCGCTACATCGAGACGCATGCGGGCGCCGGCGGCTACGATCTACGCTCGCCTGCCGCTCTGAAGAACCACGAATTCCTGGCTGGAATCGCGAAGATCTACGGCACTCCCGGCGCGCCCGCAGCGGTGGCGCGGCTCGTCGAGCTCGTGCGCCGCTACAACGACGGAGCGACGAAGCTCGAACGCTATCCCGGCTCCCCGTGGCTCGCGCGCGAGCTGTTACGAGCGACGGACAGCCTCTATCTCTTCGAGCTCCATCCTGCGGAGCACCGCGCGCTCGAGCAAAGGGTGGGTCAGGACCGCCGCGTCACCGTGCTGCGCTCGAACGGGCTCGAAGGCTGCGTCGGGCTCGTGCCGCCGCCCGAGCGCCGCGGACTGGTCCTGATCGATCCCTCGTACGAAGTGAAGGACGAGCACACGCAAATCGTCGACGCGCTCACGAAGGCGCATCGGCGCTTCGCGACCGGCACGTTCGCGATCTGGTACCCCGTGCTCGAGCGCCGCTGGGTGCAGCGCTTCGAGCGCGCGATTCGCTCCACGGGGATCGAGTCGATCGATCTATACGAGCTTTGCGTCGCGCCGGACGGGCATGGGCGCGGCCTCACGGGCAGCGGGATGATCGTCGTCAATCCGCCGTGGCAGCTGCGCGAGGAAGTCACGCTCGCGCTCCTGTGGCTTGCGCGCGAGCTCGGCGAGCGCGGCTCGCAGCGCGCGGTCGAGCTCTGCGCCTCCGCGTGACCGCGCGGCTCGCGTTGCGGTCAGGGCGACTCTGAGTCGCGACGTCCTCGCCCGCGCGAGGAGCCCTGCGGAGCCGGAACGAACGCGGGACGCCAAGCGGGAGTGCCGTCCTCGGACGCGTTCTCGGTGAGCTGACGGACGTCCGAGCCGTCGGCGCGCATCACGAAGATCTCGCCGTCGGACATGCCGCCGGTTTCATCTTTGAAGCCGGTTCGATTGCTCGCGAACGCGATCCACTCCGCGTCCTGCGACCATGCGGGATGCGCGTCGTTGCCGGGCGAGCTCGTGAGTCGAGCGAGCCCTCCGCCGCCCGGACGCACGGTGTAGATCTCGTAGTCGCCGTCGCGATTGCTCGTGAACGCGATCCGATCGCCATGCGGCGACCAGGCCGGAAACGTGTCCGGCCCCGTCGTAAGCTGCGTCACCCGCTGCGTCTTGAGATCGAAGATCCGGAGCCCACGCTGCGCGCGCTCGAAGTTTGCATAGACCACCTTCGTAGCGTCGGGCGACCAGCTCGGAAAGCCGACGTGCTCACCCGCTGCCGGCAGCTCCAGGACCGCGCCTCCGCTCACCGGAATCAACGCGAGGTGCGAGGTCAGATTTTCGCGGCCCGCGAGTGTCTGCAGGAACTCGCCGATCGCGAACACGATCTGGTCGCCCTGCGGCGACCACCTCGGCGCGAGCGAATTGCGCATCGGATCGTTGAACAGGACGGCGCTCGAGCCGTTCGAGCTCACGATCAAGATCGAGTTGTGTGCCGCCCCTGCCGGGCCATCGTTCTCGACGAGCCGATCGCCGCGCGGCGAGTACGACGGAAAGATGCCGGTACGCAGCACGCGGTAACGCGAATCGCGGCTCCAGGTGTAGCCGTACGGCGGCCACGCGCCGAGGTACCGATCGAACACGAGCCTCTTGCCGTCTGGCGACCAGCTAGGACTCCGGAACGCGCCGCGCTCGCCCGGCGCACCCGCGGCGCGCTCGATCCCGGCCGGCGGCTGCCCCGGCATGCCGGCCGGGGAAGAAAACGGTGCTTGGCTCGCCCACATCACGCCCGCATTGGCGACCCAGCGCGGCGCGGACTTCGCGCCGACGCCGTCGCCGAACGTTCCGCGCGAGCCGTTCGCGACGTCGATCGAGACGATTTGGCTGCCGGTAGCGGTCCTTTCGTAGTAGACGACCTTCTTGCCGTCGGGCGACCAGCTCGGGCCGCCCGCGGAGTCCGCTGCGCTCGAGAGCCGCTGCAGGTCCGTGCCGTCGCGCGCCATCACGTAGACCTGCGTCCGGAGCGGAATGAAGAACGGCGCCGAGCCCGGCGTGCTTTGCGGCGTACGAGGCGAATCGCGATCCGACGAGAACGCGATCCTCATGCCGTCGGGCGACCACGACGGGCGGAAATCGCCGCTCGACCCCTCGGTCAGGTTCTGCAGGGTCCTGCGGCCCACATCGAGCAACCAGATGTTTGCGCGGCCGTCGCGCGTCGACACGAACGCGAGAGACGAGCCGTCCGGCGACAACACTCCGTGATCGTCGAACGCCGGGTTATCGGTGAGCCGCTCGAGACCCGAGCCGTCCGAATGCACGCGATAGATATCGGCCGAGCCGCTGCGGTCCGAGGTGAACACGACCCAGTCGCCCGACGCCGAGAACGACGCGTTGAAATTGTCGTAGTCGTTCGGCACGAGCAGCGGGCGCGCATTCGCGCCGTCCGCGTCGGCGATGAAGAGGTTCGGGCGCACGCCCGTGAGGCTCGCGAACGCGATCGTCGGTCCGCCTTGAGCGTCGGCCAAGCCGAACGGCGCGACCGCTGCCACGAGCGACACGGCGAGCGCGCACGCGAGGGCCGCCGTGCGCAAGCTCGTTGCACCTGCCGATCCCGAGCTCGACATCGGACTCCTCCCCGGCTCGCCGGCCCCGCCGCGTTCTTGGTGCGGTTCGGGAGCCACGGAGCACGCGGCTGGCACTATAAGCGGCGTCGCCCTACTTCGTCAGCGGGTGCCGTGCGGTTTCGGGATCGCAAGGCTGTCCCGATGGCTCGAGGTCCGGGCGGTATTCCCACGTCGCCGTGTAGGAAGCCGGCGCCGCGAGATACGCCGGATCTTCGAGCGTGAACGCGTATTGAAGGTGACGCCGATCGTCCGCGAGCGTGACCCGCTCTACGAGGTGCTTGGCCGGGCTCGACGGGATCATGACCAAACCCAACGGATAAGGCGCGAAGCCGACCGTGTCGATCACGAGCGTGCCGCCCTCCCAGTGGCCGATCGAATGCCCCAACACCGACGGCGCGACGCTCGCCGGATGCGCGGATTGATCGAGATGCACGACGCGCTCCATCCGCACGCCGACGGCACCCTCGAAACGCATCACGACGGTCGCGGCGCCGACTTCGATCGAGCGCATGTCCGGAAAGATCGACAGGATCGGCGGCGCGATCGGCTCGCAAATCCCGAGGGCCGCGACGTCCGACGCGTTGGCGAGACTCTTGAGCACTTCGGCCTGCGCCGAGCGCCCGGCATCGGTGAGCGCCCAAGAGCGCGTGCTAGACAAGATCGCGCCGAAGCTATCGAGAGTCGGCGCCCAGCGGCCAGCGATACTGTCAGCCTGCGCGGTGACCGTGTGCGCGACCGCGATCTTGGCATCGGTGTTGAGCGGATAGACGGTGCCGTCCAATGTCTTCACCGACAGGCCCGACGCTCTGGCCGGCGCTCCTTGGCGGTTCGGATTCGCGCGGATCACCACGCGCGTGCCCGGCGCGATCGCCTCCTTGGCGAGCCCCAAAGCGTTAGCCTCCGAGACCGAAGTCGCCTCGATCTCCTGGAGCAACGGCTCGCCCCCGGTTCCCTTGGTCTCTACCGTGAAATAGATGTGGGGGTTTCTCCAGTCGAGCTTCGTGACCGTCCCCTCGATCACGACTTCCTGCTTCGTGTCGAAGACGGCGCGGCTATGGTGAGCGACGGCCGCCACCGGAACGAGCGTCGCGCCGCACGCGATCAAAGCTCCCCGATGGGATCGAACGCGACGCATAGGCCGTCAATGCACGGGCAACGACGACAGGTACGCCGAGAGGTTGAGGATATCGTCGGCCGTGAGATTCGCGACCACGGGCGCCATCAGGGGCGACCAGAGTCCGTGCCGAGTGCCGAGCTTCAAGTCTGCGAGCTGCCGCGCTAGGTAGCTCGGCGAGCGGCCGCGCAACGTCGGCACGACTGCGAGACCGCCGAGATCGGCGCCGTGGCAGATCGTGCACTGCGTGGTCTTCGAGCTCGGCTTCGTCGCGAGCGCCTCACCTTTCGCGATCGACCCTTTCGGCACGTACGCCGTGAACCCCGAGTGCGGATTCCGGAGCTTCTCGGTGTACTCCGTGTTTTTGGGCGTCTCGATGATCCGGCGGCCGAGCGGCTCCATTCCCGCGTCCGCGCCTTCGAGCCTGAGCCACATGCCGCCCGAGGGTCGCGTCTTCGGCACCGTGTCGGACTCGACGACCTCGATCCACGTCGCCCACTTGAGCGAGCTGAAGTAATCCGCCGACTGACGGATCTCGTCCTCGGTCATCTGCACTCCGAAGCTCGCCATCACCGGCGTGTTCGGCTTGCGTGCGTCCGCGCTTTGGCGCGCACCGCTTTTGAAGTCGTGCAGCTGCTGGATGAAGTAGTCACGATTCAAGCCCGCGATGCCGGCGTTCTCGGGTCGCCCCTTGCCGTTGGGATAATGGCAAAGCGAGCACGCCCAAATGCCCGCTTGCTCGCGGCCGATCGCGACGATCGACGGCATGCTCGGGTGGTCGCCCGGGAACCAGTCGGCCGGCCCCATGCGGTTGCGTATCTGATCGAGCGTGAACGATTTCTCCGCGCCCGGCAGCGTGAGCTTCGTGCCGTCGTCGGGCGGCGCGGGCGGCGCAGGCCCGGGCGTGATCGCGTATGCCCACGCGAGCTCGTTGACCAGCGGGGGCGGCGCGGCGGCCGATTGAGCGCTGGGGGTCCCGGCGGGCGCCGCCGTGCCCGTCTGTGCCTGCGCGCCGAGCACCCAGAGCAGTGTAGCGGCGCATGCCGCGAGCGCCGGCGCCGCGCGCCGCGCGTGAATCGATTGCGTCATCAAGGTCCCCCCGCGTTCTCTTCGCCGCGCGCCGTGCGCGAGCGGCGAAGGATTCTGAGCCCGGCGCGCGAGCTCGCGCAACATTCGAACCGCTCAGTTCGACGGCGCGGCGGCCGGCTCGGTCGACGGCGGCTCGCTGTTGAACGTATCGCGCGTCATCCGCCATTCGCCGTTCGGCTGACGCTGATAGATCCGGAGGAAAGTGCCCCGGATCGAGCGCGCCTCGCCGCCCGCGCGCGGCTTCGCGGTGCTCACATAGGTGCCCTGCTGGAACGCGAGGTCTCCCGAGACGACCGTCTGCGTCGGCGACCACGACTCGTCGAACACGAACTGCTCGAACGCGCGCCCGTTCATCGCGTCGTTCGCGGCCTTGCCGACGATCGGCGGACGGTTCGGCGCAATCATCACGTGGCCTTCGGTCGTGAGCGCGGAGAGCGTCTTGATATCGCCGTCGTTGATCGCGCCGAGGTAGTGCTTGTTGAATTCCATGATCGCAGCGACGTCTTGGTCGGCCGTCGGTCGCTTCGGCGTCGTGTCACCGCACGCGGCGAGCGTGCCGATAGCCGCAACCGCGGCGAGTGCTGCGAGAAATTTCATGAACCCTCCCCCTCTGTCTCGAGACTAGCGACGGTGCGCAGCATCTGATGAGCTCCGCGCGCCGCGCGGCTTACCACGGCGCCGTCGTGCCGTCGTAGTTCAGGAACTTGCCCGTGTCGGCGATCGTGAGCTTGTCGATCGTCGCGACCATGTTCGTCACGCTGAACGGCATCTCGATCATGCCTTTGAAGCCCTCGAGATACGCCTGCCGCTCCGTCACGACGGCACCCGGATGCAGCATCACGACCGTCACACCGTCCTTTTGCTCGGCGCGCGAGACGAGCTGCATCGCACGATTCAGCGCAGCCTTGCTCGCGCGATAGAAGATCGCGCCCGAGCCCGCGAGCTGATCCGTCAACGAGCCGTTCGTCGAGCTGATCGCGATGATGGTTTTGCGCTTGCTCGCTTTTACGTTCGGCAGCAGCGCCTCGGACACCATCAGCGGGCCCTTCACGTTCACCGCCATGACCGTGTCGAGCAAGGCGTAGTTCAGCTGTCCAAACGACTGGTCCGTCCAGTCGCCGGGGCAGTCGTCGTCGTGACACTTGCTGCGGTCGTTGTAGACGCCCGCTTTGTTGATCAAGAGATCGATCGGCTCGCCGTTGAGCTTGGTGGTGAGCGCTTTGAGGTCGTCCGCGCTCGTGACGTCTAGCTTCTCGACGCGGACGTTCTTGTGATCCTTGATCACGCCGGCAAGCGACTCGGGCACGCCGGCGCGCCGACTCGTCGCAATCACGGTCCAGCCTTTGGCGGCGTATTGCTTGACGAACTCGAGGCCGATGCCGGAGTTCGAGCCCGTGATCAGCACCGTGTCGGCGAATGCCGATTGCGAGAGCGCGCCGCTTGCCGCGATTACAACCGCCGCGACCGATTGGAGTACGCGCAACCTTCGATTCGTCATGACCGATTTCTCCCGGGGAAACACTGCCGACTCGGGCCGGCGCCCAGCTCAGGACCCACTGGAACATAGCACACGCCTTTCCGCGAAGCCGAGAGCTCATCGGCCGCCCAAAGCGCGTCACGGGTGCTCGATCGCGCGAGCTGGTCAGCTCGCAGCCGTCAGCGTGTAGTTCAGCAGCCAGACGAGCAGCAGCACGATCGGCACGTGCACGACGAACTGCAGCATCGAGTAGCCGACGATGTCGCGCGCCTTGAGCCCCAAGATGCCGACGAGCGGCAGCATCCAAAAAGGATGCAGCAGGTTCGCAAGCGCTTCGGTCGCGTTGTAGGTCTGGACGATCCACCCGAGGTGCACGCCGAGCGTCTTGCCGGCCTCGAGCAGGTACGGCGCCTCGATCAGCCATTTGCCGCCGGCGGACGGAATGAAAAGACCGAGCAGTGCCGAGTAGATGCCGACCATCACCGGGAACGTGTGCGCGGTCGAGACGCTCACGAAGAAATGCGAGATCTGCGTCGACAGTCCCGACTCCGTGAGCATCCGGACGATGCCGGCGTACATCGGGTACTGAATCAGCACGCCGCCGACTGGAGTCACCGACGCCGCGATCGCGTTGACGAACGACTTCGGCCGCCAGTGCAGCAGCATCCCTACGATCAAGACAGAAACACGTAGTGATTGAGATCGAGCACGACGCCGACGCCCTTCGCGCCGATCTCGAGCACGAAATAGCCGACGCCGAGCACGCACGCGACGATCGTGAGCAGCGGGCTGTACTCGAGCCATTCTCCGGGCTTCTCGCGCTTGCCGATGTCGTTCGTCGCGGGCACGTAGTCGACACCCATCTGCTTCATCGAGCGCGACTGCCCTTCCCCCGGCGCCGAGTAGAACGCGACGGCCATCGACACGGCGATGAGCAAGCCGGCCACCAGCAGGCTCTGCCAAAGCCCGAGCGTCTGGGTCAGCGGAATCACGCCGCTGATCCTCTTGATCGAGTCCGGCAACGACGCCGGCGCCGCCATGATCAGCGCGGCGGACGACGACAGCCCGAGCGCCCAAACGCTGCCGACGCCGAGATACGCGGCCGCGCCGATCGCGCGATAGTCGGCGCCCCGCACGCGGTGCGCGACTTCGCGCGCGAGTAGCGCGCTGAAGATCAGGCTGAAGCTCCACGACACGAGTGACGCGAGCATCGAGAACAGAGCGACGAACGCAACGGCGCCGCGCGCGCCGCGCGGCACGCTCGCGAGCCTGCGGATCAGCGCGTAGACCGGCGGCGACGTCGCCACGGCGTAGCCCGTCACAACGATCATCGACATCTGCATCGTGAACGTGACGAGATCCCAGAAGCCGGTGCCGAAGCGTTGCGCCGTGTCGAGCACGCTATTGCCGGTGAGGAGACACGCGACGAACACGATCGCGACGGCCGAAAGCGCGAGCGCGAACGCGTCGGGGAACCATTTCTCGAACCAGTCGGAAAGCGACAAACCGATGCGCGCGAGCATCGACGTGCCGGC